>Ga0116227_10004725_pt1 | contig 29430 bp, 31 predicted proteins | sample S1TSphgellanicum_FD_89693 | JGI IMG/M metagenome (GOLD analysis project Ga0116227, IMG submission 89693) | Host-associated microbial communities from peat moss isolated from Minnesota, USA - S1T2_Fb - Sphagnum magellanicum MG | ecosystem: Host-associated > Plants > Peat moss > Unclassified... | reverse complement strand
GTTTGTGATAAAAGTTTTATAAACTAAATTTTTTGTGTTAGAAATTATTGGTTAATAAATATTCTAATATAAAAATTACAAAAAAATAAAAAAAAAAAAAAAAAAAATTTTAAAAAAAAAAAAAAAATAATCAACAAAAAAAAAAAAAAAAAAAAAAAAAAAAAAGGTCCTCTAAAAGAAACCAAAATCCCTTAAGCTACTATACTCTATAATGAAATTTTAAATACAACAATATCCTTCTTGCCTTGGTAGGCAAGGCCAAAAAAATTTGGCTATTTATTGACTAGTTTTTTTTCTCACTTATGGCGAATCGAAACCCACCAAAATCCCTTCTTCGTTTTCGAATTTCTTTTTGTTTTTTTTCGCTTTTTGGCGAAATTTCGCTAATTTTTAAAAAATTATTATAGGAAATAGGCTAGTAGTAGTAGTAGTAGTAGTAGTAGTACTGTGTCGTGTCTACCATTCCAGGTCCCGATACCAGTTTGCCACGTCGCCCAGGTCCCGAAAACGCTCCAAACCTTCTTCTTTTTCCCTTTCGCACGTGGGTTGCCGGGATGTGGACCTGGTTGTCGGCTCCGACGTGTAAAGCTACCACCCCCCGGGGCCCCGGTTCCCACACCGCCAGTAGCCGGTGCACGTAGCTTAGGTGTCTATAGACTGACCGGTCACAACCTACCCCTAGAGTCCTAGTACTAGCCTCCCCCTATAGTCCTGGTTATACGAGCTACCCTAGAGCTCTACTACCAGGTCCCCCTAGAACTCTAGTACCTACTAGGCACCCTAGAGCCCTAGTACGAGGTGCCCTAGAGCCTAGTCTAGCTGCCCTAGATCCCTAGTCCTCTAGTCCTTGCTCCCCTACAGCTTCGAGTTCTAGGTCCCCTAGAAGTCTAGGTCTAGGTATCCTAGGGGATCTAGGACTAGGTACCCTAGAAGTCTAGTCGTAGGTATCCTAGTCTAGGCTAAAAGCTCGTAGGTCTCCGAGAGGCCGTAGAGAGGTAGCGAGGAAAAGAAAGCAGAAGAAGAAGAAGAGGACGACGACGACGCGCGAGCGAGCGAGCGAGAGAGAGGGAGCGCGCGAGCGACGCAGGAGTTGGGTTTTGTTGGGAGCATAGCGGGAGAAGAAGAAGAAGTGGGAGAGGGGGTGTTTTTTGTTTTGGCTGCTGGTGACTTGCTCAGACGGCGGCGACGAGACGGAGGAGAGAGAAGAAGGAAAGGGGGGGTTGTGGAGGGGAAGGGGGATGGGTGGCTCCAAATGTGTGGGCAAAAGTTTAGGGGAGTAATTTGCGAGGAATAGGGAGTTGGGTGTCGGTTAGATTGATTTTTTTTGTGAAAGGAAAAGAGATGAAGAAGCATGGGAGATTGAAATTGTGAAAGCAAGGAGCAGCAGGAGTAGGAGGAGGAGGAGGAGGAGGGGAACCCAGTTGCTGCTGCTGCTAGGTGAACAAAAAGGAAGGATGGATGGGAGGGTTTCTGTGATGGTGGCATGAAGTGGGTTTATGGGGAAATGGATGGAGAGGGCTTTGTGTGGATTTTCTCGGAGAAGAAGCTCTGCTGTTGCTGCTGCTGCTGCTGCTGCTGCAGCAAATGAGGGTGCTGTGCTGCTGATGAGGAGGAGTTAGAGTTAGTTGGGGTTCTTTCACAACTTAGGGGGAAAAGAGGGTTTGATTTTATTTTTCCTGTGGGGGACTGGGTTCAAGGAAGGCAGCATACATGACTGCGGCGGTAGCAGGCTGTGCAAATCACATGGATTTCAATTATCTTCAGGTTTGTGGCATGTTTTTTTTTTTGGTTCTTTGTTGTTCAGACTCTTTCATCATCATCAGCAGCAGCAGTGGTGGTCACCTCCCCTTCCCCCACCGCCCCCTTGATGTTTGTTTGAATGTTGCTGTTTGTTGCCTGCCCTGAGGTGCATGAGGAATGTCTGGTCTATCAGAATGTATGCCCGGGTCTTGTGTTTTTCAAACAGCTACAAAAGTACATGTGAACTTGGTGGTGAGTGAGAGAGGGAGAGAGTGGTGCACTATTGTGTGCCCTCCCCCACCCTGGAGAGAGTTTGTTGTTGGAACTTGGATATCATAGCATCATCACTGGACACTCTGAATTCCTGAGCCCCAAATGAGCAGCAGGTGGCATATGCAGACAGACATAGAGGACATGGACTGGCACGTCTGGTGTTGGAGGGGTGTTTGATGCTATTCCCTCCCCCACACTGTCCTGTGGGGTCTTGACATGGGCATGATGAGATTGGGAAGACTAGTCCTGCAGTCTGTGTCATTAGGATGGTGACGATTTTTCTGTTTTGTCCTACACTTAACTGAAGTGGCATCATCGTCTCAAACCCCATTGGATGATTGTGGTTGGAGATGACAACAGAAAAAAAGTTTTGTCAACAATTGCATTGCTGGGCATGGTCTCAATGGCAATCACCATTGTAAACATTTTTTCTTATCATTGTTTGTTCTGTAGAGCCCCCCCTTTTTTTTTCCTGCTCATCATGACCTAGTAGGAGTTCTTGACCCTCTTTTTTCTTTTTTTTCTCTGTCTGTCTGTGCAGCGTGTGAAGGTGTATCGTCTCAATGATGAAGGTAAATGGGACGATAAGGGCACTGGTCATGTGTCTGTGGAGTACTTAGAGGTTCGTTTTTCTTTACCATGTTTATGGGGAATGTTAGAAAATTGGTTGGTTGTTCAATCCCAATCTTACCCAATACTAACAAAAATGAACTATGCAAAGGGAGATGAACAGCAGCACAGTGTAACTTTTTCCCTCACCTGCATCCTTGAAAGAGTGACTTCACTTAGCATTGCTGCTATGCAAAGTGATTGAACCCTAGACAGCTCCCCCGGATCTATTGACTTAGGGTTGATAATGATGTCTAAGGTGGCATTGGCTTCAGCCTGCAGTTAGTAGCTAGGGCTTTGGGTTTTCGTATTTGTAGCCAAACTTGGATGCTGCCAATAATAAACTGTGTCCACTGTATACAAGTTTATGTTGAGAAGTGGTCAGAAAAAAAATTGAGATTTTGCTTTTGATATGTGTTTAGGATCACATCCACAGCAGAGTTGCAGTTTGCTTGCAGAAGACTTTCTTGATAATTTTTTGCACAAATTCCAATGCATCAGATAAACAGATTCCTCATTTACACCCATGGCTGCAAATTGTTAGTTTGTCTAAACAAGAGAGATGTTTGTCTGAGGCCTAGTTAGGGGAGGGGAAAATCAAATCAAATTGTTAAGGTCTATAAGAGAGAGAGAGATACCTGGTCTCACTGGTGGCTGTCTGGGACACTGCAGCGCTCCGAGGCAGTAGGTTTAGTGGTTATTGATGAGGAAGACAATCAAACCCTTCTGGTCCATCGGATTTCAGCAGATGATATCTACCGCAGACAAGAAGGTGGGTGTTGTGTTTTCATTATTAGTAGTAGGGACTCAGAGATGGGTGCTGTTTCTTTTACGTTGCAGTGGCAGTGGTACTACTTGCCCTTCTTGCTGAGACCTAATGGGCTTATTTTTTGCACAATCTCAAAAACCGAATGCCTCAACTGTTGTTGTATTCAGAGCAGTATCTTACTTACTAACACCATGGCTGTGCTGGCACATGGGTTGGTTGCAGACACAATCATTTCCTGGACAGATCCAGAAGTGGCAACAGATTTGGCACTTAGCTTCCAAGAGACAGTGGGCTGCTCCTTCATATGGTTAGCATTCCATCATGTACACATGTTGTGGTGAGAGGACACTGGCTCCTGGATACAGTCGAGAGGTGGGAGTGTTGATACTATATCCAGTAGCCAGTGGGCTAAAGCTGATTATGGGACAACAGGGAAGGCAAATCAAGCTGACCTGTATAGAGCACTATTTCTCATAACCAGCCCTCTTCACAGACAGAAAGGGCTCTTCATGGATGAAAAAGTAGATCACTTCATATACATCCAAGAGGGTCATATGTTATGAGAAATAGCACTCATCTCAAGGACAAATCAGAAGCCAATATGTCTGCAAGATTTGCCTTCCTGTTGATTATGGTTTCACATGCAGTTCCCTAGCTTGCTTTAATAATTTCACTCATATCATTGGTTTTATGCACACAGGGACCAAATCTGCAGTGTGCAACGGTCAATACACTTTCCTTCTGTTGGTGGTAAGAGCATTTTTCGATATGCTTTCACAACCGATCCTGAGTTTCATGACTCTTAACAAAACAGTTGCCAGTAGCTCATGAAGTGCTGCTCTAGTTTAAAGGAGTGAATACAACTACTGTATGTATTTGAGGCTGTCATCACAAACCAGCTGATCTTGTCGGGGCATTGGGGATTCGGTGAATAGTGGATTTTGAGAGAGACCCAAATGCTTGAAATTTCTGCAGGATTCTGTGAATTAGTGTGGATTGAGAGAGAGAGACTCAAATGCTTTGAATTCTGCAAATGGAAACAGGTCTTGAGAGTAGTGCTCGTCCATTGGGTGACGACCTGGAGCATTCTGGTACATCTCAAGATGATGGTAAGCTGTTTCACCTTTGTTCAATTCCTGTCAGCAGGCAGTTGTTGTGGCAATTGTTTCTTCTCCTAGGGAAGTGTGTTAAGAGAAATCTTTGGCTCCATGGTGTGTTTTTGTCAACTGACTTTTGTTAATGTCAATCATTGCAAGCAATATTTCAGCTAGTAGTCAAGCCATTTATTCATTGCAAAGAAAAAGGATATGTTGAAAGATGCTGCTGGAAATATGCAAGCCATGAATACGCAACCCATGATTTTCTTAATGCGCAATGTTTTTTTTTTCCACAGATGATGCATTTCATGAGGGTGGCGGAAGTGAAGTGATTAACCTTCCCCCGGCAGAGCTTGCTGCACTTCCACAAATTGTCAAGGTGGGCACTCAACTTGATGCTACTGTTGGAGTTTCCTTTGAATAACTACTTGAGAAAGATGCAGGTGCAAGAGTGGACCTAAAGTAAAATTTTGGACATGGGTTTTGGAGCTGGACTAGTGAATGGGTGTTACTCCTTTGTGAATGCCATGGTGTGAGTGAGCAACAGCGATGTCATGTCAGTAGTCAAGTGTTGATGGCTTGCTAACAACTTCCATTGCAGACAATTGGGGAAGCACTACCTTTCAATCGAGAGAGGATTGCGACTTTGATTGCTCGAGATGTAAGACAATAAGCCTCTTGTTTTTTCATCTGCTTTTCCTTCATGCTTTTTTATCTATGGGTCTTCTCAGCTACATAGAGGAATGAATGCCTGTAAATTTTGTTTTCCACAAATTTTATCAATTTGTTTCTTGTCTTGCAAGCATTGACAAGGTTTCACATGGGTGCTTGTGTGGTTCTCTAGGATGTATTTGTTCCCAGTTTGCACAATCTAACATTCTCATGTTCATGTATATTGTTAATATACAGCAAACGTACATCCGCAAGCTGATGGAGATATTTCAGATTTGTGAAGAACGGGGGAATACAGAAGGGCTGCGGATGATGTTCAAAGTTGTGAAAGGATTGAGTAAGTCTAAACTGGCCCATGTTTCCAAGATTTTAGAAAAGATTGACTGAGATGATGCAGCATTATGTCTAAAGTTACTGGCGGCCCTTGAATTTGAACCTTGTGATGATCTTGGCTGTAAGAGAGGAGGCTTTCCAGTGGGTATTAGTTTGGAGCTCTTCAGCACCGAGGCCCCCCTTACACTGGCTGAAATATAGTTCTCTCATATTCCATCAAGATTGAAATGCTTAACTGGCTGGGAAAAGGCATCATCCCTTGTGAGGTTGTATGTTCCTCCTGCAATCGGATCCACCAGCTGCTATTGTTGTCGATGAAGTTAGTGCTAAAAAGTTTTTGAGTTGGTTTGCTGAACTGAAGAGCCAGCGTAGACAAGTTGTTGAGCATCATGGTTTAGGGTTTTTAGGGTTTAGTCTTTGAGACTTGAGAAAATTGTGCACCTAACTAGTAGTGCACCAGATTGGATTGGTGCAGCACTCAGTCCTCTGTGTTGACAAGGTGTTATACAACTTGTTTTTTTGCAGTCTCCTTGAATGATGGCCACATCTTTGACATCATCTTCAGCGATGAGTACCTGATGGACATTGTGGGTGCTCTGGAATGTAAGTCAAAGTTTAGTTGTCTGTGCATAAATCTTGGTTGGTACTCCCTGCTTTCTGATGTTGCAATCTTGGTTTGGTTCTGGGCCTTGGACATGGCAAGCTGCCATGTCTGTCTAATTCTGCAAAAGCTATGTTTAGCAGGTGTCATCATAAATGCAGATCTGTTGGCTGATCTATCTTTGATCTTGCAGATGATTCAGAGTTGTCCACTCACCAACATCACCGTAAATATTTGAGGGAGCAAGTCGTCTTCAAAGAGGTAAAACAGACAGGAAACATGTTGTTACCCATATCCACCATGTGTTTTCTATTGTCGGAAAGTCTGTCCCACTTTCAGGATTCTCAAAGGACTCACCTGAGTTGCTTCATTAGTAATACTTTGAATCTTCCATTGAAGGAACATCTATCATATCACAAAGTGTCCTGAGGTGTGGGGAATAAGAAAAAACGAGGGAATCCATAATGTTTCGAGTTTGGCAAGAAAGACTCAGTTTTTGAAGGCTAGATAGTCATAACTGTGGATCAGTGAAAAATTGAGGAGTAGGGAGTGCAGCATGGGCTTTTCTGTCTGTCTCTGTCACATGTCCCTGTTGAGACTGGTAGGCCTCATCCTGCAACCATCTTTAACAAGAGTTTCTGAAATTGCAGGCTGTTCCCATTCGTGACCCAGCAATATTATCAAAGATTCATCAAACATATCGAATCGGCTACATCAAGGTTGTTCTTATATATGGGTCCTTACCATCTTTCTTTGCAAATGCTTTTCTCAGCATCTACGTGTCTTGGAGAACTGTCTTAGCAAGTGATGGAGAACAAAACTCTTGGGTAGTAGTGCAGTGGTTCTACCACACACATGATGTGCATTTGATCTTCTTACTGTTGAAGTTTTCTTTTTGATTGAGAAGCGCTCTCATTTCTGAATCGTAAAGTCTTAGATTGGTTAGTTTTTTCATTCAGATTTCTGGGGCTGGTGGGTGTTGTTGGGCTGAAGTTTGTGGGATCACTTGCTTGTATGGCAGGATGTCATATTACCTAGAGTGTTGGATGATCAGACATTTGTCACTATTAACTCCATCATGCTCTTCAACAATGTAGCAGTAAGTATCTCTCTCTCTCTCTCTCTCTCTTCCCAAGGATGGTTGTAAGTCTACCATGGCTTTAGTGTTGTGGTGTACAGAACCCCCTTGCATATGCTTTGTCCTTATGTTGCCTATGTGTTTGCCATGTTGCCCCTTTGTATCAACTCATGATTTCCTTGGGTTTAGGGTTTAGGGTCAGTATGAGTACTTTTGGCATTGATCTTCTTCTGATTTGTGTACCTTCATGGAGGATGAAGATTGTCCAAAGTTACACAGCATAAAGCTTGTGGCACAATCAAGCTTTTTTCTCCAGTTTTTGATGGCAGAGTTTTGCTTTTTGTTCTGATAGGTGGTCTCATCTCTGCAAAATGATTCCGCATTTTTGTCAGAGCTGTTTTCAAAGCTCCGTTCACCTGATACACCGGATCGAAGCCGGAGAGAACTGGTGAGTTGCCATTTTTCATTTTGACATTCTTCAGAGTGTTGTTGTACATTAAAAGAGTCTGGTATGGTGATTGTCAATCAAACAGCGAAATTGTTCCCTTCGGAAAGGTGTGTGCATGTTGTGGGTGCACAGTGTCATCATATAGTTTTCATTGGTGGTGGAGCTGGCTGTGTGCAACAGGTGCGATTTCTTCAGGAGTTTTGCAATCTGAGCAAACATCTTCAACTTCCAACTCGAAGTCAGCTTTTCAAGTACTTTATACATCCTGTGTCTCTCAGTTCATGTCTTCTACTATCAATTACTGAGGAATGAAGTCAATACTTAAGGAAAATGTAGGTGTAGTGCAAACTTTGTTGCTACAGCAGCACACAAACTTGTTCTTGGTTCTTATGACATGAGATCAGATGGTACATTACTGTCACAAGTTTTATCAAGTATTTACATGTCCCACCCAAGTCAGCTGCTCTTTCTGACCCCTTCAAACTTTGTTGAACCAATTTTATTGATCTTCTTCAGCACTGTTTTTTTGTTTGGCAGCACTCTGGTTAAAGAGGGTTTGTTTGATATTGTGAAGACCATCTTTGAGAGCAGCGATGAAAGCTTTCGGCTCATTGGGTTTGTTTCTAAATTTCTTCTTCTTCTTACACCAACCCAGATGCTGTGTAGGAATATTCTCTGTCGTGGTTATATCTGCGGAGAGAGCCTTCTGAGTTGCCTTTTGCTTTTTTGTCTTGGGTTTTTTCCATCTTTTCTCTCAAGCTATGCAATCTATCCTAGTCTAGATATTGGGGCTATTTGGACCCATAGATTGACAACATTGAGTCACTCCATCTGTTGCCTAGTGTCCTTACAAGTTGCAACTTGTGATACAAGTCTCAGGGAATGGTCTGTGTTTCTCTGTTGCAATTGCTGTGAGCAAAAGCAATGATGGGTCTCGGTGTTGAAGTTTGTCATGTTACTCTTTATAGGTTTTTTGGCTGGTGGGATTGAGGGTTTAGGATGGGGTTTTAAACCCTAAACCCTGAGGGGGGCTCGGTGGATTGTTTTTTGGCAGGTGTGACATATTGATAGTAGTATTGAACCATGACCCAGTATTGCTCCGCACATTTTTGGTGCACCAACCACAGCACACTCTCTTCAGTGAATTGGTAATGGGCATTATTACTCCACTTGTCCTCAAAATTGGAACATGGCTTTAATATGTTCATGAGGGTGTAAAGCTGGGTTTAGGGTTTGTGGAAGGAATCAAGTTGACAATTGGTAACAAACATCAAACTGAACAGTATTCTGGAAAACATACAGGTAGCAGGGATGTTGACTCCAAGTGAAGGTGGTCTGCAAGCACAGTTGTTGGAGATCATGCGGATGCTCTTGGACTCAGAAACCATGGACACGGTATGTGTCCATTTCACACACATTTTCTAGGAAGATCCTCCCCCTCCTCTACATTGGTGTATATTTTTCTTTGTCTGTACTGGTTTTGTTTAGTGCCTCAAATGCATTCCAGAATCCAGAGACATAAGGAATTAGGGTTCTGGGTTAAGTCATCATGAGAATTGAGATTTCTCTATTCTTATGAAAGATGTTTAGGGCACGTCATCAAGGGAAGTTTACAAGTCTTTTTATGGTCTGGGTTCTTTTTCTTTTTCTTTCTTTAGTTTATCCACGTGCATTCTTGTCAAGTGTCATCACCCTTTTACAATCCTTTCCAGGTGTTGGTCTGGGTCTTTCCCTGGCTGTCTTCTGATTGTAGTCCTTTCTGAATTGACCTAGGTATGTTACAGTAAAGACAGAAAATTGTCTAGCTTAGAGAGTTTCTCTAATGTGGTGTGTGTCAAGCTTGATTTGGTCAAATGTTGGAATTGATAGAAGGAATGGCATGAAGTTTATGGTGAGAGGAACTGTTGGGCCATGTGTGATGGAAAGTGCTGATTAAGAATGGGTGTTTTTTGCTCTGGCAGCCACAAGTTGACAAAAGCCTGTTTCTGGAGGTGTTTTATGAGAAGTACATGGATCAAATGGTTGAAGTGCTCAAGGCTGGATGCCCGCCAGAACCAAGCAGCCAGGGGGGACTCCTCAGCGATTCTGGCAAGTCTACTGGGAGGCAGTTCATGAAATCTAGTGACAGGATTACACCAGCCGAGATTCTCGGAAATATCTGCGAGCTCATGTGCTTCTGTGTGCAACATCATCGCTTTAGGATTAGGTGAGGCATCTGTCTTCTTCTCCTTGGTATTTGTGCTGTGTTTGCTGAGTCTATGCTAGGTGTGGAGATATATGGACCATTAGACCAAAATGGTTACCTTGATCGTCTAACTGGGGTTATTTCCCATGTTTTGGGAACAGGTATTATGTAATGAGGAATAATGTGGTCGAGAAAATATTGAGGTTGACACGCAGGAGGGAGAAGTACTTGGTTGTGGCAGCTGTTCGTTTTCTGCGCACATGCATTGCTTTGAAGGTTAGATTTCTACCAATATTTGCATTTTCCCTTATTGATGGTGTGGACTCTTGAGATCAATCTTCTTGGAGTGGTCAGATAATTCTTCAGCCATTAGACTTTGTCTTGTTCATGTTTTACGGGTACTAGAAATGGCTTCAATTTTTCTGGTTTTTTTGGGGTCTTCTGATCTTGTCCACCCCCCATGGTGGTTGCAGGATGAATTTTACTATCGATACATAGTGAAGCACAACTGTTTTGAGCCAGTTATTGCAGCTTTTTTGGCAAATGGAAACCGTTATAATCTGCTCAACTCAGCTGTTCTGGAGCTAATTGATTTTATCCGGAGAGTAAGTCTCTTCATCTTGTGTATGGCATGTTTGCAAACCTCAATAACGCTCTGGTTGGTATTTCTTCATTTGATTGATTCTACTGTTGTTTCTTCTAACCAAGTGTGGATCTTTCTCTTGATAGGAGGGCATTAAGAGCCTTATTGCACATTTGGTTGAGAAATTTTCATCTCAATTGGAGGGAATTGACTATGCGGATACATTCCAGGCACTGAAGTTGAAGTATGAGCAGGTAAAGAAAGACCCATGTGTCATCATCATCATTCCAGACCCTAAAACCGTCAACTTTAAACCTGGACCCTCCACAAAAAAGTAAATGTGGATCAAACAAACTGATTTGCCAAGGCTCCTACTATTCAGATCTGTGAAATTGCATCAAATTGCCTTTTGCACAAGAACCATAATCACACCTCACAGTAGGAACCAACAGCAGCAGATGTACTTGGTTTTCTTTAGTTGTACGTAAGAAAACTGAAAAGGTTAATTCTGTCAAGCCTCAATGCTGAGATCTAGAGAAGGTTGATGGAACCCTAAACCCTAAGTTGATTGGTATGTGGATGGGTATTGACGTGCAGGCATTGGAGGGACCTGCTGTGAGTTCAATTAGCAATGTGGGACTAGATCATGGATCGATTCGTGTGCGTGACAGACTGAACCATCTGGATTCCCTACCCGATATTCGCAAGCGTAGGGATGAGCGTGCTTTGGACAAAGACGAGGAGGATTACTTCAATGAGGACAGGTGAGTTTGAAATTCTTTGGTAAATATTCCATTTCTCCTGCTGCAGAATGGCTGCTTGTGTGCTGTGATTTTGGAGCTTGATCGGATGTGAGTTGGAATTGTTGTGCAAGGTGTGCGTATCTTTATGGGAACTACAGCCATGAAGGAAGTTTGATAAGGTGGGTGTGTGGCTGCAGTGATGATGAGGACACTGCAACTGCCAGAGTGAGTACCACATCCTCAAGCCCACAATCAGCACCTGGAGTTATTATCAATGGCAATGCTCTGGTCAATGTGCCTTTCAGGTTACATTCTTCTCTACTTCCTGTTTCCCACCCACTGGTTGCATCTTTCATGTGCCACTGTCTAAGTTGTAAGGTGCAGTGTGTTAGTTTCAGAAAAGAACACATGACAATTCCTTTTTCACAAGATATTCCTCTTGGCATGCTCTTCTTCCCTGCAGAAAACTTATTACAGAATATCACAGAATCTCTTGGAAGCAACCAGATTCGTTCCTTTGAATAGTGTTAGATATGTTCTAACCTGAGTTGCTTACTTAGCCCTTGTAGAGGAACAAAGGAGAGAGTGTGCAAAGAGATTAAAGATACTGACAGTTCTTTTTTGATTGGTGAATTCATCACTAGTAGAGAACTGATGGGCTTGTTCCACTCCCCAACAGTGATGACCAACATTAGCAATGGGCGTCATCACTGTTTGTGTCTCAGGCATTGTTTTTGTATTGATTTTCATGGAAAGCCCATTTTCCCTGTTTTTTTTCTTTGGAGTAAATTTGTGGGAGTCATGTTATATTGTTTTCCAAAATGGGTAGCTGACTGGATAAGGATAAATTGATTATATCCATGCAGGGGAAGTTCATTTGGGCTTGTGGATTATGAGGATGAAGATGAGGATGTCCCTGCAAGGTTGGGAACAAATGGCAAAGGGCGAGTGGGAATGTTTGAGCAGAAGAGTGACAGCTTACTTTCGACACTACCCATTGCAGATCCAATCTGGCCTGATATGGAAGATGTCACTACTGCTGCCAAGCGCAAGACCCCTGTTACACCAAGTATTACAGAGACGGATGCTGCAGCTTCCAAGAGACAGAAGGCTGAATCTGATGGAGAAACAGTCTCACACTTGAGTGATCTGGGTGCTGTCAAGGGTATGAAAGATTTGGTTCTGACTGTATCTGAGCACGTGTCTTCTGGCGAGACGTCTGTGTCTGAAACACAGCAGAGGATGCTAACAACATCCCCAACGTACTTGACAGCAGTGCCGACAGCAATTTCTCATGGCAATGACATAACATCTGTTCCTTTGAACAACAATGAACATTCTGTATATCATGAAAGCCTTGATATGTTTCAAGATGAGGTGGAAACTGATGGCAGCTCAGATGTAGTTTTGAATGTGGATTATGTCTCTTCAAATGGTCCCACTAGCACTAATGATCCTGTCAGTATCCCAGATGGCTTGCTACAGGCTTCCTCCAATGGGCCATTAAATGATGCAGTTGCAGCAGCAGGGGTGGAGGCTGCTACCAGGCACGAGGTGGAGACATTGTCAACAACCACATGTCCTAGTGAAAATAGGGAAATGCACAGCGGAGGAGGTATTGATTCAGCAGCAGCAGGAGATACAACAGGAATGAATGGTCACAAGGCAAAGAACAAAACAGGAGAGGTGGTGGAGTGCAATGTTGCTGAAAGATTTGCAACTGAGAATGGAACAGCAGGTGTTGTTTGCTTGGGTGAGAATTGCAATGGGGCTGTTGCTGCAGGTATTGGAGACTCAGAGAGGATAGGAGGAGGTGAAGCTTCCAAAACTGGTTTCAGTGAGAGCAATAGTGATAGCACACAACAGAGTGTGAGCATTGGTAGTGAAGCCAAGAAACTGGCAAGCTTAGGTTCTGATCTTATGAGAGCTGTTTCTCCATCATCTCCAGGATCTTATACTGTTCGATAGTGGGCATATTTTCCCCCACCCACCCACACCTTCTTTTATCTCCTTGATGTTCTTTGCATTCATAACCTTCAAATTTTGCAGGTGACATCTTTCTCTGTATCTATGGAGTTAGTTTCCCCCGTTAGACTAGACTCTCCGATGGACTAGATCTCGGTGAGTACTAAATTTGAGAGACCTGGTTTGGGTCCAGTTTGCTTTTTCGTGAGGGCAAAAGGAGTGTGACTTTCACACACACAGCCTTGAATCTGGAGATTGGTTGCTTGTACTGTTGTTCAAGATCTATGAGTTGCCGGATGGCCCAGTAAATGAAAGCAGGGTGTCTTTCAACACAATTGAATCTCACCTCTCTCTCACTTTTGAGTGTCATTTTGTGTAGGTTTTGTGTAAAAATTGGTCTCCCTCTTAATTGTCATGTACAAAATGTTCTTCATATTTCCAACCAAAAATAAATGGCTATACCAAGGGATATACCAGTCTGTTGCTTTGCATTGCGCAGTTTGGCCATCGTTCATTGTTCTTGGAATTCTTCTTTTTTAACATTGGAATGCCATATTTGACCAGCTTCTGTTCTTTCCTTTCTCAGTTCCTTGGGGGTTTTCCAAGATGCAGGCTGGGTGTCAAGCTCAGGAACTGGTACATTGTGTGAATCTCAAACAGGTAGATCATTCATCAGAATCCCTTTTGAGTGGTGTTTTCTCTTGAATTGTGTTCTAAATTTCCGCCTGCTGGAAAAACCCAATATATGTAAACCAAACATTAGAATAGCTTCCCCTTTTATTTTCTTGTGCAAAAGGTTTTTGTTGCATTTACCCTAAAAGTTGCTGGAGCATAAGTTGCTTCTAAAACCTTTGCCAGTCAAATTGAACTTTGGGTACCATTTTTTTTGTCTGTGGAATTGACTGTATGAGTATTGGATAGCAAATCTTGACTGCGGTGCTTTTCAATCCAAAATGAATTGGTTTGGCAGAAGTGTTTTATTGCAAAAACATCTATCTTCATAGTTGATTGGTGTTGCACCTGCAGATTTGGGTTTCTCCTGATGACTATGTTTCTGCAATCCAAGCACAAACACGATAAAGGAAATCAGTGAAAATGTGACATAGAGCTGGCTGAGGAGAATGGTGAATGGCTAGGTCAGGGAGCTTTTCATTTGGGTGAGCAATCTTGTGCAGCGGCCAGGAATTTCAACCATGCACTTTCTGTTTGATATGGAGATTTTTTCCAGTGTTTGGACAGTTCTTAGAAAATGAGAGACCATGTACCCACCACGGTTATCAACCCGAGTATCTCCTCACTTACCTGCCAGTTCTCAAAACTTCAAAGAACCGGTTTTGGTATAATGTAACCATGGTTCTCAAAAATATGAAACAGCCAAAGAACCAGTTATCAACCCGAGTCTCTCCTCACTTCCCTGCCAATTCTCAAAAATTCAAAGAACCGGTTATCGGCCCAAGTCTATCCTTTCTCACTGCCAGTTCTCACTGCCAGTTTTGTGCCCTTGATGTTTCTTGCTGATGGCAAGCTCGGTGGAGATTCTTCTGTGGCTGATTTTGAGGAAGTATGGTCGTAAGAAAGCATAAAAGGTCGAGCTGCTGAGAAGCTAAGAAGCACCTTCTCACTATTTTTCTGGTTCTTTATGTTTTGTGTATTTGCATTTGTGGTTGAGAACATTGTCTGTTAATCTAGGTAGGATTTTTACTCTGACTGGATGGGAAGAATGCCCACTTGTGCTCGATACTTAACTTATGGCTCCAACTTTCGTTTCATTGCGTACTGGAGTTAGGAAGTGGGAATTGGGTAGTATAGCATGCATGAATAAAATACATTGAGATGCTAGAGGTGATGAAGCTCCATAGGGGATGATTCTGGCTGGTTTGAAGAAACCATCAATTTGTGTGGTGAGGATCAGTGGGAAATTGTACTCAAGAAGCTGAGACCACCCATTAACTTGGGAACTTTGGGAATGTTGTGTCTACAAATTTCTGAGGGGAGAATATTGTAAATTTTGGGTTGATGAAGACATTAGTCTCATTCTTGTCCATTGCCTGCGAGAATTTGTGGGGACATTGTTGGGGTCTTTGGGAGTTGAAACTGATGCTCTGTGAAATGAAGATAGCCAACAGAGAGATCTGAAGAGATCTAATCCAGCAGCTTTATGAGTTCTTCATACTTAGGAATGTAGTTGTAGTGGGTAGTCTTAATGCATTATTTAGTAGTAGTCATCCATTGCTTGTGGCTTTGTATCAAACATGTTTTATGCATTGTTGATTGAGTTTAAAAGCTGAATTGTGAGTAGCAGTTGCGGAACAACCTCAAAGTGTTGTTTGCTATTGAGTGGGTTTTGTGAGGTTTTGCATCTGCCTCTTTTTAGTATCAGGATTGCTTACTTTCCTGAAGTTTAGACTTGTTTAATAACATTGTGGATGGTATTGGGTATGTGCTATGTAGATCAGGAAAGGTGACTATGGTGTTACTATGGACCAAACAAGGATAGAGCATTTGGAAGAAGCATAACATAGAGAGGAAATCTTGGATGTAAGTGAATTTGATTTCCCATTTCTTAGGTTTGACATCTTGCTTAAGCATGGAGCTATCATTTTGCGTGTGCAAGGTTTCAATGTGGTAAGCATCATTGGATTAAACATGGATTTAGCTCAAGTAGGGGATTTGGCGATACAAGTTACTCACTCACACCAGTATGTACATGAAAACCCAACTATGGCTGAAAACAAGAGATGGAGCAGAAGTTGGACACTTGTTGCTCGACATCAGGACATATATTATTTCTCAACCATCTTCATTCAATCTTTTGAGCATTGAGTTGCATGAACAAGTTGAAGCAATACCTAGGGTAGGGGATTTGTGGGTACCGGTGGCTACAACGTTTCCTCATCACTAAGTAAGGTTTTTCCTTCCAGGTATTGACAAGTTGTTTGCCAGTGGAGATAAGGTTATCAAGGTTGAACATGCGGGTGTTGAGTCTAAAATTTTGGTGTGGAGGTTGGGAAGAAGGATTGATGGAAAATGGAGATAAAATTTTGAACATGAAGAAAAGGTACAATATGAAGCACATCAATTGCCTATTGGATCCCACATTGTGATCAATGATGATCCAAACTAGGACTTAAAGTTGTTTTGAAGAATGTTAGAGCTTTGTAATGGATGGCAATAGACAGACCATATAGAAGGGTGTTAGCAAGCTATGGTCTACACAAAAACTTGTCAAAATTTGACAACTTTCAATAGCTATCCAAGTTTCATGCATCATGGGTGAAAATTTGGAGAAAAAATAATAATAATAATTTTGTAATAGATGATGGTTTATATCCCAATTTAGCATTATGTTATGAATGATATAATAATCTAACAAAGTATTATTTTGATTTAGAGAGTCATGTCACATTTTTGCAATTCCAACAAAAAGACTACGAAATTTTATATTTACTAATAATTTTTCCATGAAATTTTCACACACATAAAAGAGATCATAAAGAATAATCTTTGCCATCAAAGTTTTCAAAAAAATTTAAGGTCATGGAATTTAAATCAAATGATTTTAAAATGTTCATTAGTACATTATGGTATGACAATTTTGATGATTATGACTCTTTTAGGTTGAAAATTTTTCTTCCATTGAAGATTTACTTGGACTAATTTTTTTTTAATCACTTGACAATGTTGATGATTATGACTCTTTTAGGTTGAAAAATTTTCTTCCATTGAAGATTTACTTGGACTAATTTAATTTTTTAATCATTTGACAATATTGATGATTATTACTCTTTTAGGTTGACAAATTTTCTTCCATTGAAGATTTACTTGGACTAATTTTTTTTTTTAATCATTTGACAAAAGTATGATGAAATTTGAAGTTTTAAAAAATGGAAAACTATTGCCAAATAAGGGTTTTCTAAAAACCTTTAGTAAATTATTGGTGTACATTTACACAAATGTATAATTATGTCTCAATTTCATATTCATAATTCTTGTGACTTCCTTTAATTTTGAAGCCCAAACCATCTATATGTAATTGATCTTTAAAAATATTTAAAATGATTGAAATATTATGTATTATTACTTTTGATACTATATGTAGTTCCAAATTTGCTTCAAATTATGTAGATCGTAGCTTGCCAACACCCATAAGAAACTATGTTCTTACTGATATCCCTTAACCTTCCATCTTTGGATTTGCCATACCTAGTTTTGAATATGGTTATCCTACTTCGAGGTTAGGAGAGGTTTGGGTATTGCAACTAGATCTCATTGGGCGGTGACACATTACATCCTACATGCCTAGCATAGAAAGTTTATTTAAATAATGAGATAGGATGAATAAGGTTGGACATTTTGGCATTGTCTCCAAAATGTCAAATTGAAGGTTAGATTCAAAAAACAAGTGGGTTAGAGAGGTTTAGAAAATATAGATTTTGCTATGGGATTAAATTAGGAAGGAGTTTTTTTAGCCTTTATATGCAGTAGAATCAAAAGTAGTGGACTCTAGGGAACAACTCAAAATGGCAAGCCCTAAGGGCATGGATGAATGGTTCTAGGGTAGAGAACTTTTGAAGATGTGCATGATTAGGTTGAGTGATTGGAAATGGTAACAGAGGTGAGGGGTATTGATGAATTGAATGTATTTGAAATTGGCAAGCTCAATTTAAAGGGCAAATCCAAGGAATGGTTCAAAAAGCTTGTTGCCACTCTTACGAACTAGCAAGCCATGAAAGCAACCATGTTGTTGAAATATGGCATAGTTGACAAAGAGAAGGTGAGAGCCAAGCTTGATTTGATCAAACAAGAACCCAAATAGAGGGTTTAAACCTACTATGATCAAATGGAAAAGTTATTTGCAAAAGGTAAGTTGAAGGATGTAGAACAAAGGAGGTTTTTGTCTCACCTACAACCGGAGATCAAAAAGTTGTGTATAATGAGGGACTATGCCAATATGGAGGCTTTGCTTAATGTTGCATTGGAAATGGAGCAAGTGTTGGCAGAGCTTGGTGAAACTCCATTTGAGTTGTTAAAAGGGGAACAAGAAAAAAACATGGGTATAGTAGAAATGGTAGTGGAAAAACAAGTGCAAATGTTGAATGAATCTTTAATCAATTTGTTAAGGAAACAATCAAACCTATGATTCAAACCAAGCACCACATCCAAAGGATCCACAAGCTTTAATGGTTGCCAGATATGTCATGTAGAGGATCAACTGGCTAATGAATGTCCAAGGTATGCCACCGCCAAACTAAAATGTCAAAAATGTGGAGGTCTACATGATGAGATTGAAAATTGTGGCCTAAGGTGTATTTTTTGTGGAGGACTAGGGCATACAAAGGAACATTGTTGGAAGAAGGACTCTAAACCAAGTGCAACCACTACTAATTATTTGGAGTTGTTGGTTGACAATGAAGAAGCAATAAGGACTCATCTTGACAAAATATGTGGAGACAATCATGAATTGTTTTCACACACCAGGGTCCCAAGGCGATGGGTGCATGTGGACACCACTATTGGAGAAACAAAAAAATTCAACCCTACTAATGAAGAGGCATGGTGGAGAAGAGGAAAGACCATTGGCCTTGAAAAAAATCAGCAATAAGATCAAATATATTAACCCATTTCATCAAGGGGAAAATATCCTTGACCCCCATAGAAACAATATTTACCATACCAAGAGAGTTGGAGTATTTGGAAGGATTAGTCAAGCTAGCACACACATAGCTACTATAGCTACAATGGGTTCCAACCTACCAACTTTACATAGAACATCAACAAAACTCACTTGAGCAAAACTCTACATCTATTAGTGGAGATCAACAATAATACATTTGAGGGTCTTGTAAACATAGGGGCCTCTATGTTTGTTCTAGCAATTAATGTGGTAAGAGAACTAGGTATTATGCATCTTGTGGGAGGATCAAAATTTTACAAGACAATTTCTAGTGTGGTGACCTAGGCCATGGGAAGGATTAAAGGCAACACATGTGAATGGATTGGAGTAGCAACTTGCAACATGGTATTAATGATAGTCAATGCAAATAGTTATGACGTGTTTTTGGGACTGGATTTTTTAATCAAAATAGGAGCAATTGTGGACTTGGAGCGCAAGTTGATTCAAGTTAGACAAGGTCCAAGAACTAATGTACATGTACTACCATTCAATATGGTCAACATGTTGTAGTTGGTTTTAGAACCACCAATTCGATCAAGTGACATTTTGCACAAACTAATCCCTAGGATTTTTCAACTAAGTCTAAATACTCATGTGGTGGAAAAAAGCTATTCCATGGGATGGGAGATACAAATGAATTGATGGACTGAAGTTCTGAGGAAAACCTTTCAGATTTTTAGTCTAAAACCAACATGAATGAGGATGGGTTTCTTCATGGAGTTGCAAAAAATGACCAGATGAGCCAACTAGTTTTACAAGAACATGAATGTGATGCAGAGCTCAATGATTAGGGTTTGAATGCATTGGTCAAGCTAAAAACTCCCAAACAATTGATGAACTTAATCATTGAAGGCCAAGCAACTAGGTTCATGGATGATCAGTTGGCAAAGGAAGATGATTATGCATATTGGCTAAAAATGCGTATGAGGAAGAAAGAAATATGCAGCAATTTGAAGGTGTCCAATCAACTGAAATATTTGGTTTGTTTTAGTTGGAATTGGTTCAACATGGACAATAACAAAATAATGATGCATCTAACATGGTCAATGAAGGAAGATGGGAGCAAATCAATAAAATGATCAAGGTTGATCATGAGCTTACACTAGAAAAGGCCAAAGAATTGTGGCACATTTTGGAAAATTATGCCGATGTATCTACATTGAATAAAAGGGAATTGGAACGTTGCTTAGTCGGAAAGCACATCATTTATACACAAGGATTCCACCCTCTGATACTAATCCTAACATATTATCCTTTTGGGAAAAGGCTAAAGTAAATCGACAAATCCACGCATTGGTAAAAGTGGCGAAGATGAAACCCAGTGTTTTCAAGTACACTTGCAAGATGACTTTACCAATTAAAAAGGATGAGAGCAAGTAGTTTTGTGGGGACTACCATCCATTAAATGTTCAAATGCATAAGGATGCATACCCTATGCCCTTGATTAAAGATGTGTTAAATCAAATGGGGTTTGCATAATAGTTTTCAACATTAAACATACAAAGCAATTTCTGACAAATTAAGATGCATCCTAATAATGTGAAGAAAAAAATTGACACTAATCACCAAATTAGGGTTGTATGAATGGCTTGTGATGCCCTTTGGTCTAAAGAATGCCACTAGCACGTTCTTCAGGATAATGACATGCAGATTTTTATAATGGTTACAACACTTTCTGAAAGTCTTTGTGGATGACTTCAATATACACAACACCACATGGGAAGAACATCTCGAACACATCAAAATGGTATGACACCATTTGAGGGAGGTAAATTTAAAACAACAAATGTGTATTTTTTGCCAAAAACATCATATTCCTAAGACATGTGGTGGGAAAAAAAAGAACAAAACCAAACCCAAACAAGATTGAGGTTGTGGTGTTTCCCATCCCTAGGATTGTCACCAATGTATAAACATTTTTGGGTTTGACCAGATATTACAAAAATTATATCAAGGGGTACGTTCGAATAATAATTCCACTTTTGAGCTAATAAAGCATGATGTTACATTCAAGTGGACCCTTAAAGGACAAAAGGCATTTGATCAACTAAAACAAGCTCTTATCTTTACACCGATATTGGCAAGACCATTTTTTTGCAAGGGTTTATTTATGGATGTGGATTAGTCCGCCAAAGGTGTTGGGGCTATATTCTATCAAAAGGAAGGGAGGAAGGAATGTGTAATTGCATATGCTAATAAAGGTTTGTTTCCCATGTAGAAGATATTTTACCCCATGAAAGGGTAATGTTATGCCCTAATTTGGGGAATTAAGCACTTCTGATAGTTTTTTCATATAAACCATTTCACCTTACAGATTGACCACAAACCCTTATAATGGTTAGCAATAGTATATGATGTATATGGCAAGAAGGGCCATTGGATATACAAGTTGCAAGATTTTAATTTCAATATTGTGCATCACCATGGGTCTAAACACACTAATGGGAAATTGTACTTGGGAAGTTGAAACCAATTAACTTGGGAGCTCTAGGAATGTTATGTCTACAATTATTTGAAGGGAGAATATTGTAAATTTTGCGTTGATGAAAACATTAATCTCATTCTTGTCCATTACCTGAGAGAATATGTGGGGACATTGTTGGGGTCTTTGGGAGTTGAAATTAATGTTATGTGCAACCAAGACAGCCAACAAAGAGATCCGAAGAGATTTGATCATGTAGCTTTATGATTTTTTCATACTTAAGAATGTAATTGTAGTGGGTAGTCTAAATGCATTATTTAGCAATAGTCATCCACCACTTGTGGCTTTGTATCAAACATGTTTAATGCATTGTTGGTTGAGTTTAGATGTTGAATTGTGAGTAGTAGTTGTGGAACTACCTTAAATGTTGCTTGTTGTTGAGTGGGTTTTGTGAGGTTTTGCATCTACCCCTTTTTGGTTACAATCATTCATTCCCCCCTTTGATTAGATGTGGTCAACATAGGTTATGAAGAAACATGCCAATGGCATGGGTGTCAAAAAAAAGTTACGAGCAATAGCCAAACATGTGGTGTGGCACACATCGGGTTATCACTTGATAACTCGCATTTAGCTAACTAATCGCATTGCAAGGTGCCCCTTAGCAACTAGTTATGACAAGGCAAGGGAAAGTCTCATCCAAGATGTCAAAGTCTCATTCAAAACCATCAAAGTTTCATCCAAGAAAAAACTTTGTAACAAGCGGCTTATTGTTTGTGTAAATGCCACTTAATGGCAAAGTTCAAATGGGTAGGGTAAAATAGCCCATAACCAAGCACTTAAGGTTTTAGAGGGTTTAGGCACTTAGGGAGTAGCTTGATTGACCATGGAGTTTAAAGATGAATTGTAGAGCACTTCTTGGTGCTCCCAACGCCATTTACTACTTGTCATTGAAATGAAAAATGAACAAGATATTGTGTCCCAAAGTTGGACACCCTTAACTACTAGAAAAAATAGCTAACAAATAGAGGACTCCTTATGAGTAAACACCTTTAATGTTATTTTCATAATCAAGGTTGATGAAGAGTAAACACCACATGTCTTAGAATCAAAATTGGATGAAGGAAAAAATAAACAAAATTTTATGTAAAATTACACATCAACCATCAATGGTTAGGATTAAAATTTCAAATAGGGTTTCACATCCATGGTGATGGGCGTTCATTTGTTCTCTAAACCCTAACTCCCCCAATGCTTGGAGGCACCATCACACTTCCCATTATGATTTCTCTCTTGTTTCCTCTAGTCGTATCCCTATGGTCTAGTCCTCAATGTTCAACAACTTTGCTATGACAGTGTTTGGACTTGGAGCCCAAGAAATGCACTTGCAACTAAGCTTCTTAAGTTCGTTCATGTGGTTGCTTCTCCTTGTGGGGTTTAGCCATGTTTGATTTTTTTTTGTTCTGGATTTGCTCCATTGTCCATGTTCATGCCTACCTTGTGTAATCTAGTATGGAATTCAACACTTGAAAGTTGCATAGGGAGAATGAAAGTTGTTGTTTTGTAGGTTTGGTTTGGTCTTTCTTTCTCTTCAAGTAAAAGCTTGAACTTCTCCTACTACCTACCATGGTCCTTCTTTCTTTCCTCAAGCTCAAGAACTTGAATTTCTCATGATGCTTATTCAGGTCCTCTTCCCTCTCTCCTCAAGCTCCTCCTTCTCCCTACATTGGTCCTTCTCTATCTCCTCGAACTCCTATTTGAAATCCTCCTACTTTAATCCTTTTCTTTTTCCTTGAGCTTCTTATTCCAATCGATCTCTCTCTCCTCAAGTTCTTCCTATTCCGGTCTTTTTCTCTTTTTCTTCAAACTCCTCCTACTATAGTCCTTCTTTCTTTCTCCTTGAGCTCCTTTTGATACGGTCCTTCTTTTTTTCTCCTTGAGCTCCTCTTGCTACTTGCGCTAGTCCCCCTATCTCTTCAAGCTCTTGCTCAAGCTCCTCTTACTACCTACCCTAGTCCTTATTTTTTTCTCCTTGAGCTCTTCTTGCTACTTGCCCTAGTCCTTCTCTCTATTTCTTTGAATTCTTCCTATTTTGGTCCTCTTTTTTCTCTCCTCAAGCTCCTCTTGCTCCGGTCCTTCTCTCTTTTTCCTTGAGCTCCTCCTACTCCCTACTTTGGTCCTTGTATCTCTCTCCTTGAACTTTTCTTGCTATGGTCCTTCTCTTTTTCTCGAGCTCCTCTTGTTGCTTGCACTAGTCTTTCTTTTTTTATCCTCAAACTCCTACTTGAACTCCTGCTACTACCTACCCTAATCTTTCTCTCTCTTTCCTTGAGATTGAGCGAATTGCTACCTACCTTAGTCCTTTTCTTTTTCTTCAAGCTCGAGTTCAAATTCCACCAACTATCTATTATAAAAAAAAATTCTCTCTTCGAGCTCCTCCTGTTATGATCCTTTTTTCTTTCTCCTCAAACTCCTCCTATTGTCTACTTTGGTCCTTTTCTCTTTCTCCTCAAGCTCCTTTTGCTCTAATCCTTATCCCCCCATATACCCCCCTTCCCAATTTTCTTGGGTATTATTCAAGTATGTAATGTTGCAGCCTTTATTGCAACATGCCCCTTTGCAAGCATCCTACATTTTGTCCTTGCACTAACCTCTTTTTGGGCTTCTATAGAAATGTTACAATTGCCACTTAAATCCCTAGCTGGATTAATTTTGCAATTGGCTTGAATGTTATGGTGAAGCCTTTCTCTTGTTGTTTTGATTGTGTTGCAAACCAAGTTCATCAAAGGATATTCTTACTTGTCTTTCAGCCTGCTTCTCTACTAATTGTTCTACAACATTCAATAACTTGGTTGCTTGCCTGTCCTTTTGGTCCTCTCTCCTTTCTTTTAGCCTTTCTAATATATTCTACAACTTCTTTCTTTGTAGCCTTTTGTCACATAATCTCCAAGTATTCAATTGTAGTCACAACATGTGACTTGCTATAATCAATCAACAATTATATCCCTCTTATTCTCTTTACAGGTTAACTTGGCAGTGACAACAAATGGGCAAGATGGAAGGGTGTTAGAACTATAAAACTTTGAGAATGTGGGATTTCAAATTCAAGAACTTGAGTATCTAGAATCAGCTAGGTTTATAGCTCTTCCATTACCTTGATCCAATGTTCCTACTACTAAAAGCCCATCTTCATTTCCAAGTTGTTCCACATAGAACCTTAGTCCTTATTCTTTGATTCCATCAGGATTATAATTTCTTGCATTTGTAACATTTTGGTTTCCTACGTCATGAACATCTATAGTGCCCATGTTCATTAACTAAGTAGTTGCATCCTCTTCCCATTGTGGGTTGTCATTTCTTACATCATCTAAGTTACCAATGTCTTCATCTAAATTATTATTATTTTCTTTTGTTGTATATAGAATACTAGGTCTAGTCCTATCATCCATAGCCCGAGGATTTAATGGCCAAACCCTTGTTGCCCTAAACCCTTTTAATATGTTTTGTTTGGACAAGGATTGGTCGAATGCTTTGTGCAACCCAGCCAACTAATGTTATTTTGTCTAGCTCTAGATGATTGTTTCTAACCATGTTACTATTTTTTCTTTCCTGAAGGCAAACTTGAATGGCTTGAAACAACTCATATCTAGAGGTTGTGATGCATGAGAAGTGTGGGGAAGCAAAGTGACCATATCCAAGCCAAATTATGATGGTCTATAGTTTCTAAAATGACATGTGAGCCATGTCTATCTAGGATAAGTACATGGTGATTAGATTGGGATATGCCACTAGGGATTGACAAGTGATAAAAAATAAGACTCCTTGAATAGAAAACAAGTCATCCATGCCTTCTTTTGCACATCCATACATGTTCCAAGTTTACATCTACGATGTAATTGTTTTTTATTTTTTCACCTCTAAAAATGTAAAATCCTAGTAAAAAACCTCGTGCAACATTGACAACAACAATTATAGTTAACCATTATCAAGATTTAAGAATAGTGTTGTATACCTATTGTGAACCTCTCCTAGCTAGCACTCTCGCTCTTGATTGTCACCCAACTTCGACAATTGTTTCATTTGAGTTCCAAATTTGAGATGTTGAGTACTTATGTTGATCATACAATGCTTGAAGGTATCTATAAAATGAGATGTAGGATTCACTTGAGTCCTTGAGCTTTGTAGACCTCCTGTCCCTTTGCAAGTCAAATTGTTAACTCTAATGCTTATGTTTGAACTAGTACCACTAGGAATATCTAAGAATCTCATCCTTGAATGGTGTAGAACAGGTCTATGTGAGTTTTATTACCTTTAATTTGAGTTACTATAGTGTTATTGATAGCTCATAATTTTGCATGTTAAATATCCAGCCAACTATTGTTAGATCTTCTTCATGTGTTGACACACCTAGTGGCCCATGTTTCCTAGATCTTGTCTTACCAATGAGGTGATATGATAAGGATGTGAAGAATATATTCCAAGTTTGGTTGGCCTTCCGCAATGATGTGAAACCATTCTCCATGGCCTCTAATGGACTAGGGGTCCACACCTTGCCCCCAGTAAAGGTATACTTTAGGTTTTTCTGAAACTAGACCAAGACCAGAGAAATTTTGTTAGTTCTAGATATGTGTCAAAAGCATGTAATTCTATCTTCCAAGTTTCAAATATTAAATCAAAGAAATTTGAAAAATCTACCTAGACTAAATTCTCATATGTTGTTATTGTGCAGGTTATTGGTGTGAATTTGAATTCATAATTCAAGTGAGCTTGGGGAAACCTGTGAGATTCTACTCTTCTACTAGTTTTTGGTTATTTTGTTATGTATGTAGCTAACTAGCAGTAGCATAAATAATTCTTATACCTTTCATTATAAAGCTTGTATATAATAGTAATATTGCATTCATCATTTGTCTCCTCTATCTTGACCTCTATGTTGGTGTCCTTTTTTATTCCACTATTGTATTTGGTTAATCTCTAAACTTGTCATCACTTTTTCTCTTTGTGCACTTTGGACTAATTGATTATGACAATTCTATAGTGGGCTTAGATTGACACTCTATTTTCATAGTTGTGTTATCATTCACTTGAAACTTTAACACTATTGCACTAGGACATAGAAGCTCTAAGAAATTATGAATACCCTCTTCAACATAATCAACATACTTGGACATGTTGTCTTCTAGAAAATAAAACAAGATGTTTTTATTACAAACGGATTTAGATTCCACTTTAAAGCTTGAAATTGTCTATGCCCAAGTTTTGGAAGGAAAAGTTTTAAAGCCAAAGTTGTTAAATAACTAATATTCCAATATTTGTCCTTGGATTTTTTCCCTTGTTTGTCACCCCATCAATAAATAACAAACACATCATAATGGGTTGTATCAAATCTCAAGGATTTATCCAATAACTATAACCAAATATTGAAAAGCTAGTTTTCCCACATTTTTTCAAAAATTCCCAAACAATTTTTTGAAACAATGGGTCAAGCCTAACCCCATTTCCAAATAGTTTTGTGCATAATATTGATGGGGTTCCCTTTTAAGAGAATACATTTTTTTAAATCTGAAGGTTGTACACGCCCAATGTTGAACATATTTTGTCCAATTGTGATGGGGGAATTTGTTTTAATAGTGTGCCCCTCTCTTATAAAAGTGCGCCCACATTGGAAAATGGGTATAGTTCGCCTCTTAAACCAAAAAGAAATCTTCTTTTACAAGTGGGGTCCATATCTTTAAAATGTACATAATTTTTTCTCAATATGGACGTGGATGCCCTTTAAACCATGCATAACCAATCTTCTACCAGGTAAATAACATTTAATAAAAAGTACATGATTATTTTAAGGTTGGTGGGTCCTTTTTTATATAAAACCCATGACCAAACACATTTTTATTTATTGACGGTTTAAATTATTAGAAAATTCCATAGAAATTTGTCTTTAGCCATATGTTTGGTGATAAGTTTCCTTTTGAATGTAGTTGGGTGGTGGAATATGTTGGTCATAGGTCTTTTATTCTTAAAGGACGTTTGGTTATAGAAAAGCACATTTGGTTATGGGTTGTTCCACCCTAACAATTAAAATAATAATAAAAAGGTTTCATGAAGTTCTTAAAACAAAATTAATTTAGAATTCACAATAGCGCTTGATGAATATTCCTCAAAATGTGAAATTAAATTTGTGTGCCCTTAATGAATAGCAAATTCAAACTCACAACAATTAAAAACTATTTAAAATGAATTCGTTTTCAATTTTTTTTAAAAAAATTATTTTATATAAAAAAATTAGTAATGGGACATGTTTATGTTTGCAAATGATGTAGCATAAAAAAATGAAAAAAATTATCACTCCCATTATGTTGACATCTTCGGTGAATTATCATGCCATGTCATGAAATAATTGCAGGCACTTTCATAAGATCATGTGAACATATTGAGAACATGAAAATAAATCATGATAACATATTTTGTAAAATGTAACTTTAAGATAATTTTGTTTGGCTCATGGTTGAACCCTAGTAAGGGGGTCCATTCACAATTGGGGTACCAAAAATGAATGTCTAATTGAAAAAGGATTGCAAAGGATAACTTTGGATTTTTGTTTATTTTACATTATTATAATTTTAATGGATTGTTGTATGCCAATAGATAAAATGATGTCTTCTTAAATTAATAAAAATCATTTTAAATAATTGGGATACTATGTTAATGTCCTTTTGAGTCATGTAAATTAAAATAATTAAGTGTCTAAAGTACTTTTTTAAAAAGTAATCAAAAGGGAGGCATAAAATCATACAATTGATTTCAAATTTTTTGTACAACAAAAACATGCCCCCTTCTATGAAAATACATGTTCATTGAATGAACTTGATGAAAAACCAAATCATTCAAAAATTTCAAAGTCTTGAAATTTTGAATGAAAGGGTTGCAAGGCAAAAGATTCATTTTAAAAATCATTTAATAACAAGATTATGTTCAATGGGTTCAAAATGTCTAGCTTTTGATGTAGGTCACATGTGAAGGAAATAAACATGCCAAAAAACATGTTTGGTTATCCATTGTAACTCATTTTGGGATTTTCTACATTTTTGGCATTAAACTAAAATATTCATACACAATTATGTATGATTGTGAAAAATCACCACTAACACATGAATTATCTTATATTGGAATATTCAACTTTTCTCACTTAAGTTTGTTTCATGTAAATGTTATTTGTAAAAGGTAGTTCTAAAAAGGTTTTAAATCTTTTTTTGGTACCCCAAATGTGAATGGACCCAAGGCATATTTTACAATGTATTCATCTCATTCTATCATAATAATAAAAAAATGCATTCGAGACCAAATATTGTACACTCCAAGACTTATGACCAACTTACTACAATTCAAATAGTTATAACACTTAAGTTTAAAGTTAAATGTTCTTAATATTTCGACGAAGGTTATAATCTTTTTACCACTTTTGCAATAAATTTTGATCTTATATGAGATCTTAAATCTTTACTTTAACTCTTGCAATGGGAAAACACAATATCATAGTACCTTGGTAGTTTCAGCACAAATTATATTATTTTTTTAAATGCCAAATTTCCCCCCTAAAAAAATCCCAAAGAAAAATAATTTTTGAAAGAAATGAAAAATATTTTCAAGTTTTTTTTTTTCAAAATGGAATCTTCAAATTTATTGTATTATTTAGCAAACATGTGCCAAAGGAACCACCAAAGTACTTTGGGTATTTGTTGCATTGGAACTTAAATGTTACAAACACACAATCTTTTTTATCACTTTGGCCATAAATTTGACTAACACCAATTTCAAGGTGTTAGGGTTTAGGGTTTAGGGTTTAGGTTAGGTGCTTAGAATTAAAGTTTGAGATGTTCATTGGGAGTGGGTTGTTATGTCTTTTTTCAGCCTTTAAAGGCTACCTTCATCTTGCCAACAATGAAGGTTTTACATGTGGTGCCTCCAACAAACCTAATAATTGTAGTGTGAAGGAGAGAAATCCTTCTTGTAGGGGTTTGGACTAGGAGCCATGTATTTTTTACATTTTCCAATGTGGCTTTTGTTGATATGGAACTATGAACAATCACCTTGTCACCAAATTGTGTGTCCATTGAAAGTGGAATGTGGGGGGGGGGGGGGTGCACCCCCCCTATTTTCATCCTTGCTTTTAAATTTTTCCACTAATTTTTTTATAAAAAAATTTTGATTTTTCCATTTTGTTTCTTTCATTTTAAACCCCCC
>Ga0116227_10004724_pt1 | contig 29430 bp, 21 predicted proteins | sample S1TSphgellanicum_FD_89693 | JGI IMG/M metagenome (GOLD analysis project Ga0116227, IMG submission 89693) | Host-associated microbial communities from peat moss isolated from Minnesota, USA - S1T2_Fb - Sphagnum magellanicum MG | ecosystem: Host-associated > Plants > Peat moss > Unclassified... | reverse complement strand
TAACGTCCAGGGCATGTCTTTTTTTTTTAAATTTTTTTTTGGTTCAAAACCTTGTTTTTGTTTACCTTGACTTCAGTTTTTTTTTTTTTTTTTTTTTTTTGTTGTTCTTTTTTTTTTTTTTTTTTAAATTTTTTTTTAGGGTTTCCAAAATCATTTGGAAGAGAACCACATTAAAGTGGCTTTGGGTGGAATCTAATCTTGCAAAAAGAAGTCTATAAAGCTTGCACCTCATAAGCTTTCAATCCATGAAGCACCTAAAACCCTTAAAAAGAAAAATGTAATTCTATCTTCATTTTTTAACCTAAAATTTTTGTAAAAAAAGAAAAATGTATTTCTATCTTCATTTTTAAACCTAAAATGTTTTTTTAAAAAAGTAAAATGTATTTCTATCTTCATTTTTTAACCTAAAATGTTTTTTTAAAAAGAAAAATGTATTTCTATCTTCATTTTTTAACCTAATTTTTTTTTTTAAAAAGAAAAATGTATTTCTATCTTCATTTTTTAACCTAAAATGTTTTTTTAAAAAGAAAAATGTATTTCTATCTTCATTTTTTAACCTAAAATGTTTTTTTAAAAAGAAATTTCGTAAAGGGTATCATCACTCTCAAATTGCAAAACTCACAATGGTTTCAAATTTTTTATGTGGAAAACCAATTATCATAGATATTGCCCTTAGATCCAATAATCATCTTGGCCATTAGATCTTTGGAAAGAAGAAAAGATGTTATAGTCCATCTAGTGTTTGAATTTAGGCCTTGATTGACTCTCCACGGTTTCTCCAAAAGTCGAACATAAAAAGGCCACAACACACAAAGGATATCACGAATACTACTCGTTCCCCATCTCAATTATGAGGGATGCACAAAGTAAGTAAGCAACGGTATGGGCCAATATATTTTTCCTCGAACTACAACTTGACTAAAGAAGAACCGAGCAAGAGATTCAAAAAATTCCCCCGGCCCCCTCCCAAAAGAAAAAAAATGTTTAGCAACTTTTTGCATGGACCGTCCCAATGCCCCAAAAAACACTCTTGTCACTTCTCCACAATAATTGGGCATCATGGGCATGTCGAGGTTCAACTTTGAATGAGCCCTTTTAGTAGTGAGAAAAATAACAAATACATATAATAATGGGTGTATTTTAAATCATTTTTTATTATGATAATGCTAATTTGAAGGGAACCAACCAAAGAAAACCATCTTTCATTTAATTTTGATATTTATTTTATGTTTTGACACATCAATGGCTTATTTTATTGGGGTTTGCCTACCAAGGCAAGGTTATTGTGTTTAGATTCATTATAGAGTATATAGTAGCTTAAAGGATTTTGGGCATTAGGTAATAATAATAGGTCTATTTTTATATGAGGATTATTGAAAGATGATATTTTGGCTTGTGTTGAAATTTGAGATTAATTATAAAGTTATAATAATATCTTGAAGGATTTTGGTTTCTTTTAGAGCATTTTTTTTTTCCAAGATTATAATTTTTGAATGGTGAAATATTTGAGTTTCCATAATTCTTCTCTTCTTTTGCATTAAGATACTTTGTAATGTAAATGGTAAAGTCACAATTTGACACACCCCTTGTTGATTATGTTAAACCCGTGTGTGTGTGTGTGTGTGTGTGACATGGGGTAAAGTTGTAAGGGGATGCTCCAAGAGATCAATGCTAAACTAAAAAGAAACACCTTCTCAAGATCGTTATTTTTTAAAATCAACATTAATCTCATCCGCAAAACATTTTAGACTGACCACATGTACACCTAAAACCCTAAACACCCAAAACCCTAAACCCTAACAATCAGTGCTGATTTTCACTTATGCCATTAGCAATAATCTCTATTGAGAGATAAGCACAAGTTTGACACCCAATACCTAATATTATTGATCATTTTAAGCAACAAGCAAAGGCTTAATCATGTAATGCCTATTCGGTATTGCTCCTTATGTTCAAAGTTCAAACCAGCAACAGTTGCAATAGAAAATGTTCCGTAGTAAAGTTCCCCACCCCCACCAAAAAAATGAACTCGCAATTGGAAGTAACACGTGATGAACATTCCTCAACATGTGGGGGGGACCTAATGAAAACTACATCATTACCACCACCGTGTGCTCTCTCTCTCTCTCTCCATTAAAATTCTTTGCTGATGTGTTGTTGAGCGCATGTTGTTGCACAAGAAAGACTCGAATTTAGATCACACATGGCACAAGAAAGTGGAGATGGGAAGAAAGACAGCACGCACATTCTTTCTTTGTTTTTGTTTTGTTTTGTTTTGTTTTGTTTTCCTTCACCGTGTGCATTCTCTTGTGTATTATTTCATTTGGTGTCAGAGTTTTCTTCAACAAAAGAATTATCGCTCTTTTTTGAGTCAACCTTGCTTTGCAGTGTTTTTTTTTTGGGGGGCATTCGAGGGAAAGGGGTTTCAGTCAAAAGCATGATCTTGCAGGGATCAAAATTGCATTTTGAAACACCCAACCCACGTGGAAGTGGAGCACTCGTCTATTGTTGCAATAATTTTTTGTTGTGATGGGGCCAAATCAAAGTGACTCCTCCTTGCACGAAAATTAGAAACACCCATGTGGCAGATTCGTGAACTGGTTATATGAAAACATGCATATTATATATACATTGCGAGTAGTAGTAGTACTTGATAGCAATTCTCTTTTACCCTAAACCCTAAAACCTGGCTGGAAATGGGTTGGTGGTAAAGGGAAGCTGCTATGCTCCTCCTCCTGGACTGTGCAGAATCAGCAGCTGAAGGTGATGTGCAGATGGTGCAAAGGCGGGGGTTTGTTGGCTTTGTTCAAGAAAAGTTTGCGGAATCTGGAAGTAACTTATAGTAATGATCTGGTTGGGACTGTGTGACTCCTGTCAATACAAAAAGTTAGTGTTCTTGTTTGGAGTAGAAGGCAAAGATGCCCACCCTCCCTCGGCTTCAATAATTGAAGATTTGGGCCCTTGTTTTTGTTGTTGTTGTAGGCTTTGCTTTGCTTTGCTTTGCTTTGCTTGCAGTTTCAAACCCAATTTATAAAAAGAAGAAGAAGTCGTGGTGTCATGGTGTCTACCCAGATGGACTTAACAAGTCCTCTCTTTTCAAGTGGGTGGGTATCATGCAGCCTTCCTTAGGAACAATAAGAACTTTCCTTGGGAGCTGGCTACACTGCTTTTTGCCGGCACTTTCAAGGTTTAGGAGATTGTCCTCATTGACAAGTTTTCATGAGATGTCAACAAAAATGATGAGTTTGAAAGTTTGAAGGGAGGGGGGCAGAAGTGCTTGAAGTGTCACGCTTAGGTACATACTACCATCACTTTCAGCTTTCAAACAAAATTGCTCCTCCCTATAAGCAATTTGTAGACTTTGTCCTTTTTGTTGTTTTGTGTGTGTATGTGTGTGTGTGTGTGTGTGTGTGTTTTGTGGGGGCAAGGGGGGCCAAAGAGATGTTGGAGCTAAATCCATGTAAACTTTGAAGGCCCCCAAGGGTATCCTTCCATCCTTCTTTTGGTTCTTGGAAGGATCCACCATATCAACTTTCCACATATGGGTTGGTTTGATTTTTGGGGGAGTCACTTTTGCAATCATTTACATCTTTGAGGGACCATTGTCCCATTTTGTGTTCTTCATGAAGGAGAGGGGGGAACAAGGAACAGAAAAAGAGATATAAAAAAAGCAAGAATGTAAAGCATAATATGTCTCATATTGAGGCCAAGAGTTAAGGGCTTCTTGGTGCACTGTAACAACAAAAGATGAACAAAGTGATGTGGCCACACCACAGGCCCTACTACTTTATTGTAGGAGAGCCTCCTCCTCCTCAACTCCTGATTCTATTCTTTTTGTTTGTGGGTTGCAACCCTAATCTCCCAATGTCCCACTTAGTTACCTGCCTCCCATTGAAAGTTATCCACCAACAACTTTGGCTGAGGAATTTTTCCAAGTTGGGTGGGTATCAACTTGTGAGGGATTTTTCGGTGTTGGGTGGGTATCAACTTGTGAGGGATTTTTCGGTGTTGGGTGGGTATCAACTTGTGAGGGATTTTTCAGTGTTGGGTGGGTATCAACTTCTGAGGAATTTATGCATATTGGGTGGGTATCGACTTATGAGGGATTTATCAATGTTGGGTGGGTATTGACTTCCGAGGGATTTATCCGTGTTGGGTGGGTATCAACTTGTGAGGAATTTATCAGTGTTGGGTGGGTATCAACTTTTGAACATACCAGCTGACACTAGTAAGGTCCATGGCTGATTTTTGGCTGGAATGAGAGGCATGTTTATAGTTTATACCCGTGTTGTTTGGTTCTTGATTTCAAAAAGAGCCTTCAGTCTCAGTTTTAACTCTTCTTTTGTTTTTTTTAATTGGAATTTTCAGTCCGATGTCTCTTGGGATTTCTACACCTTTGGTTTCAATCATTTTCACAAAGAATTTAAAGCACATCCAATTTAAAACCGGGTTTGATTATCTATTTAGAGAACCTAAATCAGTGTAGAACTGGATAGCACCCTCAGCTGAAGTTTTAATTCAATCTTGAATTAAAGAGACCAATTGTCCAATTTGGTTCCAATTGCAATTCCAACAAAACTTGGAAACTCCAATCTAGACATCTAAAACCTAACCTATATATCCAAGACCAAAACATGCTTAAATCCCAAAACCTACCAACATTGGTTTATATCTACTATTCACATTGTTATAATTTTGATATGAAGTTGCTACTTCAAGTCCTTTCTAGGTATGTATAGGTACAATGCTCATATTATCTCATGCCCCTCCCAAGGCAAGTATTAGGTTGATAACTTGATATTACTTTAGATCATAATAGGCTTGTTAAATCTTTGGTACCAAAACTTGTATCAATTTATATACTAAGGTTCCAACCTTGAACCAATGTTCTTTTTAGAAAGTTTTTAATGTAACATAAGTGGCAATTATCCATAGGAAAATGTAGAAAAAATGGTGATCATTCTTTGGCATGATTTAACCAAATATGGCTATAAACCATATATGAAATGCAATTTTAAAAATCAAACTTCTATATTCATGGTTACACACTAAAACCAAATATAAAAATTTGGCAATTTTTATTCCTTTTGACAATTGAAACCTTTCAAAATCATTTCATTTTTTCATTTTTTTCCTTTTGGGAAAAATTTCTTTTTGGTGAGAAAACACCACCTTGAACCGACCCAATAGTAGAACTTATCCCCATACATGAAGCTACAAATTCATGAAACTTTGGAATGTATATTTGTCTCCTCTCTTCAACTCAAGGTTTACGGCTAATGATATCAAAATTTTATTTCAACTTCTTATTTTCTTACAAAATTAATATTTTTTTATAGATATTTTTTTGGTTGTAGAATTAAGTCAAATGAATAGATGTTTGACATATTATAATCTCGTAATCATGATCCACTTAATTGAAATTGCACAAATATTGAAAACTCCAAAACCAAAAATTGTCTATTTTTTCCTCTTTTACACACTCCTCTAGCTTCTAACTTCCCACAATCCTATTCAAATTTGTGTTGAAACACTATAGACTTAATTTTTTAAAGCCCAACATAAAGCGATGGGTGATTTTGTGATCAAAAATCATACACATTTCAAATATTGGGAGAGAAACAGGCATCCAAACTTGACAATTATTTCTCTCCTTGAATATAGTCATGATAATTGTGTATGTTCATGCCCCATATTAGTGGTAAAATGGCTTTGATTACAACTATTCGAGTAAACATGCCCATCATCAAACATTGGCCCATCACCAAACATTGACCATGTCTTAATCATTTCTTGTCCTTTTTTAATGATCTTCATTACTATGGCTCTATCAAATGAAGGTTTGCAATATATATTTTTACTTGAAAGGGAAAGGAGAAACAAAGAAGAAGGACAAAGAGGACAACCTATCCAAATGACAAAATGTTCGAAAGAAATTAGACAAGTATTGGACAACATACATTGAGGAGTATTTAAATGCCACATATGGGGCAATCACTATGGTAAGCTAATTAGAAACAATCATTTTCTTTTCAATGAGTGTTTGACAACCACAACATCCTACACGAAATACTAAAGGTAAACCCATTTTGACACCATCATGGTATGGACTTCGTCCAAAATTTGACATACATGCCATTTTATTGTTGTGCCTAAAACTTCTTCAAGCCAAGCCTAGTATCATTTTCAAAGTTTGGTGCACCAACTAACCCAAGAAAAAAATCATAAATTTTCCAAATATCTAATGGTCATCGTAGTCAAAATTCTAAATCAACCTAAGTTATATGTATACATCTATTCATTCCATTTGAATTCTATGGGAATGGATTTTAAACCATTTATTCATGAGTGAATCAATTAAGTTATAATAAGACAAAAAACTTCCTTAGATCTCCATGGAGACAAAAATCATTAAAATTGTTATAAATTTCAATAAACAACATCTAGATTGATTGAGAAATGAACTAAAACTCAAACTCAAGGACTAAGCATATGAAGTGCGGTTTAATTCAAAATAGGAGAAAATGCCAAAAATTCTCAAAGAATATTTTGAAAGTTTCTATAGTTTATGTCACATAAAAAAAAAAGAACATTACAAAACTTGTGACATATCAAAGTTCAACCTCAAAAAATGTTTTCTTTACAACAACAAAATGTACATGATTCATAGACTACCCACAATTTCTTAATATTATGCTCACTACACCCTTTGCTTGCATGCATTGGATTTTCATTATTTCATATGTTCAAAATTGGTCACAAATATTTTGAAATCAAACAAGCTTCACAATGAAACAAAGTTGAAAATGAAATATTGGAACCCCTTTTGTCGCAAGACACAAAGTGAATAAATATTATGTAAATGGTAGTTAACATTTTGACCTTCCATGTGAAGGATGAATGAAAGGACTATGTCATAAACTTCCAATTTTTCAAGCAACATTATTTTGAATTGAAGTTAGTTAAGGCAATTAAGGACTAATTCAATCATTTCAACATTAATCACCCCCCACAATTTTTTTTAAAAAAAGACCAAACTAGAGGAAAATTTGAAGAAAGATTTGTTAAAAAATATAGGATATTTGTTAATAATTTCGGGAACATTCATCTGGTTCCATAAGATTTATGGAACAACTATGAAATCACTTTATTAAATTATTGAAAGTAGAACATATTTATGCATGTCTACAAAACATTCCATTTTCAATAACCTAACAAAAATATCTTTAAAAATGATGATAATAAGGTCATTGGTCATGACTACTCACCTTGGTTCACATTACTAATCGACTCCATTACCTCTCATTTCAAATCATAACACACTATCACAAGTTTATTTGATTTGATTTCCCAATTTATATCCAAGGTTACCTTCATCAAAAAATTAAAAGTTGATCCAAATTCAAATGTTTATGTACATAATCCAAACAAATAGAACAAATTTGCAAAAAAACACATTTTTAACATATAAATATTTATGTTAAAAATATATTAACAATTGACTAAATGATTGTTAAGTAGGCTAAAAGCAACTTGAAGCTCGTCATCAATTTAGGTTCATTAAACATCTCAAAATGTCAAAAGTATTATTTGAATTTCATAGCTTTAAGAAAGGTTTGCTAAGAGTTTTTTTAGACAAATGATAATTTAATTAAATTGTTATATTAGATTTATGTTACATTGTTAATATTTTATATTTACACTATTCTAGCTTATGATTTACATATATTCAACAATGTTAGGAGGTTGAATTTAAGCTACATCTATGAATGATGATGCATTCTTTTTTCCATCCCTATATTGACAAATTCTATTAAAAAAATGTCAACTTGGTTGGATAATGGTATTGAAAACTTGATTAAATATTCAAAACATTTGTTTCAAGTGAATTCTCATGTGCATTTGCTAGTATTATAACCTTTCCAATGGACAAGATATATTGGGTGGCCTATGCCATTGAGCACAAATTTTAACATAGCCTTTACAAAATATATAACTTATTTTTATTTTTATTGAATTTTCAACAACAAAATTATTCAAAATTCAATATGTTTTTTTGCATGCCATATGTTTAAAATTTATGAAACCACCTTCATGTACTTGTACACATCCAATGCTTTCCAAAAGTACCAAGACCACATTCCCAATTTTCTAAATTCAAAAAAATGATATTGAATTTTTAGTGATGAAATTACTCATAACTCACAAACTCTTGCATTGCATGATTTTCTAAACATTACAAAATCATTTCAATGCAATGTTGGTATTTTAAAGTTTTCATGGGCCTTTGGTAATACCAAGAACTCAACCTTGAACTAGAAGTCCCATTGTTTGGGAGATCTCAACATGATGAAACAAGCATATTTGCTAAACCGCGATACATGGATTTCAATTTAAGTCATGTAATTTTTGTATGAAAAACACTTTTCAACTTCAAATTCTTTAATCATTCTCCATTTTGATACAAGGATGTGATTACTTATTTCTTCATTCCTTCCTTGTAAATTTCAAGAAGGGATGTATATAAAACATGATTTAGTATCTTCATAAATTCCAATAATCATAAGCAAAAAACAACAATATTACGATTCTAGTTTAGTTTTTCATGAGATCAATTTGTCTTGACATTGCCATGAAAAATCTGTAAATTGTTTGACATTCATAACGATGGTTGTAAATTGCAACTTTTCTTTAGAGCTATCTTATATCTAGATCTCAATTACTTAAAATTGGAACGCAAAGACAATTGACAACACATACATTACCTAACATTCATGGTTATGGGTTCAAAATTTTGAAGATGAATATCATTCTTGGCAAGAAAATTCATTCAATTTTTTTTGGTAAATTGGCATTTTATTGCTTTAAAATGAACTCCAAGTTTTAAAAAGTCTTAAAAGTTTCAACTTTCTCATCACCTTTTTTCTATAGGATTGAAAATTTCTCAAATTCACAAAATTGGGTGGAAATATGATTGGGTGGACCTACAAGGAAAACCCCAAAGAATAATAAAACTAGTAAAAATAACCAAATAATATATATTCTAAATGTTTTTGTAATTAATTTTTTTTTCCATGTTTATCCATTGCATGCCAAAATATCCATAACTGAATTACGTCTACTCAATTAGTTACCTACTAAAAATTCAAATAAAATACCATATAAAGTGCCTTAAAAAATTATATATATTTAAGAAAACCAAAACTTGTTTCAAAAGTGTTTTTTATTACACAATTTAGAGAAAGTAAACACCGTTATTAAATGTTGTTACTTTCTTAAAACTTTTTGTAAAGGATTAGGAACATAAAAATTCAAAATATTTTTGATCTCGTTAAAAATTTTAAGTCTATACAACATGGTTAATGAATTTACTAAAAAAATATTGAAATCCCTTCTTTAAGTGTCTCCTATATTTTCTTAAAGTTTGATGGGTTTCGTAAAATTTAACATGATGTTCCTTGTGGGTTGACCCAATCATATTTTCACCCACTTTTTAAACCCTTTTGGGCAATTACTAAACACTCACTACTAACATAGGTGATACAATGTTTTTGGATAAATTAGTGAATTATGTCTACAAGATGAAAATGATAAATTTGAAGGATGGTTAATTCATTTGATAATTGAGTTTTTACACAATTGTAATAACCTAGACCACTATCTACCTTAGAATGCAAAAAAAATTGATTTGAATATGCTTCATGGTTGGAAATTCATTACCATCAAACATTCATAACTATTAACTCAAAGGATTGGAATGGTGGCATTTGTTAGATTTTTGACATCAAAGACCTAAATAACCTGTGTTGCATTTTTAATGGTGGAAACCCATTTTGGGTAAGGCAATTGGGCTTTTAATGATGGATAATGGTGGGAACAATTGACAAATACATATGCAACATATATAATGTATGTGAACACATTTCCATTGACATTAATATTCATGGCACGTTGACATTGTACAAAAGGATCCCCCAAAGATGGTATGTAATAATGTTTAGAAAGGTATAATGAGTTTGAATACCCTCAAGATATTGGTATATCTAATTCTTGGAAGACATGTATAAGCCAAATGTACTATTCATTAAAATAATATTACATTTTTTATAAAAGGTACATTAACGATGTTGATTTTTGAAATGAAAATTTTGAAATGTGCAACATTGATGTTTTTTGTCATCTTATTCACTTGTAGAATTTCGCTTTCATTTATGTTTATGTGCAGTGCTTATTTTATTAATATCACTTTTGAGTGCATTTTTTTGTAAGGAACCATTCCCCACATAAAAATTGTTTGATTTTCATTGTCTTAAGTTGCAAAGTAAGTTGATATTAAAATTATTGGATGAACTTTATACAACAATATTCCTAATGTATTATGAAAAGATTTAATTCTTTTAAAATGAATATAATGAGTATGGAATGCCCAAAAATAATTTTAATATAATGTAATGTATGCTTCTAAGATTTGTTGCTTAATGGACTCCTTGAAGGTATTCAAATCATTTGAAAATGACATACTTATTGAATTTTTAAAAAATAATCCTTTACATAATAATATAATGTAACTTTTTTTTGGTCAAAATATTTATACAAATTTTTATGTCACCATGTAAATCATGATTTTAAAAATAGTCTTCTTGAATGACCAATCATATTTAGTGATGTCACTTTGACTAGATTATCCAAATTCCTTAGAAGGACTCACCTTAAGTGGGCATGTTTTGCCTGTTTTAGCAAAAACATGCCCATTTGCAACATATTTAAGCTTGCAAAATACATTGAAACTTCACCGTACTGATTTAATATATAAATATGTCATTGATCATGAATATGTCATTAGAAATAATTGATTTTCATTTTTGTTTATGTTGTAGTTTTTGTTTCAATAACCATAAAACTATAACATATACAACTTTATGTGTATGAGTTTGAAATTTTCAATGTCATATGCAAAAACTATCATGTGAATAAGTTTTGGTAAAAAAGTGGAGAAAAATCAAATCAATTGGTAAACATCAAGGAAAAAAACATTCCTTTCATTATTTACCTTTTTGTTTCACAACTTATCATAAATTTGAACTAATGTTGGTAGGTTGAAGTTTGTAGTCTAAGTTAGCTTTTGGGGTATTTTGACTTAAGCTTAAAAATTTGTTAAAAGCATATTTGGATCTAGGTCTAAAATTGTCTTTTTTTGAAATTGAAATTTGAACCTAGACTAGGTTATTTTCATTTTAAAAACCAGTACATGTTATCTAACCATATAAGTACAAGGTTTTTTAAAAGTGCAATAATTAAATGTTGTTTTTTTAGGTTGTGACAATTCAACTTTGGGCAAACCTTATGGAATAAATTGTGGTGGTGTTGGGTACATGCCATGTCACCAAACCAAAAAAATAATAATTGGGTCGCTTCTTTGTGGTTTAGTCCCAAGATAAAAATGGACTTAATTTGTAGTTATAACTAAATCAATTAACCTTAGTTTAAAAAACTAGCATGCAAGTGGTTATCAACTAATTTGTTGGACCATTAGTGAACTTGCTACCAATTCATTGGTTCCATGTTTCCCAAAAAACAAAAACCAACAAAATTCCCCCACCTTCCCTTTGGCACCCCCAATGGAACATAATATGGGTTTTCTTAGTACCTATTGTCTTCTACCACTAATTGTCAAGAATTTTTTCCTTTGATTGTGTTTTCCCCAATTTCTTCTTACAATCATACCTCACTCCATGAGATGGGATACTTATTAAGCTAAGTTATTTGACACATCCCTAAGTTTATTAAATGGTGTTAATGATAAAAAAAAACATTGTCAATTTTGCAATGGAACACAAACCTAAGGTGCATTCCTTAACTAGTTCCCAACAATGTGCAAAAAATATGTGAAGCTCTGGGATGGGACTAGGATGAGATCTTTAGTTAAGCTCATGATCACATCAAACTTCACAAACCAACAAGAGAAGCTAATTAATGTAATTTGTAACCAAATTAATGCACAGACAAGACATGGACTAATTCAAAATCATAAGATTCATCACAACCATGACTATGGGGGAGTCACCATTTTTCTCCCTATAACAAATTATGTAAATCTTTGTAAAAGCTACAATGATTCAATGACATTTTTTCTTGGGTTTCTCAAGTGGGAGTTGTGAATTTGTTAATTAGTTTTGAGTCCCACAACCACTTTAAGGGCTTAGACATGTTTATTTTCATCTTAATTTGGGAGCTTTCAAAGGTAAAGTTGCATTTATTTTTAAAGAACTTTCCAAAGATGTATCAAGCTCCTTAATCAAAGTTGATTTGACGTTTTTGTTAGACACTTAAATGGTTTACATTTAGGTGATTAGGAGTGATTTTGGTAGTTTGAATCTCAGCTCTTCAAATTACCATTTGTGTTACCAGTCATTCTTTGTAACACAACCCCATTTTAATATATATTATTCTTTTAAAACATTTCCAACAATTTAAAGGAGGCCAAATTGGGACAAGACTTGAAACCTCCAAACCTTGATCCAAAGATTTGAAACATTCCATTATTCCTAACTCCCAAAATAGAATTGACTTGGGATTGTTGTGGACTTGTTCCCTTACACTCTTCACATTTGTGATAACATGTTTCAATCAAAGGGTGCCTTAACTTCAATCTTAGCCTATTTTCTTTGTCATGCCTTAGTCTAAGTCATGAACTCAACATTAAGGTTGTGACATTATTATATTTAATTGGGTGCAACGTAGATGGAACTAAATCTAATATTAAATTGGACCAAGGGATTTATTTTTTGGGTTGTTTATGAAACTAGAGGTTTTATATTTATCCGAAAAATCATTCTCAAAATTGCATCAGACATTCTATCAAACCAAAAAGAAACTAAAGACTGAAATCAAAGGTTTATTTCAAAATAAAAAAATAAAAAACAACACTAATGTATGTCGACTTTGGTTGGTTAAATATTGAATTTTAACCTAGGTCTAAGGTGGGGTATTGAACTCCAACATGCTTGGTATGAATCTAATAAATAACCATCTAGACCCTCTTCAATATTAACTTTGTAATATATGTACCAAGATCAAGATTAGTATCATGTTGGAAGATATAATATCCTACCTATATTTGGGTGTGAACACTTATGTTTCAAGCATGTTGGTTATCTCTAAACCCTAACCCCCTTTTATCACTAGTAATTAGAAACCATAGCCCACAAAAAAATAGCCTAAGGTCTCTAAAACCTACCTTGAGATCATACTAGGTGGTTTCAAGGTTGGGTATTTAAAAACATAGACCCTTTTGCATGATGGATGGGTATTAGATGGTTTTCATGCTGGTTATTCTTAAAACCGGCCCTTATGCATAATAGCCAACATTCCCAAAATAATACTTGGAGAAATTGGTAATCAAGGGTATTGTTTAGAAACCCGTATTGATACAAGAGGGGTTCATTTATTTTCAATAGTCCAATATTTGATACCCTATATGATAGTTTTAAAATTACCAAAGTACCCACCCAGCTCACTTTTGGGGGGTAAAAATAACCAGCCAACACTAGTGCAAACATACCTTGCCAAATTTCAAACCCATGGTAAAACCCAATAGGAGTACAACTAAATTTCTTTACCATATACTAAGTTTGGGTAATGGTATGATTGATTTACCACCATAGGCTCTTAATATAGCTTTATTTGGTTTTGCTTAAAAGCGTATAAAGGTTAAAAAGGGTGGCCTCCAAACTTTGCTTATTGGAATTACTCTAATGATTATTAAAGAATCCTTCAAAATCATGGTGTATTGACATGGTAGCTCAAGCTTGGTTCCCAATCTGGTAATGCATGACTTTTCTGGTTTTGCCCAAGGAGGTTACACTAGAGACTTGGGAATAGGCTACCTAGACTAATTCAAGTAGAGAAGAAGGCCCGGTCCCTAGGACCTAAGTCCCTAATTTGAGGGTCCTAGCTTCAAGGGCGGTAACCCAAGGGTGTACTAGGCCCAAAAATTAGGGAAGGCCAATGGGAACCGGCCTTCCCCATCTGCCTCCCTCACATAATGTGTGAAAGGATTTTTTTGATTGAAATGGCAAAACATATATACAATGTGATTAGCCAAAGGCTCCTTCAATTGACAAACCAATCTTCCATGTGGAGAGATGCATTAAATACAAAGCGAAAAACCGTGGCATGCTTTACAAGGTACCCGAGTGCTCTAGATTCCCCCTTTTGCAAAGGTCCCAAGTTTTGGTTGATTAGGTAGGTAGTTAGTTAGTTAGTTGGCCAAAGGAGAAAAACCGCACACATGATATTGGCCACTCATGAGTTGCCACCTTGGTGTCGTTGTCAATAAAAAAGGTTGCCACATGGCATTTTTGCCTTGTCGTGGGTTCAATACATTGGTAAGTAAAAGTACTCAAGGCCTTCCATGATCCTTCCAAATATATGCACAATCTTGGGGTGAGAGGAAGGAAGTATGCAAAGAAGAAGGCCCCTTATGGAAACTTATACCTATTGACTTATTAAGGGAAATCATAGCAAGCATAATAAGTAGTAGTCGTGAAAGAAGTTTCGGTCATGAAAGAAGAACTTTCATCGAAGACACTTTACTTCGTAGAAATTACAAGACTTCGTGTTGAAAGTAAGACAAACGTACCCATTCTCCATACTTGTAAAGCACGGTGCATATGATACTTTGGATGACGTGTAACCTTCAAATAGCATGAAACTCGGTTTCTTGTCAAAACTGCACACAAAATAGTGCTCTCCAAAAGTCAAGCTAGTAAAAGAAAATAATTGCTTTTGATTGGTCAGACCTAAATGATTGGGCCTTGGTGATAGATTGGCATTTAATTACATAGTCTCTCAATTTCTTTCCTCTTCAATTTTCCATGTGCAAGGGTGGATGAGATGAGGAAAATAATTAACACTTTACATCGGATGTGATAAACATCCAATATTGTTGTGAATACTTACTTTGTCAAGTAAAGATTGTTGGTTTTGGGTTTGATTAGTAAGGACCAGATCCAAATCAAGATTGATTTCCAGAACTAGAACAGAAGGAGGGTCAAATTCTAGTTTTGTGAAGACTCAGACTAGAAACGCGATTCCTTGTTGTATTGATTGATGTGTGGGACCAGAACCAAAACCATAACCATATATTAACAAGGACTGGAATCAGTTGTTAATTGACAATTAATCAGCAGCTTGTGTCGCAATTAGTGAAAACTGTATCCAAAACTGGGACTGATTTTTGAAATCCAAACAGGAAAAAGAACCAGACCCAAAACTGGATTCCTGGTTCTGGAAAACAGAATGGAATTTTGCCAAAGGTTCTTAGCAAAAGGAAAGAACCCCACCCAACAAGACTAGTAAACACTGGCAAGAGACCCCCCCGGGATGGAGATGCTCTAACAAAAACATGCATGAAAAAAGGTGACTCAGGAGAGCCACCAGGATCCCATAATAAGTCAAGGCTTGAAATCTTCTTGCCCCCACACTTACTTATGTAATCCATCCCGTGGGCGGTTGTTGCACTATGTGAGAGGAATGAACAGTGAAGCACCACCTGGCTTCCTATGCAAGGAAGAGCATTCAATGCAGCTCATAAAAATGGGAGAAACTTGTAGAGTTGGTATATGGCAGGCATTATATCTCCCAACAAAGTGCATATCATGCATGATTCTTTGATATATATGACTAGCTTTCATACAAGATGGTGTGATGATGATGATGATGTTGGAATGGGCTCCTCCGCAAAATTCATTAACCAACCTGCGTACTACTTGCCTGCAACAACTAATCAATTGACAAACAGGCCATACCACATCAACAAAATGAGATCCAGACTCGGATCCAGCTCTCTCTCTCTTTCTCTCTCTCTCTACCTGACTCGGATATTTCTGAGTCTCCTGGGCTACAGTTTTGTAAATTAGTTATACCCACGAGTCGTTGTTGTCCTGCAAGCCAGCTTTGCACATCATATCATGGGATTTGTAAATCAAAACATTGCAGCTGCATGTCGGTAAGCACACAATGAGTATCTAAGTTAGATTCAATAGACCCAATGCAGTTGATTTTGGACTTGGGGAAATTTCTTATTCAGTGAAAAGAACCCACTAGACTTTGCAGCTTTTTTTCTGGTTTCAAATTTTGTTTCCTAAAATCTGCATTTTAAATTATTTTTCTTGCATTTTGGAGTAAGTGCAGGTGCCGATGATGACCAGGTGCTGCTGGTAGGAGAATAAGAACTCCATCTCCATCTCCAACCCCCAAAACCGTAAACAACTCGATTATTTTACAATAGAATAGTGTTTAATGATCACTGTCCCCACCCAGAAACGCCCTTTAAACACTCAAAGACCATTTATGTCTTTACATCTGGACGAGTAATAGTCATTGTCCAAATCCATAGTAGAAATGATTAAAATGACCACTGCAAAATGGACCATCAATACAGGAACGCAGCAGCAGCAGGATTTACGCTATCCTGCTGCAAGATTTGATGAAAAGGGGTGTTTTCAGTTTGCAGGTGTGGGGGTGGAGATGCTCTAATACAGAAGAACTCTAAAGACCCCACCCTCACCAGCTCTGTCCAGGCATTAGTCATGCGGCACCTTTGCATGGTTTTGGTTTTCAGTAATGTTGTGCAAAAACTGAAGTAGGGTTTAGGTACCCTGCCCTCTTATTGTGTGGATAAGGATGTTTTTCTGATTTCATTTATCCATCTTGTGCAAATATTTTTACTAAAGAATTGGGAGAGAAAAGCAATTTTATTTTATTTTTTAAAATTCTGCAATTTTTAGCTCATTTTTTGGCCTTGTTTTGAATTAAATATGAATTTTTGAAAGTTGATAGTAGACTCATTTACTTTTAAATAAATTTTAAGAAATAATAAGTATTATAAGACTGGTGATATATATTAATTCTTGCTTTTCAATGATGTGAGTTAAAACTCAATGGGGAATTTTTTTTAAATTGATTTTTAAAAATACATTGATAAATCATCACAATTTGTTACAATGTCATTATAACATCGTCGTATCAATATTTTATTAACACTTAACCTTGAACACATTGTTAAAATGTTGAAAAATTAGAAATACATGGAGTGTGCATGTTTTTGATGTAACCATGGTGGTTAGTTCAATGACTTTTTTACTACTTACTAACAACCCGATCGTTGGGTTGTTACTTATTTAAGTAGAAAAATAAATCCCTTACTTATGTATGAATCATGTACTTATCTCATTATTGTCAATTTTCTTTGCCTCTCTACATACATATAGGACCTATTTACTAAATGGGTTAGCAAGGTGAAATTAGATATTAACTCATTGGCAATTCATCCATGAACAAAGTGCTAGTGGGTGTCCATTCACTTTGGCCATCTAGAATTACAACACAAGAATGTAAGCTCCCCAATTATTATAACTACACAATGTGTATATCATAGATCATAATACAATGTTTTTTTTTTGGGATGAATTGCATTAATTTGTGAATTTTTTTTTTTCAAATTGATGAAAACTTAGTGTTTTAATGGGTATTTTAATCTCCAAAATTTGAAAGAAATCGCCAAATTTTATATGAAGTTCCAATAGGTAGCCAAAAACATAGAATGATGCTAAAAAAAAGTTATTTTCAAATATTTTTATACCCAAATATTGCTAGATGGTCTTGTATATGATCGCTCCTTCAACTACACCACAAAATTGAAAAAATAAAAACATGGGGTCATCCTATAGACACAAAATACTAATTTCCTCTTTCCACCACTTGAAGTTTGCAACATAAATGGCCCTAGCTCTTTAATATTAAAAATCTAACATACATCATTGTTCCATTGTTTTAAGGTTGTAGTATTAAACGATGTGAACTTGCAATTTTATTTTATTTTGGGAAAAATTTTGTTTGCTTTTTTTACCCCAAAAAATTGTGAATTTTTTGGATTTGCAAAATTTTGAATTCCACCAAATACTCTTTTTTCGGAGGAAATTCACCAAAAGTTTTATATCACCAAATGTTTCTAAAAACTATAATTTTCACTTGATTCACCATTAGAGTTTGGAATAGTGTGTTTCTAAGGAATCTTTTGATGCAACCAAATCCATATGAAAATTTAGAAAAAGTGACAATCATCATTCATAGGAAAATTTAGCCAAATATGGTTATAAGCCAAATCTGAAACACAAATTTTTTATCATCATTTTAAATTTTTGAGTGCATATTGAAAATAGGTATAAAACTTTGGTGGCTTTTATTATTATTTTCATTTATGGTGATTGAAACTCTTAGAAATCACTCCATTTCCAATTTGTAAAATTTTCCTTTTGATGAAGTTTTTTCCATAATAAAAAAAGGTTGAGTCAAAGGATTGTAACAAAAAATTTATGAGGGTTTTGATTTTATGAGTTACTTCGTTGCTTGTAAAAGGCACTTGATCTTTAGTTAAAATGGTCATTTTGATCATTTCACTTATTTTAACTACATGAAACATTTAAAAACCATTTGCACATGATGAAGTGATTCATTGAGCTTTCAAACCTTGAAAAACTTTGATTTAAAGTTTTAACCTATCTCTAGCTATTTAGTTAAACAATATTATAAAAAATTGGTGTAGAAAAAATTAGGTGAAATTAATCTTTTGCTCTTACAAAGACAAAAACCTTTTCATCCATCGTGAATTTGGGATAACACATGCCTTGAACTTAGAACCCACAAACAATTTGTGGGTGACAATCAAAGACACGACTTTAATTGTACACACTAATTTGGATAATGTCCTTGCTTACATATTGGTGTAAGAGAATCTCCAACACATGTCTCAAAAGGTCATACTAATAGTACCTTACCATTGACAACAATAAGCAACACCCATGTGCATGTAGGCACCAAACGCATCAATTGTATTAAAAACCTTTGTCTCATCACAATTTTATTTTTCTTCTATTAGATATTATAATATACAATACTAGACATTTGGAATACACTTGGATATGTTTGGTTAGTAAGATGCCATGATTGATTGATGTAAATGCTTTGATGACAAAAAGTAAAACAATAAAAAAATTGGTTTGAAGGAGGAAAAACAACCTTATTACAAACAACCCCATTTTAAGCTCAAATTTGGAAGCATTATAATCCACATTGACCTACTTGTGAGGGTGAGTGACCTATGAAAGCTTTTCAAACAAAATGGGGAATGATTAAACATAATGTTGTCAAATGTGTTAAGTACTATGGAATAATAATGGCACTTTCTAAATTGGGGACTTCAATAAAAGATGTTTTCCAAATGGCATTAGAATCATTCAAATCAAGGCGCCCCAAAAATCAAAGATTTGTTTTCATACATTGTTAGTTCATATTGAAGGAAGTTCCTAGATGGGTAGATGTTTGAAAGGATAAAAAGACTAACCATTTGAAATGACCTACCCCTATTGAACAACATGCATGTGTTGATTTTGATAATTAGAGTGGATTGGAGAGCTTGGAAGCATCAATTACCAATGCCAAATCAAGTTCCAAGAGGCCACGCAAGTTGCAAACTTCAAAGGAGGAACAACAACAATCGAAACATAAGGAATCCACAATATGAATTCATGCAAATACCACCATAAACATGAATGTTACAACATTTAAAAAAGTGGGAATTATGGTTTGGACCAAAACACAATGGCCCTCTTCATGTCATAGTGTTCAATTTTGAAGTTGTCTCAAAAACTAATGAGTACCTCATGTTTCAAAGAAGAGAAAAGCTTGGAATTAGGCTTTAAGCCACCATCACAATTCAAGCAAAATATAAAAACCAAACATCCAACAATTTCACACAGCGATGATTCACATGAAGATTCACTATCATTTGACAATTCACCAACACATTTGCATGGACATGAACTTGAAACATACATTGATTCACAAACTTCACCACAACCAAGTGGGTTTTTAAAAATGTTTAATCTTGATTAAGTAGAGCCTTTATTTCACTATGTACTTTTGCCCTTTTAATAAAACCATTGTTCCACAAAATCATTTTGGGGATTGTAATGAGCAATTGCATTTTCCAATTTTGATGGATCTTTGATAGTAGTATGCATAAGACAAACCCCCACCTCAAGAGTGAAACATTGGATCCAAGTTCCAACATCAAATAAAGGTTCTATGTTGCAATTGGATTCACCATTTATGATTAAATTGTGCAAAATCACACACCTTAAATGGAAATGCTTTTAATTGTGGCCATGTCCAATTTTCTACTTGGGTAAATTCATGGATTAACAAATTGGGGGTGCATTCTAAAAGTCTCGATAAGTAATCCTAAGGTTGTACTGACAAGTTAATTAATGTGACAACTTGGGATTGGCCAAAAAGTGCTTACATAGTGCTTAAATATTAGTGTTAAAATAATGTTAAAACAATAAATAGTCATTGGTTACAATGCTCAAAAAGTTCTTGAAACACTAGCTAAAACTACATTCCACATCTTTTTTAACTCCTTAGATTGCATTTAAAAAATATGTTATTGCTTCTTTCTTCAAGTGGATCATGAATTGTTTGAATGAATATGGTCCATTGAAAATAAATTTCATCATAAAATACATAGTAAAATCTTTGAATATGTATTGCCATCAACAACATAACTCATGTTTAAAGTTGGCCCTTAAAACAAATTGGTGACAAACAATGAACTATCTAACACATGGATATCATTGTTAACACTAAAAAAATCAAAAAATGCCAAATCCATAGTGATTAGTTTACAACACCTTTAGAAATGATTAACATGTTGCTATCTTTATTTTGAAATTGCACTTGCCATGCAAGCAAGCATTTTTTCTATCAATAGTGCATACAATGTGAACTTGCAAATATACTTGAGGAACCTCAAGCCTCGTTGGTTTTGAGTTGCTTTTCAATATTGTATTGTGTAGGTTGTCTCAAATTGGTATTATTGGAAAGCCCTCGATGAGTAAGGGGGGCACTTAGGTGGTTTGGTAATGTTTAGACCTATGGTGTAAGAGTTATTGAATAATGAATATTTTTTTTCATTGAAAATTCAATCAAAACTAAAAATTTGAAGGAAATTAGATCCCACTCTTGGTATTTTGGGAAAGTCTTCAATGAATAGGTGATTTTGTAGTTTTTGGCTTAAGGTGCAAAAAACATTGAGTTCAGAGATTTTTTTTTTTTTTTTTTTATTGTAATTAAAAAAATTAATTTTGGAAAGAAAAATTAATAGGGTAACAAATTCGCACTTGGGCCAATGGCACAAGCTAGACTAGTTAAAACTATTTATAAAAGTAGGTGCACAATATTCTTTAAGAATTTTTTGATCATTTATTGATGAGTTTTTGTGAAATTTTTAGGATTTTTTTCCTAGTGTAAATTCAACTAATTTTCTTTTTTGGGGGAAACTTTGCCCAATTTTCAAAATTAAAGAATCGAAATAAAGAATCCTAGATTGTGGATTGGGACATAAATTTCTTTGCAAAGGTGTTGCCAATTAACCAGGGTTACTTTTGACCATCTTGACTCTAATTGCTAATCCTACAATTTGTATCATAATAGTTTAGAAACGTCCATATTTAATTTGAGCTCCAATGGGGCTATGCACTACCAATGATAATCAACTATATATATATATAAAGATTTAATTATTTTTTTAATGTTCTCATGTGGTTTTCAATAATTCATTATTATTTATGTCAAATGTCAAATTCAATTTAAATTAATATTCAAATTCTCTCACCTTTTGGTCCCACAATTATTTTAGGTGACTTTTTAATGTGGCTGTTCTAAAATAGTAGGCTGCAAAGACAAACCAATTATTGATATATTTATGTTTTTTCAATCCAAGAAAACTTGAATTTCATCAAAGCACAACTAACTATGTATATGGTTCACATCTTGATCAAATATATGGTTCAACAATTTGTCCTCCAATCTCATGCTGTATAGCCATAATGGCAATCACTCAATCATCCACAAGAGGAATTAGCCAAATTTGGCTACAGGCCATGGAGGAAAGTAAAAAAAAAATTGAAGACCCCTGCTATATTTCCATGACCTACCGAAGTCTATTGTCTAAAATATGGCAATTCCAAAAAAATAAAAAATAAAAAAATATCGGAATCTGGCAACTTTGCCACGTTTTTTTAAAAACAAAAATCCTTTGTATGTGTTGGATGATTTTATTTTTTTAATTTTTTTTTTTTCCGTTGCCAAGTGCAAAAAAATTCTCCATAAAAAAACCATGATTCCATAATCTCTCATGATTTTATTTGAAGCTTTTTCCCGTTTTCCTTGGCTTTTTCCTTTTGCCCTGTTTTGCTTGGACAAAAAAATCTAAGGGACATCGGGCCAATCTTTTTGTACACGCTTGCTTGCTTGCTTGCTTGCTTGCACACACCAACCAGTTTTTTTTGGCCGGTAGCGAATTTGATGTCGAGAGTCGGGCTCAATCATGAGTGGGGGACCCAACACAACTTTGATCCGACTCAGATCAACAAGACAAGTCAAGTCAAGGCATCCATCCATCCATCCATCCCGTGTTGGATGGATGGATCGATTGGTGTGTTGGAGTAGACAACAACAACACTACAAATTGAAAAACAAAAAGTTGTTGTTGTTGTTGTTGTTGAAGTGTGCGCCCTCTCCGTCCTCTCGGAAGCACACTTTGTTTGTTTCCGTATCACATTTTATCTTTGTCGAGAAAGGAGCATGTGCCTCAAGGAAGCACACTTTGAACAATTTTTTTTTATTTTTTAATTTTTAGCCGTATCACATTTTATCTTTGTCTAGAACGGGCTCATGTGCCTCGAGAAAGCACACTTTGTTTGTTTGTTTGTTTGTTTGTTTGCGTGTCACATTTAATCGTTGTCTAGAAGGCCGTTGCCAAAATGTAGCACAATTTCTTAAATTATTCTACTATCTTCTCTTGTTATGTAGCCAAATTTGGCTAATTCCTCTTTTTTTTTTATCTATGATGATCTCTCTACCTAGTGTAGCACAATTCTGGACTTTCCATATTTAGACAATAGGCTCCAGCAGGTTGCCAAAATACACCACAATTGTTTTTTTAAGAAATTTTTTTTGTTGTTCCCAATGTGTTCCCAACATATTCCCCCAAGTTCCCTATGCGTTCCCCAACATGTTCCCAATAGCACCTCACGTTTTCCCCCATATCCTCTGCCCTAACTTCTACTCTTGTAAATTATATAAAGCAGCCCAAAAGAAAGAAAAGACTACAATATATATATATATATATATATATATTTATTTATTTATTTCAGGACTGTCTAAAAAGGTTGATTAAAATTTTATTTGTGGGTGATGGACCAATGAATGATGCCCATTGAACTTTGGGTGTCCCCCATAATTAATTAATTAATTAATTAATTAATATTAGTCACAACTAACTGTTGGCCAACTTGAATTCAGTTTTTTTTTTAATTTATAAATTAATTATTTTATTTTATTTTAAAATAATTTTTTATAATAATTTTAATTTCAAAAAAATTAGGGATTTTTTTGTGGGGATTCTAGCCTTGCTTGTAAAGTTGTAGCTCCACTCCCCTTTTTTTTAGACCCTTTCTTTTCTGGCGAGCAACAAGCTAGGAGACTAGGGTAGGGTTGAGTCCTATAGCATGCAAAAGGAGTCCTATTGAGCTCTTCAATGTTGTTGTTGTTGTTGCTTTGGTTCTGCTTCCAAGGAGAAGGCTTTTTTGTTTTTGGGTTTTTGTCAAAAAAACTGGACAAGAATCTCTTTCCTTCAATCATGAAGAGCAAATGATTGATTACACCTCCTTTTGATTTCTACCAGCCTCCTCCTCCTTCCTCCTTCCTCCTCCCCCAGTACTTTATACTACAGCTGCTAGCCTAATCTTATCTGATTTCCAAAGGAAACAAAAGAAACTAGACCTTGTTGGAGTAGTAGTAGTAGTCCTTTTACTCCAACTCACCAAGTCACACAGGTGTACAACATGCTCCAGGAAGTTCCAACTGCCAGCATAACAGCCCCTTAATGAGCTGCCACCCAAGCTTTTATGAAATCACACTTTTCTTCATTGGGTGGTCAAGTTCTTGACTCCATAGTAATGTCTTTTGTTGGGGGAATTTCTCAGGCTGCTAAAATGGCAATCATCCATAAGAAGATGTAGAACAATTGGCAATTTCATTTCCTGAGTATGAAAAAACAAACAAACGTACGTCTGGCTCTACAGTTCCAGCAAGTTCAAGATTGTGCATATCCCAACATGAGCTGAGCTGTTTGGCACTGAACTGAACTGAAATGGTTGGGGGGCTAGGGGGTACGATTGGAGTGGACGTGCTGCTCCGGTTGGCAAACCTTCCAGTTTCTAACCATTGAGCAGTTCACACACAGCCTGCTTTCAGTACAAACAAAAAAGCTGTGTTGTGCAGTCAAGTGAAGTTGGGTAGTAACTTGAAACTTCCTTCCCTTGTTTTGTGTGAAATTGGGAGGAGGAACAAGTTTTGGAAACTGAAGCTGAGATGGAGGCATCAAATATTGTTGAAGTAATCCATGATGCAAGCATGCAAAGTCTATTATTATTATTATTATTATTACTACTACTACTGTGACAAGACACACAAATGTGAAGAAGATCTGTGACATCACACACTAGTCACAGACATGTCAGTGATGATGGCTAACTTAGCTAGTGTCATAAGAAGCTCAACCCTTTTCGGGCCACTCCCACCTGCATCCAAAATCTAGCCCTCTCCTCCCCTCTCTCCACAAAGCTCTCAGCTTCAATTTGATCAGGCTAAAATGTTTTTTGGTTTTTTCTAACATTTAATCCTTAAGCCCTTCTTACAATCATTCTACCTCTATTTGAAGCCTTAGTTTAAAATCTGGTACAATCTACTCATCCATGAATTTGATTACAAATTCAGGATCTATCAAATGCAAAAGTTAACAACGTCAAAAATCTTTGGTTAAAATTTACGTGTTAATTTGCCAGTCTTTGAAACAAGCAACTCAACATCGAGTAATGGTTCTCCCATTCAAGTAGGCTAAAAGGTAAGCTTTATTACATCCTGGAACAAAAAAATTATTGTAGTGTAATAGGTCAACACATTATGGAGATTGAGTCGACTTCTATGAAGGACAATTATCGCCATATTAGCCTTGAGGGGATTAATGGATGGACGTGTTTGGTTCAGTTTGATGTTGGCCATAGAAATTCTCCGTAGTTTGTGAGGATTGTGTTTCAGCTATAGAAGCCCCTAAACCCCATAATATTACCTCCATGTCATGCCACACTATGATCATGTCCTTCATCCCAACAATGGATTTAATCAAGCTCCCACACACATTCTGCTCAATGTCCATGACATCTAATTTGTTGAATCAACAAATGTTGCAAAAGTTCCCCCATCAGCATAATTATTACGCCATTGTTTGATCTGCCCCACATTTCCAGGGCTTTCAAAGCACATCTGCATCTAACTTGAATGGTGACAATTGCTGGAGCCACCCATACTAAGCTACATACCATTGCTTTCAAACTTGATGCATAATCAAAATTCTGATTATCATGTTCCCCTCCCAAGACCCTAACCCTAAAAGCCCATAGCCTGGCTCCACTGGTTTGTGGTTGCTGCAATTTGCTTGCTGCAGCTCTCAGTTAGTGTGAAGTTGGATTCAGAGCAAGAATTTCATGGCACCCAAACACACATGTTTGCTCAACTTTTTTCTCTTTCCACAAGACAGTTGACCTAAATCCTGTGATGTTCTCATGTGTATATCTCCCATTGAGTTGATCTGTAGTTGCCTATTGATGCACTCAACAACAAGAGGAACAAGAAGAACAACACAAATGCATGAATGCAAAGCCAGGAGAGGAATGAATGCTTGAATATAACAGCTCGTGTCCAGCTTTTAGTGCACTGCACCTTGAACAACTGAAAAAGGCAGTGAGCTGGCTAGTTATGGAATTGCAGCATGGGGCAGCATGTATTATCCCAAATTCAGTCAGAAACAATATTCCCAGTTGAAGCTCACACTGAAGATGATGCAAACAATTATGACAGAATGGCACTCTTTTCCCTGATGCCTGCACAGGATTTTTCAGCATTGTGAATGACGTCACAGACAATGTAACAGGATCAACAAAAAATATTCTAGCAGCTAGTCCTCCGTCTGGTTCTTGCATAGCAGATCATATGTCCACAAAACCATAGCTATAGTTCCATAACTAAGGTCAATAGGGTGCTTAGCTTATTTAAAAATTTGTTGAAACATCCTATTTGGCATAACAAAGCAAAAGGAATCCAGTGTCAAATTGTAGACTTTGCGCTGGATCAGCCCAGAGTACATAGTTACAGGCAAAGATGCAATTCAGAGACCTTAAGACCTTTAACAATCTCCATACAATAAAATGGCACTGCCAGAAATGAAAACTGCCATAAGAAAGGCACAGCTGTGAGAAGAGGGTTGTCCACTACCGATCAACAAATACAAAAGCAGATATAAACTCTGACAACAAGTTGCAGCACTCTGCAATATAACAATGCAAGTTGCAATGGAAAGAGAGAGAGCTGAAAACAGTGAGACCTAGCAGCCAAAACCAACTGCAATTTCCAACAACAAAGAACCATCACATCTGCTTTATTTTTCATTTGCAGTCCTGAGGGCCTTGACAAGTGCTGCATTGTATTGAAATTGGAGTCTCTATGAAAATTGCAAACCTATGGTTTGTTCTGGACAATACATACATGAAAAGAGAAACTCTCATATCTGTGTCTCAGGTTCAGAACAGTTAAGGGAGAAAACAAAAAATAGATCCCTCGAATAGAATTCATGCACGAACAGTTCAGGAGTCGATGAATTCTGAATGGCATGAACAACCAGCAAAGAGGTTCTTGCAAAGCTTCCCTTCGCACCCAGGGATGATGATGGATCTTCACATGAAATTCACAAACTGAAGTCAGGAATCATCATGAGATATGTGACAGTGCCCTGATCAAATTTTAAAAGGCAGATCCGGATCTACAGAAAGCCCTTCAAAAACTAGCAGTTGATCCAGTAGTCCATATTTCTCTAATTGCAGCTTCTTTACTTCAGCCACTACTGCCTCATTCTTCTCCTGCAGCTTCTTGACTTCAGCATCTGCGGATTCAAGTTCTTCCACTATGAGGACACTCTCTTCTTGCAATGCCTTATGCTTTTGGCACAGCCCTTGATAGTTTTGCATGATGATCCCATTGTCAAGTGCTGCCCAATCCCAGTTTGCTGCAACTAGTCCTTTCTTCACTGCCTTCTTTGTCACCCCTTGTAATCTGTGTTGATGATCAGTCTGGCACATGGCTCGTCAATTGCTTATCCTGGCCTTCTGGAAACCATAAATATTGACTGCTTCAGAACCACATGATAGACAACACCAACAACACTAGTACAATTTACAAACACCGATGCTCATTCTCTCAAACCCTACAATCTGAAACCCCATGACTGGCATCCTGCAGAGGAAACTTATGTTGAACTATTTGTATTTGACGAAACAAAATAATCTCCTGAGAATTTTCCTCATGCACCAGGATCATGATCACTTCCGCCTGTGTCAAGACATCATGGTGTGTGACCCATGAAATGCTTGACCTCATTTTTTTTCTTGGGCACTGGAATGGAAGAACATCACCTTAGAAGGAGAGGCATTCTGCGAATATTCAAATAAGCTCGGCGATTCTCGTTTCTTTGCTGCTGGCTTCCTCTGAGACTTAGGCTTCAAGAATCCCATTCCTTTACCACTGCCATAGCCACCATCACTATTCATGCTTCTGTTCTCTCTGTCTCTGTTTCTCTGGGGGCCTTCGCTGTGGCTAGAGCTGCACAGACAACCTCAAGGAGAATAGAAAAAATTCAGCAACAATCCGAAAACTTAGGGTTCTACAAAATGCAAACAATTTAGGGTTCAACTAAACATAGAAACCAAAATCCTTCAAGATATCATAACTCTATAATAACTAATCCCAAGTTTCAACATAAGCCAAAATATCATCTTTCAAATGCTCGTATCAAAAATAGATCTACTACACAGGGGCCAAAATCCATTAAGCTATTACCTATACTCTATAATGAATCTAAACACTCTACATCCTTGCCTTGGTAGGCAAGGCCAACAAACAAGTGCAAACCAAGGAGAGAGCATCTTGATCACACATACCTCATGTTGCTGTCCATCATCAATGCAAATGCTCAGCAAAGGCGAGCAATCTCACCAACAACAAAATCAAACTGTAACCGAACATGGGGTAACCGGACAACGTTGCCGTTCTGATCCAGATCCTGATTTTGTTTGCACCAGCACTTGGCTGGCGGCACATTACTTCTCATCACTAAGGCAATGCATGGCAGCTGCTTTGGTTTGATCATGGAAACTCACCACTTGAGGAGGACGGCACGGGATCACGGCAACAGAGGTACTGGCCTTTATGGTTTGAGGCGGCATGGCGGCGCCGGAATGGGCATTCATGATGGAGGTGAGTGGCAATTGAAGGGGAGATCCTGGGAGTTGGACATGGGAGGAGGGGTGCTTTGGAGGAAAGGCAGGAGGTATGGAAAAGGGAGGGGGAGAAGAAAACAAAGAGGAAGGATTTTGGGAAGAAAGGGGGATAATTTTTGCAGCAGAGAGGATTTTGCAGGAGCTCTGAGCTTTGTGGCTAGTTTTTCACTGATTTTCTTCCGTTGCGTTAGTGACTAGGAAGGAGCTAGCTCCTGAGTTTGGGAAGAATCGGATCCAGTAAGGAATGAGGTTGTAGAACAGAGCAGTTTGGGGAAAAGTGCAGGAGATCAACAGTTTGGAGTGGTCTGTTTCTAGAGGAGAGCGTGATAGTAGACAGATAGATGTTAGGCCTTGGTTTGATGTTCTAGGAGGTTGGACGCTTGTGTTGGCGGAGACTTTTTGTGCAAATCTGAATTGTGAAATTCCATCCTGGAAGCCCTGTGCAGGGATTGTGTTTGCAGGAGGCTCAGATGAGTCTAGGTCGGTGAAAGTTGATGTGCATGCTCTGTTGATGTGCGTATGCTGAATGCTAGATCAGTCACACGCAATGCAGTACAGTCAGAGGGGTCTGGTTGTTGTCTGGGTCCCTCTCTTTTGGTGACAAAACATCACAAGCAACGAATGCATTTGATTCCTTCCTAGAAACCCTAAAAACTTTAGGTATATGTATATATATATATATATATATATATAATCGAATGTGCATCATTCTTTCTCAAAATTGGGCTGATTCTTAACATTGATTATTAAATAAAATTGGTGAAATTCATTTTTATGACACATTTGAACACATTTGGTTCAAACGAGCTTTTAACCTTAAATTTTTTTAATTTAAAAAATATGACTTTAACAAAAAATTATTCATTTTTTTATGTGATAAAAAACAAGAATGCATAATCTTATATATAAATTCACT
>Ga0116227_10004723_pt1 | contig 29430 bp, 16 predicted proteins | sample S1TSphgellanicum_FD_89693 | JGI IMG/M metagenome (GOLD analysis project Ga0116227, IMG submission 89693) | Host-associated microbial communities from peat moss isolated from Minnesota, USA - S1T2_Fb - Sphagnum magellanicum MG | ecosystem: Host-associated > Plants > Peat moss > Unclassified... | reverse complement strand
GTGAAGGGGCATTATGTTGATGTTCATTCAATGTCACACTTGATGGTTGAACCCCTTTTGTTCCATTCGTCATAACATCTACATACAACCTCTTAATTTAACATGCATTGGATTTTTGAAAATTTAATCTAAAAAAGGAGCCATGTTAAAAAATCTTATAAGTTTTTATTTTTTTGATCAAAAGTTAAGCCTTGAGACTAAAAATCACTTGCTTAGATTGAGGAAAAAACAGACAATTTCAACCCCCTCTACTTTCGGCAAGTGTAGCTCCTTTAGAGCAATCCCGATGATGCTGAACTTTGGAGAGAACCTTCTACACCTCCTAAACAAAAACTATTTTAAGTTTGACACAAATCCAACGGTGGATTTGGGAGGAACAACTATTTGAAATAAAACTCCAAAGGTTTTGTCATGGAAATCCTTCCATGCTTATTTCTTGCACACATATTTTTCATGAATAACACCTTTCCACACATAAGAACTAATCTTTTCCTCACACATTCATTTTCTTCCTTTCCCCTCCCCCCAACACAAAATACTCTTCCCTCCTTTGGTAAGCCTCCATGACCTTTCTTTAAGCTTGTTCCCTTTGTCTAATGGAAGCTTCGAAATCATCCCCTCCAATCAATGGCCTCCTCATCCTTCAAAAGCTAATGAGAATTGATAATGATTTGCCCTCTAATTGATTTTAAAATGAGAATTCTTGGGCCCAATGAAACATAAAAAATATTCCATCCTCTAATCAAATAGGATGACAATCCTCATGATTAGTGGGATTGGAGGACTCATCTTTCCCCTGATCTTGGATATTTTGATGAGATTCTTGAGCTTGATCCTTATCTTTTCCGTCCTTTGACCCTCACATCCTACTTCTTCATCTTAATTATTTCAAGTAACTAACTACTAGGACAATTTATCGGTAGTAACAAGTAAACATCCTTGAATCCTTACTTTATTAAATCAATTCAATGGTTAAAGTAACATCCCCGCGTACCATTTACTCTTTTGATATCCCCTACTTATTTTTTCTTCCATGCACTAATTAACTATGTAGAACATAGTAAATTGGAATTAAAATTTGCATCACAAAAACCCCCACATACTTCTAAATCCACCGTTGAAATTAGGGTTCGATGAATCCATTAGATCTAGGATGTTCAAATTTTCATGAGGTTTTGCCGTCACCCCCACATCTTACGCCTACCCTAATTTGTTAAATAAAAAAGCTTCGACCCCTTCTGAATGTAAGTACCACATTGTTTCTGCTACCCTCTTGGTTTTTGTTGATGTAGGTGATAATTTAGTCATGGCGGATGATGTCGCTACACCTTCGAATCTTCCACATTCACTAGTAGAAAAGGAAGAGCTTGAAGAAACATCGTTTGACATGAATGTCTCTCAACAGTCACATAAAGAAGAACCGTCCAGAAGAGTGGTGCGCACTCGAGTCGATCATTCGGCATGGGATCGTCGATTGTTTCCTAACCCACATGCTTTAGCAATTTATTTAGAATTTGTTCCTACTTGTGGAGTCGCACCAGAAAGGTTTGAAGAATGTCAATGTGAAGACGACGATGTTCGTCTTCATTGTCGAACTTGGGTTCCCGATGATGGCCATTATCGTTGGCTGCAAGGCCCAATCAACCCCCTTTCCATGGAGCATCGAGTTGAATACCTAGCTCACACCATTCGTCGCATTTTGGAGTTTTTGCAATTGTGATCTATCCCCTTAAAGTTGTTTACTAAGTTATAATTCACCTAAGGCCAATCAGGTGAAAATGTTAATACTTAAGTTTGATTTTGATTCTATTTAAGAGTCTGATAGAAGTGAAGACTAAATAAAGATATATTAGGACTGTATCCTAGAAATCTTTCAAGTACATCATTCGTGCCTAAAGATTATTCTACATACTAACTTAATATTGTCATGGCGAAATGTTATTATTAATTATGGGCTTATATTCTTAATATATCAATAAATCACATTTAATTCTACATCCCCTTTCTTTTCTCTACAACATAAAAAAATAATGCACTTAAAAAGGTTTACGAGGTCCTAAAACTAACTAAGCCTTGCATCAATTTAAATAAAAGAGTTTTCTACGTTAAAATATCTAAAGGCTAATTCAACTCTTAATAATTATTACTTAAAGGTTTATCAGGATTCAAATTATTAATACTAAGGAAAACTATGGAACTAAAGCTTAACAATTTGTGGTATTATAATCCATGACTCACAACACTCACAAGGGTTGTATCTTGTGATTAAAAAAAATAATTTACTAAATATTAAATATTAATTTATGGCTTAATTTATTTAATTACTATGGATTAAAAACTATATTAAATAAATAACCCTTAATCTAAATTAATAAATTTAAATAATTTTTTTGTGAAATTAAAAAAATTATATTTTATTAAACATTTAATAAGGGTGTACATATGGAAATGATTCTATATACCTTGATGTCTTTTACTCAAATTCATGTTTACTATTTAATATTTCATAATGAATTATTTGTTCATAATTTATTAATTAATAATTAATATGTATTATATTTAATTAATATGAAATAATTAATTAAACTTAATAATAAATTATTCATGTGAATTCATTAATCAAATAATTAATTATCAAAATTCACTAAAAAATCTTCATGTGCATGTTAAAATTTGATGAATGGATGAAAAATGACATCAACATGACATTATGGTTGTAGTCGGGAGTTGCTTAATAGTTGAAAAGGAATTGTGACAAAGTTGCAACTGAATTGCAATGAGTTACATTAAAGTGTGATTGTATATATGATGAGTTACATTTCTTGCAACCCATGCAACTTGTCCGATAGCATTCATTCAATGTAGAAAATACAATGAATTACAAATGGTCATTACAACTCAAAAAGTGAGTTGCAAGCACAATTGCAAAACACCCATTTTTCTCATAATGCACGAAAGCCAACTTGGATCACAAATGGTAAAAGACACCTAGGTGAAAGTTCATTTTAATCAACTAAAATGCACATGTTGTGAAATAAATGACTAAATTATGACTATCAAAATGCACATGTTGTAAAAAAATGACTATGATATGACTATAACAATACACATGCCATGCACAATAAATGACTAAAACCTATTTAGAGTCTTAGACATGTAACCTAAGAAGCCTAGTCAAGTTGTTTAACATAAGCTTCCTAAAGGTTTTATTAAAAAAACCAAATTGGGATAAGAACTTAGGCAAGGAACCTAGGTATGCTAGGATGGTTTTTTAAGTTACAAGTGTGAAAACTTGAACCTCTCACCTTCATTTTGAAAGGCCAAGTTCTTAACCATTGCATCAATCATTTTTTTTGTGATATAATGTCACCACATTTTAATAAACATTTTAAAAATCATACCTACATAATCTATTCAACCTACCTTAGCTAACCAACTTTAACCTAAATAAGCTTAAGTAAATTAATATAATTTAAGCCTTACTTAGGGGTTAGACAAGTGACCTAGGCCTACTTTAGGAAAACATAGGCTTACCTAGAGGTTATGTAGGCTAACCTAGGGCCTATTGGGGGTTTTGTAAGCCACTTCAAGTTATTTGGGCTATTTATGAGCTATGTAGGCCTACCTATAGCTTACCCAAGACTATGTAGGCCACTTAGGGGGTAATTACTTAAGTTTATTTACGAGTTATGTAGGCCTACATAGGGTTATGAGGGTTATTTAAAGGTTATGTTAGCCCACCTAGAGGTAATGTAGGTTCCTTAATGGTTATGATAGGTTATGTAAGGCCTACCTAGGGTTATGTAAGTTACCTAAGGGCTATGTAAACTACATAAGGCCCATGTAGGCCTACCTATGGGCTACTAATGCATGGTTATGGGGTCAAAGGACATTACGAGAAGGCCGAGATTATTGTCACATTGTATTGTTTTTTAAGGGTCCCATGTTTGAACTTCAACCATATCATTATTATGAAGGATTTTCACAATGTTTTTGCATATTATGGTAGGTCAAAACCCAAATAAGTCAATTGCTAAAAAATAGTACATTTTTTATTTCATATGATATAATGTTAGAATATATTTATGCCAAAATAATATATCACAACATATCAAAAAATGCAAATATATTAAAAAAGGATGGAAATGATTTTTAGTCTTTATAAAATTTATAGAATTTACATAACCCTAGGTAGGCCCTACATAACCTATCACAAATTGGTGTTTTTCAGGGCAATGACCATAAGTATGGGGTGTAGGCATGGTCAAGTAGACAAAAAATGTTCCTTGTTAGAAAAAAATACAAGTAAACACAATTTTTTTTTAATGCATTGAAAGTAGGAGTATTATTTTATTCAATGATTAATATGAAGATAAATTTTCACTTTAATATTATAACTTTTAAATATGAACTTTTTCATGTAGATTTAAATAGATTTTACAAAATTGCATCTATTTGCAAGTAATGTCCAATTGTATAAAATGGGTTGCAAGTAGATGAAATATTGAATGTTTTCTATTTTCAAGTCATGAAAGCCTTAAAAAATACTTTTGTACTATAAAATTATGCATGTTATAATCATAATACATAAAACATTTAGTGTAAAAGTAGGTTTGAATACCAAATTGACCTAATTAAATTCAAGTATACTTCTCACTTTATTTATGATACTAGAGTTTTTCAAATTTTGTACTCAACTTACCATAAACTAAATGAAGGGCCATGTTTTATCATATTTCCATTTACACAAGTTTTTAATTTACTTTCATGTGTTTATATCAAAAATCCTGTCATTTTAAAATTACATTTTGGGTGGACTACTGTTTTTGTCTACTTGACCATGCCTACACCCTATGTGGTAAATTAAAAATTTGACAATAATCACTTTCAAATGAAAGATGGCAAAATATGCGAACTTGGCCATTTAAAAAAAAAATCATTTCAAATGTTTTTGGTTAACTAATTCAAACCCAAATCTAGTGCAATCTAAGAAAAGAAATACTATATTATAATGCATATACCATAAATATATGCATGGATGAAAGCATGGTTAGGTTTTCAAAAATGGCATTTGAAAGTCCATAATCTAACACTAGAGATTTTTTTTGTAGTTTTGACAATTATGAAACCATAAATCCTATAATTATCCCTTATGCTTTTAATCATAAATATTAATAAACCAACCTATGAATATCTTTAAACATGTGATTGATAAAAAATTTCATGCAAAATATTGAAAACTTTAATGTGAAATGGATTCTCAAGGATAAGATTTATAAAAATCACATCCTTTAGAATTTTAAATAAATAAATAAATAAATATATAAAGAAAGTTTCAATGCACTTCACTAATAATTTTTTCATTTGATGATGCTTTATTTTTTAATTTTTATTTTGACGCTACTCTGACATATTTTTTGAATCCACATTTTTCATTTTCTTTATGTGATAAACGTAATGTTATCATTTCAAAAGTCCATTACGAATCCATAATCCTTTTAGAATCATCCAAAATTTTTATCATGATTCCCATTAAAGTCTATGAAAACATGAATAATTAAAAAATTAACAATGTTAATTTTGAATATGGCTTTAAATTTTGCATTTGTATGTATCCAAAATAATATAGTGCAACAATTGAAACGGTCCCCCTATTCATGCTTTCACCTACAATATTCTTTCAATTTTATTTTATTTTAAAATTATTTCCTTCAAGTAATATTAAATAACATTAATTTTGTGAAAATCAAAATATGAAACCCAAACACCAAAAGTGAAACCCAAAATTAAAGGCAACAAATTTCATAAATGTATAATATATGCACATGTCATGAAATTGCCCAAGTTGACCCCCCCATAATGTGCTTTCACCCTATGTAAGGTACCTAGGGGCTATCATTAGGTCATGTAAGCTACCTAAGGCTATGTAAGCATTTTATTTAAAGCTTACTTAAGGGGTGCTTGTAATAGGACCCAATTAGGCCCCCCCTTAATTACTATTTAATTACTAGTAATATTAAGGAAAAATAACATGCCATTGAGTAGAGCATACTAGTATTCATAAGGGAAAAAAAATTAAAAGGATATACAAAGGAAAGGGAGAAAAGGAACGATAATTCTACTATGTTGTATAATTATTGCCCTTTGCCATTGTAGCAAGCTATTGCTAGGAACCTTGGGCCATTACCACCTATTGGTATAATTGACTACTGCCCTGCCCACCCTTTGTTTCTTCTTGCCTACCTTCTAGTATTATAACTCACACCAAAGGATATCACAAAACCCTTTTTATTACCATTCCATAATCACACATTGGGGACTACCATCCCTTGTCCAAAGAAGGGAAAAGAAGAAAATAAAGAAGGATTACCGCCCTAGTTGTAAACCAAGATGGTAGTTTTAGAGTGTGTGCGAAGAAAAAAACAAAAAAAACCTTCAAGGGGTAAAAACAGAGGGAGAGAGAAATAGAGAAAAAAAAGATAAGTGGGGTGGGACTTTTTGTAAGAAAAAGAAAGCCATTAAGGCTCTTCCTTCTTCCTTAAATCCCCATTAGAGTACCTAAAGAATAGTAAATTTCCCATCTAATCTCTAAATGTCTAGTTAAATCATATCCTACCTTTTAGGCTAAGGGTTGGCTTATTATACCTTCTAGAAAGTGCTAGTTGGCCTTCCACTTCTCCTAGAAATTAGCCTAGAACTAACATTCATTACCCCCAAAAGTGGAGGTCATGACAAGTGTAAAGTTTAGTAATCTAGGACTACCAAATTACACCCCTTTAATTTTTACTAACTCCTTGGGTAAAAATAAAAGAGTTTTTACCACCCCTTTACAATGTCTATGGGCTACATAAACCTATTTAAGGTACTAAGCTACTTAAAAGCTATTTAGGACCAACACAACAGTCATTCTGTAATCATAAAATAATTATTAGGTTGTTTATTTCCAAAGACATTTTACAATTGCATTGAATGTTATAATGTCTTCATTATCCATGTCATTATAAAATAATCATTATGTAATCATATAGCAATTACCAAATCAAGTTCATTTTCTAATCATTTTATAGTTGCATTAAAATGCCAAGTCATCATTATCCAATCCCTTGGATAATGAAACTTGTCAAAAGGTTCAAATCTTGTTATTTGTGAATATGTTAGGACCTTTTATGTTGTTTGAAGTTGGGTGCAAATTTGAGCCCTTTCCATTTGAGATGTTGAAGTAGATTCTCCTTCCATCGAAGGATTCAACGTTTCAATGACCACGTCGTCTATTCAACCATCAAGGAAATGGGCCGGTACTTCCATATTGTTTAGTGGTGGAGGGACAAGTTTGGCACATCAAGCAAATAGGGCCTTCACCCATGGTTATGCCCTTGAACACATTATAATTATAATTCACCCATTGCCATCATATCAATAGTTCAAATGGAAAAGCATTTTATCCTTGTGGTATGAAATAACATTGCCACAAAACTTGCATTTCACCTTCCCTACCTGTTTATTAACATCAAATACCATGGACTCCATATGTTCCGCCTTCCTTCCACAAAAAAAACACAAAAACAATAGGGTTGAATAATATAATTAGGTATTTAATAATAAGATCGGACTCCACCTTTAGGGCTATAATTGAAATTCAACACCAATTGTAAATGCAATATGACAATTTAAAATTTGAACACCCATAAAGATTTCACCCCTCCTTCCCAAGATATATGGCAATGGTTGTTTGTTAAACAACACAAAGCCCACACACCTCAAAGGAGTAAATAAATTGAGATTACAACCTTTTTACTTTTTATTACCAAACAACACCAAATTCCGTCACCAAATCAATGGTGGAGATCAATCCATGATTGATTGGATGATTGAAATCCAAAATGAAAGTTTTTTGTTGCCATACATGTGGCGACTTAAAAAAAATTCAATCACCACACAATTGGTGATGAAATGCTTTCTGTTGTAATAGGATATGAAGGATTTTTAATAATCACATGATTGGTGATCAAACATTTTCGGTTGCCATAGGAATAGTGACTGAAATATTTAGTTGTCACATGATTAGCGATTGAAATTTTTTGGTTGCCAATCCTATTGCAACCAAATTTATTTTTGTTTGCCAATTGTAATGGTGGTAGCCCGGGTGTAAATTTTTTTTCTTATGTCAATCTTGACAAACACATCAAGATGGATGTTAACGTGACACCCAACGCAAAATGGTTACATCATGTCAATTTTGACAACCTTGACAAATACTTAGCAAAACTTTAACTAAACATTGGCTAAACTTTGTTTAAACTAAAAATTGGTTGAAATTTGGTTAAATTAAAAGTTGATTAAAATTTTGGTAAATTGTAGTTAACAAAATTTTGGTTAAACCTTGGTTAAACTAACATTTGGTTAAAAGTTGATTAAACATTGCTTAAATTAAAACTTGGTTAAACCTTGGATAAAACTTGGTTAAACTTTGGTTAAATTTTGATGAAACAAAAATTTGTTAAATTTTGGCTAAATTAACATGTGGTTAAAATTTTGTTAAACATTGATTAAGTTAAAACTTGGTTATATTTTGGTGATATTAAAACTTGTCTAAACTTGGTTGGATTAAAACTTGAATAAAACTTGGCTACACATCGACAAATGTAAAATATGGCAAAAAAATATTTGTCTAAACCTTGGTGAAATTAAGACTCATCAATAATTAATAAGAAATTATTTATTATTTATTTTTAATAACTAATAGATATTATTTATACCTACTAATTATGATTAAGTATTATTTGATTAAATAATTAACTAAAATGTAGATTTTATTATCTATTAATTTAAATATTAATCAATGTCTCATTATTAATAAGTAATAAAAATATTTAAAATAATAATAATGATGAAATGCTAATTTTAAATATTATCCATTAATTATCAACTAATTAATTATGATTAATATTATTAACTATTAATTTTAAAACTAATTAATTAACTTGTAATGAATAGTAGTATACCTATTAAATGTGGCATATAATTAATATGTAATAATCTAAATTTTTATGTCCCCAACTTGATTATTAAATAATTAGCTTAATTTAATTACCTATTTACATATCTACCTACTTACAAATTCTTCTACTTATTTACTTCACTACTTTATTAGCCTATTTAGCCCACCCACAATATAAGCAAAATGTATATTTGATATGCTCTAAATATAACATTATATATATAAACATTGTGATGTATATTAAAAATATAGGTACATCACATAGAGATAATCAAGTTACAACTACTTTTAGAACTAATTTGATATAAAGATTTCTTTTTAGATGAAAAGTCCAAAAAGTTAGTCAACATGAAAAATTAAAAATTTAATAGTCATAAATTAATTGCACCATAATTACAATAATAATAATAATATATTTTTTAAAAAAATTAATTATATTAATGACAAAACATAGTTGCAAATGACAATTAATTGCATAGTCACAAATTGAATGGTTACATAATATAATATATATTTTAATAATGAAATTTTTTTGTTGAATTTTCATTTTTAAAAAATTTAATATTAGGAAACATCTAGGTAAACACCATGTTAACACTTGTTACCAACAAGGATGCCATTTCGTTCTTAGCATTAGTTAACATTGCATATGCGAATTTGAAAAAAAGAGAAATTTTGGAACAGTGAGTTACCACATACTTGACATTAAGTGGAAATGGTCCTCTAAAGGAGCAACAATAGTTACAATAATCCTCAATCTTCATTGATGGCAAGGACTTGCTGGTGGCTAATGTAGAAGATTCTGGGGTTGTTTTTTCCAAAAGCAAAGTAGCAGAACATTGACCTTCAATGGACCATCAGTTGTGTCAATGGCTATTGAGTAGGAGAAAATAAAAAACCAAGGAGGGTTTATCTCCAATATGTGAGCTAGTGTCACGTTGTGAATTGCTTTATTGGAATCAGGTGAGAACAGAGACAGCAATTGGACTACTACAACATAGAAAAAGGAGTGAAATGGTGTGTTGCCTAAAGAAACTAAAGTATGGGAAGTCCTTGAAATTGGCAATGATTTATAACCTTGGACTTCAAAGTATGAATCATTTGATTTGAATGAATTTGTAGCATTCAACTCTGTTGAAGATATAATGACAATTTGACTCTATCTACACCTAGGAATTGGCCATATATATGTATTGTCATGGGTAAGGAGTGAAACGGTGTGTTGCGTGCAGAAACTAAAGTATGGGAACTGTTTAAAACTGTAGACGATTTATAGACTTGGACTTGAAAATATGAATCAATCGATTTGAATGCATTTATGACCTTCGACTCCGTGGAGGATGTAATGACAATTTGACTCTATCTATGGTCAATTCGTAGTTGACAATGACTAGGAATTGACAATAGATATATTGTCATGGGTGAGCCCAACCGTACCAAGCTAGCATCACATCAAGCTGCACATTATGGTTGTGCAGTCAGGCCAAGGATGACACATTGGATCCCACCTAAACTCCTCAAGTGAGCACCTGTGGTTGGAAGTAGTCTTTGGAAAATTGATCTCCTAAGATGACATTGTTTCATATAGGGCCCACCTTCAAAGGAGGCCATATCTACAGTTTGGGGAATAAGTGAAAAGTTTATCCAAAAATGCACATAATGATAGAATTAATCATAATAAGTACATTAGTATGAGAATCAAGAAAGCAACTTATCTCTTTTCTTTTATGAAATCAAAGTTTCACATTCGTAATAACAAATACAAGTATGATACACTATGATGGATTTGGCATTTTTATATATGGAGGTTATACATGGCTATTCTAAATGATTATTTATATTTGAAACTTGGATAAAATGTGCATAAATGATCGTGTGGAGCAATAGAGACCCATACTAACAATGATAATCTAGTGTAAAATCTCGTCAAATTACTAATTAAAAATGCCTATCTAACCAGGGTCTATTTTGGTAGCTAAATTTGCCCACTTGGCCACCAACAAAAAACGGGGGCTATGACTTTAACAAAGGTTTTCTTGAGGATAAATTGACCCAAAGTTGCCATGTTTCCAGGAGAAAAGAAGTTGAATACGCTACTTTTAGACCATAGGTTCTTGCATGTCACCAATATATATATATATATATATCTACAGGGGTTTGAAAAAATTCTAAATCAGGATTTTTTCCTCTGACCTCTAGCCAAATTTGGCTAAGTTGTCTCGTAAATGATAGCCAGTCCACCTACCTCACAATTTTTAAAAAAAAAACCCCATGACAAAATAGTGAATGACTGTCCAGTCTAGTGTGGGTGGTAGGGATTTCAATTGCGAAGCACTAAACAGAGACACGAAGGACAAAACCTGTGCATGCCACTAATTGGTGTGGAGTAAAGTGTGGCTAAACGCATGGCAGTTGCTACGATTATGGCTAAAAGTGTGGCATATGGATAGCACCAAAACACCATTTGCTAGTCACTACATTTTTATGTGGTCCCAAGAAAAAAAGTTATTCAGATAAGGATTCGCAACTGCGAATCAATTCGCAGTTGTAAAACAATGGCTAGAAGTGCCCGCATATATATAGCAGAGAGCACCATTTGGTACTAGCTGCAATTAACAAGTGGTTTCCAGGAAAAATTATTCCATAAAGCTGGACACATGATATCTGGTTGGGTTTCAGTTTAAAACAATGGCTACAATTGCGGCATATAGATAGCACAAAGTTCTGGTTTGGAAATGGATATACCGACCAGATTTGGAATATCCATCATGGTCGGATTCTCAAGATGAAGCCGAGTCGCATAATATTTACATGTTTCAAGGAAAAACTATTAAGTTGCATGATAGTTACTTTCTACATTCAGAAGACCATGAATAATTTCATAAAGAATCAAGAATGTGCTTCAAATACAATGGGACTTAAACTAAAACTGAAACTAAACCTGGCATGACTGAAAATGCCTTATTTCATGTTTGACGGGTTTAATCTTATATTCTTGTTGGAATCAGCCCATAAAGACACAATGAAGCTCTTGGATTTTAAAGGTTGTGTGAATTTGTTCAAAACCACATGGGTTGCTATCTTTATTCAAAAAAGAACTCATTGAGCCAAAATAGTTGCATGTCCTCCACAGTTCATATTTTGCAAATTTGATGTCATCTTCTAGTTCAGATCACCCAATAAAGAAATTATGGAGGTCTTGGTATTAAGGGTTGCGAGTTTGTTTCTCAAAAGCTGGAGATGGGTTCTTGTAGATAGGGGCTTGGTTTTGAAAAGAACTCATTGAGGTGAAAATAATTGCTCAGGAAAGCAGCCAATTTATTATTGCTATTGGTTTCTGGTTGTCAATTTGAAGACTTTTAATACACAGAGGTCCAACTAACAAAATTATCAGTACCAAATGAGAAATTGGTCTTGGTCCACAAATTGAACTGGCCCTTGCTGATGCTCATCCCAGATTGTGCAGTGTTGCAACATTAATATACAAAACAAGGACATGGAAGATTTATTTCCAGTCCACATTTTTTACTGTTTCAGACATGGTTTAGCTGATGTATCTATGTGCTTTGAGGATTTGGATATTTAACACAAAATTTTACAAAAAGAAAAGCTTAGCATCAGCTCAAAGAAATATTAAAGTATTATAATTGTCAAAAATGACAAAACGTGAATTTTTCATGTCTTTTTTCATGTACCCTCACATGGGTCGGTCACGTCCTAGCATCATGTAGCAGTATTATTCTTGGAATATACACTTTTTTAATCCACAAGATATTCAGAGATATTATAAGATATTTCAAAATATTGTAGAATATGTGTTTGAAATATTCTAAATAGAGTCTGGGTGTGATTTACACCTTTGCAGTGTCAATTTTTACATGACGTGACAATGACCTTACACGATGTGACGTGCTAACTACGTAATATACATGTTCAAATTTAAAAAATTGAAGAACATAAAAAGCTCAGTTGAATGAACAATTTTGCGAAAAATACAACATGAATTTTTCTTATTAAGCTTTATTGCAATTTTCAGATCAGACTCATTGATATTGGTGAATTGAGGTACATGAACTGGACTAATTGTTAAAACTTTATATAGGTGCAATATGGGGAACATGCAGTCTTGGTTTTGGACACAAGGTCAGTTTCTTGGTGAACAAGAGATAAAGTCATGGGACTTAAAATGTAAGGTACGGATTCAATACTATTGGGCATTTCTAATAAAGATTGGTGCACAGGCTAGTTTTGGTAATTTAGCCAAGAAATTGTGTTAGACTATAATTGAAGGAAAAAAACATGACTATTCTCTCAAGGACTATTTATGTTATAATCTGAAAGAGTTCTATCTTTCAAAGAGGTCATTACTCATTTCCTTACAACCTCCACAAATAAGATTTCATTATGGTCTCCACAAATAAAATCCACCATGTAATAATTGAGATGTGGCCTTGGCAAAACACTCTCAATTGAATTGTGCAATTGAAAATTACATTCTTTAGGCAAAGTTGAAGCTCCAAAAATGAAGAGGGACAAGTACTTCATCCAAAGTACTGGGAATATGCTCTAAAGGACATTTAATACTAGTAATCTCATTCTGATTGGAGAAAACCATAATTTTACAATTTGATCAATGTTGAATTTGCCCCGATTCAAGGCTTTTGGAAATGAAAGTGGTAGCATTTCAAGTATGTCCACACCTTCTCTATTGTCTGCATGTGTGAAGAATGGACACACCATATGACACATGTTTTTCATTGCATAGTGAAAGTACTAAAGAATGGGTGGTGAACAACAGATTCCTCCAGGGGGCGCAATTGAACTTCAATTGAATGCAAGGGACAGCACCGCTGCAAAATCGCTGGATCAGCCTTCCAATCCGGCTGTTGTGGGGCTCTGAATAGGCTCCTGTGCTTTTAATGTACTATGGTTGCGCCTGTTATACCCAGGAATGTGATGAGCGTAGTAGGGCAACCAGGCTCACCGCCATTCCAGTAGGTGGTAACAGGTTCTTCCAGGTTTGTTCCAAAGTGTAATTGATCTTTCTGCTGTCAATTCAAATTTCACCCCTATTCTCCAGTGAGAATCAATTCATGGTGTCACTGAAAGCTGAAAATGTGTCTGTATAGGACAATCGAACCAGTTAGGACTAGAGAATTGGCCGTCAACGGTAGAATCTGAACAGGTAAGCTCGTGCTGGGTGAACCCTCTAGGCTGTCAAACAGGGTACAACATATATATTTTTTCTCATTTTAAAAATATTTTTTCATATATGTCTCTTCCTCGTAGTGATCTAGAATAGATGACACATAATACTTTAAGAATAATCAACTTGTGCTTGTAGCTGAATTGGATAGATCACCAAACTACGGATTCGGGGGTTGAGAGTTCAAATCTTTCCAAGCATGAGCTTATCAATCAAATTGTATTAGAAAAATATGTCTAATAACTTGAAAGTAAGTAGTTCTAATCAAACATATTTTTCTTTTATTTCATTGCTTTATTCGAGCTGGCGGAAATAGCTTAATGGTAGAGTATAGCCTTGCCAAGGCTAAGGTTGAGGGTTCAAGTCCTTTTTTCCACTTTGTTTTTTATTTACTTGGTCTTCCAAATTGAGGCTGAAGGGCTATTAAATCTATGATGTTGTATTGTATGATATGCGCAAATCGAAAAATCAATATTTATGGGACTTGTGCCATGTTTCAATTTGTTTTTTTTGTTTTATGGGCCAGCTTTCAACGGACTTAACCCTAGATCATAAATGTCCACACAAACAAATGTAATGCACATTTAATGTGTTTAGCTTTCATATGAGATCATAACACCTATGTAATTGATTGACAAAAAATACTTTAGTCCTATTGTGCTTGCCTAGTTCATGGCCTACTCTCTGTCCTTCAAAGCCAGGGAACAATGGCTGATCTGGCATTACTGCACAATTGGGCCATAGGGAGGTTGATTAGGCTTACCTTGCTTTTAACCTCAGCTTGGGGTGTGACAAAAAGATAGGGATTTAGGGTTTGTGTGTGAAGAAGGTGTTTTCTATCAGTGTCTTGGCGCTAGAAACCATCTTCTAACTTGTTGACTTGTTATGCACAATATTATTCCTTATGGGGGAGTTTTATGTTGATGACAAGTAAGGAAGAGAAAAAGTTTAGGGATTGAAGTTATGTTTTTTTGTTTTCTCTTTTGTGTGGTGAAAATTGGTGCGAGCAATGGAGTTGGATAGTGGTGCAAGCCTACAAGAGGCGCCAAATTTTCCAAGCTAAGTGTTTTGCTCCTAGTCATTAGAATTGTTGGTTTTGTTTGTGTAGAATCAATTTTGCTAAGGAAATGGATGTTGGGATGAATGCCCAAGATATGCAATCAATGTTTACTTGACTCCAAGAGTTTCGTTGTGTTGGAATGAGGAACAAAACGTTGGTTTTCAATAGGTTTTTCGAGGTAGATAATGGAAGAGATGAGAGGCTTTAGAAGATTTGTTGGCTAGTCAATTGTGGAATTCACTAGTATAATTTGTTGTGTTTGAGTTGAGCCTTAGTCATTGTTCAGGAAGGTTGAGTACCTTACATTGGGAGCTTCAAGTAGTTGTTCCTTCATGGGGAAGCTAGGTGTTTATTGGGAAATTTTCTGAGTTTTCTTCATGATGGGATTATGGCTTGTTAAACATTTTCCTCAAACCTTGATTAAATGTTGATGGGGAAATCAACTACCTTTGAGCCAATATGTGAAGTTCCACAATTAGTGACCATGATAGCCATTGAGAGAGGATCTAGAATGATCTGATCCATTATTTGTCGTAGTTTAAAGTATATATTGCATAGGGCTAGTAGCGATCATATTGTAAGCATGAGCATTCACATTTGAAGTTTTTAGTTGGAATGAAGGTTTGTTGCATTTTAGTATGAGGAATTGATTACATATTCTTTTGTGAATTTCATGTAACCCCACTTTTTGGTTACATGGGGACGCATTGGACAAACCTAGAAAGTGCAAATATGCTTTTGTTTGCATGTTTAAAAAGCAGTGCTTTTGTTTCTTTATGAAATTTTGTGATTTGGCAACAAAGTAAAAGGGACTGTGAATTTTACAAAGGATTTTTTGGGGGAAAAAATGGTATGAAGTTAGCATAATTCAAGGAGGGAAAAAAAAAATTGAATTTGCCATATCAAAAAAAATTTATTTTGCTCTTTGGCCTATACTCGAACCATTGTTCTTTTTTTGTGCGAATTTTTGCCAAAAGGCTTTAAAAAATCAAGGCTTGCAAATCATATAAGGGAAAAAAAGTTTTAAAAATTAAGGCATCATGTTGTAACTTGTGTTTGGGCCTTCAACATGGTGATTGTGTTTGTCTTTATCACGTCAATTTACATAGTCCATCTACATAGTCTGTTTACACAATGTGCTACACATTTTCGTGTTATTTTGTTATGTTTATGTCTTAGTTAGAGGTTTGCTTGATTTAGGTGTTGGTTTTTTGTGCTTAGGATTTAGTTTAGAGGTCTATTGCACTTTCATGTTACTTTATTATGCTTTGTGTTGGTTTGTTGCTTCCATATGCATTATGCCCTCATGTAGCAAGGCGATTTGACTCAGAAGGAGATAACTAAAAGGTTAATTTGTTTTGGTGTTGATGGGGCTTCCATTTTCTAAAGTTGCTGTAATAGAATGACATTTCAATTGAAAAAAAATTTGCTCTTTACATGATGGGACAACATTGCATGGCCCATAAGATGAATTTTGATGTTCAAGTTTTGTCAAATGTGCCCATGGTGGCCAAGTTGGAAGATTTGTTGTAGTCAATATATTCTTATTTTTCCAGTTCCCTTAACCAACATTTGATATTCACTAAGCTTGCTAAGATCATGGAAATAAGACTTGGTTGAAGATTTTGCAAAATGTGAAAACTTGGTGGGTAAGCATGTTGGAGCCTTTGAAACAAGTGATGGCAGGATACAAGATACTAATTGCGAAAATGTCATAAGATAGTGTTTTGGTTGTTCAAATAAGGTTCAATCTAGACCTCCTTTGTGATTTTCACATGTTATTGGGCTTGTCTTGTTTGCTACCATTATTAGAGGCAATGAATGCTTTAATCAAATTTGCGCAAGAAAAGGACGTCTTCATTTGTAACTTTGTGGCAGTTGTAAAGATCTACCAAACAAATTTTTATATGATGTATTCATATTCATCCAACAATTATCAACACGAGCATTTCCAAGTGTTTTTAAATGTGGTGAAAACTATTCTACCATAATCACATAGGATTGGGTTACTAACCTCAACAATGGTATGGAAACACTTGCTTTTCATATGGCTTGTCACAGTTATGCAATTCACATTTTCAATTCATTGATTAGTGGGGTTAAACAACTTGTATGTAAGGCCATTTTTGAAACATCCATCATGCAGGTGAGAAGTGAGTGTTCTGTTGTAGTTAACATGTTCATCATTGAATTGGATTCATGCTTTGTGGATTCTGAGTTAGTGAATGCAATTGGCATTGTGTATCCATAGTTTGGATGTAGCTTGATGTTGATTTCTCTTTCTCTTTGCATATGGCTATCATAAAAAAACATTATTGTGAAACAATAAAGGTGAAACCCTCATTGCTACATGTTGCAGAACCTTTGGATGCTAACCTCTTGGATTTGCAATTATGCATATTTAAACTCACCATGAAAACATAAGCGCCAAAGGTTATGGCTGAGCCTTTTGATATTAATCTAGTGACCAAGTTATGGGTCATAATCAACAACAACGCCTAATTCATTCAGTGACTAAGTGAGTATTTGAAGTTGGTTGAAATTGCAGTGGTGTAAGTGCTTGGATCTGTAGAAGATGAATGAACTTTCTCCACATTTGCATTCATGAAGGATAAGTTGTGCAACAAGTTGGGCTTACATTTGGACACAACTATTCGCATGTTTGCATAAAAGTTTTATATTCAAGAAAGCTTCCCTTACCGGGAAGCTATTATAGCTTGGAAGGATTAGAAAGTTCGGATTAGTGCTACCTCTTAACAAGTTCTATTCTTTTCACAACACAAAATTCAAGTGTTCATGTTTTCACAATTTGGACAAGTTTGGTGATTGTGCTAGTGAATGTGCTTGGTTTCTTATAAAATTATGAGGTTTATGGACATTTGGGTGTGGTGGGTGGGACTCTAAGTTGCATTGGGCAAAGTTTGATATTAGACTGGGGTTCAACTCAACCTCAAAGTGTGTACAAATTATGTTTAGTTTTTAGGTTTGGTTTTGTAACAATGTCACTTGTGTCTTTGTTTCTCCTTCCTTTTCAACCCAGGAGCCACATTCTGCACTGGTTTTTTTGGTGGGTGCCAGTTAGACTTACTTCAAAAAAATTAGTGGGTGCCACTTTAACTTATTTCTAAAAAAAATGAATAGCCACTTTGGGCTATCTTGAAAAATCCATGTTGGCCACAAGCTGACTCAACAGATGACCAAGAAGCCAACTAACCCTTTAGCCAAATTACATAAGATGTCAGTTAGGCATATTCAAGGACAGTCATGTTGCCACTTGCGCACATTTTATTTTTTATAAAAAAGAACCGTGACCCAAACTTCGCTAATTCATATCCTGATGCATCTCCAGTCCACCGACTCCTGTGCCAAACAGTTAGCTTTAAATCCAGGATTATGCCTGGGATTCCCTCACTATTACCCATCATTCCAGAGGGATTTTGTGTAAGGGTCATTCCAGCGTGTAAATGTGTTGCTCCAAGGCTCCTGCCTGAAAGGTAGGAAATTATGTGTAAATGCCCTGCTCCCAGGGCTTTATCCGGTCTCCCGTGCACTGGGGGCCCTCCTGTCTGAAGGGTTTGGAAATTATGTTTTGTAATTTCCCACGGCACACTGTGGGCCCTCCTGCCCGAAAGGTAGGAGATTACGTTTTGTAACTTCCCGCGTACATGCAAGCTTCCTGTTTGAGTGGGTCATTTCACAACTGAAGGGCACCCCTGCTGAGGTCTATATATACAGTTCTCCCTCTAAGTTTCATGCCTTGGGCAAACCAGCACCTACACTGGTACCTAAGTTTCACCTCAGGCAATCTGTCCAAAATGGCGGTCACTATGAACATTGTTGCTCAGGACTCTGGAGGGCACTGTCGGATTCCACAGGGTTGTAATGTCGGGATATAGGCTTGAAAATTAGGAGAATCCTACAGGAGTACAAAAAAAATTCACCTAAATGGTGGGCATGCATGCAATGTTGGAAGGTTTGAAGAAGGAATGGGGGAAGGCATCTTCCAATGGGGGAGGTACTTTCAAATACAAAGAGAAAGAAAACCCTGCAGCACTTTATGATACAGAAAAAAATGAAAGCAATTGGAACAGAAATTTGATGGGAAGTTATGATTTTATTGCTAGGCATGGGTAGCAGAAAGAGAAAAAAGTTTTGAGAACTTTAATATTCATAGGAGCTCAGAAAAACAACACAATGATCACCATACCTGAGCCATGCAGGCAAAGTGCCATGTTGCTATACAAAAGCTGGAGAAACTATTACTAAAGTTTCTGCACATATTTTGAACGTTTTCAAAAAACTTTGAAAGTAGTTGGGTGTAGTACAAGATAGTGTTGTAGGACAAGATACAAAGCAACCGTTTCCAGCTGCTTAATTAAAAACAACAAACAATGCTGTTGTTGTTGAGAAATCAACAATTAAAAAACCTGAAGTCTGTGACACAACACTTGACCCGAAATTCTCACTCATTGAAAGTACTTACGGACAGGTACACCATGTATCAATATTGGCATTTCAAGCTTTGCACCAGCTAATAAATATCTTGCAAGATTTGGAACCAGCTATCAACATAAAATCTCGAAATTTACTCATGTTATCACAATGAAGGGATCAAGTATTTAAGTAATTTAGCTTCAAACTGGCCCATCAAACGTTGATAATTTTGATTAGCTGCACAGTACCCAAACCCCCACATTAATTTCCTGGAATCCTCCTCCTTCTTCTTCTTCACTTCTTCTTTCTTCCTCCTGTCATGAATCATGATATTGCTTGCACTGATCACCAGCAGTATCATGATTTGCAGAACAAAGTACACATGATGATTGATGATGACGAAAGTAAACCCTTGGAGTACTCAGTGTACTACTAGTACCTCTGTCCTCGTGGGGGAAGCTTATGATCACTCCAATCCAAATCCAAATCAATTCTACAATGTTTTATAACTAGGTGGTGAGCTGCAAACTCGTTTCTTCCAAGCACTAGAACTCATGAAAATCATGGGAGACTTTAGACTAGTGTAAAGGGCTATTGAGGATGGGGATTCATTGAGAAGGACCAGCTAGCTGCCTGCAGGAAGAAATAAGTCTTTGGGATTGAAGACGAAATTCCACAAGTTAGCTGGCAGCTTGAACACGTCCTGCAGAATCAGTTTAGGAATTAGGTGACAATATATAGTGTGGTTTTTGACCTTGTCTAATACCCCAATTATGAATTGGGTACCTATGGTGGGTGTGATGGTTTTGGATTAGGCCCCATTGGTTTTGTTTTCCAAGGGAAGTGGATCAGGACCATCATCATCATTTTCCCCTGTCAGGTCCTCCAAGGACCTCTGGTTGGTCTCGGGTATGAAGAAGGTCAAGAAAAAGCCCAGAGCATTGAGGGAACCCATGATGAAGAGGGTATCGCGCAGGCCGATACCCTTCGGGTAACCAGCCGGCGGGCTATGTGGGTCGTCAGCGGCGTAAAGGAAACCGAAAGCGCCGGCGATGGCACCCAGTTTGCCCGAGGCAGCAGAAACCCCGTGGAGAGTGGACCGGAACCGGGCAGGGTAAATCTCCGCAGGCACAATGAAGGTAGTGGTATTGGGTCCGAAATTGGAGAAGAAGAAAGTTAAACCGTAGATGACGAGGAAACCCACGTGGTCGTGATTTACCCAGTGGTTGTAAGGCGCAGCAAGCGCGTACATGAAAACCGTCATGAAGAAAAACCCTTGGATTTGGATGATCCATCTACCCAGGATGTCGATGAATGCGATGGCAACGTAGTAGCCTGGAACTGTGCCACAAAGCGCAATGAACGCTTGTGCTCTCGAGACTTTGAACATCTCCTCCAGTGCACTCAAGGTGGTGTTTTTCGGGAGCCAGCCGACTTTTGAATAGACTGTTGACTGGAAGAGATTTTGGCTATAGTAACTCACATCGATGATAAACCAACAACCACAAGTACCTATTAGATGCAATCCGTGCAAGCGCCAGAATTTCGCGGAACCGAGTGCGTACTGTTCTGTTGATCGCTCAGGTTCTACGTCTACGGCTTTGAAATCCGTGTCCAAAACCTTAGCCATGTCTAGGGCTGCTTGCTTGTTGTTGCGTTCCACTAGCGCTGTGTATCTGGCTGTCTCTGGCATGCGCAAACGGTAGTAGAACGTTGCTGTTGCAGGGATGGCTCCGATCATGAAAATTATCCGCCACGCGATGTCACATTGTGGGTTTACGGATGCCGCGGGGTTGACGTCGAAGGGCGGGGCGGGGTACTTGTTGTTCAAGCCACCCGAGATGGCCAGTGCTACAGATGCGGCTGTTAGAAGACCCAGCCCTTGCATAGAAAACACGGCTGCAATGAACGCTCCTCGCGTCCTAGTGTTTGAGTACTCTGACATTATGGTTGCGCTCAAGGGATAGTCTCCACCAATCCCCACTCCTAGCCAAAACCTGCGATGGATGCAAACTGTACTTAGGACATCTTTCCATTAGGCTAAGTTGTGATCACAGCAGCTTTCCATTACCTTTTTTCAATTAATGCTGTGCTCACAGTCATCTCATCACAGCTGTTCTCAGTCTGAGAGCTGACCAATTGCAGGAGCTATGAGAGCTATGAGTCAAACTGCGACTCACCACACTGTAACAACATCTGTCCTAGCCTTTTTCACAAGAACATGTTTTCCCAGAGTTCCTAACATGATTAATTCCATATTTTCAACACATTTGCAGCTCTCCAATGGAAAAGGACTGTCCCTTCAGCAAGAAAACAAGGCCCTATGTTAGTGGCTTTCCATTAGGCTGTTGTGATCACAGCAGGCTACTGGAAAGACACCCTTAGTGTCTTTGAGAATCAGCTAGCCGACATGAATATGGCGGAAATCCTGGAAACAGCTAGCTGCATCCTAGTGTTGTAAGCTCAAAATCCAAGAACAAGAACAAGAAGAGGAGGAGGAGGAGGAGAGCTCTCGTGAGTCTAAAAACCTGGAGAAAGAATTTGGTGCTAGCTAGCTCTAAATGCGTTTATACCTGAAGAAGCACAAAGACGTCATAACGCCTTTTGCTGTATTTCCAAATGAGAATCCTGAAGCGATGGAGAACACGATCATCATGAGGAGGGTAATTCCATAGACGTGCTTGCGACCCAATTTGTCGCCCAGCCAGCCAAACAGCAGTTGACCCACTAAAGCTCCCACCAGCGCCACTGCGTTAAGCGCCTGATTGGGACCTGCATGCGGCAAAGTTGGTGCATGAGAAACAAGAAGATTCATCAAGAACAACTAGTCTCGACAGACAGATCAAAGCTGTCTACAACCGAGCCAAACAAAGAGCCTAGAATTGTTACCTGCAGGAATGGTTCCGGGCAAGTTAGATGCTGGATGGTAGTAGTAGATGCGGCCGATCAGTCTGGTCACCGTGGAGATGCAGAAGAGGTCATAGGCGTCTGTGAAGAAGCCCATGCCTGCGATGACGATGGCTGTGAAGTGGTACCATTGAGTCTTGGCTTTGTCCAAACTGGTGAGGACCTCCAGCTGCGGCATTTTGCTCTTACTATTGTGAATATGTTGACCCAAGTAGTGAAGAAACCCCAAGTCTCAGATGATCACAGCTGAAGCTGGTCCCTGCATCATGGCACAGTTGTATGTGAGCTCCTTGAATTATGCAGCTTGCCAGAAGCTAGAGACTTGCAGCTGTAGTGACGAAACTAGAGGAGCTGGTCTTATAAGAGCTTAATCTTGAGCACAAACGGAACAAGAACTTGGAAAGAAACGAACGGGTGTTCCTGGAGCTCATGGCTTATGACCAAAAAAAGGCAGACGACTCTAAGAAGGACTAATTAGCTGAGCTAGCTACCCTGCCTTCATACTCTTGTTAGAGAAACTTGAAGCAAAACAGAAGACCCATTATTAAGCACCCATAGCAGATCCTAAATTGTTCTAGACCGCTGTTCATGGCCAATTTCCTCAGCTTTAATGACTAGAACTTTAGACGTAGGTCTTTGCAGAATCGACATAACCAACAAGACTAACACTGATCGACAGACCTTTTTTTCCCCTCCCAAAACATCTAGATCTAGGGGACTATGTCCATTCTACAAAAACCTACCAAGAAACCGGCCAAAGAGTTCGCGGAGCTGGTGCTGAATATCTTTACCTGACCAAAAGGCTTTCTCAACACGCAAAAATCTTCTTAGGCTGAACTCTGGCACAAAAATCGTCCGCCTCAGTTACAAGGCTCCGAGCCGCCTTGGTAGTTAGTTAAAATCTGCCGATCAAGAAGAAGGAGAAAGGAAGGAGAAGAAGGAACAGAAAGCAGTTGAATACCTCTGCAGCAGCAGCAGGGCTGCACGGTATGCCGCAGCAGTAGGATTGAAATTGGAGCCCGCAAGAAAGCTGGGAACGCGGGGAGAAAAAACAATGCAAAGCGACCACAACAATCGTAGCAGCAACGACGACTAAGGTTGGTGGCCCGACAATGGACAAGTCCACCAAACCGTCCTGGTGGGGGAGGGCCGGAGCTCTGCCTCCACGACAGGGGCACTGGGCAGGAAGCAACGCCGCACACTCGCCGCTAGGCGTCGGAATTTCTCGCTGCGACCCCGCGTGCACTCGCTGACAACATGACAACCACCCCCTCCCTATTCTTTATAACGGGGTCAGAACAGTACCAAAGCGCTACATGTTCCTTGGTACCTTTCAGGTATATGCCATGGAATCCTACCGCAGCTTTTGTCCTTTGTTACTTTTACCACATCTCCCTTTTCACCCAGGGTCCATTCCAGTGTCTCCTTGCTTGGTAATAACTCAAACACAGTAAAGAGCATCTTCACCCACGCCAGCGTTTTTAAAATAATAATAATTTTCAATTTTACGATTTCCAAAGTTTTGCATGATTTGGCAAATCTTTCGAATATAGGTACGTTAAAACTGCCAGGGTGCGAAAATTCATGAAAATAAAATAGTGACTCACACCCTTAATTTGGGATTTATTATATCCAAAACGCAAAGTCAAAAAAAGTCAAACTTTCTCAACCTCCCCACCCATAAAGAAGAACCATCGGATAATATAAAGTGAGAGAAAGAGAGAGAGTTTAAATGTTTAAATCTCATCGCCTGGGCCAATTATTATGATTGACCAACTAGAAACAGGGAACACAAGTCATTTTTTTAATATATTAGGCTCTTCCAATCTCACCATCTAGGCTAATCAGTAGCGTTCACCAATGAGAAGCACTGAACTCCAATCATTTCTTATTTTAAAATCTTTTCAGGGCCATTTTCAGGCCTCAGAAATTTGTGCAATGTGTTCAGGCCCAAAAGCAATATTTTCAGGGAATCTGTGGAATTTGGTTGTTTTACTTTTATCCTAAATTTGCAAGTCAAAGAATTTTACAACTGCCACTCAAAATGCTCTAATAGGTTAAAAGGCTAGAGAAAGAGATGAGAAGAGTCATAGCCCTTGGGTAAACCAGCACCTACACTGGTGGTTCCATGGTAGAAACCCCAAATCTTTTTGGGTTGCTTCTAAATACTAATTTTCTATTCCATCCTTCTTCTAAACATTTTTATTATATACACCATCATTTTCTGAACATTATACTTATATAGACCAGCCTTTTTCCAAACATTGTCCTGAACAAAGCAACCCAACTTTTTTAGTTCTGTTTTACTTCACCGTGGTACGAGGCTAGGTCCTGGTTCATCCAAGGCCAATTGCTCTACTCCTGGGTGGGTGGGTCACTGGTACGCTTTTCAGTTTTCTCCTTTTAGATAATATCACTGTTCTGAATGGAATATTGCACTTAAAAACACTTGCAATGTTTAGGATATTACTGGGGTATTTTAAACTACCCTAGTAATTAATGGATGAAATTAATTTTAATATGTTCATGGGGCAAGGGACATGAAAGTCCCCCAAACCCGTCTAGACACAAATGCACTCAGGAGCCAACTGATGAAGGCAAACTGCACCTTCCAGCCGCAAGGAGCCAGCTGATGAAAGCAAACTGCAACCTCCAGCTACAAGGAGCCACTCTGAAGTTTGAAGCCTTGTGGGACCGAATTGAATTTGGATGTGATGAATCATGATATTGTGCCAAATACAATACATCGCCAGAGTTGCTCTAAAGCATATACATAAAGGCCTAGTAAAAATTGCTTAGTTCATTTGAAGAGTCAGTTATAAGCGGAATGTTTCCTCCAGCCATGGAGGAAATTTCATTTTGCATGAGGGTTTTTCCATTTTGAAGAGTTTCTGTGGCGGTCTTTAGGTTGGGTAAAGCTGTGAGATGAGGGCATTATGAAATTCAGATCCGCCCTCAATTGCTGCCTCGTGTGAGCCCTTATTCTGGTAATGGCCTTGCCCTTGTGCTTTACCCTACACTTTTACTATGTATATTTTCCCATATTGTGAGGACATTGTCTTCTTCAATTACTTAAGTATAACATAATATGAAGATTGTTTTGTTTTGTTTACTAAGAGAATAAATTATTTACTTGGGTCCTTGCTTTTGTTCAATAAACTGTAAGTTTTTCTTCTATTTTTCTTTTCTAAAAATTGGTGGAAGTTGATGGTAAGGTTCTTTTCATCAGAAGGGATGGGTGCCGGCCCTTCCATCAACTCAATAGTCGGGCTGTGCTTTTGCTTTCTTTCTAGAAGAGGGGATGATGCCCTTTGAGAGACGTGTCGTTTCAGGCTTTTTTTTAAATCTTTTTGTGAAAAAGTGATGGTGGCCCTTAGAATTTCATTGGGTTTTTTGGGTCTATGGTTGAAAAGTATATAAGTTTTATTTAAATAAATTTGAACAATTTTCAGTCAAAGGTGGGGCCCAAGATGGCTAGACCTTTTATTCAACCCAATCACAATTTGTATTGTACATGAGCTTGTTATGAACGGCAAGTAACTTTCCATGCATATTGTTTGTGCCTGTCCAATTATAACTCAGGCTGGGAAATTTTGTAATGTTGGGAATGTCAAATCCATGGCTTTTATTGCTCTCTTCCTCCTTTGGGCACATTGCTGTTTGCAAAGTCGTCAGCATGTGGTCAAAGGTGTCACAAAGTGATCCCATTGTGGTTTTACTTGATTTTGTTTGATTCACAAAACTTTATATTCTGAAGAAAGAAAACCATAGGAAAGCACCAGGAAAAAAATTATTATATTACTTAGGACGTCTAGAGAACTTTCTACCTGTCTTTTGATTTGCATTTCAAGAGGTTGGTTTTCAAGAAATTGAACCGACTCTTAGGTTACACCACCTCCTTTGTGTAAATTTTGAAACAAGAAAATGCAAACAAGTGACTCCCTTTTGATGAGTTCCGAGGTCACTCAGATGTGGACCATGGTTTTTTTTCTTCAATTCATGATATTGAAAATTTGATGATTTTTTTGCCAAAATTTATTCAAATTTACACAAGAAAAACACGGCTTTCCAAATTTTCTCAAATTATTGGTAAAAAAATGACCAAATTTGTAGTGAAAAAGGCACTAATGTGAACAAGGTAAGATGGGATGGCAAGGAAATTCAAACTGCAGACTACAAAATAATGCATTGTCTTGTGAATTTGCCAAACCATTTCTGGACAAGGGCAAAAGTCACAAGTGCATGGGGAGGGGGGGTAAAAAGTATGTATCTATGGGTACATGAACATACAGGAGGGTAATAAGACAACCTTTAGCCGGGGTTCCTCCCACCCTGACAATTGTGTCACAACCATGATAACAAAAAAAGCCGGGGTCAGATAATATTCAGGGATCATGGTATATTATCTACTAGATCCTACAACAATCCAGACCTCTGTGTGAAAAAGATCTGGAGCAATTTCAGGCTTTTGTTACCTATTGATGTTTATAAGAATTTGTTTGTAGACTTTGTTATGAGAATAAAAGGATGATATTTTAAACCTGCAATACTTAACTCACACATAATTTGAACAATTTGTAACAAAAATCATAAAATCCAAGAACTTTGCACTATAATATATGCAGAACATTTTTATTTTTTTCCAAATTTGTAATGTTGCATCATATGCCAGCATCTCAAGAGGGATTTAGCATTAGATGGCAACAGGTTTTTACAACCTGTCCAAAAAGTTTTTTAAATGATTAAAAACTTTATTCCCCCTCCCCCCCCCCTTCTTTCCCCCCTAAAAATCCAAGTAGTAGCGTGTGAAAAGTTTATGAAATTTTTTAAAAAATATTATGACTTTTTTCCCCAAAAACCTGGAATATGCAAGAGAATATTCCTTTATTATTTTTAGTTTGTGCATTTGTGTGAAACTTTACATAGAAAAGTATGGCTGATTGGGATCCTGAAGTTTGTAGTCAGGTGCTATTTTTGTATAAAATCAAAGTTCGAACCAAGAACTTCAGCCTAAAATTGGAAGTCTGAACAAATAAGCATGGAAGCTAAAAACCAACCAACATCTAAAGAAGGAACCAAAGAGGAAAACGGAACAAGTTGGGAAAATTGGGAGAACTCAACACTCAGTATAGTTTCCAACCGTATCAAATGACAACCAAATAATCACCCAACATTTTATAAAAGTTGAGGACATAAACTATGACATCAAACATGCATACCATAGTACCTTGGCAAGCTTGGAAATTAATTATTTTTGTTTCAGAAATGTGAAAATTTTCAAAAAATATTTTTTCCAAAGAAATTTTTTGTTGTGAAAGGAAAATAAAGAATCTTTGAGAATATGCAGGAATACTTTAATTCTCAAAATGGAGTCTTCACAACTAATGAATTATGTGTGACAGACATGTGTTGAAGCTGCCCCTGTACTACTGTAATATGGCAACTGTGCCACGAACCCAGAAACAATGATCCCGGTGGATATTTCAAAATACCAATTGACATTTCGCTGCATCCATGCTCCATAGCCCCCTGCGATTCTGGTAGGCACAATAGTTGGCATGGTATCCACCCCCACGATGTTCAAAGGTTAGAAGGAAGTCGAGTCGGCCCCTCTCAAGTATGGGAAAAACAAAAACACAGGGTTTTCTTGTTCACTGCAGAAGGTTTTAAGTTGTTGTCCACCTATTACTTTGTAGTTTCAATCTTCACTTTTAATGCCATTCCTTTTTGAAAAAACAGAAGATGGGAAATGACAAACACATAAGCCGCCCCCCCCCCCTCCAACAAAAGAGAAGACAGGATAACACACACACACATACAAGGAAGTCAACAAAGAAAAAAAAAAACAGAAAGAAGTATAGTGGGCGCTTCCCGTGTGGGCTCCCCATTCCTATGCATCTTGCTTCATGTTGCCAAATTCATTTTGTGTAGGGTAAGGACAAAGAAAGGTGCTGTTCTGCGAATGAGGGCCTAGTGCAAGGAAGGAGCTGAGAGTGGGACATGAATTCTCAAAATCACCCTGTTTGAGGTCCTCATCCAATGTAAAGATCTGGGAGAATTTTTAAAGACTGTGTGCTTTTATTTAAAAAGGAGAGGAGGCAAAGTATGCACAACTTTCATATAACTTTCTCATTTTGAGGAGCCTTACACAAAAGGTGTCATCCTCTGTTTAGGCAGGAGTTCTAACAAGAGTAAGGCTCCCTCCACATACACTGAAAGAATTCTACCAGTTCTTTAGGGGACGGTTATTTGGTAATAGCTGGAGCTGGCGTGCATGACCAATGTACCACCAACTGATTCCTGTAAGCTGTTGGCTTCATGTGGCTGGTACTCGGCATATCAGACTTTCCCCAATGATATGTACTAATGTATTAGTGATAATGGTAGGGTAGTGTGGCCGGTGACTGAAGACTTGGTGTATCAATCAGGCCACCTCCTTTCTTTATCAGGTCCGAAGGTAAAGTATAGAGGAATAGAAGGCACACCAGCAGTCCTTTACATTGCTCAAAATGAGTGAAAATGAGAAAAATAGGCCCTCTAAATTTCAGGTGGTCAAAATGAGGGAAAAAAAAAATTCTCAGACATGGTGTGACCGAACAACATGTCGACGGACAAGGACTTCATGTATGAACTGTTGGTGTGAACATGAAAGTCCTGATCTGGATAATGTGGCCGAGAATCTTGATTAGTGGCGGCGGATTTTCTCTTGAGGAGAGCGAGAAGGAAATGAGAAGTGCATGGGATGCATGGTAGTGGAAGGGCAGGAAGATGACGGCGCGTTTTATGAGAAGCTGCGGCGCCTCATTGATGAGGATGGAGGGAACG
>Ga0116227_10004720_pt1 | contig 29435 bp, 10 predicted proteins | sample S1TSphgellanicum_FD_89693 | JGI IMG/M metagenome (GOLD analysis project Ga0116227, IMG submission 89693) | Host-associated microbial communities from peat moss isolated from Minnesota, USA - S1T2_Fb - Sphagnum magellanicum MG | ecosystem: Host-associated > Plants > Peat moss > Unclassified... | reverse complement strand
ATAGTTTATTTATAGGGGAGTTTGAACTTTGGGCAAAGCATATGGGTTAAACACCCAGGTGCTATTGGCTAACTTGCAACATTTCTGCAACAACAACATCATCATCTTAAATTATTATTATTTTCTTCCTGGTTTATTTCCTTCCCATTCTTGGTGGGCAGAAAGCTGCAGTGTCAGACTCAGCAGAGGGATGGTGTGCAGCTAGCAACCTCGAAGCTTCCAGGGTGTCCATCCGCATGGACGACCGGACGGATGGACAGAGGGAGGATGACGGGACGGATGACAGGACGCATGGATTCAGGGGAGGCTTCATTTCTCATCCCGACGTCCTTTACTATATGTAATACCCTTAGTGTGTTCATAAATGCATAACATGGACTCAAAACATGCCTAGGCATGACAAGGTGAAAATAAACGGGCAAACGGGCAGACTGAAGGAAAACATCGCAGCAGTACTTTTGTACCGACTGCATTCATTTCCTTTGGCCTTTTAATGTTATCCTCCTGCGCCTCGTACCAGCCATGGTAACCTGCGCAATTATTCTGAGCCAAAACCATTTTCCTGACTCAAACCGATACAGGTTGGATTTTCTTCATCCATTTTTAATGTGCAGGATCACATACTGAGCACCACTGGAGATGCTCTTAGTGCTTTGAAAGGCACTCCACGATACAATGATTGATCGCATTTGGTCATTTATAATTAATGACCCAAGTGGTTGATTTTAGATAGTTTCTTTCCTTTCATGTTTAGGGGTGGGGGATACAGAATTGAATAACACTCTATGTTAGATTAAGTAATTCTTGGTAGAGTCCCAAATAGGGGGGGATGAGGCTGGAGCTGCTCTAACAAGGCTAGACAGGTCACAAGAAGCCTGTGCCCCAAACAGAAAATGGTCCTTTCAATGGCCCAAGGGGCTCAAGCATGATGAGGTTTAGGAAACTCTCAATGCCTACCTTGTCCCAAGGGTGATGACTCACTTGTATAGCCCATTCCATTCTGGGACTCTGTGGCATTAAAAAGGTCCTGGTTTCAAACTCAATGACTATAATTGAAAGGGGTAGGAAAGTTGCAAGAAATTCGGGTTTTTGTGGATGTCATAAGAAAGCATTCATCATTACCATTTTGTCTCTTTCCAAAATGACTGGATGCTACCCCCAACCAATATGTTTTTTTTCCCTTCAATTTCATGGTGTTACTCAAGTGGTGATAGTACATAAGTATGTTTAGCCAAATTTGTGGATATTCAAAATATACGAGTATAATTTGAAGCACCCCTTCATATTGTAGGCAACTGTGACAAATTTTTTGAGTTCTTTTTTGCTTGATTATTTTTTTCAAAAAAAAAAAGGAATTTGTAACATAATATTTTCTTTTGAAAATTTTTTACACAAAATGGTGATAATTCACCCCAAAAAATCATTGCCCCTTAATACCCACAAATCCTGATTTTTTTCCTAATTTTGTTTTGCATTAATACTTTTATTCATAGTATATTGTATATAACAATAGTAACATGAAAGTTTTCACGTCTAAGTCAAATGGAGGACAATATGTATTTTCTATCCTACAATGTCAAAACTTAAAACTTGTCTTAACAAAAAGAATTATTAATATTCTCCCCACAAGGATTTAAACCCAAAGCATTAGGAAACCAAAGAAACAATATTCATCATTAGCCTAGTTTCTAGCATTTATAATAGCAAATTATTTTTTTGTATTTGATTTTTATTTTTTTGGCATCACATCAATCAAACCTTGTGCAAAATCATGCAAGGCATTGCATTAGAGCCTAAAAATTCTCACTAGGGTTATTTACCACCATGGAAACCAAACACCAACATAAAATTTAATAATTAGATATATGTTAAATCAAGGTTTTTGAATCAAAATTTGACATTTCCAAGGGTTTTTTAAATCCAAATTCAACATTCCTACTTTAGATATAGCAAAAAATTTGCAAGTTTTGTAGTCTTTCATGGATCTCTCTAGGCATAAAAATTCCTCACAACTACATTTTGGTCGTAGATGACCTTCACATTTTGGCCATGTTAATGAGTTCTCAAGACTTTGACACACATTTTTTTGATGAGGTTTTAATTCAAGACGTGGCGCATATTAATGATCTTCTTTTCCTGGGAGACACTCAAGTTGTTTTGGGCATTTTGTCCTCATGTGTAGCTTCTTATCTCACATGGACAATACTTCTTTCTTTTTCCTTCTTGTTTTTTTTAGCAAGTTTCAACATGAAAGTTATGTAGGTATGTGGGGACATTATGGGTCTAAGATCATGAAAGTTTTTTTAGGGCCCCTTAGCGAGGTGTTAAGTTCGATTACCAATATCCTTTTGTGGTATAGGCCTTTTTTTTATGGAGGATTATGCCCCATTTATTTTTCTAAGGAATTGGGTTTTGATGGCTCCATATTTGTGTTCGAGGTTTTGTATTTTCGATAAGCCCATTTTGGGGGAATATATTTCTTAGGTTAAGGGGGGCCCATACTTGTTTCAATCATGTTTACGTGCAACGAAAGACAACCTACCTCTTGCAGCTAGGGATGTGCACCCTTCTTTTGATACTCTAGCTGTTACTGGCACCCCAAGTCTACATTTTTTTTTATGGACATCCACCATGACACATCCCTCAAGTCTATCTTAGAAGATGACTTCATTTCCTTAGCATCCAAAGCTCACATTCGTTTTTGTTTAGCAAGGGGTAAAGCTATGGTTGATTACTAGGTCATCTATTCGTTTGTTTCACATCACACATTTTACTTTCACTTCAACATTGCATTTTCGCCTCAATTTGATTCAACCTTCAATATCTAATTTTCTCACATGCGAATGTGGACACATGTTGGACACATCTGACACACGTATAGTTCATTGCCCATTTGGAGGTCAGCAAATAGCCACACATGATGCCATTTGAGACATCATGTATGCCCTTGCTCGGAAGAATGAGCACGCTATATGGAAAGAACAGTGGTATGCCCTTACGTCAGGAGTTTCATTACAAGTTGATATTTATATGACCTGAGAGGACCAGGTCTTCGTTGTTAATGTGGTGGTTACTAATTCAACATGGGAGACGATGGTTTTGAATGTCATTAGTCGACCAACATGTGCAATTGCGAAACTTAGCACCATTGCTAAGATTCGCAAATATAAAAGGTTTTAGGAAGGGCACCATATTATTCTGATGGCCATGAAGGTGCACAGTGCATCCGGGCATGATATGAATCGTTTCATTAGGGAATGTGTTCATCTTTTCCATGATAGATGATTGAGGGGTCATTTACCTTTATCTTTTTACATTCAATTTTTTAGGCAGCGTGTTAGTATTGTTCTCCAACATGTTTTAGCCTTTGTTACAGAGAGGAAGATTGTATTGGTAGGTGATGTTTATTTTAAACCTCCCACTACTATTAGATCTCACGATTTGCATGCTAGTGACATTAGAGATGTTGTGAGTGAAATAGTTTCCTACAACGAAAGAAACTAGTTCTCTCCTTCTTTTTGGGCCCTTTAGGTTGTGCATCTTTTGGCCTTTCTTTGGCCTCCCCCTTTTTGTCTCCCCTAGGATAATTTTTGCCATCATTCTTTTATTGGGAGTTTTTTTGTGACTGATATAGCATCTATAAGCATACACTGACATACACAAGTAGGGCACCAAAAAAATTAATCAACTGTCATCACAAATCAAGATTTTTAGGGTTATGATGACAACAGATTGTCGAATAAATAATTAAATCTTAAATCTTAACTTTGGCACTTGGTTTTTTAATTCTGAACATTTTAGTAAATAATAGAGTTATCTATAAGTAAGAAAAACACAGCGCTAGAACCCTAAATTTGGTCATACATAGGGTGAGATTCAAAACAAATCTACGAAAGAATACATTAGCATTCAATCAAGGATGAAACTCAAAAAACCATCAATAGAAACCATCAATTTTGGTGGTAAACCGAGTTTCATCCTATCTTTCCTTTCGCCTGAGTGCATCCACTGTTGTTACATACATTTTCACTGTTCCTAACTCTACATCTACTATATAATTAGTTTGGAACCTTGTGCATTAAATGTTGAGTATCCGCATTTCATGCTGAGATTTATTAAAATGTCTTTAATTTGCAAATAAGGGGTGAAGAGAACGTTACTTTACAGATAATTCTATTAATGGTTATAAAAATATCAAACATATTTTTTAAGAATATGATTCAGTCCTTGAACTTTAAAGTCTGCTAATCAAACCTAACAATCAAGATTTTGCAGATTCCTAATTTCATAAGAATTTTAGCACAATTAATTTTTTAAAATTCAAAAATTCAGCAAAATGAAAAATCATTTAATTTATGTCGAAATTGTTCAGGTGCTACGGTGTCACACAAGTTAACCAAAATAATAGAACAATTGGCCACCCACTCTTGAGAACTGATATTACTGGACCATGACATGTGATGTGCATCAACTGATGTTGTATAGTGTGAACACAACTAGAGAATGGCTATGTGGTAGGCATGCACCACATTGTCTTGAGGCCCAAATATTTGGGCCTTTGTGAGCTAGATTTCATTTCCAATCCCATGGGTAAAACTAGGCCATGGTATGCATGTGAATTGTGAGTTTTTGTGACATGTTTGTAAGGATGGCAACATGAGGATGTGACAAGTGGCATGTACACCACAAGTGTGCATTTGTGCATGGGGAAAAATATACAAAGGTCTTAGGGAAAAAGTTGTGGGCCCATCACAAATTAAGAAAGGTACTACCTACTACCAAGGCCATGTGGTACATTTGGCATTCTTGGCATAAGTCATGACTCATGAAGCCCATTTTGAACTATGTGGTACATGCATTAGATGTGTGATACTGTAGTACCTTGGCCATTTGAACACATGTTTGTCAAATAATTAATTAATTTTGAAAAATTCATTTCAACAAATGGAATATTTTTAAACATTCACAAGTATCTTTCACAATATTTTTTGATTTGGAAGAAATAAAATTTGAAAATTTCAACATTTCTGAAAATAATATAATTAGTGTCAAATTGGCCGAGGTACTAGGGTAGCACAGACCCTTGACTAAAATAATGTCCCCATTTGGACTATTTGAGTACTTATATCTATGTTGTTCTAGGGCAATGGAATCAAAGAGCTAATTAGTTTGTGGCAGGCAAAACACACACCTTCCATGTGATTGGCATGTTCATTCTTGGTAAACTACTTCATACTTGTGAAGCCTTGTCTAGGTTTTATAGGGTTACATGAGGGTACCTATGTATCCATGCATAGTTCCTCCTCCAATCCAAAGGCACCTTACATGTATGAGTATGCCTAAGGTGCTCCTTAGTAGGAGTAAGATGATTTTCCCACGCAAAGAGTCTGTGCAATGAGAGGTGTTCTCATCTCCTCAACAATGCATTCATCATTACCTTGTGGTTTACTAATATTTAATTCATGGACGATCTTGTGACTTACATTGGGTTAATGCCCACAAGTTGCATTTGTGAAATAAGAGGCCCTTGAACAATACCTTGTCACATGCACTCCATGACATCCCATGTATACATACACAAGGTATCCATGCATGACACTAGATTGTGGTGAGTGATGGTCACCATGTCTCAAATATTCCATTGCTTACAACATGAATACTAACCTAGAACTTGAATGTTGGGAGAACCCTAATAGACATGGATTCTCATTTGAAATGGCGGTTTACTACAATTGGTAGTCCTCTTTGGAGGGGGAAGGATTGCCTACATATAACTTGATAATATGATATGCAAACTAACATTTTCTTGTGCAAACAGTGCACCATGAGAAAGTTAAGGTCAATCTATTGGTTTTTATTGACACAAAAAATACTAATTAGGAAGTGAAAGGAAATGTTTGGATGATAAAAAAATTAAAGTGAGGAAATAGATTATTCATAGATTGGAAAACTAAGAAATAATTCAATATTAATATAGTGTTATTGCTTTAAATATCTTCAACTATTTACTTTAAGTTATTGTACCTTAAGTTATACCCTAATCTATTATAGAATATATATTATGTTACATTATAAGTTATTCAAAATTATATTCTAGGCTATTGTACAATAGGTTATTTTAAATTACCTTAAGTTATTTTAAATTATTTTATTTTATCCTATGCTATTTTATGTTATTATATATATATAAGGCTATTAAGCCCTATGTTATTCCCTGTTATTATATGTTACTCCACCTTAAACTATTGTATGTTATTATATATAATGTTAAAATTGATTATTTTAAAGTATTATGCCTTATGTTATTTTAGGTCATTTTATCTTAACATATTTTTTACAATCATAGGTTGTCCCACAATTACAGGCTATTCTAGGTTATTATACCTTAAGCTATTTTTGGGTTTTCACTTTAAGTTATTCAAGATTATTCAAGGCCATTCTATTCTATCATATTTTAAGTTATTTTATCCTAGGTTATTGTAAGTTATGGTGGAGTATGTTATTTTAGGTTATCTAACTTTAGCTTGAAATAGCCTTGGAATTTTTTTTTAAAAACCTAATGTATAATAACATATAATAGTTTGGGGTGGAATAACCAAAATAACCCAAGGGTATAATAGCATAAAATAAATTAAGATGCAATAATTGAGAATAATCAAAAGTGGAATACTGAAAAATAACCTAGAGTAAAATAAATCAAAATAACCTAGAGTGGATTAACCTATAATAACTTTAAAATAGTAATAACTTATAATAACCTAGGGTAAAAGAAATTACAATAGCCTAATGTGGAATAATTTTAAATTGGCTAAAATGAATTAAGGTGGAATAGCCTAAAATAATTGATAATAATTTAAGGCATATTAACTTAAAATGGCTTGAGGTGGAATAATTTAAAATAACCAAAAATAGCCTATGTAAAGTACCCTAGAAATAACCTAGGGCTAACCTATGGTACCCTAAACATAGCTTAGGGCAACCTTCAATAACCTAGGAATAACCTTGGATAACCATAAAAACCTTGCTTATGGTAGCTTAAGAATAATTTAAGATAACCTATATTAGTTTAGGAATAACCTAGGATTAACTAATGAATTTAGCTTATGGTATTTTACACATAGCCTAAGGTAGCTTACACTAGCTTAATAATAACCTACACTAGCTTACAAATAGCCTAGGTAACCTACAAATAGCTTAGGACTAACATAGGAACTTAATTTATGGTAGCCTCTGTTGAGGACAAGACATAAACACAATTTGGAAAAAATTAAAAAAACTTAATAACCAAGGAACTTGATAATGAACAAAAATTAAACGATTTTATTGTTTGAACAAGGCATGATGTAAGCTAAACATGAGATAACTATAACTACAAAGATCACAATTGAATGGTGGTGCCTTTCAAACCTCTTTTTATACTAACTAATGGAATCTTCTAAACTAACATCAACTTTTTGGAAAGTTTTGCCAACTAAGCCTTCTATAAGTTTATAACCTCATAAAAACTTTCATTGATTATATCTTCTAAAAACTTCCACTTACTATCTATTTTGACTATCACTTTTTTTTTTTTATTCACCAAATTTTTTTGGGGAAATTTTACATTTTAAATTTTTTAAAAAAATCTAAAAGTTTTCGCTAATTATACATCTTTTTAAAAAAATCTAAACATATTTTTCATGATTTTTTTTGAAATTTTCTAAAAACTTCCAAGCATATTCTTCAATGATTTTTTTTGAGCTTCTAAATATATTTTTTTATTTTTATTTTTATTTTATTTTTTTCATGGATTTTTTGAAACTTTTCTAAGCATATTTCTGAAGATTTTGTTTGAAACTTCTAAGAACTTCCATTATAGTTTATTGTCCTATAAACTAAGTTAGTCTAGGTTTTTAACTCAACCTAGGTAGTTTAATTTAGGTTTTTAGTTGCCTATCTTAGTTTAATTTAGGTTTTTAATCATCTAACCTAGCCTAGATACCAACTAGGAAGTAACCCAATGAATTAACCTTATTAGTAAATTTGATTAATTATTATTGAATTAACTAATAATCAATTAACTATTAGTGTATTCACTTGTCCATAATCATTGGTCGTCGTTCACTAAGGGTTCATGGCCATTTTCACCAAAGTAAATTTGTCTAAATTTACTCAAATTTTAGTAAAATATGAAATAAACTTGGCTACACCTCCTTGTAATGCTAACAATAAGTGTTCACATTTGGTGAGAAAGTAAATAAACATTTATCTCCAACAACAATGCCTATGTCACATGGAAATCATGTTGATCACAACATATGTATATTATTTCCAATGAAATGAAACAATTTGGATTATGATATTATATGTTACGATCTTGTTACAAGGAATCATATAGAGAAATGAATGACTCATAAACCAATTGAGGACAAGGTTTGAAATGCTTTCCTTGGGACAACTTCAAAAGTACATGGGAGTTGAATTTGTGTACCTATATTGTGCAACATTTTTATTCGCTAATTGGGTCCAATTTGACATCATGAATTGAATTCCAACCCTTGTGAGTTGGTGCCAATGGTTGAAAATTCAAATTCACAATAGACATACGTTTTATTAACTTATAAAATATTGTATAAAATACAAATAAATAGTTGGGAAATGATAGTTTATTTGATCATTGCAAGATATTGAACTCATAATTTTGTATGTAATAAGGCAATTTTAATAGTGAAAAAATCAAATTTGAACATACATTCAAACTAATGATTACCCAAGCTTTTGATTAAAATCAAATTTGCAATATTGAAAAAAAACTTAGCTCATAATCTTAAAGGCTTTAGTTCAACAATTGGTTTATATCTTGAGTGAGAACCTAAACTATTTAATATAAAATTGTAAGATCAATATAAGCTAGCATACTAAAGTAAACCACAAAAAAAATAGTCCACTCAAAATCCAATTTAAAAATGAAACAATGTTTAACATAAACATAAGAAAATATATAATTTTAAAATTGTGTACATATCAATGTAATGAAACTCCTCCATTGAATTTCTAGTAAGCTGAATACAAAATTCAAAAAACTTTAATATAATGAAAATAAGTTACAAGTAGGTTTGAAATTGATTGGTCGATATGGGGTTCAAGGCTACTTTTACATTAGAAATTTGATATATAATGATTATAATATGCACAATTTGAAAATTTGCACAAGTATCTTCTAAGCCTCCATTAATTTGAAGTAGGAAAAATCAATATTCCATCTACTTGAAACCCATTTTTATCATACCAAAAACTCATGCTTGAATAGATGCATTAAAATATATACTTAAATAACTTAAAGATGTGTTTCTTCAATATTTGAATCATAAAGTGAAAGATTGTCCTTGTATTAATCGTTGAATAAATTAATAATTTTACTTTTCATGCATTAAAGTTTTTTTTATGATTACTTTAATTTGTTGGTGACACATAATAGAAAGTTATCTACTTTACCATTTTTTTTCCCTTAGAATGTGTCATAAAAATAGTCTTTTATGTTGCCTTCATAATACTTTGGACAACCTTTTATATTTGAGTAAATTATTCATGTGTTGAACATGAATAAATTGTTGGACTAAATATGTTTAGCATCTATGTTGCAATGTTACATTTCAATCCTCAAGTTTTTGTATTGTTACATTATCTTGTGACCAAAAAAATTCAAAAAAAATCATATTTGACTTGGATTATCCAACCTTGTAAAGTCTAAGAACATCTCCATTGGTAGGAAGAAAAGTGTCACCTATTACAAGTTTTAACATTCAATTTTAACTATAACATTTTGCGTCTCCCCAACCCATGAGCATTAAAGCTTACATGTTATATTTTTAGTTAGTAACCAAAACCTACAAGTGGGTCAGTAAGAGTGACTAACCAATTGTGAAAAATCAACTTGTAGTCAACAAATTTTGGCTAACTAACCAAAAACATCAATTCCCTTTTGTGGGATTTTCAAACCTCAACCATTCAACATCTTTGTTGGGGCAAATTGGCTTTCATTGAATTATGGTGTGACTTGTTCATTTACAAAGTGGTATGTTAAATCATGTATTTAGTTAATTCCGGACTTTTGAAAAGTCTAGACTTTACAAATGACCATTTGGAAATTGAAATTTTGAAGATTTTGTTTGATTTGGGGGCCATATGATGTAACAATAGATATTAATAATATTTTGTCTTGCTAGATGCTCCAACAAATAGATGTTTCCAATGTTTTGCCTCAAATTCAATAGAAAATTTAGTCCTAACCACTAAGTTAAAAATGTCTTCAATTAACAATTTAGTTCAACATTAACTAAATACATGTTTTAGCCACTTTTGTGGCTTTTATTGGAGAAGCTTTAATGCTTTCCTTACCAAGATCTCATAAACAATATCATTCTACTACAATTCATTTTCACAAAACACCACAACAACAATCATTAAATGAAATTTGACATTTTTCAACTTTAATTTACAATTATAAAGTAATTGCTAATGACACCAAAATTTAAAGTTCCATTGGTTACAAAAGTGTAATCACAAATGTTGCATCATCATGATGTCAACAAAATTCACAATGATGCAATATATGTTTAATAAATATGTTTTCATCTATTCACCATTCATATACCCCTTGCCACGTTGGCATGAAACTACAACTACTTATGACTATATTGTTGACCATATGGTAGTTAACACATGGCATGTTTGCAAAAATTTGAAACACCAAATTTAAATAGGTAGGTATAGGCAAATAGATAGGCCTACTTAGGTAAGTAAGTAAGTAAACTTAAAGTAAGGAGGCCTAGGTAGGTAGATAGGTAGGTCCAAGCTAGGTAGGCCTAAGCTATGTAGGTTTAAGCTAAGTAAGCCTATGTTAAGTATGTGGAAAATATTATATGTGAATTTAGGCTAGGCAGGTAACTCCAAGTTTTAAAACCTTTTTTGGGTTAACCTTTTATGTAGTCAAACCTTTTTTATTAACTCATCTCAAATGACATTTTTTTTTCAAATGTTTTTTGTGTTTTTTGAATATGTTTAGTGCATGTAGTTATATCATTTACAAATTGGAAAGGGGAGGACAAAAGATATGGGATAAACTTTTAGGAAGGAAAAAAAATACAACATTCTTATCACATATCCCATACAACAATTCGTTATCCTATATCCTACAAATTAGCCTACCTACCTACTACCCACCACTTAACCTACCTTTCCTAACCTATATTAGTTGAAATTATTACCTACCACCTACTACTTATCGACCTAACCTACCTACTTGCTTATTACCTATTATTTAGTTACTTGCCTATGGAGCTAGCATAGTTTTCCTACATACCTACCTACATGCATGGTTAGGTTAGGTAAGTAAGTATGTAGGCTAGCTAGTTAGGTACATAAGTAAATACATAAGGTAATTACGTAAGTATGTAAATTAAATAGGTCTAGATAGGTAAATAGGTAAATAAATAGATCCTTAACGTACCTCTAAAAGGGAAAAATCCTAATGTACCATTAAGTATATATACCTTTAAACCCTTAGTAAACCTTGTTATACCTTCAGGGGCTTTAGGTCCACATCATGATTGTGAAAAAAAAATGGTTTTAGCTACAATTAATGTGATATAAATTATTGTTTGTGAATGAGGATAATAGTAAAATTCATCCCATTGGAATAATGAAGACACAACTAGTCACAATCTAATCACAAATATGTTAGGAATCAAATGTAATCACCAAAAGGATCACAAATAGTTGCTTATTGTTGGATGCAATTGCAACTTTATTGGTTGCAAAAAAAAAGATTTATTATAATGAATGTAGATGTTGGACTTTGTGAACACACCCATATAATATGCTTTGTTATAATGTTTGAGATTGGAGGTAAAAAGTCATTTTTTTGTGTACCAACTCCTTGTAACATGGTTTCATTTTTGTCCTCTCAAGCTTTTCTTCATTGAGACAATGTTTTAAGGAATCAAAAGTCAACGTTCCTATCCTCATTACTAAAAAAAACATCAATTTATACAACATGAATATTATAAACTGTGACCTAGGCATTTTCATGGTATAATGTACACAAAAACTTGTCACAATTTGACAATTTTCTTTACATCACATTTTATGTGTGGTTCCAAGATATTTGGAGAAGATTTTGTGGTTGAAATGTGCAATTAATGGTGGATAACATCCCATACTTTCATTATGTTGTGAAATTGATGCACATTTGACCAATTCAATTGTTGATTGGAGTACATTCTTAACTTGCAAAAGTTTGTAACAAAGATTATAAATTAACAAAAGGATTTAAAAATATTGATTTTAATAAATATTTGTCCATGAAATTTTTCATATACAAAGAAAAACATAATGAACAATCTTTTCCATGAAAACTTTCAATTTGTCTTAAAATTATGATGTTTAAATATTAAACAATAAATAAATGTTTGATAGTACATTACATTATAATAACATTGATAATCTTATGATCTTTTTAAATTGTAAAATGTTCTCCCATTAAAGATGTAATTGGGTTTAATGTTGTTTTTATCTTTCTACAAATATGAAATGAAAATTTTTAATTCCAAAAAATGGTAAATTGTTGTTAAACAAGGTGTTTTAAATAAAATTTACCAAATTATCGATGTACAATTACATAAAAATAAAAGTATGAATCAATTGCATATTCATGATTTATACAACTGGTTTTGTTCGAAAGGCCCAAATCGATTATGTGTGATTTAAAAATGAATTCAAAGCGAGTTATGACTTTTTATACTTTATGTACTTCTAGTTTTGACACAAAGTGTATACACTATACCATGGAAACACCCAACTTGGCAATAAAACCTCTTGTAGGTTGATTACATTTACTACTTGTTTAGACAATTCTTTTGTTGAAGGTATGAATGATAGTGAAGGCTTAAACAATGATCTTATTCTTTGGGGTGTATGCAAGTTAAGGTAGCCCAAAAAGTAACAAGAAAAAAATCATTTAAAATCCATTTTGGTGATTGTTTTACATTGGGTCATAGTGTGACACAATTCACGAGATACCAAAATTATTAATTTAATTTTTTTATCCAATTGGAATATGAACACATGCAAAGGTCATATAGCAAGCCATGTGTGAAAAATCCCAAAATGAACCACATCATTTTCAATATGTTATTGACTTTTGAAAAACCATTTGATTTTTGCCCCAAACAAAAAGTTGATAACTCAATATTTTCATATGATATGATGCAAAGCTTTTCAATATTTTTTTTCATTATATTTTATAAGTGAAATCAAATACCTAACAAGTTTAAGATCCAACTACTAACCTTAATCAAAGTTCACTAGCTTAAATTTTAGTTATGTAACACTTATAATTTCAACTTCAAAAGTCCGTAGCATTTGTAATTTTAATTATTTTGCATTAACAATTAATTGCATATGTACATATTCAAGTCTATAATCTAAAAAATGAATCCCTATTGAAAAATCTTAATACATACAACATGTAATAATTGCAATCACACCCACTACCTAAAAGTGGTTCACCTTAACATGACATGTTACTTTCTTAGTTTGTGAGTTCTCACAACTTATTTAGCTAAGAATGTTACATGGGTATTATATATACAAGGGGGCATGCTTTCTATGTTGGTGTGCATGTCCACCATGCTCACATGTGTTAATGCTTTAGTTTCAATAATATTTTTCAATAACATAAGTTGCAAACAATGTTAGCATTGAAAGATAATAATTGATTGTTTTTCAAAACTTATTAGAAGTCCAGCACAAATTGTGGTGAATACAACATGCATTTCAAACTTTGTTAGGGACCAAGTGTGCTTATATTGCAAGCTTGTAGCTTGCATATGATTTCATTGCATGTACTAAATGGAATGTTGTATTAAAGCATTAACAATTGGTAGTTTTCACTCAAATTTGATTTTTTAATTAAAAAAACCTTGTAGCCTTCAACAATAAGTATAGAAGGTGACTATGAAAATTTTAATCATTAATAACAAACTAGTGCTAGGGACAATCGTTAAAGTTTGTCAATCATAGTAATTCAATTCTCCAATATTCCAAAAATAACAATTTAGACTACTTTCAGCCTTCCTTTTTGGGAATTATTTAATGTCAAACTTCAATGGTAGGTAAGGTATTTGGAAAAAAATAGTGTTTAACCTTGCAACATGTTGGATTGATGTGTCATCATATATCAAACACATTATCCATGTTGTCCAATTCTAAAAAATTTGGATGCCCATACATTTGTTGAAATTGTTCATATTAATAGTTGTACATGTCCAAAATACATGTCTACACCAAAAACATGGATCTATGATTATATCGATGACTATGTTTGTAATCGTATGTGACACATATGACTACATGACCCCATAATTGATCGGGGCCCATCACTTATACCATGACATACATGATTACATCTACACATATGGTTAGATTTCTTTAAAAAAAAACTATTATTTAGTTTTTTTAATAACAAAACTTGATAACAAACATGAAAAAATTTGTCTAAATGTTGGACAAACATGATTTATGGACATTGTCATCAATGACATTATAATGATATTAAAGGAATTGTATTATGACATATTGACATTGGATTTACTTAAATAGTTTGGGCTACAAATTAAAATAGAATAATTTAATGAAATTAATTAGAAATTTTGTAGTTAGATATTAATTTCACATGTGTTGAATTTCATTATTTATTTTATTTATTTATATTTCAAAATTGGTCATACTATATTAATTACAAAAGGAATTATTTAATTTCATAATGTGGAATTATATGTTGATTTCTTATTTGATTTAATAAATGTTTAAAGTGGGTCAATATTACATGCCCTTCAACCATAAAGTTTAAAAAATCTAAATGCACTTGGAGTTTCCAATAATTTTGTCTAATTTTGTCAAGTTTTAAAAAATCAAATGATGTCGATATTTTTGGGTGAAATATTGGAAGCATGCATTAGAAGACGATGGAACAAAAGATGATTGAAAGGCTTGAATATAAAAACAATTTTTTTTGTATTTTGCAAATGTTTCACTTTGTTGTGCCTAAATATTTTTGAGCTCATTATGTGATTGACTAATTATGCATGAAAATAACTAAGAAGGCTTGTCGAGTATTTTTCATATGATGTATTATTTCATGTAGTTAGTTATTGAGTTGTTGGATCTTAGTTTAATGTTAACAAGGTTGTAGCTATTTCATGTTTGTTGGATCATATTCAAAAGGTGGACTCTAGAATTTCATCTTTGACATATAGAATATAACCACTTGCAAACACCACATGAATCTAAATCGACCAAAACACAATGAAAATCAAAATCAAATGTCAACCACATTTTTAATTTTTTTGCATGTGACTTGGTTAGTTTCAATAATGTTGAACATTGATGTAGTAGCACACAACAAACCACAGAAAGTTGAAAAATGTGATTTTTGTGTTTTATAAATGTTTCCATTTCATGTTATACATATTTTGTGTGTGTGTGTGTGCGCGCTAGCTAGATATTGGAAATGTGTAAAACAATGATGGAGCAAAAGATGATTTGAGGGCTTGAATATGAAAATGTGTTTTTTATCACCAAATCTTTTTCACTTTGTGTTTTATTTTTTATAATGTGCTTTCTGTAATGAAAAAATAAAATTTGCCACCATTGATATTTGATTATTGAAAAGTAATTTCATATATAATTTGATTTTGATTTTTTTAACATCAATGTTTGATGGGAAACGAGGTTGTTAGAAATTTGATTTAAGCCATTCTATGACCCCAAAAAATAAAGTTGTAATAAAATGGTTTGTACTACAAATTTTGGATGAAGTCAATCCCATATGGATGTGAAAATGGTTTAAAACCTATAAAACACCTTGGAAAAGAAATGATTTCTTCTTGTTGATTGACCATAATGATTGGCTAGAAATTGTTTGATATTGATTAGCCGATCACATTGATTGGTCTACTTGTGGCACTTATGTTCTCCTTTGATGTATATTGTCCCATATTTATTGTTTATTGATAGGGGAGGGACAAACATTTGTCATTAAATTTGAATGTGGTAATTTGAATGATATTATTTCAAATACAATGAACCACTAAGAGCATATGTACATGTGATTCTAATGACAATTTCATTAGACATGCTTAAGAAATTGTTTTTTTCCTTAATATTTGACTTTTTATCTCCCCACTTTTAATACAAGGGTATATGACACTTGGATCATACTTGATTAAATGATACCTTCAAGTTAAAGGTATTCACCAAAAAAAAGGATGGGATTATACCTAACCAAAGGTCTAAAACTTAATTTCCTCGGAACGATTATAAAGTTTAATTCTAAATCTTTGTTTCCTTGAACCCATAGGCTATACCATTCATTCCCACTCATTCTAAATAACCATACTTAGAAGGTGCTCCAAAATTTAAAAGGCATCATTTACCACAAATCAGCTAGCAATGGAGGTGCACTAACTGCAATGTGTGGAAGAGATGAAAAATACACAAGGATACAACTATTCAACTGGCACCAGTTATACTACTAATAAGCAAATGGTGCAAGCAAACAACTCCTCCTCTTCCATGTGGAAAAAATGCACAAAAATTTTCCATCAGCATAAGAGGGAAAAATAGGGGAAAAATGAAATAGCAGCAAACCCAAAACAATTATGACCAGCACAAAGGGCAATTAGAAATACATAAACAAATACCTAATATTTTTTATTGTATGTGGAGGCCGACTTACCTTCATTAAAGCTTTTGAATAGAGGAGGGACTAAGAGCATCTCCAACGGTGCTCAGTACGTGATCCTGCATAGTAAAATTGGATGAACAAAATCCAACATATGCCGGTTTGACTCAGGAAAATGGTTTTGGCTCACCATAATTGCACACGTTGCCGTGGCTGGTGAAAGGCGCAGCAACACCGTGCACCTGCAGAAAAGAGTATAATAAATATGATCTAACTGCTGCTGAGTGTTTCTGGTTGGCCCATCATAATGAATAGTCCAGGTGGTTTGCTATTAGTAGTCCTCTATGCAACAACATGTGTCCTCTATGCATTTTTTGCAAGATGAAATTTTAGTCAAGAAGCATGTGTCCCATGCGTTTGACAACATGCTTAGCATACCTTTCTAAAGCCTGTGAGCAAATAAAACAGGAGCTAAAAAACACGTGTACTTTGTGATCCCCGCCAAACTTGAAATTGTCCACTGATTCAGATTTGTACAATTTTTGTACCTTTGAAATTTTCATTGGGTGCCATTTTTTCTTGGTAAGTTCACATGTGCTCAGGGGTTTTGTGATGTACCTGAAATGGCGATCATGCATAAGACATTTTAGCCAAATTTGGTTATAAACAAGATGTGAATTTTTAAAAAAAAAAAAAAAAGCATCCTTCACATTTTTTGGCTACATACCAGAACCCAATAGAGAAACCTGGTGATTTAATTTATTTTTTACAAAGGTCAAAATTTGGCGACTAAAAAACCCGAAAAAGCCACATTTTCATAACCATTTAGAAAAAGAATACCTACCTAGTAGCCAATTTGGCTAAATTTAGAACCAAAAAAGAAAAAATCACCAAATGCCAATCTCATGGGCATTGATGTATTGATTGCTATTCATTTGGTTCTTTTGCCAAAAAGTCTGTCCCACTGATCATCATCATCATCATTTTGGCAAAAGATGTTGGAGACCAAAAGGGGACAGAAACTCCAAAAGGAAAAGGTAGGAGATTGCACTAAAGTGAAGCAGAGTAGGGTCAGACACCAGTGAAAGTGGCGGTAAACGTGGTACTTCCTCGGATTTGGTCTCTGGGACAAACATTTTTTGAACTTTGTGTGGGTCAAGGTTCTTTACCTTGGGTGCCTGCTTTAGACAACCCTTTTGGCCCATTCAATAATGGGTTGCTGCCCTTGACAAAATGGGAGCACATGAAAGTAAAAAAGGGTTAAAGAAAAAGGGTTAAATCATTGCATAACTTTGGTCATTTCAATGTCCATTATTGTCTCAGTGTTTTTAACTTTTTGATGGCATAGTTGCTTTCTTCTATATACATGTATATGGCAAATGGGCTTAAATTATTCATGCATGGGTTGTCTTGACCGTCGTGTCATCATGCATCCATCCACGGTGGCATGGCTGTTGAAACACTACAAGTATTGAACATAACTGGCATGTTTATATTTACTGAAATTTTGTCCCCCAAAAAAAAATTATTTTATAAAAATGGCAATTTTTTTAAACAAAGAAAAATTTCACAAAATTTTTATTAAAAAAATTCAAGTTGAAATTTGGTGATCAATTGCCATAAATAAAAACTGCTTTCAATTTAGTTAGTTTAAGAAACCTTTGAGTGTCCCATTCAATAGTGCAAAAATTAGGGTTCAAGTGGTCATCACTATTTCAAATTTCTCACCCACCATGTCTCATTTTAAAACAATAACAAAAGATCAATGTTGACTATTAATGTTTCAAATGTAATGCATGGATCCTGTAAATAGTTTTTAGATTGAACAATTCCCTATTGGAAATTAGGGTTATTATTCGTAGTGTCCACCTCAACTTCACTTTAGCCTTCAATGCATCTTTGAAACACAATTGATGAAAGGCTTCATGAACAATTGGTGTAAGCTTCACAAATTCACAAATGGGAGGTTTTTCTACACATTTAATCAAAGCTTCAAGGAAGTTTTGAAAGGTGGTTCAATGCACACTTGATGGGAGCTCCAAATAATATATTTATTTTAAAATTTTTATTTATTTATTTATTTATCTATTGGTGAAGCTTTAAAGGACATTTTCTTCAACTTTTCCTACCATATATTTGTATACACAAAGTTGTAGACATGAACCTTGTATCAAGTTCATATTTTGTTGAATGCATACAATTATTTGCCTATGAACTTAAAGATGTTGATTTGCATGACATTTTTCTTGATATCAAGCTACCAATTTTTTTAACCAACTACGAAAAATTGTTGTTTTAAAAATCACTAGAATTGTTGTTTAGTGTTGTATTAAGGTTTCAATGTTCTAATGTCATGTAACAATGATGCTAACTCTTTGCATCATCATGATTTAACAACAAATGTGAAAGCTTGGCAATATAATAAAAAAGATCTTCCCAATAAATATTTGGCATTTCAAACCAAGATCCTTCTCTCAAGGAATACATTACCAAGTTTAAGTTTTGCATCCATTTTAATTTCATTTTAGATTCTTTTAATATCAACCAATACCATTATGTTTTATTGCTTGCTGGAAATTTCAATGTTTTAAGGGTATGTTTACTTGGGCGTAATTAACATTTCATCAATTTTCTTTAGTTTAATGTTATAGTATTTTGTATATAACCACCTTTGCATTAAATGTTTCCTTCAAATATCATTGCCTAATACGAGATTGATTTTTCACTGAATCCGTAATATGAGTAAATAAACATTATGTCAAAGCTTTAGTTTTTGAAAGTTACATGAATTATTTACAAAACATACAAATATTGATTGTAATTAAATTGGCAATGCAAAAATTCTTGGATCCAAGTTCCATATATAGTGGCCTCAAATCTCCATGGGACATCCATGCCCTTGACCTTCTTACAATACAACAATGTTTTCAAACCCCACCAAATGGAGTCATTTGATTGTTGGAACCTCCTTTGGGATGTGGTTATCTAACACACATGGGCACAACAAAAGGCTTGCCTTGTTGAAGTTGTATTCATCCCACAATTTGAGTGCTTGCTTTATAAGTGGTGAAAAGACCATACTTTGTGGGAAGTGTCAATTTGTTTGTTGAAAATGTAATGTTAGTGAAACACTACAAGAGCCTTGAATCAAAAGTGATATTGAATTCTCTAGGTTTATCATCCTATATATTTTTTTGGTTTTAATTTTATGCCTACATTGTACATACACACATGTTTTACTTATACATGATGAAACATTGATTGTGCAAGTGGGCATGCAAACATGCTAAAGTAGGCCAATCGGTGATTCTTGTTCAAAAAGTAAAAGTAAGTGAAAAGTAGATTTTGCACTTTTGAATTTTGGGCCTTTTACCAAGTTGTAAATTACCATGAAATATCATGATTATACTTTATGTTTACTTTGTGCAAAATGGGACAACACCAAATCAAAAAAAGTGAATGAAAGTAGGTAGGAAAAAATGTAAACGCAACATCTTAAGCTTTTAAAAACTTTTTCATGTCATACTACATATGCTCATGTAATTTAAACATTAATTTTCAAAGAAAGTGTCCTACTTTTTAACTTCCAAAGTTGACAATTTTGTTTTCCTACATTCTCATGATATTTTTTTGACCTACTTTAACATGCTTATACCCAATTATTAATTACTTTTCATAGGTACCAATGTCAATATGGTCCCAATGACTTCACCAACATTGTCAAAGATAGTATTTACTAGCATAATTTGTAGCCCAAAAAGTATAATGTTACAAATAAAATGACAAGGGACGAAGAGATTCAAATAAGAAATTAGAAGCTCCATCAAAAGGGATTGCATTAAAGCTAACTTCATAATGAATACCCTATTTTTTCTAAAATACATATCTAAAGTGTGTTTCATCCAACAAAAAATTGTGAGCAAATAATCGACATGTTCATGGGGACCTAAAGTTGGACAGGTTTGATTTCTTAACACATTTGCCACAAGATATGAAGGATTTTTGTTATTGAATGGTTGAGGCTTGGGCGTTTAATGTCCTAGATAATGGCCAAACACAAATTCCAAGCCAAGGACATCATGAATGGTTCATTGAATTGAGGAAGGACATTTTCTTCATTTAACAAGATGTTCAATTCCTATTAGGATAATTAGCCCAAGAAGCATACCAACTACACAAAAATGATGCAAAAAGTGTGCATATGCATGTCCAACAAAATCCACATTATGTGTTTTACTACTGAGGATTTGACCATGAAATAGAAGGTTCATCAATAGGACTATGCCTTTCGTTGTGGGAATCCAAACCCAATGCAAAAGGAGATGATGATTATACATGGGCACCAAAGGATTGTTGTTATTGATGCCACATTTGGCACCAACAAAAACAAAGTGCTTCAAATCCTTACATGTAGTGAAACATGTTTTGTGTTTGATTGTCCTTCACCGTTTCAATTGCAGATGTTGCACAAACTAATTTCTACCTTTACCTTGTTGTGATTTTATTATTATTTTACACAATGATGATGTTTAATGAGTGCCACAATAGCATTTTGGTTGCATATTGCATCACATTTTTGTCAAAAAAAAGATTTTAACACCATGGATGTGTGTTTTAAATGATCACATTCACCAAAATAGTCCAAATTGGCTATCCAATGTTTTCATATTGATTATATAAAAGGAAATATAAATAGTTTCAAGTAATCCCCCATAAGCATTATCTAGAATTAGATTTAATTAATGTTTTTGAGACTAATGTTATTTTTATTGTATGTCATGTTCCTTGTCCAATCCATGGCTTAACTTTCCCATTACACCTTCACGTGTCTTTGCCTTTTTATAGAAATATATGGCCTCACACAACCATCTTCCTTCACACATGACATGTGAAGAGAATATGCCAAATGCAAGCATGCATTAAGATTAAAAAGCCTAGAGCTATGTGTCAAGGTGTTGTAAGGGTGGGCAACATTATGTATGATAAGGTGGGTCCATTTGGAGTTGGTATTAAAACATGGGCCATGAGCGAGTTGAGATCTTTGACCCTCAAATACCTTACAACAAATGCATTTGGAATTATACGGAGGAAATATACTTGTTTAAAAATTGTAAGTGTGATGGTTAGGTACAAATTTTGCCATATGTTGGGCAAGATACTAATGCAACAATTGAAAGGTATTATAAAACATTAAATTTTCAATTAAAAGTTGAGAAAAGTAAGATGGTTGGTCATCACATGGACCAATGCATTCACGAGCTTATTAAAAGGCTATATTTGAAGCCATAAAACATTGTTGACAATAATGTTACATTATTGAAGTATGATGGGCAACTAACATTTGTAACCTTTTCCAAATGACCACACATTCAATATATTATCCACAACCCAACTTCTCAATGGGCATCATGTAATTGCCTTCATGTTCAACATGAATTGTGTCCATGGAAACTTCAATACCTTGCCACTAAGTGTCCAAGAACAATTAATGTGCAATTATGTTACAATTACATTTCCATATAAAATGGGGAATTACAAAATAAAATGCCATGTCAAAAATTCATAGAGTTTTATTGTAGTTGCATGTTAATTACAAGATGGAGCTTAATACAGATGTAAAACAACCATATATACAATTGCGGTCAACCGTATTTTGAATTTGTGAACAATTTGCATGAAAACTTTGGGAATGGCAACCACCATATAATTACCATAAATGTAGCATTAAACTAGCATCTACCTTGCAACTAATGCATGTCATTGACGCATATAATCATGCCACATGTATGCATTGCCACCATCCATTAAATTTAAAACTTTCAATTCCTTTGTAATTAATTATCAATTACCATGCAATTGGAGGTCCATTGCAATTAGTGTACAACTAAATTTCAACTATACATATAGATTTCAAGTTTCAAATTTGCACAAGATATGCAAAGCCATGTGACATTTGGTTATAGGTTTTTACATCTATGGTTATTATGCACTTGTGCTTAATGTCAAAAAAATATAAATGATGAATGAGGAAATGGTTATTCCTTTTAATTTTACTTTTTTGGTTTTTTATGAAGTAACCAAAACACATATTATGTGCAATTTTTTTCATTTCATTTTCATTTAAATAACGTGAAGTTAAGACTTTTTTTTGTTGTTCATTTCTTTGTCTAAATTATTATTATTATTAATTAATTGATTGAAACCATCAAAATCTTATTCTTGATGATTGTGTGAAATTATAAGAACTTTTAGTTATTGGGTGTAATGAGTAGAAAATTCAAATTTGACATTCATGGTGTTTGTGCATTTGCAATATCATTCATTTTTCCTATGCATAATAATATTTTGTTGTTAAGTTGTTAGTTTTTATACAACTAAAATGAAATATTGATTATGAATTTTGATATTGCGTGTCCCAAAGCATTCAAGTTCAATCTACTATTGTGCTAAGTCCAACAAATGTGAAGGTACGTTTACATCTACATGTGAAAATATTCAAAACCAATGTACTCCAATTTTTCTTATGACACTTTATTTTGAATTTGAATGGTTGTTTGTAAATGAGATTGAAGCAATGAATATATTGTGTTACAAATGTCATTGTTTTGTACATGTATAGATCCTCCATGATAAATTTCAATATCTTCTAGCTTGAATTATGAGAAATTGTGTCTACTAGGACTAGACTACCATGCAACTAAATGTCCGTTACAACTAATATACAATTAACTTTCAACTACTTGCATGAATATTAAACATTTAGGTTGTTAAATTTTATATGACTAAAATGAATTATTGATTATAAAATTTGATGATGCACATCTCGATACATTCAAAATTCAATAAACTTTTATGCTAAAACAATGAAAGTAAAAGTAAGTCTACACACCTACATGTGAAAAATTCAAGACCACTATACTTCTTTTTTTAATTATGAAATTTTTATTTTTATTTAGATAGTTGTTTGTATATGTAGAACTTGTAATTTAACCATTATATTGCTATGATGTGTTTTTTATTTGAATGTTAAGTCAATTATGACATTATGTATGTTGCTTGTTATTTGCATTATAGTTGTAAACTATATGTACATTATTTATTAATTACAATTTGAATGTATATTGCTTATTAGTTGGATTATAGTTGCAAAAGATTCATACTTAAATTTAGAATATGAACATTAGACTATTTTTTGCATTGCAATAAGGTTATTATTACATTGATGTGCAAACATCATTTCAAATTGGCAATAATCAAAATATAACCCAACTTTTGTGGCAACCTTGTGGCCCTCTTAACATTATATAATAATAAATATTAAATAGGATATTTGATAACAATAAATTTAGTTGGACATTAAATATGTAAATAAAGTGCATACCATTGGAAGGGACCATATATGGATAACCAAAAATGTTCATATGAGTTGTATTTTTCAACATTGAATATTAATACATACAATTGTATTGTTATTCAAGCAAAATGTTTGTCATTATTTATGCAATGGACTTATGTAATGTGTTTAATGATGTAAAATTATCATTACAAATTCTAGTGTGGACAAATAATACTACCTATAAATGGACATTAATTGTAAAATAATTCAACTAATTGATAAGTTGCAATTTAAAAATACATTAGGAAATTCAAATTGTAACATAACACCATCAGCAAAATCCAATAGTTGCAAGATAACACAATTCAATAATGCATTAGTTGCAAGTTACTTGCAATGGACATGAACAAATTTCATTCATCAATGGATGAATGAAAGGTCATGTAATATAATGTTCATCCATGACATTTGCATGATAAATTGACATGGACAAGTAATAGTAAAGTAGTTGTGAGCAAGTTACAAAGACATAAACAAACTTCATCCATTATCAGACAAATGAAAACTCACATTGGAATTCCATTTGTTTATGGGTATTTGTGCAAGAAACTAACCTAGACAATTAGTTACATCTGAACGCACATATGTTTAATAATACATAATATTGTATATGACCATGGGGTGTTTAGTGCAACCACTACAACATAGTAATCATGTCATAGAACTACCATGAGTCACAAGTGTTCCCAACTCAAAAATCTAGTTGCAATCCTAATTACAAAACCCATTTTTTCACAATGATGTGAAATTTATAAACATGCCTTGAAAGTGTTGATGTTCTTACATCCCACATTTGTCAAAGGCACATTTGCAAGGTCTTATGGGTTGTCGTAGGCACTAGTGCCCAAGAAAGTTTAAAAGACATGTTAAATCCAAACCATTCAATAGTGCCCAACATGGGATTGATTCCACCTCTTTCTATTCAAAAGATTGTCCCCATTACATGCATGAAAATATGAAGGATCAAGTTCATTACTTGGCTATCCATTTAGTGGATGTTATGGAAATCAAGTATGTTTAGCTGAAAAATGATGCAATGGACTAATTTTGTGTTAGTGCAAAAGTGGGGTGTATTTCATTAGCTTAAATCATTATGGGAACTTAAAAGTAAGGTTCACCACACTTCAATTATTTGACCTTGGCTAAAATTATGTCATTATGAGGTCATTATGTAATCATCATGTTTCATTATTAGTTGACACAATTCATTTCTAATTTTAATAGTTCAATAAAATAAATAAGGTTTATTTTATATTGATTTAAATACCCTAGGTTATATTGTAGTTTATTATTTATTATTATATTCGACGTTTACCTTAAACTATTTTACCTTAGGCTATTTTAGATTATTATACCTTTGGCTATTATAAGTTATTGTACCATGGGCTATTATAGGTTAATGCATCCAGAGTTATTTTAAGATATTTTAAATATTATAATATATTGCACCTTAAAATATTCTAATATGTTTTCAACTATTATAAGTTTTTTCACCTTAAGTTATTTTAGGATATTCTACTTTAGGTTTTTTTTTAATTAACGATATTCCACCTTAAATTATTTTACATTGCATTGTTTTTAGATGTTTAAAATTATTCCAACCTAACTTATTTTAGATTCTAGGTTACTTTACATTATGTTATTTCATCAAAGGTTATTATAGGTTGTTTCGCACTATTTTAAGTTACTCCATTTTAAATTGTTCAGAGCAATTTAAAGCTTTACTTCATTTGAGGTTATTATAATATTTTAAATTATTAATCATAACATATTATTTAATTATTTTACCTTTAAATATTTAAGGATATTTAACCATAAGCTTGAATAACATAAGGTATATTAGTTTACCACAAAAACTATAATAATTAATAATAATGTCTGGTAGAATAATTTAAAATAACAAAAAATAACTTAGGGTAACACAACCTAAAATAATCTAAGGTGGAATAATTTAAAATAATTGAAAATAACCTAGGGTAGAATAGTTTTAAATATATTAAGTTGGAAGAGTTTAAAACAACCGAGAATAACATAGGTTATAATAGCCCATAATAATTTATGGTAGAATAATTTAGAATAATTGAAAATAATTTAAGGTGGAATAATGTAGTATTATCGATAATACTTTGAATGGCCTAGGCCTGGATAACTTATAATTACAAAAAAAATCTAAGGTGGAATAACTTTCAGTAGCTTGGGATTGAATAACTTAGAGTAACTAAGAATAACATGTTGTAAAATAATTAAATATAACTTAAGGTGGATTAGCCTAATTTTTAAAAAAATCCTATTTATAGTAGCTTAAGACTAACCTATGGTGCTTTAAACATAACCTATAGTAGCCTACAATAGCTTAAGAATAGCCTAGGACTAACTTTAAAACATAGTTTATGGTAATTTAACTATAATAACTGATAATTTATAATACTTTAAGACTAGCTTATGAATTTAGCCTATGGTATCCCACATGTAGCCTAAATTGTTTTACAACAACCTATATTAACCTATAAAAAACCTAGGATTAATTTAGGAACCTACTTCACATTAGTAAAAATTATGTCATTTGTAACTCATGTTAAACCCATGCTAATTAAGGCTAGCCTAAACTATCCATGGCTAAATTAAGTCATAATAAATTAATAATGGTTAAATTAAATTAGGTTAAACTAACCATGGCAAATTAAATTACGATAAATTAAATATGGTTAAATTAATTTAATTTAAATTAAATTAGGTTAAACTAACCATGGCTAAATTAAGTTATGATAAATTAATTATGGTTAAATTAAATTTGGTTAAACTAACCATGGCTAAATTAAGTTAAGCTAAAATCATTATAACTAAACTAAATTAAGCTAAACTCGCCATGGTTAGATTAGGTTAGACTAAATTAATTATGGTCAAATAAAATTAGGTTAAAAAAATTATTAAAAAAAAATATGGCTAGACTAAATTAAGTTAATTAAATCTGGCTAAACTAACCATGGCTAAATTAAAATAAGCTAAATTAATTATGACTAAACTAAATTGAGTTTAAACAAATTAGGCTAAATTAACCATGGTTAAATTAAGTTAGGCTAAACTAATTGTGGCTAAAATAACCATGGTTAAATTCAATTACACTCAACTAATTATGGCTAAACTAAGTTATGTGACATTAAACTAATTTAAACTAACCATGGCTAAATTAAATTAGGTTAAATTAATTATAGTTAAAGTGAATTAAGCTAAATTAAATTACTCTAAAATTAATCATGGCTAAATTAAGTTTGGATAAACTAATCATGGATAAAATATATTAAGTTAAATTAAATTAAATTAAAACTAACCATGGCTAAATTAAGTTGGGTAAATTAATTATAGTTAAACTAAATTATGTTAAATAAAATTAGGTTAAATTAACCATCATTAAAAATTTTATTATAAAATTTCAATTTTATTTGTCAAATATATTGAAATATATTTTTTCCAAGTAGAACTTTTTGATTTTATTTAATTTGGACTTTTTAAAAAATATATGAATTCTATGAAACATAAAGAATGATTCAAAATTAAATAACGTGATATTATTATTACTTAAATATTATAGGCAATAAAAGCAACTAAAATTATTAAAATCAAATATATTATTATTATTATTTAGTATTAATAGGAATAATATTATAGAGTATTATTATTATTAATTTTTAAATTATTATTACTATTTTGTACCATAATAGTATTATGATGATTATTTATATTATTATTATTATTATTTATGTTTAAATATTTATGGTAAATAGGCTACATTAATTAACCTGCAAGTACATGAACATCTTAAGTTAATTACTAATTTAAGCTAGGTAATAATATTAAAATAATCATAATAATATAAATAATCATAATAATTTTAAAAAGTCATTTAATCATATTTGAAATGCAAAGGAAAAGGAATAATGAAAAATTAACAAGAAGAAAAATAAGCTTTCCAACTTACAAAAGGTTTTTTTTTTTTTTTTTAACATTCTTTTTGGACCCCTCCTATTTTTATATTTCATAATTTTTTTAATTTCTTGTTCATTTTACACAATTTAAAGTGATGTAGGATCATCACCTAAAATTTTATAAATCATGTTTGAACTCTAATAGCAATAGAACAACACACAAGGAACTTTTTGGGTGTTTAGGAAGTAGCCTTTACAGTGTTCAATGGTTTGTTTTTTTGAGTTCTTGACCCCCTTTACTTTGGGGGGCCATAACTTTCTCATTTCTAATCGTTTTCAATGATTGTTAATGTGTCAGATGTGCCAAGAGGAGAATTTCAAATTTTGTTTGGACACAAGAAACAACGGAGCCCTCCTTGGGCCAATCTACCCTAATATAGTAGTTGCATCTAATGTGCTATGAAGTTTGCAATGGAAATTTTTATCCCATATCATTTGGCTTCCAATCCAATTTTGCACACTAAATAAATAGGTGTAATAGCTATGTATGCAAACCAAGTTCCAAATGCCATTGGGGATATGTTAATAAAAAAAGTTTGACCCTATTAATTGGTTAAACCCAAAAATGAAATCAGATTATTTTAAACCCACCTATCTAACTCAAACCTAACTTTAAATTACTTATAAACCTAGGCCTACCTATCTACTTAGCACCTACCTACATGGGCACCACATGTCAACATTTTATTAACCATAAATTGAATGATTTAGGTCTCATTGATTGATATTTAATACTAAAAAATGGGTGGGCCTTAATTGCCACGTGTCACCATATAATGGGTGTTTAAAAATGAACATGTGTCAAATGGTGAATGAACGTTTTATTGTGTGCCATGTGTCATCATCTAAGTGACAAAAAAATTAACGATTGAGATCAATTTCAAAAAATTTGATTTTGAAAACACAAAAATCATTTAAAAGTGACATGTGTCCACAAGCAATTCATCCAAATGTTTAACATGTGTCATAATTTGATTAATTGCACTATAGTTGTAAGGATAGTTGTATATAAGGTGCAACTACACTTGAATTAGTATGTATGGATGAACACATATATTAACATCATATATACATGTTACATACATAGCATCACATGCAATTGAATGTCATGTGTGACTTATCTTAAGCAACTACATGAATTTGTAATTGCATGCGTCACATATAACATAATTTAAATGTAAACAACAATTACAAAATCGAAAATTTCTACTAGTTATATCGTCATTATTTGGGTAATGTAATATTGCCACAATAACCTTTTCAAAATACTTGCATAAAATTGAATTGTGTAATTCATCAAAAGCCCCCCCCCCCCCCTTTATATATTTATTTT
>Ga0116227_10004717_pt1 | contig 29442 bp, 23 predicted proteins | sample S1TSphgellanicum_FD_89693 | JGI IMG/M metagenome (GOLD analysis project Ga0116227, IMG submission 89693) | Host-associated microbial communities from peat moss isolated from Minnesota, USA - S1T2_Fb - Sphagnum magellanicum MG | ecosystem: Host-associated > Plants > Peat moss > Unclassified... | reverse complement strand
TCGAAAATGCCCTCGCATTGGCAATTCGGACATCTGCAGCCCAAGTTATGGGCAAAAGAAGGGCCGGGAGTCAAACTGGCAATTTGACTCCCGACCACTAAAAGTCGGGAATCGACCTCTTCCTGACGTCCGATTTGAGTGTGCGACATGGCGTTGGAAAGATCTCGACGAGGGCTACAACTTTGGTTCAGACCTCGTTGTGATCCAACTCTGCAGTCAGGAGTTATGACGGTTCAAAGTTTCGGGAGTCCTGCCGGGACAATTTCGGGACTTCATTTCGGGAGTCCCGGGAATTTGTGCCATTCGGATGTAGCCTCCGCGATCAGCTGCAGAGAATACTATATGGGGGAAGGTGGTGGCTTCCCCGAGTCCGGGCCGTGGTGAGTCTTGTGTGTCCAAGTGCCCGTGGCAAGTCCCAACACCAAAAGGTGTCCCGAATGCTAAACTAACCCGATTTGGTTGGTTTTTGGATGCAGATTCACATGAGCTAACTAGTCCCTCTTCCTAGTCTAATCCCGGGGCTCCCAACTCGACCTTCTACCCCTTTCTAGAGTTGGAAGCTGGGAGCGTGCTACCAAGTTCAACTTTCCGCAACTTGATTTTGTGAAACCCTCAAGTGGGTTTCACCCCGTGACTTGGGAGCGCGTCAATTTGACTCTCGACCATTAAAAGTTGGGAATCACCCCAATTTCCTTGCATGTAAGTGGCGTGCGACATACCGTTGGACTTCATCTCAATCGAAGGTTTGTAGACAACGTTATGGGCCCCCAAAGGTGTGATTCTAATTTTGGGAATTTTGGGACTCCCACTTGGGAGTCTCGGGACAAAAATGCCATTTGGATGCTGGTTTCATGGCCAAGCATAGAGTATACTATAAGGGGGAAGGTGATGGCTTCTCCCAAGTCCGGGCCGTGGTGAATATTGTGAGTCTAAGTTTGCCCATGCTTCATCCTAGCACCAAAAGTGCTCAAGCTATGCACTAACCAACTTGTTGTTTGGTTTTGTGCAGGTTCGTGTGAGTGATTGAAATGCTTATCAATCTTCATAGGCCCATCCTGGAATTCCAGCACGCCCCTCTACCGCCGTAATGCTGCGAGCCACGGAACATGCCTCAACTTCCTACTCTTTCGTTGTTTTCATCTTAGACTCACATTTGAGTCTTTTGAAGAGGTTGGGAGTGCATCACAATAATAAATGAAGGTTTTGCCAAAAGCTAGAAGTTTACTTGAGAAGATATAAAAATTTTGCTAAAATGTAAAGGTTTTGCCAAAAGGCAAGGTTTAATAAAAAAAGAAATGGAGGTTCTGTTGGAAGGTAAAGGTTTAATTAGAAAGATATAAATGTTTCGCTAAGAGGTAGATGTTTACCTAAAGATATAAAGGTTTTGACAAAAGGTAAAAAATTAGTTTAGAAAATATAAAAGTTTTGTTAAGGTTAAGTTTTAGCCAAAAAAAGATTTAAACTTTGTTCAAAAATAAAATTTTAATCAAAACAAGATAGGATAGAAGTTTTGCCAAAAATTAAAGGTTTGGCAAAAAATATATAATGATTTTGTTAAGAAGAGATAAAAGTTTTGCCAAAATATAGAGGTTTAACCTCAAATATATAAAAGTTTTGTCAAAAGATAGAGGTTTGACCACAAAGATATAAAGGTTTTATCAAGAAGAGATAAAAGTTTTGTCAACAAATTAAAAAATTATGCCAACAAATAGAGATTTAACCAAGAAAAAATAATTTTTTTGCCAAGAAATAGAAGTTTAACCAAAAAATATATAAAGGTTTTGCTAAGAGATAAAGGGTAGATAAGTAAGGTGGGTAGGTAGGGAGGTTGAGAGTTAATTTATAGGTAGGGCCAAGGTGTAGGTTAGCAGGTTAGCTTGGTGAGAAGGGTAGATATGTGGAAGGGTCCTATATAGGTCAGGGTTGGGGGAAAAATGGCCCCAAAAAAATGACCAAGAACAAATAAAGATCAAAGGTCAGCAACCAAAAAGGGTTGACTGTGGTGCAGTGTGGGTTAATGCGGGGTCAGGAATTAAGTGAGAAAATGCAGCCTGTCCCATGGACAGAACAGCCAACTGGTGCGTTCATGGGTGCCGGTTCACTGTGGCCCTACTTTAGTAGGTACTTCTAAAGGGAGGGTTTTGTGTTGAATGATTCGGTGTCATGAGGAGCCCACCAGTTGTTTAAAGTGTTGTTTTGGGGGTTTTGGATACGTGGAGTCAATGGGCGCTTGGGGATTGGATTTGTTGTTGAAGTTGGTGGGACAACAACATATCCAAAGTCTGTAGAGACATTAGGCGTGATATCAGGACTTTGTAATAATTTTTTCCAGTTAGGTATATTAGCTACTGCAACAAACAGTGTACAAAAGAATCCTAGATCAGGATCATAGTTCTTTTTAGGGTTTTAACCTAATAATAATGTGGCCGAATGAAGTGCAGTTGAACTTTGTCGAATAATATAGCATATTCCTGCCTGTAAAGATCCTTGTCCAAGGGTGAACCAGCACCCAATTTGGTGTCATGATAAAAATCCCAAAATTCATTTTAATTATTTCTAAATATTTACCAATATCCCATTGCTTAGACAAAATCAGGGTCACTGTGTTCAAGTCTAACATTTTTTGGGCTTTATTAATATGGCCACTATTTAAGATGCCTCACTCCAAAAGGTGAAGGTTCAGTCATGGGTGCTGGTGGTTCGCCCTAGCCATCCATGAAAACATTAGCCGTGAGATGAGAAATTTTACTGATTCGTCTCATTATTTTTACATATCTTTCAAAACTTGACAATATTGTTTGTTTTACCTAATTAGTGTATTCAATAAAATATCTTTAACCTATTTGGTGTATTTTTAAAAATAGTTTAAACCTGATTGGTTCATACATTGTACTATATCTAAAATAATAAGTCCATGAACAACATAAATTTAAATACATTGGGTTCTTGTTTGAGTACTCCTTTGTTGTCTCAACATTGTTTGTCCTTTTCAATGGGAAAGTGCCTTTCATGTGGAGTTTCAAATTCCCTCCATAAGTTTTAGGGTTTTTACTATAATGGATGTTAATAGTTGACTTACTTTAGTAGCCAACATCAGAGTTTATGGATTGAGTGCAAATGGAAAAACACCAAATTTTTTCACTCCAAGCATAATCTAGTGCATAAGTCACATGTCACATGTCAGATTGTTTTTGGATTTTGATCCTTTACTTGAGAGTTGAAGCCATGAAACAAGATCATTGAACCCTTCCCTAAGGTTTGACCCCTAGGTCTCCACCAAAGGGGATTTCACCCCCCCCCCCTTTTTTTGATAAAATTGAGATTTCGAAAATTGAAAAATTTTTTTCCAAATTTTAGGAAAAGTAGTGAAATGTACAGTAGAAAGACATAAAATTTCCAAATTTTTGTTGAAAAAACAACAAAATTTGTTGAGGAAAAAAAAACAATGATCTCCACACAATCTTTTGGTGACAAGTTCTTTGTAAAGAAACGATGGTAAATTTCTTCTTTTTTCAGTGAAGGCATTATTAACTAAGTAAATGATATTGATGTAATTGTTTAATGGAATCTTTGGTCCTTTGCATAGTAAATATATGGTATAGTTTGTCTACCTTGAGGGATGCCTTGAAGCCCAAGAAAAAAGCCCATGTAAATTGAGCTTAACTTGTAAAATCCAAGTTGAATTATATTGCTAGTTTGATAGTGGTGTTGTTGACAAAGGGAAAATTTCCTTTACTTTTATCATGAATCTTACAAGTTGAGACTTTCATGATTTATTTAATATCACGTATTTCAAAAGAGATAATATCAACCAAGTTAGGACAAGGGATGATTAAGTCTATTGTGGCACAATGAATAGAAGGTACAACCTTAAGGGGTTAGGCACAACTGAAAAATATGATTAGTGCAGTAAAATGAATTAAATAAATATATAATCATGAATTGATCTATATATCATATACATGTGGGATGATATATTTCAGATTACACTTAATAAAAAGTTAAAGGTGAAGTGACAATGATGAAGGGAGAAATCATTGTTTCATCATTTGAATATAATTTTCAAGGTTAGAGTAGTGGTAGTTTTTTCAATTTTCTGATTTTGCATCATTTGCTAGCCTCCCAAGAGGGATTTAGCAATAAATGGGGACACGTTTTAGAATCTGCCTATACGGTTTAAAAAGAATAGTTTAAAAATATTTCCAAACTAAAATCAGAGTCAAAATGTGATGAGATTTGTTCAATTTTTGTTTTTTCAAAATCTGGCAGATTTTTTCAGAAAATATTGGGTATATTAGAGTTATCCTAAAAGTCACCCTCTGTTTCACCTCCTATCTCCTCTGCTTTCGCCCCCTATCCCCTCTTGCAGTGGTATCCGCAAAGTAAGGAAATTTTATTAAATTTGGGTATAAATGTATTTAATGCACAAGGTTCCAGAGTAATTATAGTAGTTGTACAGGTAGGAGCAGTGAAAATATATGTAGAGCAGTGCAGGCGCTCAGGAAAAAGGAAACACAGAATGAAACTCAGTTTACTACCAAAATTGGTGGAAAAACTAGTTTGGGTCTCAGTTATTTCCTTTTGTAAACTTTTCGCTCCCAGTTCCGAGTTTGATGCCCTATTATGCCGAAACTGGCCGTTCTCGCCCCCTGATCGTCTGACTTTAAGGATAACTCTATTGTGACAGAATATTCCCTTTTTGTTTTTATATTTCTCATTTTGGCGAAATTTCACACCCAACAAAAATAAAAAAGAAAAAAAAGACGTTGCAGGGGGTTTAGAGTTGTCGGTTCCAGATTCTAGCAGTGTTTTTCTATTGAATTTTGTGATGTAGTTAAGCTGACAATCATCCACAAGTCAATTTAGCCAAATTTGGCTACTAACAAAGAAAGGAAAAAAAATCCTTATGTATATCTGGCTACCTACTTGAACCACGTATAACAATCTGGCAGCTTCAAGAATTTTTTGGAAATTATTTTTGCATTTTGGCAATTTCTTTCAAAAAAATCATAGAATTTGTGATAAAAAGCTTCAAAAGTTTTTGCAAGTGTAAAATTTCATACCCCAAAAGAGGCTGGATTTTCTAGACCAATTTAGACTACAAGTTTTGCACTCTGGAAACCAAATTAACTATAATTAGACCTGGATCCAGCTTCTTGCTGGAATTGGAACCTGACTGTCTTGTTAGAAAACAGACTGGAATGGTGGAATTTGGTTGTAACCCTTTTTTGTGAAATCGTAGGTTTGAATTTTTTAGGCAATTAAGTTTTTTTTGTCTTTTCGCACTTTAATAAGATAAACCAAATTAGCCATAGTTTAACCTGGAACTAGCATGTAAGTGTTTTTTAATAATTGTGCATTCTCATTTTTTTTGGCAATAATTTAAGTTTCTTTGGGGTACTTAAAAAGTAGTCAAGTAGATTACATTTTGCAAAGTATGCAAGTAAATTACAGTGATCTATTATAGTGGTTTTACAACGTTGGGCACTTACAAAATCTCCAATCTTAGGTTATGTAAAGGTAAGTGGAATTGACTTGGTTTAATTTGGATTGTTTTAAGAAGTGTTGAAAATTGAAGGTTTCGAGAGCCAAGTTTGGAACTGGCCAAAATGTTCCACCCACTTTAACTAGTAAACTATGCCCAGTTGACAACTTGAAATTTTGGGGTGGGGGCGGGGGGTCAGATAAGGTTTTCAATATCAATATCAAAAATGGGTGTTGAGTAGATTATAAAAAATTGGGCAATAATCATCTGTTATGCATAAGGATAAAATTTCAATAACCAGTTGAGAACAGCCAATTATACACCAGTTATAGGTTTATATATATATAGATACTTTTTAAAAAATAGTGTTTAATTATTGATAACCTACCTGAAAGCATGATAAGAATATAAGCAGAAGAAGGGTCTATCTTTAGACTCTACCAGAATTGTTTTTCTTTTTCAGATTCTTCATTAGTTCACACTTATAGGATCACAGATCAAAGAAGGTAGGTGGAAGCTATTGCAATCTACTAGGGTCATTCATTCATGTTATTGTTGATTGTCATGATATATCATCAGGCAGTCACTTAAACCTTAAAAATGACGTCAGTTCAAAATAAGACATTTCTTTGTTACTTTGGAAGGAAAGTTTATATACATTCAGAAAAAAATAAAATTAAGCAGCAAAAAATATTTGAAAATAGTTCAGAAATAAAAAGTTATTTTAAAATATAGGTATAAAAATATTTGTTTCAAATTTTATAAATAAGAACTTCGATGTTGTTCAACTGCGCAAACTACCATATATTTGTAAATAAACAACGGTAGATCTTAACATTCCTCTCATTTACTGGGTATCATGGCAGCTCTTAAGGTTCATAATCTCATTCCCAGAAAAATCAAATACCCAATTGTGATACCATAGCAACAGCTCTCAAATAACTGCTCAGAATACCATGGATTCTTTGTTGCGAATTCACTTTGATTAAGCTTAAAGATGGAAATGAGATAAGTTGTATTTGGGAACTAATTACCCAGAGCGACTCGTGTCATAAGGTTGATTCAGTAGTGCGTCTCAAAGGTACTGCTGAGCCATTCTAGACTTAGAACATTGAGTAAAAGAATTACATTTATAGTCTGCAACATTCAGAAAACACCAGATCAGACCAAAGACAAATCCCCGCGTGCCAGCAGCTTTGGTTGCCTACAAGCATCGCAACCACCATCGCAGCTCCTGCAAGATTTCACTATTAGTTCTCATGACGACTTGTCAGTTTGGACCACTAGTTTAGAGCACAATCTTGAAGCTTTTAAGGATTCCTTCCCTATATATGGGACCATCAACAAGAACTTGAATTTCCCCTATGCAAAACATGAAATGGTTTGTTTGACAATCGGATTCAAGTACAACGATTCCTCTGTTTCACAATGGGAAAATTAGAATAAAACATTGAAATATTGGTCCCATGATTTCCGTGTCGAAGACCGTTAAAGAAATGACTAACCTAAAGAAGCGTTGTAGAAGATCACCGCCGTCACGACCAACTCCTGGAAGAAACTGAAACTTTGCACGGAGAAGACACATGATTATATATAACAAGTTCAGGTCGTCAATTAGCAAATGGTAGCTCCGCATGAAGGAGGAGGAGGAGACAGGGGACTAGCTGTCACCACCGTAATGGGAACAGATTCACGTTGAACCACAAGGAGCTAGAACTTGGACGATTCCCTTGTGGAAAGAAAATTGTCTAACTTTACCTCCAAGAATAGACTACAAACGTAAGTAACAGGGAATTGTGCAACATTCCCAAGGAACCTCACAGGGAAAGTTCATCTAGAAATGGTTTATCTACAACTCTACCACACGACTACAAGGGGAAGTCGGTCATTTTTCCTAGTTGGGAAGCACCTATTGAGGAAATCTACCAATTTTCCCTTTGATATTGGTTCTAAGAGGGATTTCTAGAACGGATAAATGAGAACTTTCCCACATGTCACACAGGGAGTTGTACCAGAACTCCTTGTATAATACTGGATGATCAGTACTAGGTGCGAAGTTGAAAGAGGAAATATAAGTTAGCTCTAGTTTGTTGCAGCTAGCTAGCTGACCAGTACACAAAGCAAGCAAGCTGACTGCATGACATATGGATGGAGAGAATGAATGAAAGAATATCGGTTGCTGCTGCACAGCGATCGAGTGGGAGCTCCCTTCAGTCCAAGAGAGGGAGAAAGAAAGAATGATCGCCTCCCGCATCAAACAAGCGGATAACTTGCCAGGAGGATCGAGGATCGATTCATAAACCATCCTTGACAGGGCAGTCGAATGTTTGAGTCGGCAGCTGTGCATCCCTCGTCAAATCCACTATTGGACTAAAGGAAACTCCCATCAGAAATGCTGCCTAAGAATCTATATAGAAACAAACACAAGGAGCTAGAGCTTGAATGATTCCCTTGTGGGAAAATTGTCTGACTTTACCTCCAAGAATAGACTATGGCATAAAATCAAAGCCTGCACGCTACCGCTAATATATAAATACTCTAGGAAGAAAACATCATCGTCCACAAATCAAGCGTTCAAAATCGATGGACATCAACAAGCGGTTGGTTGGTCGCACAATGGTTGTGCTCCCTTTTAAATAATGACTTTCATATATAAGGAGGATAAACATTCAACATACTAAATTGGAAACACACATGGTGAAGCCCAAGTCATGGATCATTCAGTTATGCCAAGAAATGTTTCTATACTGGACTGGATGACCCTAGAATAATTAATGTAGAGATACCAAACTTTGGCCCGCGTTTCTGGGTGCTTCACGTCTCTGTCTCTGCCGTGCCGTGAATAATAAGGGCAGATCCTGCAACAAAGCATTCAAAATCGAGCGAGCGACAAACAATATTGAGAAACTGATCATGCAGCAACAGCAGCCAGTGGTTTACGAAAATACTGCATAAAGTACGTAACTTAGACGGAGAGACAAGAATGACGGGAGCAACAAACAACACGCGCACTCTCGCGTAGAGTCCTTAAGAGACGGAAAAGGTAAGAATGACGATTGCAACAAGCAAGACACGCACAGTGAGTGAAACTAGCAGTAGCAGCAACAGCAAAAGTAGACGGAAAGATAAGAACGGTGGAGCCGGGACAGCAAAATATATGGAGTCTAGGACAAGACGGTGGAGCCGGCCGATGGTAGGCGGGGTTTAGAGCATCTCCAGCGGTGCTCAGTATGTGACCTAGCGAAAATATTTTCACATCCAAGTTTAGTTATGTACTCTTTTGCAACCCCACCCATAAAACTGAAACTGGGACAGGAAATAGATGGGGGACTACTAGCCAATCGAAACACTGAGCAGCTAGGTCATATTTTATTACACAGGTGCAGAGCACTGCTGCGCTTTTTACCAGCCACAGCAACGCAAGCAATTATGTGAGCCAAAACCAATTTACTGAGCCAAACCGGCATACTTTAGATTTCCTTCATCCAATTTTACTGTGCAGGATCACATACCGAGCACCGCTGGAGATGCTCTAAGATTAGCGGCCTGTAGTGGCGGCGGCTACACACTGACTGGCTGTAAAGCCCCCAGCTGCAGCATGTGAAGTATGTAGTCTTATGTACTATTGGAAGCTCAATTCTCTGGTCTGAGAGAGAGCTGAGAGCTGGCTAGAATTTCTCCTAGAAATATGATGATGGATAATGGATGGCAGTGTACATCATGGAAATACTAGGGCCGGCGGCATATTAATATTTGCAAGGGATTTAGAGAATGTCACCTTACTTTGTAATATTCTTCTGCATGTGGTGGCACTGGAGCTTCGGTTTTGTAATGTACCTTTTAAGTCTTTCTACTTGGAAGTGGGATGATCCATGGTTCTTTACTATTTTTGTGTAACTGATTTCTATATATAATAACTTAGAAAGAAACAAGGGTGTTACTGGTCAAATATTTGGTTTTTTTCCTTTGGTTTTCTGCAAGATTGTAGGCATGATTAGACCCATGTATGTACCAAAATTCATGTCATTCATGTAAATTCAATTGAGCACTGTACAATCAGGCTTCAACCTCCCATCCATACCCCCATATACAATAACTTATAATCCATGCCATCCCTAAGACAAATCCTACAAATGGTGTTTGGGGTCAATGCATCCAAAGTCTCCAACTTGAATACTAAGACACTCTTTGGTGCATTTTTGAGCAAGTCCTTTTCACATGTATGATCTAAGAACTTGCATGAACTTGGACACTTTTTTATTAATTGAAAAACATGCCAATTGTCTCTTCACAAACAAGAGTACAATGCTAAAGTTTTCAAGACCTTAAGAATCTATAGTGATATGCATGAGCATAGGCCACACGTATTGCACCTCTGGATATGAAAAGACTCCACTTATATTGTAGTTTAATATGTATATATACACATTCGTGTATGTTGAGCACCTTGCTTAAATTTTGCCTCTAATTTCTGCTATGGGATTTGAGGTTTGTTTTCATTGTCTTCCCTTGTAGCTCAAACATCCCACCTTCAACTTGAATCCTGTGAATCATGTTTGATGTTCTGAATTGCAATACAATGATGATTGTCTTCTGCACTGGAACTGCTTCTATGGTAATAAATCATGATGCCAATCTGGGTTATGCACCAACCAGGGTTTTGTTTTTCAATTTTGTGATGTAGCCAAACTGGTGGTGATCATATAAGAAGATTTAGCCAAATTTGTCTATAGACCAGATATGAACATAATTTTTTTTCAAAGAAACCATTTATGTTTTGGCTATCCCCTTGAACCTGTTGTAGAAATCTCCTTCTGGGTTACCTATAGGCAACAACAACAACTAGGGTTTTGAGCTTCTTCTGTAATTAGAAGTCATGAAGCTGATGTGGGTTATGTCATGTGATTGAGAATGTAAAAGGGTACATTTCCAAGATCTTGGCTTTGGATTACATATAATGTACATAATATTATGCAAACCAGCCAAACTTCATCACAGATTAGGGTTTGCCAGTAACAGGGGGATGTTCAAAATAGATCATGACAATTTACCTAGGCTGCTGACAGACATCATCCTATCTAGGTTCAAAATTGTACATTCTGAAACTGAATTGGGCATTCAGGTTTGGCGCTGTCCATTTTTAGGTTTGGGTTAGGTTTAAATGTTCCACATTCAAAAGATGTGAAGGATTTTGACAACAGATTCTGCTACTTTTTATGCATCCAATAAGATTGCTAACTTCTGGCTTCTTGAATAACGTGCCAAACTTAATTCATCTGCTCTGATTATTTTTTTCCTTTCATTTTCTCATGATACCCACAAGGTATCAAGAAAAAAAACAAAAGTGTGGTGGGGCGGGGGGGGGGTGTCAAATCCATGGCTCCAGCTTGACAAATGAAAGCTCTTCTAGAAATAGATAGACAAAACTATTAATTTTCCAATTAGGTATCTAAGAGGTTTATTTATAGCCAAATTTGGCTAAATTATTTGATGGATGATTGCCACTTGTATTACATCACAAGATTGAAAAGAAAAACAGTGCCAGAATTAACTTACAATGTGGCCCTCAATACCAATAACTTCGGTTATTGGCTTGATGATTACAAGTACAATACATACCTCAAAGGTGTACATGATGCCTCGAAACAAGGCAATGAGTGTGCCATCTGCCATAGAATACAACTTTGCCACCAGAAATGGACAAGAAATCTAGGATATCCCTGGCCAAAGGCCATTGGTACCATATATCAGTGTGACCGACTGAAATTAAATATACTAGCAATGTTTAATGCACTAGCGCATCCCCACCGGTGCTCAGTGTATGACCGTGCAAAAATATTTCTTACATCCAAGTTTAACTGTTTACTTTTTTGCAACCCCACCCACAAAACTGAAACAGGGACTGCAAATAGATGGGAACTACTAATAACAAACCACCTGGACCAATCATTATGATTGCCCAATCAAAAACAGGGACACCAGTCAGATCATGTTCATTACACTCTTCTCTAGCAGCTGCACACCTTCGCTGCGCTTCATACCAGCCTCAGCAAATTGAGCCAATATGCAAGAGAAAAACCATTTTCCTTAGATGAAAATGCTTAATTTTCTGAAAAACCAAATATTCTACCACAAATTCCCCTAAAAGTGACAGAAAACTTGTAGTATCATTGTGTTATTTTGGATGATTGGTACACCAATCAATCATTGCTACACAAACTTGGATCATGAATTGGGGTATTAGTCAAAAATGGTGACTAACACAATTAGAATTAGAAAGCGTTCAGAACGGATGGGGTGCAGAGGGGAGCGAAGGGGAGTAGAAAATTAGTCTTAGTTTTTTGGGAGGGGTGGCAAAGAAGATTTCAATTTTCTATTGTTAGTTAACTTCAATTTGGGTAATTAAAACACTTGTCTTGTGCAAAACATTTCAATTTTGGCAAGTACATTTGTTTGGCAGCCACCTCACCAAAGGGAATGCCACTTCACTTTCATCTTTTGGGGAGGTGAAAGCATGCAAACCCTTTACTGAGGTGAAGGGGTCTGGAGGTGACCATCATTTCACTTCCCTCTTTTGGGAAAGGTGGAATATACATAGAATCCAAATATCTTTAAGTTAATTGTAAAGGGTAATGAACCGTATTTATATTTTAAAACATAAATGTGGAACACTTCCACTTGCAAACTGTCCTTTAAAATTAAATAACGAAAGTTGGTCAATATATATATATATATATATATATATATATATATATATAAAAGATGTTTATCTCAATTCTAAAAACTTCATGTGAAAAAGGTTTTAAGTTGAAATTCTTAACCAACAAAGAATGAATACCTTTTTTTTTAACATGGTTTGCATTGCATAATATTTGACAAAATATGAGATAATCAATGTGATGATAGTCAGAAGAAATGAAAAGGACTAGTTTGAAAAATGAAAGAAGGACATTACCTTCGTGGCATCACTTATTAAAAAGTTCAACTTTTTTTCTCAACAATTCTGCCTCCTCCTTTTACTTTCATTTGTGTTCATTCCTCTGTGCTTCCTTTTCCTTTGCTATTATTTGTAGTTTTTCAATTGCACTCCCTACACTCATGTTGCTATGAACTCCAGAACTTCAAAAATGCACACAACTTTTAGCAACAAATGCAAACTGCTTTTGATGATTACCCCATTTTTTTTTCGTCTTTGAGCTTGTTGTTCATCGCATTCATTTTTACCTACCCACCATCTTGTAATTATTGCATGATCCTTGAAATTAATATGGCCCATCACTACAAATTTATGTGTCCCTTGTACAGCTACGTGGAATCATTTCACGTCATCATTATGAATGAACACCACATCCATAATCTCCCTACATTAACTATATTGATTCCACCTCATTCGCCATGTACACCTTTTGCTGATTGTGCCCATTTATTTGCTTATTGTTTCAACACATCTGCTGATTATGAGAATACATCTGCTAATTGTACCAATTTTTCTACTAACTATGCCAACAAATTTGATGAATGTGCAAATACAATTGATGACTAAGTGAATACTTCTGTTGATTTAGCCAATACCCATGACAAATCATCTTCTAATCTCTACATCCCAAATCCTTCACTTCTACAATTATTACTCACAAACTTGTTAATCATTTTGCAAATCAAAAATCAATATTGTTTTGATCGCAAGATCTTCCATCTATTCTTCATCTTTTATACTCTACATTTGTGGTTTCTATATTTCATAATCTTCATCTTCCTCTGTATCAAAAATTTTCACCTAAACTCCACTTCCATTTTATTCCCAATATGTTAACATCTATTGTTCTTGTTTTTGAACTCCAGATTCCATGTACTTGTAAGGTTTGAACTTATTCACTTTGACCAATAGAAGGTTAGTTTCAAACTTCTCAATGGTCATTAATAACATAATGTGATTTGGCAACACATATCGTATTTTGTATGGTCCAAACCATTTCCTAGTAAACTTCCCTAGGTGTGACTTATTGCCCTTTGGAAACCACAAAACATAACCACCAAAACTAAATTGTTTTTTTGGATTCTTTTGTTGATTCCATAATGTTATATTCCATTCTTAAATTTGTGTAGTTTCTGCAACTTACATTTTATCTTCTTACAACTTTTCCAGCTTTGTAATTCTACTAGTTAAAACTCTCACTAAAGTACTCTCTCTCTCATTTCCACTAGCAACTCACATTATGTACTCTATGGGCATTAATGGATGTAATCCATGCTCCAATCGATATGGTGTATACCCTATTGTTACTTTGTATAGTTTTGTATGAAAATAACACTATAGACAAATGTTCATCCCAATTTGTTTTATTCTCACTAACTAACTTGGTCAATAGTGTCCCAAATGCCTTGTTAATAGACTTAGCCTACCCATTCCCCTGAGAATAATAGGTTATAAAACTCACATGTTTCAACATAAAATGATTTATCAAATATTTGATGGCATCATTAATGAAATGAACTCCCTATCTGTGATTATAATCAAAGGACATCCAAACTTGGTTAATATGCACGCATACAAGAATTTTGTTGTGATTACTACAATATTAGTTTTTAATGTTCTTACTTCCACCCACTTGGTAGCATAATTTGTGGCTATAAAAATATATTTGTTTCCTATATATCTTCATGCTAGCTTAATTAGCCCCACAAAACCAAGTCTCCATTTCATAAATGGTTCTTCTAGAAGACTTGTGACCAACTTTGCAAAACTTTGAATTGCCAATCCTCTTGTTCTTCGACATGCATCACAAAATCTGAAGTAATCATGCACATCTTTGTACATAATTGGCCACCAATATCCAACATCCAATATATTTCTATGTGTTATTTCAGTTGCAAAATGCCCTTTTAATGGTCCTTCATGCAATTTTCTCATCACCATTTTTGCTTTTGTAGTTGTTAAACATCATCAAAATCTATTGTCTTAGCCCATTCTGTACAATTCATCATTCTTTAATGTGAAAATTTTTGCTTTCTTGGCCAATTTCTACTTCCGTTGTACTAATAACATGCCCTCAATTTGTCTTGTTTTCAAAAAAATATTCACATCCTTCAGCCATTCAAGCTTTGTGTAAAACAAATTTGCATCTATGGTTTGATCAAGCACACCTATGGGTTTTATAATATCTGGTAGTCTTGACAATGCATCTGTAATTAACATGACTTCTACTTGGCTTATAAAATACTATGAAATCATATTCTAGGAACAATAATAACCATCGAACTATTTTCCCAAAAACCTATGGCTTATTGACCAAATAGACCAATGCCATATGATCTACATAAAAGACAAACTTATCGCCCAACAAATAATGTCTAAACTTGTGCAAAGCAAAAAGCATTGCTAAAACATTTCTTTTTATTATGCTGCAATTCTATTTTGCTTTATTTCGAAGCCTAAAGCATACACTACTAGCTGATCACTCTTCTTTATTACATTTTGAGAGAACATGGCCCCCATAGCTAACAAGGATGCATATGTATGAACATGAAACTCCACTTGTTAGTTTGGTGACATCAATATCAGTGTTTCAATATATTTTTGTTTGATCAATTCCCAAGCCTTTTGACATTCTTCTATCTAAAAAAAAGTTTGTCTTTCGGGTCAATTTAGTGACACGTGCCATAATAGCAACAATTTTTTTGATAAAACATCTATAAAACTATGCCATCACATTGAATACTTGAATCTATTATGGATTCTTAGGTGGTGGCATGTTTACTATTGCTTGTATCTTTTTTGGATCCGGTAGTTTCCCTTCTTTGGAAATGATAAAACCCAATATCATCCTTGAAAATATCATAAATGCACATTTGTTTACTAATGCCATATTCTCTGCACTTTTGAAAACATAATCTAAGCTTCTACAAATGATTCTACATGTCACTATAAACTATAAAATCATCTAAAAATTTCTTCATAAAACTATCCAAATATTCTTTGAATGCTTTGGTAATAACTCTCTAATATGTTGGAGGTCCATTTTTCACTCCAAACGTCATCACCTTCATATAAAAGCCCCCTAGTCTATAACAAATGCAGTCTTGTACCTATCCTCTGGAGCTATAAAGATTTGAGGATATCCTAAATATCCATCTAAGAAAAAATATGCCTCATACCTTGTTACTATGTTCAACACTTCATCTGTGAAAGGTAATGCCATATCTTTTTTTGTGGTTGTATTTAATTTTTTAAAATATACATATTTTCAATTTGCCATTTTTTTTTGGGTATGACTACTAGGGTGACAACCATGTAGCCTCCTCTACAAATTGAATAAATCCAGTTGTTAACAACTTGTTTATATATTGTTTGATTGTTGTAACATAGTTTGAATTTAATATGTATGTGGCTTGATGTGCTGATGGTATAGTAATATCCAACACAATTTTATGTTATGCCAACTTTGGTGGAATCCCTTTCAAATCTTTATATGTCCATGCAAAAACATCTTTGAATTCTTTCAAAAATTGTTCCAATTCCAACACCTTGCATGTTTCCAACTATGCATTAATCTTCACCATATGTGGTTCTGCATTAGTTCCCAAATTGAGCTTCATTAATTGTTGATCTTTAGTTAGCATCCATCTAGTTATCTACGATTCTTGTGCTTTTATTTTTGCTAGAGTTTCATCCATTGCAACACTCCTTGGTTGATGATTATATTATGATTCTGAATACACCTTATCTTCTAGAGCTACTTTTGGCTCATATTTGTTGCCAGCTATTTTTTTCTCTAGGCTCTATAATTCAAATTCCTTCTCTGAAATAATAGTCTTCACATTTGTATCCAAGATTTCCACATCTATGGTTTTCACATATTGAATTATCTTAAGTAAACTGATTGTTCCTATTGAAAAAAAAATTTGGCTGTATAACAAAGATGATATCTTCTTCTTCATTTGTGATGCCATCCTAATAATAACAATAACACTTCTAGTCTTTTTACTTCACCTCCCAAATGTTTAATGATTGTAATTATTCTGATTGTCCCATTCCCTTGTATGGTAACAATGTTACTCCCCCAACATGTGCCACTTTAGCATCCCTCAACCATGGTTTCCCCAACAACATCAAATAACCAGAATCTACCACACTATTTTGAAATACAGTAAACATATTTATGTAAATAATGCCATGAACATATATCTTCAAATTTTTAATCAACCCCATTGGTTTTATGCTTGTTTGATTTGTCATCCTCATATTATATGGTGCAAGTTTAAGCTTTGGAATCCCTAACTTTAATTTCAACTATTTTGTGATATTATGAACTCCAAAGCCTCCATCTAGCAACACATCTTCTATTATATTCTTCCCAATCTTTATTTGAATAATTGCCATATGATTATTTATTGCTACAACAACTATCCCTACTTATAGTACTGAAAAACCAACTTGTTTATTTGTGGTTGCTCTATTTACATTTTGAGTTCTTCTCTAGTTTTAACTTATGCCAAAGATATTTCTTTAGCTCGGGAGTTATTTTAAACAATTGTCCCCAAGCTCAAAATATAAATTTTTTCTAGCATCTACTTACCAATGTCCATAAAAATCTCTTCTACTATGATTAATTTTTCGTGTCATGGTTTGTCATATTAATAAATGTTCAACATGCCAATTGGATTTAGGATTCACATCTAAAAATTTACACATTTGCTCATGGTCACATCATTTTCTTCCCTTTTCATGCCCTAGATACAAGGAAATCACATGCAAGAAGATAGGTTGACATATGCATCCGAATTCATTTACATAGCACATGCATATGTAGGTATGGTATGTATCTATGAAAAAAATGCATTCTTTCATTTAAATGGCCAAGAGATGGAGTACATACATTTGACACCAGTAGATGGCACATCAATATTGCAATCATATTATTTCATGCATCATTCATCTACTTATGGTATGTATGTAACAATGTTGCCTAGAGTTCTTATGATACATATCATACATGTGTTCCATATAATACATGTGGCCCATATTGTGCATATGGGAGGAAATTGGACTTATGGGGCATGTGGGACATATGGTGCATATGATAAGTATGGGACATGTGGGACATGTGGCACTTTTGGTGCATATGGTGTGGGTGGGTGGGACATGTGTTAGATATGCGGATGAAACATGTGGGATATTTGTTGCAGATGTTGCATGTGGGACATATGGTACACATGTCCTATATTTGCAAATGGTTCACATATCAATGAACCTTCCAAATGAATATAAACATGTGTTTACAAATGGGTCCAAAAACAAAATAAGCTCCACTCCAAATGTTTAGGATTTCATTAGATCACATGCATATGAATAGACATGCTTTGCATACAAATTGAGATGTATACCACATAAGGAAATAAGGAAACTTCTCTACAAGATGAATCTCACACATTATAATAGAATTTTCAAGTATATGTCCCATTTATTTGCCTATCCATTTGAATAAACTCTCCACAAATTTAGATATGTATCCCTTGCACATGAATCTCAATTTATGGGGTACAAATATTGCACTTACTTAATATGCCAATACATAGTACAAATACATGTGGGACATGAAATGGCATATCATTATTCAAGATATTTTTGGTACAATTAGTACATATTTCTACAAATATATCCTCTTCTTTTCCAATATTTCTAGATGGTTTTCGTATTAACGAAGCTAGGATGATAGATGTCTAATACATATATCTTTATGAAAGATAGGTATGGTTCTTAAAAGAAGATGGCCATTAATAAAAGGTTGATACAACTCACAAATTATGATTGCACATTGATTGGATGGTATCCAGTTATGGCACTTGTGCCATATTTACACATGTGCACATATAATAATCAACAATAGTATTCGAGATATTATGGGTTATAATGTTTATGGAATCAAATAACACAAAATTGCATCTTTTTTCACGGCCTTCAACAGGCCTAATGGTATAATGTACGTATGTCACTACTTGCTTCCACCTCCATTTTGTACTATATTTTATTCCACATAATTTTTATTACACTAATTGCCAGAATTGTGCTCTACTTTAAATGTCCTTCCGGCACCTTCTCCAATATATTTTTGGTCTCAGGGCATTTTTGTTTTGGTTCAATTGTCCTTCTAGAAATGCACCTTTATATTATGGTTGCTAATATTTAACAAATCAAATATAAATCAAACCCCATATTATTTTCCTAACCTCAACTTGCCAATTGATATTTGCACGATAAATATTTTTGTTAATTATTATTGTTTTGCTAGATGTGCCTTTATTTTCTTGGCCACAATAAAACTTGTCAGTCCTAGCGCTTGTCAACAATGGGTTAGTAGTGACTTTTTCATTATTGTTTGCCATATTATTTGTTTTCAATGATTTATCCTAGTAAATTTTCACAAGATTCGTCTACACTACACCAATCATCATTGATCTAATAGGTTTCACATGGTTTAACTCCTCTGCTTTTTATTTTGTTTAACTACTCTTTTCCACCTATTTCAATATGTATATGACATTTTACACCTTTTTCTATTGCAATTAAGGGCAGTCAATTTATTTCATGTTTAAAAGCTTACTTCCACATTTTTTTGTTAATAGAATATTCATTTTCTTTTTTATATGGCCTATTAGGATCAAATCCATGGGGTTCAAACACACTAATAAAAGCTAATCCAAATGTAACAACTGTTTTGTATTTCACATTTTTGGGTCAAAAATGAATTTCAATATGGAAAGTGGTCATATTTTTTACACAAATATGTTGGTTGACGCGCTCCCAAACTCCTTGATAGACTCAAATGTGAGATTGAAGTGAAAACAGCGGAAGAATAAAGAGTTGGGGCACGTTCCTTAACTCACAACACTTTGGGGTTAGAGGGGCGTGTTGGAGCTCCGGGATGGGACTAAGAAGAATGACAAGCGATCAATCATTCACATGGACCTGCACAAACTAAACAACAAGTTGGTTAATGCATAACTGGAGCATTTTTGGTGCTAAAACGAGCCACGAGCAAATTCGGACTCACAAGACTCACCACGGCATGGACTTGGGGGAAGCCACCACCTTCCCCCTTATAGTATACTTTATGCCTGGTCACAGGACCAACATCCAAATGGCCCAGGACTCCCAAGTGGGAATCCCGAAATTCTCAAAGTTGGGACTCCTATGATTTTGGGGGCCCATAACTTTGTCTACAGACCTTCGATTGAAATGAAGTTTAAAGCAAAATTGTAACCCTCATTGAGAGCTTTTCAACAATATGTCGCAAGCCACCTACACAAAAGGAAATTGGGGTGATTCCTAACTTTTAGTGATTGGGAGTCAATTGGGACTCCAACTCCCAAAATGGGAGTTCACTTGGGAGTGTGAGGGTTCATTCCCTCACATTCTTTTGCACTCCTAGGAGCATGAAATGTGACTCCTGGGCTTAGTCTTGACCCGCACCTTTGCAAACCCTTGCCTTGGTCGCAAGCCCAAGGCTAGGGTTATGACATTGGTAATATAATATGGAAACATGTGGTATGAATTGGAAATATACCCAAAAAAATTCATTAAGCACTGTAACGCTTGTTTAAAAAAATTGTAAGCACCGTAAAAGACTCCTATTTCTTGTGAAATTTTAAAAACATGACATAATTTGGAGTAGATTCTTCAAACATATATTTACATAACACTATAAAGTAACATATTTTTAAATCAAAATAAATTTTCAATGATATTTTTAACAAAGATTCTTGTAATATTCTCCCAAAAGCACTCACCCAAAGTGGTAGGTGTGGTTCCTATTAGCGTGTTTGCACCCCATGCCATTATGATTTCCCAAATTTCAATAAACTACTTTCCACATTAGTCTCTAGTTTTTCATTTGTGTCTTGTACCCACTATGCTTATGCATTTCAAATACTTTTGATAAGGTTATTGAAATTATTCGTTGTATTCTAAATGTTTTGAAAACCCACATATACACTTTTTTTTTTACTTTCATAATTTGTAGCACATTCCATGAAAAAACATATTCATTAGATATAATAACCCTACTTGGTTTAATCTTTCAAGGCTAACCTTGTCATAAAAAAGATCAACCCTTGAAGTTCTTGCTCACATTTTTTTATGTGTGGTTTAATTCCTTGTTTTGGTTTATGCCATCTCATATTCATTGTTGCTCATTACATCCTCTTAACCATTCAAGTTCGCACGTTGCATTTGAGTTCTATTTTATTATTTGCGTTATTGCTCTTTTATTTTTCTTTCAGTTTTTTCAGTTATATTGTTGTGCTCTTGGAAATATGGTAACATTTCATGTTGTTGGCCGCTTGAACCTCACCATCATGGTCAATAGTTTAGGGACGACCTTTATCTCTAAACACTATTTGTGAATTATGTTTGTTTTTTAACAAGGATCTTTACGTATATCCAAGGAAATCTTGTATGATTCTAACAACTTGATTTCAAGTTCATTGTACCAAATTCCCACCACCTCTTCTTAAGGGCATTAGTGGGTTGTTGGTTATGGCCACTATCACATTGTTGGCGATAGTTTGACTAACAACTCTCAAGACAACATTCTCACGCTTAGAACCAAAGGTTCTATTGTCAAGATTATGAAAGACGAGTACAAAGTTCTTGACACTCTCCTTTAATGTTTAAACATTCTTACATCTTCTGTTTTCATTGAACTATCTGATTTTCCTCAGGTGACAACTTGACATCTAATGGTTTTTTGATGAGATCACCAAGAGTGATTTATCAATGTATTACCTCATAGTTACCACAACCCTCTAGCCTTGCAAGTAGTATTCAATCTATTGTCTCTTGCCAAGACATACCTCCAACAAATTGCAAAATTCGGATTATATCCAAATACCTTTTCAAAAAGTTCAGTTATTACCAATTGTTTTCAATGGAAATGTCCTTTTCAAATTGCCACCTATGCTTCCAATTGCTCACAAGCCTCGCAAATGTAGGGCATGGATAGAAAATATGATGGTCATGCTTGATGCAAGATGATCACAACCAATATCAATAATAGTTTTGGGCTTAGTTTCAAAAAAGTTCATTACTTGGGTCACTTGAGGTATATGGCAAATGACTATGAGAACTTTGTGCACACTATTTCTTGCAATGAAATCTTCTGGTGCAGTGAATGCACACATATTCCAATCATGGGTCAAATGGTAATATCTTCATTCGCTTCCTCCTTTACATGCAAATTCTGTCATTTTCCTCTTCTGTGTGTGGTAAATTGTCATGGACAAATTTATTATATTGTGCATAGACTACCATCAATATCTAAAGCAGCAATTCATCTCGAAGTCCATAAGCATCTTGTGGCAGATGGCAAGTGTAGGAAATTTGTGGACGAGACTAGAAGGTTGATCATAGAGGAGGTCGATTGCATGCCTAATGTGAAAATATCTATGATTTCGCTAGGTGTTACCAAGACCTTTTTAGTTACATATTTGCTTAATGATAATGGTGATGGCAATGTGGAACTTTTAAATGGTGAACAACTAGAACAAATCCAAGACAAGTTTTCATAATTGAGTTCACCCAATGTTCGTAACTTGGTTGTTGCTTTCAAAAATCATGCAAGGCGTGGTTATATTGATACCATCATTGAATTGAAATCCAAAAGTTGTTATGTTTACATCCAGGAATGTTGATTCCCAGGTCAAGTTATAAGACAAAAGGTTTTCATTTTCAAGATGTCGATAAATGGTGTGGGGAGTGGAGTGACTTTCGTCATGCAAATGCAACTTAGAAAGGATTTGTAAAACGTTTGGATCATGTTTGATCACGTGAAGTGTGTTGCTAGTTGGACAACTATGGCTTGTCATGTGTACGATCCTGCTTATTGTAAAATGATGACCATTGCAATTTGTGACATGCAGTCTAAAGACACCAAAACTTAATAGATCATGCGGACAAAGCTTAATGAAACCATGTTGAAGCATGAGTTTCCAAAACCAAAATTTAAAGGATTCATGCCTGATAATGCACAAGCCAATTGGAACACTATTAGAATTATCTATGGTTTTAGGGACCTTTTTGTCAAGATGGTTAATAAGGAATGTGCCTATTTATTCCATTGGACTCAATCGTTCAATAAACACAGCAAACAACTGATTAAACCTAAATTGCAAGATCAACACAATGTTTTATGCAACCAACACAAGAATGCAAAATCCTTTGTGGAGGTCGACGATCTCTATGTTATAATTCGTTGTTGGTGGTTGTCATTAGGGGTTGTTTTGGAAATAGATGTCCATGAGCTTGCAAATTGGTTTAACTTTTAACATTTTTGTGTCAAGCAATGGGGAGGTTTCATGGTCCATGTGAGCATTTCACCTACAAACTCCTATGACTCCCTCTTCTATTTATTCAAAATTGGAATTCCATTTGCATTCGAGTTCCATCTACATGTCACTTCCATCTGTGCTTCCATATGTGTTGTGACATTCTAGATTTTGCTGATCTTTCTTTTCCTTTCTTCTATAGAAGTTTAGTGATGAAGAGTGGGCTAACATGCCCACTTGCAATCTGGCCAAACTATGCATAACATCTAGTTGCAACAATTGGGACGACACGGCACTTGTTTGTACACAACAATGTCTAACAATTACATTCGTGTTTTCAAAAAATCTACATTGTATAGACAATACTTGTAAGGTGGTCCATCTGGTCATGGTTCTAATAGGAATGAATTGTTGTCGAGGAAGGCCCAAAGGTCAAGTGATCCTACTAGACTTTCTGCAACAATGGCAAATTACACGCCTAGATTATCCTTTACAAATCGCCTACCAGACCTCAAGGGAGAAGAGGTTTATGGGTCTTCCAAATGACCTATTGATTATCATCCTAGCACTAACAATGATTCCCATCTCTTTTGACCATGTGAATTTCTTTCGTCCACAAGTAACCATTCTTACTACTACACCCAATATTATGGACAATGTACACATGCAACAAATGCCATCTAGTTCTAGTAAGTTGTTATCTTTACTATCTCAAGGTCATGGCCTGGAGTTGAAGGAAAGTATTTGTGTTGACGACCAATGGCGTTTTGAACATTGCCCACCCAATTCTGCAATTCAATGTTCTACAAGACAAAAAATCACAACACTCAAATGCAAAGCAAGGATCAACCTTTACAAATTTGTAAATGGAACTCCTACTCCATGTTACTCAGGTTTTTGGGTATAATATCACAACAAATCATTCGAACACCATAAGCACTGGTTTTGTCCAGACGACTTGAGTTGTTGCATTGGTGGAACATTGTGAAAATTTGCAATTCTTAGGCATGTAGTTCCAACTGTATGGCCCATCCAAGATGGTATTAACTTAACTCAAAATGAATTAACAACTTTAGAAGAAGCAGGGTTTTCCTTTGACCGCCTCCATAGAAGCAATGTTCGAAGTTTATTTGGCTCCCAATCTTTTTATTCAAACAATTCCCATGTGCTTATTGCAATGAGTTACCCCAATCTTGTGAAGCCTTTTGATGTAAGTTGTTGGCCTACAACTCATGGTGGCAAGAAGGTGAGATGACCTTTAATTCTCAAATCAACACAACAACACATTAACAATTGGGAGGTTGGCATCTTACTTTTCCAATGCATTGTTTTCCCCATTATTGATGTCCCCCCACCTAGGTACAGATGAATTTACAGTATGACAAGCAATACAATGTGACTATTGGAAATTTCCCTAGATGTGCATGTGTTTACTTTGTGGCAATGTTGGTAGGTACTTTAAGTGGCCCTAGGACATATGTGCAATGTAAACATGTGTATCACATCTTGTAATCAATTATGTTCTGTAGGTTCATGGAAGATTTCATTCATTACTACACGTGGAGTTGGGATGAAGTTCAACGTTTGTTACAATGTTCTAAAGTCTTAGGACTTCATTAATAATACATCATAATTGTATATGTATAAAATCAATTTGTGATTTTCTCATTCATGAAGTTTATAATAAATTTTTTGACAATCATAACGTGCTTCCTTGTATATTGTCTCTTTGTGTATAATATTGTAATACCTTGACCATTTCACAAATATTTCTCAACCATGTAATTTCCACCCATTTTAGTAGTTTTTAAAATCAAATAATCTTTTTTACTCTTAGACATTTTGAATATTGGTTGCACTAGGGATTATGAAATGCATCTTTTTATTTTCTTTTGTTTTCAAGCCTTCACATGAGGTTGCACTTGATAATTCAAAAAAATTGATAAGATAATTAATCAAGTTATTATTGGTTTTTTATAGGTTTGATAGTAAAATCATTATGTTTCAAGAGGCTTTACAATTTTGATTTGCCATTATGCTCTATTACAGTCAACAAATTGTTGTGAAAATCACTAATCGAGTGCTTCCACCTTTGACATGGTAGATTTCTTAGACTATTATTAACTATCTTTCCCCAATTGTTTTTGCATATGTTTTTAATTAGTTGCATGGAAGTTGATTTTTTAGTGATGTTTCACATTCTACCGTTTCCATGAGTTTGAAACTTAGGGGGAAAAATCAAGTTTTGCCTTCATTTGAAAGCCTAATGGATGATGATTCAATTATTAATGATGAGTTATCTTTGCTAGCTTTTAACATTAAAAAGGAGGTAATCAATGTGTTGGATTCTTTCCTCTCATTCTTAAAGGTTTATGATAAGAGAAAAGCCCATAATATGACCTTTTTGATGTTAGACCTTAGGTATAAGAGCTTTCGTATAATATCCTCATTTATTGGAATGGAGCAAGTTGTTGCTTTTGTTGAGGAATATGATAGGAAACCTTATATCCTATCTTGGTGAGATTAGAGAGGAATTTTGTTGACCAGGATATTTTTTATTAGGATTATAATTTGGATATATTTGAATAAACATTATTAGAATTCCTAATTTTTTTTACTAAAAATTTTGGTAAAAAAAACCCATTTTGGACATGCGTAAAAAAAACCTCTTAGTCATTTTGGACATGTCATTTTGAACCTATCCCTTGTGATTGCGCCATGTACTTTTTGACCTAACCTAAATTGGCATTTCTAACTAATCATTTTGACTTGTCAATATAACAATCAAATGATTTTTTGACTAATCAAACACCATTTTGACTAAGCAAATGCCACATGGCATTTAAACATTGGCCATTTAGGTTGTGCCACGTGACATTTGAACATTGGCCATTTAAGTTATGCCATGTGGCATTTAAACATTAGCCATTTAGGTTATGCCATGTGGCATTTAAACATCAACCATTATGTTATGCCACGTGTCATTTAAACATTGGGCATAAGCTATGCTACATGGATAGGACCTAAACAACCTAGGTTAGACCTAAAATTAGATACTTACTTTTAAGGTCCCTATGTCTAGGTACCTACAACCTAAACTCCTAAACCTAGGTCTAGGAGCTTATAACTAACAACTACATATAGAAGCCTAAAAAAGGCTAAGGCAACCTAAGCTATGACCTTTACTAGGTTTAAATGTACACCACCTAAATTAAGCCTACACCTAGATGACCTAGGTAAGAAAATCCTATTTCATTTTGAATTTGACCTTTAAGGTTGAGCCTTTTTAATTAGCTCATCCCAAAGGGCCTTAGTTTTAAAAATATTTCTTATGTCTTCAATGCTTATGGTGCATCTATTTATATTGCTCATCATTTGGAAAGGATAACAAATAATATAAGACAAACTTTTGAAAGAGAGAAACATTTTCATGTTCACACAACACTAGAGTCTAAAGTTCACACAACATTATTCCTAAATAACTATGTAAAATACATAAATTATGTAAATAAATAAAGAGGTAGGTAAATATGTATGTTAATTAAGTTAAAATAAAAATTAGTAATAGTCCTTATATATAATATTTTAGGTGTCCATCCATCCGGTTGTCCTCCTTGGGGGTAAGGGGGTTAGGGTTAGCATGCCCTTCATAATGAATATTTTTGGGCTTATGATATAATTTACCTTATGCTTTACAATTTGGGGGGGGGGAGTAAGGCCCATGGGTGGGGTGCGTTTTAGAAATAAGGGGTCTAGGAGGAGGGGACCTTACCCTATACTTAAGTAATTTTTAGTTTTTACACCATGTAAAGACTTGCAATAAACTAAATTTTGCCAAGTTGGGAATTGGGATCAGGTTTTTTTTGTTATAAATTTTTTAAAATTAAATTTATTTATAAATTTGTGATATCAAAAATTTGACGAAATTTTCGAAAATACTAGGAAAATTAGTTGATTTTACACTAGGGAAACAAAAAAAATTCCCTATTTACACTAGAACTTGGGATCCCTTTTGTTTCCCTGGTTACCTTTCCCACAAAACGGACCTTTTCACCTATCTCCCCCCCTTCAACACAACAACCCTCATTAAACCAATGAACGAAGAGGAAGAGGAGGCCCCTTTGGAGGACCCGCGTGTCCACCAGAACCGTCTTGCCTAGGAGAGGCACGTTCTCAGTTTTAAATAAATAAATACAATTTAAAGAAACCGGGGGACTTCATAGTGTCCGAAGGTCACGGGTACCCACTAATTAATATATAACTATTTAGTTATAATTAAAAATTACAACCATATTACAAATCTTTGAATTATATAAAATAATCAAGATAATTATAATGTACTATAATGTTGATTGATAATTACAACCAAATTATAACCAATTTTTACAAATTTAACTTAATTCATTATATATTATCAACAATGTATTTGTAATAATTAATAATTAACTATTTAATTACACATTCATTAGTGTATTTTAGTTAAATAACTAGTTAATCAACTAGTAATTTATCATATGTATATAAATGGTTTATCTTAACCTATATAACTAGGTTACCTATAAGCTAAAATATAGGTAAATAGGTGGAATATACATAGAATATGTATAAATAAATACAACTACATATAAGCAAATTATATTTAAGTTATTTAACCACATACTTACATTACATAAATTATATAGGTGATTAATTTAACCAAGGAAAATTTAATTATGGGAAAATTAGTGATTGGTAAAATAATATTTAAACTAACCACAGCTAAAGTAATTATGGAAAAATTAATGATTATTAAACAAATAATGGCTAAACCAACCAAAAATTTAAAATAATTATGGAAAAAATAACCATGATTAAACTAAAAATGATTGAACTAACTATGAATAAAATAAATATGGCCAAACTAATTAAAGAATAAAAAATTTATGGTTAAACCAATCGTGTCTATATTAAAAATGGCTAAACTAACCATGAATAAAGTTAATATGGTTAAACTAACCAATGAATAAATGTTTTATGGTTAAAAAATTATGCATAAATTAATTATGGCTAAACTAACTAATAAATAAATATTTTATGGAAAAAAATATGTTAAAATTAATTATGGTTAAAATAAACATGAATGAAATAATTATGCCTAGATTAACCATGGTTAAATTAAAAATTGTTAAACTAACCATGAATAAATAAATCTGGTTAAATTAACCATTAATAAATTTAATATGGCTAAATTAAATAATGAATAAATATTTCATGGAAAAAATAATTATGATTAAAATAAACATGAATGAAATAATTATGGTTAAAATTTTAAAAAGTGTTTAAAATAACTATGGCAAAAGAAAACATGGCTAAATTATGAATATTTCTAAATTAACTATGGGTTTATTGATTATGGTTAATTTATTAAGGTAAAATAATAATATGTAATATATATATATATAATTATGCTTATAATAGCCATGGTTAAATTAAATATGGTTAAACTAACCATAATTAAAACATATACAACTAAACAAACTATGGTTAATTGAACATGATTAAATTGACCATGGTTAGATTAGTTATGGTTAGTTTTAATTTTAATTAGTTTTTGCATAAGTAGTTGAACTATAATTAATTTCAATGTAGTCAAATTAACCATAATCAAATAGATTATATATATTATTAATTTAATCATGATTCATTTGGTCATGATTCATTTAGTTATGATTAGCTAACTTTTACATTTTCCAACTTTTTTCTAATTGGTCAAACATAGTCAAAATGTTAAATGTAATCCCAAGATACCCAATTAATATTAAATTTTGGAATTGGCCCTTTTGACTAAACCATTGTCCACTTTGACCAAACCTACTTAATTAACCCTATTGATTGAATATTAAAAACCCATCTAGTCAACTTGGTCAATTTGAAAAATAGGAAGTCTAGTAATGAGACTATAAGCACAAATGAACCAATAGAAAAACTCGTCAAGAAGGAGTTTCTAATTTTTAAGAGGTATTAATTTGATGTTAATCAAATGTCCTCTTCAGTGCTAACAAAAACATGAAACAATGTTTCATACATTTGGATTTTTAGTTTGACAAATTTTGGGGATTGTTGGATCCCAAATAAAATAAAAAGATCTTTTATTTGGCTGGAATTTTTATTAACCTTAGGAGATGTCATTTGTAAACAGAAAATTAATGAAGTTGATTTTGTCAACAAAAATTGACCTAATGATCCTAGAATAGGATGTAAATCTCCATTTAATTTAATAGAATTTTTGAAAGGGATATAGACTTAAAAGAGGAGTTAAAAGAGTTTGAAAGGGAATTTGAAAAGGATGAAGTTGTTGAAATGTAAAAGTTCAATAGAAAAATTGATGGTTATTTTAGATTTTTTTTAAACATCACTTATAATTTTTTCATTTAAAAAAAAAATCAAATCAAATCAATAATTATTTAATTCAAATTTATTTTTTAGAAATTAATTTCTAATTTATTTTATAAAAAAGTAATAATTGGTTGGTGAAAATTGGCAAAGGATAATAGTTTATTTTCAAATTTCTAAAAACCAGCATTGTAAGAATTGGTTAATTTTTTAAAAAACAATGTTAATACCCTTGTCCATGGTAAAACATTTTGATTTTGGGG
>Ga0116227_10004715_pt1 | contig 29457 bp, 21 predicted proteins | sample S1TSphgellanicum_FD_89693 | JGI IMG/M metagenome (GOLD analysis project Ga0116227, IMG submission 89693) | Host-associated microbial communities from peat moss isolated from Minnesota, USA - S1T2_Fb - Sphagnum magellanicum MG | ecosystem: Host-associated > Plants > Peat moss > Unclassified... | reverse complement strand
AGGGAAATAACAGGGGGGTTTGTGTGGTAAAAAAAGGGAAAAAGGTGAAATGGCGGGAGGGATAGGGGGGAAAAAGAAGGAGGGGGGGGGAGGGAGGGGGGGGGGAGGGGGGGGAGGGGGGTGGGGGGGGGGGGGGGGGAGGGGGGAGGGTGGGGGGGGGGGGGAGGTGGGGAAAAGAAGAGGAAAAAATTTTGGGGGAGAGAAGAGGTGGAAAAAAAAAAAAAAATCCGGGCAGGGGGATGGGATTTTCGTTCATCCGGAAAACGGCCTCAAGGGGCTCATCCGCAACTGGTGCATTGGTGGCTGCTAATTCACTCCAGCCTCTTATGCCTACTCCTCAAGAGGGAAAGATCTTTCCCACTGGCAATGCCCTGCTCTTGTTTGTTTAATGTATCTACAGATAACTCTTATAGAGTGTTAAAACCCCCCCCCAACAAACTCATTGACTAAAGAATCTGGCCATTTCTAACTTCTTTTCCTCAAAAGATGATAATTTCTGCACAATTTTTCCGAAAAGACAAAAAACCGATTATACACTTTGCAACATATTATTATAATTATTATTCTTATTAGTTGTGGCTGCAGTGCAAAAATTTGCCAAAAAGAAAACACTAGTTTAGCTATGTTTTGTCTTGCAATTTTAAACAAAATTTGTCTAATTTTTGTTTCACTCTAATGCATCAAAGTCATTTACCCTGATACACCCATGGGTATATATATATATATATACTAGGGTACTCACGTACCCTATGTGACAAATAAATGGTTTTATTGTGATGAAGGTGATGGGGGCACATACATGACCCTCACTTTCTTGATTCTTGTGAGTTCCATTCGGGCCTCGGGTGTGACCCAAACTAACATAACATTTTACCTTCAAAGTGTCATTGTGGATGGTCTTATTTCGCATTGTTCTCGGACTACACCCCTATTCCAAAGAGCCGGCCCTTTTTGGCCCAGACTTTGCTAAACGGTGGGTGGGGAGGTGTGCGGGCCTAGCTACCTAGCTTTCCATATGACTCCATAAATAAAAGAAAAAAAAGGACTTTTTAATAATTTTATTTAATTCATGTAGGTAGGTTTTCAACATTTTCCGGGGGCGGGAGGGGGGGGGTTGGGGGGGGGTTCAAAGAGGTGCTTTTCATACATCAACGGTTGTCAAAGAGTGCCATTGTACGTAGTTGCCTTTGTGGTCCCAATGATGAAAACATGGTGGTAGTTTCATTTGCGGTGAAAACGGCAAATTTTTTTGGAAAAAAGAGGGTGAAAGAGAAGGGTTTTGGGGGTGAAGGACCGGGGGTCATGGGGCACGTGCGGGGAGCCCGGGTGGTGGTGGTGGTGTCATATCATTGGTGAGGAAAAGAAACAACAAGCTGAAAAGCAAGCAAAAAAAACTGAAATGATGTCGCAAAGCTTTCACAACCATACATTGATACTACAACAACAACAACGCCCCCAACATGTGGCCCGTGGTGAGATATCACTTGCACTTGCACCAGGGTGAAAAGCCAACCAAAAACCAACCATGGATCCAAGGCCACAAACCCATATCAACTTTTGGAGTCCTTTTTTTTTTTTTCCTTTGTGTGTGTGTGGAGTACCGTTCACAATATATAAAGATAAGTACTAAAGTACTTACCTATCTACCTAATTAGGTTCATTTCATTTCTTTCTTCGGTCCCAAGAGAAGGAAGAAACAAAAGACCCATCAACTTTCAACACTCAAAGCAAAAATGCTTTGATTCAACATTATGTAGCATAGTGTGGTCGGTCGGTTGTCCCAAAGTGGGTCAGTATCATCGACAAGTAGGTAGGAAATGTAAGTGGTTTACTATGTAAGTAGGTAGGTAGGTAGGTATACTCAAGTAAGGCACCCAATGGTAACCCTAAACATATATTATTTTTAGACATGCTGAAATTTTCTAAGAAATTTTTTAGCAAAGAAATTTGTTTTTGTTGTGAAAGGAAAATGAAGCATATTTTGGAATAATCTATTTTTTTTCAAAATGTGATCTTCAAAATTAAATAATTAATCAACAGAGACCCGAACAAACTTGCTATTCAACTATGGTAGTAATAGTATACAAGCAAAATGCAGTTCATAGGGTAACAGGTTCTATGGTAGAGGAAGAGATGTGATACCGGTAGAAGAGTCGGATACCAGCTCTTCTTCTTCAAGGTTTGGCTTCTTCTTTGGTATGTTCCATGGATGCTGCTTGTCCTCACAACTACTTCCCTGACCAACCGCGCACATAAACACAATCGTGCTTTACCCTCCCCACTTATGGTGCTCTCCTCCTCCTTGTTGCCTGCTCACCAACAACTGAAAACAAAATCATTAGGTATCACAATTGTGAAGAGGGAAGAAAACCAGCACAATTTGTTAATATAGAAAGTAGAAGAAAGCTGAAAGAAAAAAGAGGGCAAGCTCTAGAATGCAAGAGGAGCTACTAGGTTGGTAGTAGGTACTGCCCCCCCTATTTACAACTGCTTGTCGCTTCTGGGGATTCCTCCAATGGTGACTGATGATGATGATGATGATCAATTGATGACAATGGTAAGAAGTACTAAGAACTTAAGCAAGGATCTTTCTTCCTTTTCCCAAATTCATAGATAATTTTCTAACCAAGAAGTTCTCCTCCTCCCGCGCCTAACTGATTCCAAAGATGGGAAGGAGCAGCCTCATCCCATATTTGAGGAAAAATTTGTTGCAGGTCTTTTGATGTAGTTGTGTATTGGCACTGCTTATTTCGGTACTACCTATACTATCTATCTATCTATCCTATGCAGCTGGTGCTCAGTGCTTACAGTTCTTTTTCACCACCACTCATTCATCATGCATGAAAAGGAAAGCAAAGTAGGGCAATAGGTATCAGAAAGAAGACATCAAAAGTCAAATAAAAAATTGGCGAGAGAGGCAGGGACCCACTATAGAGGTGCTGAAGTCCACCCTAAAGACAAGGGCATGCGGTCGATCCCTTGCCTACTAGCTGAACAAGATTCCTCCACCCACTTTTGGCTTCACCTGTCCCCACCACTCCCCTCCAATCCAATACAAAGATTATCTGCAGCCAGCCAAGCCCAAGGGAAGTGAGAACTTGAACACCAAACATAATCTGCAGTCAGACAAGCCCAAGGGAATTGAGAACTCGAACACAAAACATAATCTGCAATCAGAGGCAATTGAATAAACAGCAGTGGCAGAACTTGGATCATTGCCAACAAACCTGCAGTACCAAGGTGAGAAGAAAAATGAATCTGGGTTCCATGTCCACTTGCAATAAGCACTGCACTACTCCCATTACTCCAACATTCAACAGTTGAATACTTATATAGTATCCATAAGAAGTACAGATACCAAGTAAAAAAAAGTAGTCCAAACTCCACAAAACATGTCTTCACAATGCATGCTTGCTTGCAGAAGAAAAAGCATGGAAAGAAATGGAGAGCATCATGTTCTGGAAGTTTGAAACAATCTGGAGTCAATTACAAGCCAAGATCATCATCTAGATTGAATCACAGGAACAAAGGAGGGTTAGAGACTTTTTTAAAATCTTCACCTCATCGAATTCATGACATTTCTTCCTTCATACATTTGTGTGTGTGTGTGTCCCACCAGAACTCTAAATAGTTTTCTGGAAGCGAAGATTGTAAACATCATCACCAAGAAGACATGGTACAGAAGAGCTCCTGCTAATCAGGTTACAACCACCAACATGACCTTTATGCACATCCTAAAAGACTAACCTTGCTCCACCTGCCAGGATTTTTTTTTTCTGGCTTATTGCATGACAGATGCAATATGCTTCAACTGTACAAGCATTTTCTTGGATGTCCCATTTGCCATCCCCTGCTTCAACTATGTTACAGTTGAGAAACTCACACTGCCCCTCACCGTCCCCTCCATTTTCCTTGTACATGTCCATACACTAGCTGTTGTCTTGATATGTAGAAGCAGAGAGAATCCATCCTCTTTAATTGACAAGAGCTGCACAACGAAGTTGCTTTGACATATACCCATCTCCATCAGCAGCAACTGTTACAGCTGCTGCATGGTTGAGTTCTAGTAATTCCCTTCAGGTGCTATTGGTACAAACCAAGCCAGTTATACCCCAGCTCTGATGCTCCAAAGTCTTGAGAAACATTCGACAAGCTCCTCTCTGCATCATTGACTTCAGGAGACAGACTTGAATTCGAGGGTGAAGCATATACATGTTTGACCTCAGGTTGGGGCCGTCAGAAATGTTACAATCCCACATTCTGATAGGGATGGCAGTGAAGAGGAGATAAATAGGATCCACCCTTGTGGGTAAGACATCTTCTTCTTCTTCCTAGTTCTCAACCTTCGAGAGGAGCCCTGTGAGGAATTCCCTTTCGTCTCTTGCAGCCTGATCGATGGGAGGCGATGGGTGGTGGTGTCCTTGGTGACATGTTGTCTTGGAGAAGATGATGATAAGAAGCTGGGGAGAAGTTACTGGTGCTTGACATGGGGGGCCTCTCCGATGTCAGTTCTGAAGATTGCCCCAAGTTGTATGCCTGGATCTCGTCAATGGGTTCTCGGTACAGAGAAGAAGCAGCAGCAGCAGCATTGTGGTGAGCGTTTGACCCCGTGATGGGATGTGTTGGCGAAGAGTCTGCTCGTAGCTGTGAAACCTTCTTTGAGCGCACTGGCTTCTTGTAAGAAGAGGAATCCTCGGACTCTGAAGCTCCAAGAGCATGACTACTACCTTGAGGTCTTGGTTGCAAAACAAAAGACAAATTTCCATGCCTCTTTATTCCATCAAGCTGCACGAAGACGACAAAGGGACGACATTCGATGTCAAGATTCTCAAGATCTGATCCAGAGCAACAGAAGAGAGAGAGTACTGAATGAATTCCTGGAATGATCAACGTGAATCTGAAAATGGGTTGTTGTTGCAGTAGTAGTACGTACCTTACAACCAAGGGAACAGAAGCGGAAGGTGTCCAACAGGCTGCGCTCACAAGACTCGCAGGTATTGGTAACTCCTTTGGCCGGCCTGGGTTGCGGCCGTTCATTCAGAAACACCACGCGCGCGCTGTTGATGATGTAAGTCTGGACGCCTGTGATATCCAGCACCTTCTGAATCTCCGAGACTCGGATCACATCGTGGTACGACGAACGTCGAATCTGCAGCACGCCGCCACAGACACACGCAGTTTTTGGTCAGAAAACACATTGAGAGGTCTGTTAACAGGACTGCCTTCTCACGCAGACCTGAGGTCTCGGGCGCGGCCGGAGAGAGAGAGAGAGATTTCAGTGTTCCCACACCTGCACAACATGGTGGTCCTTGTGTTGCGGCAGGCAAAGGGAGCAAATGCCGCCAGAGCCAGTGCATTCCAAACAGAAGAGATTGCATTCGCATTTGTGCGAGACTCCGTGAATCCGACACGAGGTAAAGAACGTCGTCGCCAGCAATGGCTTCAGCCATCGCGGCTCCTCTCCCTCTGGATGATTTTGGCCGTCGTCTCCTTCGATCCTTATAGGACCTCCCTGTCAATTGCAAACACGATTGTCAACCTGCAGCATCTGATTCTAGAGCTCCTCATGAGAAAGGATGAGGAAACAAATGCACCGGCCGCACTTACGCAAGCCCTCTAAACATTTCTTGTACTCTAGACAACAGCATCAGCAGCTTCGCTTAGGCCAGAAAGGTGTGGCGCTTCACGGTCCTAGTGACACTCCTCAAATGTTTTCTTTCGTGCGGCATTCTCACCATCGTGCAGCTCCTCGTCGTTACCATGAACCTCAAGAGCTTTGCTTCTAGATAGCAGTTTTGCGAGAATCTGAGCATGTCTGTTACAGGCGGGAAAGAAGCGGCATGCAGCTCTTCTTACCATGGTTTTAATTCTTCTAGCCTTGGCAGGAGGGCTAGAAGCTTGCTGTGGCTGCACCGTCTTGATCGCCAGCGAGGAGTCTTCTTGTGTCTGCGGCGCCAGAATCTGCAATCTAATATCTGCTGCTCTGATATCTCCAACTGTGTGCAAGTCCACAAAGCAAAGCGGTTTCCGCAACGAGAAGCTCTCGTGTGTTATACCGATTGATCGATCTGACACGCGCCGAAGAAATCTACTTCCACCTTACACAGTCGACAGCAACAAACCTCCTTCCGGTAACACTAAGTTGCAGGCGTCTTTGAAGCCTCAGATCTCTGCAATGAGCACACAGATCGTTGTCAGACTACATGACTTAATTCCAGATTGCAGCAGCATCCTTCATGCTCTTCCTAAGCGACGCTGCAGCAGCATCTGAAGGAGCAAGAATCAAATAGATGCGTAACCACGGGGGAAATTGCACAATGCGGCATTTGACATCACAAGATTTTCAAGGAAACACATGGTGATCTATCTCCTGCAGCCATGCTCTCACACGGTTTTTTGTCTACATGCAACAAATCTGACAATTCCAGATGCATCGCAGTTAGTATGTACAGAAATTTACATCTCGAGTTCTCATCACTCCGGCTAACACAATGCAACAGTCGAATTATGCAGAAAAACAGAAATAAGTTCTTCTTTGCTGGAAGAGTTCAATGCCGAAGAGGAGGATCTATTGCTGTTCAGATATCATCTCTTTCTCACATTCTAGCGGTTTGGCAATTCCAGGAAAACAAGGAACCGATATTACTATACCTTGATAGTGTATCCTAGACGATACACCAGCCACCAGGCAGCCGCTCTTGAAAATTTGTCTATGACCTTCTTGTTTCCAATGCAATGCCTCTGCACGTCCGGTTGTTGTCCTCTTCGACAGTGCACGCGTCCCTAACAAATTTCGCTTCTTTATATGTAAAGCAGAGCTCCAAGACAATCAAATTCCACCAGGTTATATTCTTCTCTTCTTCTTCTTCTTCTCCTCCTCCTCTTGCTTCTTCCCTCCTTTACCAGCAACAAGCAGGTCTCCTCCTCTTCTCCTCAAAAACAAATCCTCTCTCCTCCTCCTCCTCCTCTTCTCCTCAAAAGCAAATCCTCTCTCCTCCTCCTCTTCTCCTCAAAAGCAAATCCTCTCTTCTTCTTCTGCTCCTCCTCCTCCTCCTCCTCTTGCTTGACTCGAACACTTGGAAATTCAATCAATCTTCCGCTTTTTCTCTTAATCCTCCTCCTTCCGTGGAGCAACTCCAATGCTTGCCAGAACTTTTTTACAAAACAAAAAGATTCAATCGCTTGCCACGAGTAACCAAAGGTTGTTCAAAATTGATGCATAAAAGAGACACTCTCTCCAATGAAAACACCAACAACAACAACAACAACAACAAAAAACCAAAACACAACGCAAATAATTACCACTCAACACACCCTCCCCCCCCCTCTTCTTCTTCTTCTTCTTCTTCTTCTTCCTGCCTTCTAACTAAGGTTCCAATTTTCAACCCATGTGCCAAGTCAAGAGTGGAATTTTATTGTTTAAAAATTTCTGAAAGAAATTAGTTTTCTTTTCTTTGCTGTGGTTTAATTAACAATTTTTAATCAATGCTAAATTTTGTCTGTAGGCTTCTTTTCTTTTTTTTCAAAATGGCTAAAAAAAAATTTTTTTTTCTATTTTTTAGATTTTTTTTTTTAAAATTTGGCAGATTTCTCCATTGGGTTTTTTTTAGCATGTAGTCTAAATTTAGTCTGTTGGCTTCTTCTTTTTTCCAAAATGGCTAAAAGCATTTTTTTTTCGGTTTTTTAGTTGTCGAAAAATCGGTAGATTTCTCTATTGGGTTTTAGCATGTAGTCAAAAATGTGAAAGCCACTTATAAACATTTTTATTATCATATCTTGTTTATTTATAGCCAAATTTGGTTAAACTGTCTTATGGACACTCATCACTTCAAAGCGACATCACCAAAAAAAATTAAAAATGATGAAACCTTGCCCTCACCTGTCGTCACACATTTGGTATCATCGGCAAGCCCTCGACGATGACGAGTAAGTGTTTATCGAAGTGATTTCATAATGTTTTACACCCACACCGATCGATGACTTGGGGTGCACACCGAGGCGGTTTCATAATGTTTAGACCTATGATGGGAGAGTTAGTGAATAATTTTATCCCAAAAACTTCAACAAAATCAAAACTAAAAATCTTATGGAAAAGAAAAAAATTGGGGGCACACTCTTGGTATTGTTGGAAAGCCCTCAATTTTTGTAATTTTTCGACCTAAGGTGGTGCAAGGGATATTATGATATTATTGGGTTTTAAGAATCATTTGGAAAGAGAAATTTGTTGGGGGGGGGTGTAAGGAATTGACAATTGGGCCAACGGGCTAAGGCCACACTAGGTAAGAGCGAAAAAGGGGAGGAAAAAATGGGGACGGGTGGGGGATAATAAGTACTAGTTTGGGAGGGGGGACCTGTGGGGGTCCTTTTTTTAAAAATTCTTTTTCCTTTTTTTTTCTTTTTTTTCCTTTTTTTCAATGATTCGCAATTGGTAGGTGGGGACCCATTAGGCGACAACAACACAACTACTCTGGCTTCCCAATTTCCTCATTTAATTTAATTTTTTTCCCCTTCTTTGTGATACTTACGTTTTGCAAGGGGCTTGTGATATGACTACAATCACGCGATTGGGAACTTGTTTTTGTTAGGAAGAAAAATGTGCAAAATAGTCAATGGATGTAAGTTATTTTGGAATTGCATTGGGAACGTTGTTTCTTAGTAAGAGAAACGCCACTAAAAAGTCAATGGAACTAAGTTGTTTTGGCATTGCATTGGGAACGTTGTTTCTTAGTGAAGAAAATGTGCAATAAAGTCAATGGAACTATTTGGCCATTGTATTGGGAACTATTGGGCATTGGATTGGGAACTCTTTGGTCATTGGATTGGGAACTATTGGGCATTGGATTGGGAACTCTTTGATCATTGGATTGGGAACTAGTGGGCATTGGATTGGGAACTCTTTGGTCATTGGATTTGGAACTCTTTGGATTGGGAACGTGTTTGTCGTTAGGAAACAGGTGCAAGAAAAATCAATAGAACTGATTTGCTGTTGGATTGGGGAACTTGTTGATTTTGGAAGATACCATGTCCATCAAAGTCAATGGGACACTATTTGTCAAGGAAGTGGAAGATGTGGATGGATGAAACTTTGACATTATTTCTCAAGGAAGTGGAAGACGTGGATGGATGAAACCCTTCTTTCGTTTTTTTCTTTACATTACATATAGTAAAGGACGTCGGGATGAAATGAAGCTTTTCATCCATCCGTCCAGATGGTGTTGGGAGGATGAGGAATGGGTTTTCTTTTTCTTTCTACAAAAGAAAAAAGAAAAAAACAAATCCCCCCCCCCTCCCCCCCCCTTTGAATTGAATGATTAGGGTGTCTCTCTATACATGATGATTCATTTGGTGAACAATTTTGGGAGTGATTGGTGGGGTCAAAAACAAATTATTTTTCAACGGCAAGTATGTAATTGACTTATTTTTTTTAGTTTTTTTTTTCCTGGTCTGTTGAACTAGACAAAATAGGTAGTTGGGTGAAAGGCCCTCAGATCATCAAACTATATAAGTAGGTGACGACCATTGGGTATTTTAGAAATGTATTTTCAATACATGAACAAGCAATATTGCTTGATTTTGGAATAAAAAAAACACAAAATCCCATGCTCCTCTTAACCATCAATAAGCACTATATTAGAATTCCCAAAAAAGAGTGCATGTTTTAATTCTTTCAGCCGGATGGATGTATATACCCATTCATTCATTCATTCATTCAACAACTCTTGATCCCTTAACAATTTATGGGCTTATCCCAAAGGGCGTAATCTCGTAATCTCCATGGAGAATTACCATTAGTGCCCGTGGACCATAATATACTAGTAATAACCCTAAAAATGTGTTTATGTCACTAGGTGGGCCTAGTTTGTTCTTATTATGATTTTGTTTTGGATGGTAGAACATTTCTCCGAACCGATTCTCTACGCTTCCCTTGACACGAAATCACTTGTTTTTTCTTTGTTCCATGCTGTGTGATGAACCTCATGAAGGCGGCATTATACATGAGGGGAGAGAAGGGGAGGCCAGCCTGCTGTTAATTAGATGACGAACCGCCCCTTCTCACCCCACTTGTTGTTGTAGCCCATGTTGGATACACTGATGTAATACTTACGATCAAGACTCAAGTTGTGTTTGCCTATTATATAAGCTTAGCGACAAAAAATACCATGTCTTGAGGCCGTTTCCAAAGAGCGAGAGCTCATGTGGTTTGGCTTTTACCCGAACTTCATGCTCAACCCATCTTCGGAGGAGTCCGTGTATTTAGAACAAAATTGAAAGGACTAAAAGAAAAAAAAAAGATTTTGTCAAAAAAAATTTCCTTTTTATGGCTCTTAAAATAAATTGTTTTGGATGAGTGAATTCACTCGGTTTATGTTTTTCGAGTCATGGTGTCAACTTTGGCCAACCACTACTAAATGGCTCGACCATCCATCCGTCCCTTCTTTTGTCCGTCCAATGTGTGTGGTTAGCCTCATATATGCATCTGGTCTTTCCTACTAGCTAGAGGTAGGTCCCCATGTGATAAAACCTTCTTTTCTCCCCCTTTTTTTGGGGCAAAAAGAACAAAGAAACCTTTTATTCCAAATCACACGGCAAAAAAAAGTGGGGATGAGGGGGGGGGGGGGTACCATTTTTTCCCATGAGGGACCCCCCTTTTGGCCCCCCCCTTTTGGCATCATGGTGATGAAATACACTACTTTAGACCATTTTTTTTTGTGGCGGAGAGAGGCGACTCAGAACACACCTAAGAAACTATGGACCAGACCTCCGGTGTTGGTCTAACCCATGATGACTAGTGAACAAATCAAACAAAGAAATCATGCCAAAAAGCACCAAAAAATTACTAAAGAAGTCCTTTCAAACCAAAGAGTCAAGAAAACATGAACTCTCACTCTCTCTCTCTCTCTCTAAACACGGATGAATGTACCTAGGTTGTAGTTCCTAAGCAAAAAGCATTTGAATGCCCATCACCTCATCCAACTCTAGACTCTTTAACCGCTTGAAAAAAATACAAAGTTCTCATCTTTAGGCCTTTTTTTAATTTTTTTTAATTTTTTTTAATTTTTTTTTTTTTTGTAGAGGCCTCGTGAGACGAGGCGGGAAGAGGGGAACTGGGTGGGACGTTCATTCAACAAGCTTAGAATGTGTCAATTATCGGCAAATAGAATTCAAAGCAATTGTTGAAAACAACCGGCCATGACATTTCTCGGAGGTCAAATTCCGCATAAGAATGTGTCATCCAAATACACCAGAAGATTTTCAGCAGGTCTTTACACTTAACGAGAGAGGAGGAAAATAAAAAAATAAAAAAATAGAGAAAATTAAATTAAATTAAATTAATAAAGATCAAATGAGGTGATGATAAGCTCATAGCATGGCGTAGGGCGGCTGAAGGGCTGGCTACAGATTCGTCACCTGGCTTAGGCCGCACTTTAAGGACCTCGTGGCTTCTCAGTCGGCCCCTCATTGTGGCCCCCTCCTCCCTTCATTGCACATGAGCTTTTTTTTTAAATAAAAAAAAATTCCCCCAAAATCCCCCCAAGTGCTCCCACCCACACCATTTTAATAAATAATTGCAATAACTAATTTTAATAAATAATTTTGCGATATGGTCATGGGTGCAATGTTGTCCAAAGAGGCAGCTCCTTTTTTTTTTTTTTCACTAAAGAATTACACCTAAATTGGTGGCATTGGGTCGTCATCGGCACAAAGCCAAACCCCAAAAATATATAATAATAATAATAATCGCCCAAAGAGGACGTTCTTTGACCCCAGGCTAAGAAACTTCCTCATCATCTAGTGTATTTCGTCCCCTTCTTCCTTTTGGATTTTTTTTCCCTCTTTTGTTTTTTTGAGGGTTGAAATTCCTAGCCCACCCTGACGCAGAACTGACACCTGCAAATATAATATTTTATAATTATTTTAAATTATGGTTTTGAGTTTTTTTATAAAAAAATTTGTTATGGGGAGTTTTATGACATTCTCTAACTTCATAGCTTATATGGGATATGGGGACCAAATTAAAGGGTATTATAATTAATTATTTTTCTTAAGTTAATTTTCCCACCCTCCAATTTACAGGAGAAATATTAGAGTTCAAAAGGATGAAAAATAACATAATTATGATATCTTTATGTAAATGGGAGGTTTTTTAAGGTTTTTATAAAATTTGAAAATTTGGGCAAGCATATGTGGTTTTATCCAGTGTTGTGTGGTTCTTTGAAATTTTTAACAAAATTGCCCTTCAATATTTCAGAGAACCATCTGATTCTTGGTGATGTAATTTGCTCTTATGAGCTATTATGGTCTTTTTGGGGAGGGTACTATTAAATTCCGTAACCCCTAACCAGCTATTTTCCATCTTATTTACAACTTTCCAGCAAAACAACATCAACAAGTAAATTAAGTAAAAAGATAGCCACTGGTCTCTGAATAAATAGCCGAAGCAAAGTTTACACCAAATGGGGTGGGTATTAGATATTGCACCAAACCTCCTCTGGGTATCAAATTGGGTATCAAGTCGATAACCGTGGTTATCAAAAAATCAAATACCCAAATATTATATACAACCATCCATCGTTCTCAAAATTTTGGAAAATATCAATATCTGCCTTAAATTGCTATGTCTATGCCGGTTCTTTCATGAAACCCGGTGGTTCTTTGAAGTTTCTGAAATACTCAAACCTAGCGGTTCTTTGAATCTGATTTTTTTCAAATACTCCACAATGGTCATGACGTCATGACCAGGGTCAAATTTTTATATAAAAAATTGGGGAAAAAAAATTCAAAATTTTAGATAAATGATTCCAAAAAAGAATTTTAATTTCCTTTTTCTTGGTCAAAAAATGTAAAAAATTGTGAGAAAAAAATCTCTGGTTGTGACATCCCAAAGGAGATAATACTAGCAAAGTTTCGCCAAAAAAAGAAAAACTAAGAAATCAAAAACTCGAAAATGAAGTGATTTTGGAGGGTTTCAATCACCAAAAGTGAGGGAGAAAAAGAGTAAAAAATCACCAGATTTCTATAGTTGGTTTTCTGTGTGTAGCCATGAATATAGAAGGTTGATTTTTAAATTTGTACTTCATACCTGGGTTATAGCCAGATTTGGCTAAATCTTCCTAGGGATGATCGCCACTTCCTAGGCTACATTAAAAAATTCCCCCCCCAAAAAAAAACTGATATTATAAAGGAAATAATGGATAAGAAGTTGTCAAGAAATCCAACCCGGCATATTACATTCCGGAATGACACGATGAGAAAATCCGACCCTGCAGATTCTGTTGCTGGAATGCCACTTCCAATGGACGAGGAAGAGAACCTATGCTGCTGCAAAGGCGTTGCTTTTGCCGGTCTCGTGTCTCGTGAGCGAATCCCGAGGATCTAATCTCTTCCGCATTTGGACACCCAAATGCCGGGATTGCAAAGTCTCCAGCAACAAATAGTAAAGGGAATCGCCAAGTCCCACCAGAAGAAGAAGAAGAAGAAGAAGCAGCACCGCTTGATCTTCCACACCCATGAGGTAAGGTAGAGAGACTTTTGTGTATAGCGCAGCAACAACAGCCCAGCTTCCTTCTCACACAGGCCGCGGGACCGACCGTCCCCCACACCCCATCACCAAGTTGCACTGCATCTTCTTCCACTTATCAACTTACTTAAACAACTTTTGTATTAATAGCAACTTCGAGCACAAGCTTCGAGAATGGGGATCCAGCTTGCCTGCCTGATTCGGCATCTGATCTCTTCAGCAGCCTGCTGTTTCTTGTTGCTTGTGGATCCAGAAATAGGAAATTATTAAGCTTGTGGGTGGGAAGAATTTTGCAATGCCAGATTGGCTAGCTTCTTCCTCAAAACAAACAGGGGAAAGTTCTATACAGAAGAAATTTGCATTCAAAGCTCAATTTCCCAGCATTGCAAAACCTCTACTGAAAATGCAAGGCAACCCTACCATTGAGCCAAACCAAATTGCATGGAAGTTGGAAATCACCATGCTTGAAATTGCATGGGGGTTGGAAATCACTATGCTGGAAATTGCATCGAAGTTGGAAATCACTGTGCTTGAAATTGCATTGAGGTTGGAAGTCATTATGCTTGTGAGTTCTTAGAGGAGCTTCATCCATAACCCTCATTTGGGCATATAGCAATGTTTATTATCCGAGTCGATTATGGCACTCTCTCCTTTGTATGATGAATAGTAGTAGTAATCCACTATGTAAATGGCAATTGCATTGGATTGCATGGTACTGCTTCCAAGCAAAGTATTGTGAAGAATGTTGTTGGGCACTTCTTTTTTTGCTCCCCCCCCACCCACCTTTCTTATATTCTCTTTTCTTAGAACATTCTCATTCTTAGTAATGCATTGTTCTTGCACTCAAACAACAATGATTTCTCATTATTGGGATGTGGGGGAGAGGGGAGGAGGATTTATTTGGTGTTGATGAATTGTAACACCCTTTCCTTTCTTTGACAATGTGTCTTAGGAAAAGAAGTAGAAATCTGAAAAGTTGAACATATTTGGCATTGCTTGGGTGAATATGGACTATACAATGTTGTCTTGAGTTACCCATTCCAATTTCCATTTGGTAATGAAAATTTCAAATTTAAACCAATCAACTAATGACATGTTTGGCTTGTTTTTTTTAATGCCGTGAAATTGGGATTATTCTTTTCTAATTTTTATTTCTAAATCAACATATCACCAAGCCTTTTTCAAATCCAACATAATGTTAGAGTTAGAATCCCATTATGCTAAAGTTGGAGTGTATTTATTCTAGCTTAAATTGGCTTGTTGTTGCTATTTCTGATGAGACCAATGAGTGGATGATTCTTGCAATTAATTTAAAAGCTTTTTCCTTAGAGATCATATATCATCAACACAAATAATAATTGAACCCAAAACAACATGCTTTTAAAGGTTAAGACATTTACGGGTTCAACAAGTGGGCATATTTATAGGTCACATGTTAACTAAGGCTTAAGCAAATAACTACTGAAGAAGGTGGGGTTTTGCATTTTATCTCCAAACTAAGAAGAAATGGAAGCAAAAGTGGAAGGTAATTCCCCATCTTGAAGTATGTAGGAAATGTAGGAGTCATAGCAATTTCACATTTGAAGTGTGATTACCACATATATAGATATATATTAAAAAAAATTTAAAGAACAAAATTTTGTGAGGGAAAATGAAAAAAAAAAAAAAAATCTTCTGAAATCTTTTATATATTCACATGGAATCGACAAAGTAAAATATATTTCAATGATGAAATCTTGAACTTGCCATGATAATACATTATTGGTCATATTTATTGCTAGATATGGATGTTTGGTAACAAGGTGGGTTATCTAAAGTGATTTTGAAAACATAAAGTTGCTTTTATATGTGGATGTTCAAACCTAGTTCCTACCATTTTGTTGCATGGTTGGACACATAAAGCAAAGGAAGAAAGGGAGACATAAAGTTGGCAAAATTATGTGTGTGATTTAATGCTTAATCTCCTTTTTGAAGCCAAAATGACCAAACTTCCTCTTTAGGGAATGGTCATTTTCCACCACTTTAAAAAGGTAGCACAAATTGGTTGGTCCTCCACCTTTTTTTTAGTATAGTGGTCATTTTCTTGCCACTTTCACAATGGCAACACAATTGTTTGACCTTTGTGTCTAAAGCCCTTTTTCTTACCATTTTCATGGAAGCAAGATGATTGTCTAACCCTAACCTTTGAGGTTTGCGCCTTGAGAAGACCCAAAAGTTGTTAACTAAGAATGATTGTAATGCATATTCATCTTTTTCATATTAAGAAACAACCCGACTTTGCGATCATGGAATAGTGACAACACGTTAGGTTTCCATGTTATACATCCTCTTCAAGAATGGTCACTTTTTCACCAATATACTACACATGAGCAACAAAGCTATTTGACCTTCCACTTCAAGGCCCTCTTTTGAGCATTCTAATGGGGCAACATGGTTAACATATGACTGTTTTCCAATCTTTGACTAAGGTAGTCACGGACTCACATGGTTTTTGTTCACGGTTCACCAAGCATCCCCCTAATGGCTTTTGTATTACCCAATATCTTACATGGCTTAATGGGGAATTCAATCCACAACACTTGGAACTTGGACATATGAGGCCTTTCCACAAATTAGCAAGCCATACTACACTACATATGAATCATTATTGACATAATTTTACAATACAATTCATCCCCAAAGATTAGGTGTACATGTAAATAGTTACCAAGATGGTTATAGCAACTAACTAGGAAGTTTAGAAGGCAATCAATACCATACTTATGATTGATGTTCAACACAAAATAATTCACAAAAGGTTCAATTGAAAAAAAATTATGAATATTTACCCCAAAAATTTGAAAATCAAATTCTCAATTTTTAAAAACATTATTGCCCCAACCATTGGGTTATTATTACAAATACACAACAAAGGGAGTACTTTGCATAGTTGTTCCTTGTGAGTGTTTTTTCCTTCATTTTGTCAATATTGAAATTTTGACAAAAGTTAACCCAATTAACATATGTTAATTTGGGCAACGACTTTCACATGTTCAAGGCTTCCACACTACACATCTTCCAAGCAAAAAATTCATGTAGGTAACCACTTCTAATACCCTTAGACGCACACCTAAATGTATTATCTAAATGGGAAGACATTAAACTTCAAGTGCTTTTGACACAAACTAATAATGCACTTTCAGACTTATAATGTGAGCTTTTCACAAGCTCCGCTTTTAGGGTTTTTTGAATTTTGAGCTGTTTCACAAAATGTCATCCATGTGATCACACTCGATCCTGTTTGGTAAAGATTGCAAATCTGATTGCACAATCTCTTCTTTCTCTTTTGTAAAGGATCTTGAAGAAGGATGGGTTGATGATTTCATCAATCAAAAGATGGTCTGAGTATATAGGTCCATCCGTTCAGAACTAATCAACTTTGCATATATTTCTAAATGGGCTATGGCCACTTTTCATCCATGGGTTATGGCCACTTTTCATCCATGGGTTATGGCCACTTTTCATTCATAGATTATGGCCACTTTTCATCCATAGATTACGGCCACTTTTCATCCATCATCCCCCATTCATAACTATCATGTTGACCTTACTTCTTCTCCTCCTCGTGACTCATAGTTTTCAACACTTTCTTTAATCTTTTGGTGGTCAAGTTTTTTGGCCAAGTTTGGCCGAGTCTACTTGACTAGATTTGCACATTGGAAGACTTCACACGGAATTAATCCCCAAACATTTTCACACAACTTGAATGACCACTTAACAACGTAATGACAATATCTCCACAAAATGTTCATGCACCAATTTAAAATAGAAATAAAACAATAGGTATCTCTTCTCAACCCCGCACATAAAATGTTTTCTCATGTGCTTTGAAGCCCAACCTATCATCACTACACTCATGTCGGGCCTAAGTATTCTTAAATCAATAGTTTATAGTGGTTGTGGTATCCAACTATTGGAGTAGGTTGGAGTCTTTGATCATGTCCCAATCTACTCCAACAAGTTCTAATCTAGTGGCCACCTAAACCTCTTCACTCCGAAGTTTTAGGTTAACTCGGGTTTAGTTATTTTCATCAAATTGACCTCTTCAAATGTAAGTTAAAGATGAAATTGGGTTTTTTTTTCAAAAAAAAATCTTATGTAGTATAGGTTGAAATTGTATTTAATTGAGGTCACAATAAATAAATAAATAAATTGGTATGTGCCCAACACTGAGCTAATTACTAATTACCAAAAAAAGAATATTATATATATATATATATATATATATATATATTCCCAATTAGCTCCTGAATGAATGTTTCTTCCCCATCCTTGTAAAAACAGTTTCTCATCCCTCCCTGTTGGTGCCTCACTTCTTTGACCTCAAGAAGAAGAAGAAGAAGAAGAAGCTGCTGCACCCATTCAACATTGTAGTCAGCTTTAATAGATTTTTCCAGTCAATGCAAAAGTGGCAGAAGAAAATAAAATAAAATATTTTTTAAATTAAAAAATAATATTAAATAATATATTATGTATAATATTATATTATATATTATATATAATATTTAAATATTTAAATAAAATTGGATTGCAATGTGCACTCTGTTGTTGGTTTGTTGTTCACTGGCATTGAATGAAATGATTGTAAATAATTGGGGGGAGCCAGAATGAACCAATCAACAGCCACCAGCACAACACCATCATCCATTGGAAACCCCCTTTTATAAATTAGTTGGTTGCTATTGTAAGCTTTGCTGTGTGATGTGTGTGTCTATTTGTTAATAGAGTGGCCTAATTAAGCTTTTGCCTGGTCTGGTGTGCAAGCTGATGATGTGCTTGCTGCTCTCTCAACTGCTGTTTTGCTGGCTTCATTGTGTAACAACTTACCTTATAATCATCTCTCTCGATCTGCTTGAAAAACAAAAACAACACAAAAAAACAAACAAAAATAAAGGCTATGTTCATAGTAATGAGCTCAATTGAAGACTTGAGAATATTATTATGCACTCTTATGATATTGTCGAAATTCTGTGACACCCAACAACACCCACCAATGCACCATTCATTGACAAAAACTGACCCTAAGCATCACCATCCCTCTTATAGTATTTCAGAAGTTTTTTTTAGACTTCGCTTAGTTCGGTCTGACTTTTTATTGGTTTTATGGGTTGCACTTGTGTGAGTGTTTTATTGATCTTTTGCCTTACCAGGCAAGGATAAGGATATTGTGTTTAGATTCATTAAAGAATATAATAGCTTAAGGGATTTTTCCCCCCTAGGTAATAAATAATAGGTCTATTTTTTTTATATGAGGATTTTTGAAAGATGATATTTTGGCTTGTGTTGAAACTTGAGATCAGTTATAGAGTTATAATATCTTAAAGGATTTTGGTTTCTTTTGAGAGGATTTTGAAAACAGTATATTTTTTGCATGGTGAAATATTTAAGTTTCCATAATTCTTCTTTCGCCCTAAGATACTTGTTAATGTAAATGGCAAGGTCACATTGTGACACACTCCTTGTTGTTCTAGTGATGATTTTTTTTGGAGGAATTGGTATATGGGTGATTTTTAAAAATTTATCATATGGTCATCATTCTTGGACAATTTCAGAGATAATTTTTATCATATGATCATCCTTGGACATTTTTGTCCTTGGACAATTTCAAAGACTACTACCTCATTTTCAAGTCAAACTAGCTCAATTTTTTTCCCCGAATAATTATCTCCATCTTTTAACTACCTCACTCCATTTCCCTACCCACCAACATGAATATGAAAAAAAATAAAAAAATTAACATATATTTTTTCATGTCCATAAAATATATATTAATTTAAATTACATTTGACATTGACATAAATAATGATGAATTATTGAAAACCATATGAAAACATAAGGAATTTTTTTTTAAAAAGTTGATCATCATTGTATTTTTAAACATTTTTGTTACTACCTAAGTGAGTACCTACCTATCATAGGTAAATAGGTAGAGGTTGTATAGGTGGTTACTAATAATGTAGGTAAGTAATGCAGGTGAGGCACTTGGTGCCTATAAGGCAGGTATATGCATGTGGGTGGTTGGTACAAAGGTAACCACCATAGTTACCTACATATGGGAATCCCAGTGTTTTTTTTTTTTGGGGCGACATTCCACCAAATTTCAACCTGAAAAATATGATTTTGACCTATTCAAAGGAATTTTAATGAAAAATATGGGCCCAATTCTCCATATTTTGAAATAATTTTTTTTTAAAAAAAATTTCCAGATTTTTATGATAAGTTCCTGTAGGTAGCCAAAAAGATTAAAGGATTCTGGGTTTTTTTTAAACTTTCATATATATATATATAATGTAGCCAAATCTGGCTAAAACCTCTTATGGATGATCACCACTTTAGCCAGATTTGTATATTTAGTTTTCATTGTGTAGCCAAACATATAGAAGGATGATTAAAGATTTTTACTTTATTTCTGTTTTATAGCCAGATTTGGCTAAATCTTCCTAGGGATGATTGCCAATCTTTCTACATCTTCCCAATGGACGATTGCCACTTTGGCTACAAACAAGAATTCCTTCAAAAAACAGCCGGTGACCAAGACCATGCAAAAAGGAATTAGGGAGGTACAAAAATGTCAGAATTCAGCAATAGGATATGTGATATAACTGGGGAGCTCTCATCAAATGGCATGCTACCACATTAGCAAGACACTCCCTACAATCGCCTATGTGTTCATATCATCCAGAGTTCATACATCAAAATAGCATGTTGCTGGCTCATTTTTGCATGTAGAATTGAGTCACTTTGAAAGCAGACTGAGAGAAGAAAAGCACTTACTTCTTCAGCAAATCTTATGAACTCTGAAAGTTTTTGCTTCTGTTTCCACTATTTAACCACAAGAGCCAAAATTCAGACCTTAGAACTTTCTAACCCTTTTTGACAACACGCAAGAATTCTCCAATTCTCTCTTAAGGAACATACAAATCTGGCTGCATTATCATGCTCATCAATCATGTACTACTTTCCTGCCACAGGCAGAGCACACAAATAGTTCCAAGCATCATCTAAATGCAAGCTACAGACATGAAATGGAGTTACGTGGAAGCAGTTTCTGTCACACCCATCATCATATCCATGATTGCCAAGAGTTTGTTTCATTCGTTTTCATGCAAAGGCGCCCACAAACTTGCACCTGCTAAGAATGGGTTTGTGAAGAAATCTGTGGTATCAGCACAGACTTACAAGGGCTTGCTGGCAGTTCTGACTGCAGACAAAAATTTACATTCAGCAGATTTGGAAGTTGAACTCAGAATCAGAGCTGTCTGAGTAAGAATAGCTGCCACTGTCTGCACTACCATACTCACTACTGTCAGTTTCCATCCTCCTGAATCTCAAGCTATCAAGAAGAAGAGGAACATGTAATCTTTGCCAGTTCCTTTGCTTGAGATCATACAATACAAACTTGAAAGGCAGATGTTCCTGTTCTAGGAAGCCACAAATGAGCACAAAATTGCGGTACTGAAAACTAGTGAGCTGAACTGATAAGCTGCCACTGGAGTAGTTTGGGTAATCTTGTTCATCTGCAAGCCAGTTGAAAAGATCACTTGGCATCTCGTCTACTTGTTTCCATGGCTGCTGCTCAGACTCCTCCAATTTCCACACTGCAAATTCTATCCTTCCATTGTTTTTGATGTTCTTTGCCCCTACAAAGATATGATCTTGCCATGAAAGAAGGCTGTTGTGGGATATGGATAGTTTGAATGGAAGCTCTCCAGCAACCTGTCTCCAAGTTTCAGTGCTCAGGTCCAGCGCCAATAGATCATCATCTCCTCCTTCAGAATCAGGATCTGGATCCTCCCGTGTCTCAGTGTAAACATAGACATTCCCACTGCACCAGACAGCATTTGCAAAGCGAGGGTGGTAAAACCCTCTAGGCATCTGTGCTGCCAAGAGTCTCCAGCAGTTGGTAGATGAATCATAAACCTGTGTGCTACTGCTGGTTTCACTCCTCGAGCTTTCCTGCTGGTTGGAGGCAATGATCAGATTGTATTTAGAAGCAGTTTCTTCTTCTTCTTCTTCATCTGCAGCATCAACCAGCATTCCATGCAGATGAATGAATTTGAATCCAGTTTCCAACAAAGGTGGGAGCTGCCTCCACACTTTTGTGCGCACATTGAACACCCCAATCCTGGGAGCTTCATCATCAAGCGCATACATTAAAGCATAAAGCAGCCCTCCAGCAGAGCCTCCTACAACAACCCAATTCTTCTGGAAGAATCCTGGAAGTTTTCGCCATTTACAGGCTTTGGATTTTGTATCATGCAGTAGAAAACTCGTGAAATGTCTTGTGACCACCAAGAACCAAGGGACAGAAATCGCAACAGCGGGATTGGCTTCCAAGAATCGAGGTTCATTTTCCACTAGTGAATTCCAGTGTTTGCACACACATCGCAGCCTGAAAAACTCTTCATAAGGCAGCCTTGCATAGATGCAATCAATCAAAAACTGTGGCAAATTGCTCCATATCTTGTGATTCATTTCATGCTTTGCTTCATGCAATCAATGCAAGAAGAGGATTTGATTTGAAGAATCAGAGTAAGCAAAAAAACAGCACCTCTAAAGTGGAGCTTCCAGTACTTTCTTCATGTCTTTGTCGCCACCTCCCTGAGCATGTCTTTGTGAAGGAGAAAGTGATCAATTCAAGCCCTGCCACTCACACTGATTTTCTTCACAATCCTCCTGCTCCTGCATTTGATTCTTACTGAAACACTCTCCTTGAAACAGACAAAAAATTGATGATCCAGCCCCCAGACTCACAGCTGCTTCTTTTTCTTCTTCATCGCATGTTTCGATGCACAGCAAATCACACTTCCTGCAACCTTCCTTCGTTGCTTCCTGCAAACAACCACAAGCTTTCTTCCTTCCTTGCCTCCCTTCATCAATTTCCTTTGTTTCCTCCTCTCATCTTCTTTGACATGAAATTGCTGGCATCCACAGCTGCTGCTGCTGCTGACGATGATGACGATCCAGGAATTCTCTACTCACAGGAGATGATGATGATGATGATGACGACGACGACGATGCTCAGCTTCCACAATCAATGGAACAACCACCCATTCATTCATTCCAGTGAAGAGACTCAGTCAAGTGGCGGCAACCCACATACACAATCCTTCACGATGACTCCTCATATCCAAAACAAAACAGTGATGAAGATGAAGAAGAAGGGAAAAAAAACCACAGTGATGATAATTCTGATCACAACCCCCGGAGGATCAGGAATGATGTCTGCAACCTTCGATTACAAATTAACCTTCGACTACAAACCCTTCTTTACATAGATACCCAAAGCCATCGTCTACAGTCTTCTTTCAGCTACAGTTTTAGGGTTTGAACGAAACCCAAACCCTATACACGACACACACAGTACTACTGTTGCTTTCGCATGCGTTTGCTGCATTGGGTTTCTCTCTCTGGAGTCTAGGGGTAGGGAGACAAGGTTGTTGGTGCTGTTGTGTGCAGTTGCAGCTGCTCCAAGATTTTGTTTTGGTGGTTCGTGGTGTTCAAGGCGGAAGAGAACACAGGATCTGTGAAGGTGAAGGAAGAGGTCCGTTCTCTTTCTTTCTTTTCCTTCATTTGTTCCATTCTTGTATTGCTGCAGCTGGACAAGGAGCTTGGGTAGAATATCTTGGGTTGGAGTACATGGGCAGGTAAGGTGCAGGATATGTTGATGATGTTGGCTATGTCTCTCTGCGTCCTTGCTTGCTGCTCTACCGCTGCTGCTGCTACTATAGCTGCTCTTCTGTAACAGTAGCAACAGCTTCTTCTTTCTTTTCTTTGTGTTTCCTATCATTTGATTTACTGCAGCCATGTTTGCACATCTGCCAAGAGTTGTGACATCTCTCAGGCATTCTCTTCTTTAGGTATTCCCATTCTTTGTCCCCCCAGGAGGAGGAGGAGGAGGAGGAGGATCTCTTTCACAAATCTCAAGGAGAAAAAATCTGCCAGCTGCAATTCAAAAGGGGAACTGGAAAGAAGCAAATTCTTTTTGGAGAACCCTTGTCATCAAGGAGCCTTTTTCTTTTCCCACACTTGTACCAGTAGTGAATTGCAGGAATTGGCAGGGACATAATTCAACATTTTCTGGGCTTGTCCATTGCAGTGTAGCTCTCGGTGAAACCTCAATCTATCATCAACAGCAGAAGACACAACAATGGCCAAGGAATCTCCAAAAGAGATTTTCCTGAAGGATTACAAGGCACCCAACTTTGCGTTTGAGACAGTGAATCTCAATTTTGAGCTAGGAGAGGAGCATACCATTGTAACATCTTCAATCCATGTTCTTCCCAAGACTTCAGCAGCAGGAGGCACAACCCCTGACTCTGCTCCCTTGGTTCTGGATGGTGAAAACCTTCAGTTGTTGTCAGTGAAAATAGATGGTGAGAAAGTTGGAGATGAGAACATCACTGTGTCAGCCCGACAGCTGACCCTGACATCTACCCCATCAGCTCCCTTTGATTTGGAGATTGTTACCAAGATTGAGCCACAAAACAATACGTCACTGGAAGGTCTGTACAAGTCAAGTGGCACCTTTTGCACACAGTGTGAAGCAGAGGGCTTTCGCAAGATTACATACTATCAGGACCGACCTGATGTGATGTCCAAGTTCACCACACGCATTGAGGCCAATCGAGAACTTTACCCTGTTCTGTTATCAAATGGCAACTTAGTTGAAAAGGGTGAGCTTGCTGATGGCAACAAGCACTATGTGGTGTGGAAAGATCCGTTCAGGAAACCAAGCTATCTTTTTGCATTGGTGGCTGGACAGCTTGTGAGCCGGAATGACACCTTCACCACCTGTTCACGACGCCAAGTAGCACTCCACATCTGGACACAGGCACAAGATGTTCCAAAGACAGAACATGCGATGCTATCACTAAAAGCAGCAATGAAATGGGATGAGGAAGTGTTTGGGTTGGAGTATGATCTGAACCTCTACAACATTGTCGCTGTGCCAGACTTCAATGGAGGTGCCATGGAGAACAAGAGCCTCAACATTTTCAACTCCAAGTTGGTGCTTGCATCGCCACAGACTGCCACAGATGGAGACTTTGCTTCCATTGAGGGTGTTATTGGTCACGAATACTTCCACAATTGGACCGGGAACCGTGTGACATGCCGTGACTGGTTTCAGCTCAGTCTCAAAGAAGGGCTCACTGTATTCAGGGATCAGGAATTCTCTTCAGATATGGGCAGCCGTGGTGTGAAGCGTATCACCGATGTTTCCAGGTTGCGTATATCCCAGTTCCCACAGGATGCTGGCCCCATGGCACATCCAGTACGCCCAGACTCTTATATCAAGATGGACAACTTCTACACAGTTACAGTATATGAGAAAGGTGCTGAGGTTATTCGTATGTATCAGACGTTGTTAGGAAAGGCTGGCTTTCGCAAGGGCATGGATCTGTATTTCAAACGTCATGATGGGCAAGCTGTCACTTGTGAAGACTTCCTGGCTGCTATGTTTGATGCCAATCAGGCAAAGTTCCCAACTTTTCCACTATGGTACTCACAAGCCGGCACCCCTTTGTTGACCGTCACAACATCCTACAATGCTGAGGCTCAAACGTTCAGGCTCAAGTGTCGACAGGAGGTACCACCAACCCCACGGCAACCGGAGAAAGAGCCCATGCTCATCCCACTGGCAGTAGGTCTCCTTGACTCAAAAGGCATTGACATGCACCTGTCTTCTGTGAAGGAAGGGACACGTCTGCATAGCTTTAGTAACCCAGATGGCAGCCCTGTCACAACAACTGTTCTTCGTGTTGACAAGGCAGAGCAAGAGTTCATATTTCTGGACATCAAAGAGAAGCCAGTAGCATCACTCCTGCGGAATTTCAGCGCCCCTGTACGCCTAGATGTTCCTGATGTTTCGGATGAAGATCTGTTCTTCCTTTTGGCCCATGACTCTGATCAGTTCAACCGTTGGGAGGCTGGGCAGGCGCTAGGCCGCAAACTTATGCTGAACCTCGTTGCTCGTCAGCAGAAAGGAGAGAAACTGAGTGTGGACAGTGCTTTCATTGAAGGACTTCGCAGCATTATCACGGACTCGTCACTTGACAAGGAGTTTGTTGCCAAGGCTTTGGCATTACCAGGAGAGAGTGAGGTGGCAGATCTCATGCCAGTGGCAGATCCTGATGCCATCCATGAAGTTTGTCGCTTTATCGTCAAACAGATTGCATCAAGCCTCCGTCGCGAGCTACTGGAAGCAGTGAAGACCAATCGCACCGCTGGGCCATATAACCCTACTCACAAATACAGGGCTTCCCGTGCATTGAAGAATTCAGCACTCACTTACTTGGTATCTTTGAATGAACCTGATCTCACAGAATTGGCCATAACTGAGTATAAGACAGCTGCCAACTTGACTGATAAGGTTGGTGCCTTAGTTGCACTTTCCCAAAACCCAGGTGCAACACGAACTGAAGTCCTTGCAGACTTTTATGACCAGTATAAGGGAGATAATCTGGTTACGAATAAGTGGTTGGCATTGCAAGCAATGTCAGACATCCCGGGTAATGTGGAACAAGTGCGGAAACTTCTTGAGCACCCCGCTTTTGACATCCGTAACCCCAACAAGGTCTACACCATAGCTGGAGGATTCAGTTCATCAGCAGTCAATTTCCATGCAAAGGATGGATCAGGGTACAAATTTTTGGTGGACATAGTGCTGCAGCTGGACAAACTGAATCCACAAGTTGCGGCACGAATCATGTCACCTTTCTCCAGGTGGCGTCGGTTTGATGAAGCAAGGCAAGCAGCAGCCAAGGTGCAGCTGGAGCGGATAACAAGCACAAATGGTCTGTCAGATAATGTCTTTGAAATCGCATCAAAATGTCTGACGTCATAGGCATATTGATTGCTCAAATTATGGTTCCACATGGATTTCAGCATTTTGTCATAAAGGGTATATAATGATGCATCACAGACAAGTTTTTATGTGACTATTTTCTACGACTACTTGAAACATGTATCTAAATAACATGAGAATTTGTTTATGTAAACCCCTGCAGAACAGAACCGTGGACCACCCATATGCCAGAAATTCTGCAGTACGTTACATTTACTACGCATTCAGGTTTAATCACAATTGGGTTCATGGTTGTTAATACATACAGACTTTTCTGTTGTTGTCAAGTTTAGTGGCGGGTGGTGGTATAAATGTATAAATCTGCACTGCAGTCCAGACCCACTGAAACCTATGCATTTGGCACGATGAAGAACCAACAATTCTTTGTCCATGATGGGTATCTGTTGTTGATCTTTCTTGTCTTGGATTGTCTTCCATGCTGCAATCTGGGCATTCCATGAACTCTCGAGACTTCTCAACACTAATGTGATATATATTATAAGAGCTTGAAGCTAGGCTATGCAACCCTTTTTTTTTTTGTTAGACATTCTTTTTGTGAACCCTAACCATGAATAAACCCACACAAGTTTTATTTTAAGCTTTGTGGAATGAAGTTAGAATTGGACCAAATCAAACCAAGCTCCAAATTTGTTTGGAAAACGTTGGAACTCAAAAAGATTGTTCTTAAAATAAGACTGAATTTTCCATCAAGCTTTGTATAAGTTAAAACTAAAATTAAAGGTTACTTTTGAAACTAAAGAACATTGGTTGATACAAACCTTGTTGCAAAATCAAAAGAATCAAGCCAATGATTGCTACAATGCTCAATTCATTAATTACTTGTAGTCTCTCCCATTGTGCTTTTGCCATTCATAAGGAGATATTCAATGTCCTTTCCAACCTCATCATTTGTGAATATTATTTTATTGACCAAATTTTCAATATATTTTTTCCTTTGTGTAGTCATTTGGCATAGGTTTCTTCATATTCATTACCATAATTACACTACCAACTATTAACTTCATTTAATAATAATTTGTAACATAACTTTTAATCTTACATTAATTTTACAAGTCCTTATTGTGAGAATTCTAACCACTAAAGCTTTTTTCTTCTAAATGGTGAAATAGGTTTATTTTCTTTCAAAAGTTTGTACATCCATTTTTGACTAGTTGTACATCCACTTCCAACAACCAAGTTGTTTGCATTTCCATAAATTATGGTTGCAACACAAAATGCAACAATAAATGACCTAATTTTTTATTGTATGAAAATATGATGTGCAATTGGATTGCAAAAGGTTTCCATAATTGTATTGCAAATGCTAAGCAAAAAAGATTATTTGTTCTTCTTGTGAATATGTTTTCCTTAGGTGACAATGGAGATGGCAATGATAAACATATTTTCAACAAAAAGTTGGTGTAAAGTTCTTAAACGCCAATTGTTCTAGTTGTGCATGTTTAGCCATTTGTGACCATTAGAGAACAATCAAAAGTTCTTTGTTTTAACTCAACATGTTGCAAATATGAAAAGGCTATGGGTTCACAAGTGTAAAAGCAAGGCTTAGGTGATGTAACAAATCTAAACTATAAGATATTAAGTTTCATCTCCATTCTTGAAAGAAGAAAATTGTTCTTGATTCAATGTATAATGCTAAAGATTTGTAACTTGTGTTATTGTGGAAGCACTTGTCATACATATATTTCAACACTTCCACAACTAACACAACAAATGTATCTTGCATGTGGTGGAATGACCATAAAACTACATTTATAAATAGCAATTAGAACATTTCCAACTCCATGCAAATGGACAAAGAATTTATGTATTTTGCACCAAATTTTCCTAACCACTATATCACAATAAATGAAGCAAAATTCAATCTTTACCTATCGAAAACATTTTAAAATTTGTGTATCAATTACACCAAGAAACTCAAGGAACCATATCAATTTCATGGAGAAGACTTTTAAAAAATTATCCTTTTGTTCAATGTGATCTGACCTAACTTGAATTCAATTTTGTAATGTAGCAATAGTGGCAAGCATAAATAGAATTCAACTTAATTGGTAACACTTTTGTATAACACCATTAAAGTAGTACCCAATGGACAAAGTTGTAATGGCATGGTCCCCAAAACAAAGTTGAAATTTGGCAATTTGTTTCTTGAAAAATATTGATTTTTCCTCAAAAAAATGAATCAATGTCAATTTTTTTGCCAAAAAGAAAAGACTACATTAAACTAGTTCTAAAATACCATTGTCATTGAAATAAATAAACACTCGGGGCAACAACACATGGGCCCATGAGCATACCATAGTATTTCTTTGGGCTTGACATTTAGGTGCCAAATAATTATTTTATTTTTTGAATTTCATTTTGATAGTTAAAATTAATTTTTGAATTTTTTGCTATAAATATAAGTAGTTTTTTTGGCAAAATTTTTGAACTTGGAACCTCTAACATAATGAGACATTTTTTATTACTTATATTTGCAAAAATGGAGAGAAATAATATTCAACCAAATTATAGGATTAAAAAATGGAGAAATGTTGTCAATTATTGGATAAATGTTTTACAATGGTGGACGGGGCCTAAAGCAAGAAGCTTTTAAGATTTCACCAATATTTGTATTTTTCCATCCCTTGTGGTTTCTTAACATTTCAACATTTCAAATAAATCATTTCTAGAAAATTCGATGATCTCAAAAATAATTTTTATTATTAACAAACCTGGAAAGGCACTACAATAGATTTTTAAAAATCAATAAATAGAGTGGGGGAAAATCAACTTAGGGAACCATTTTTTTTTCTTTTTTTTCAATTTTTCAACATTGCTAGAGTGACAATCATTAATAAGAAGATAATTGCCATTGGTTATAAAGCAAATCTCACAATATATTTTTCCAAAATCCTTCTATATTGTGGCTACCTATTAGACACTAGAGCCTAAGTTAGAAATCTTTTTAAAAATTATGTTCTAAATTTTGAAATATAGTGAATTTAGGTCATTATTTCTTTTTTTAAATCCTTTGTTGATTGTTACTAGGTTT
>Ga0116227_10004714_pt1 | contig 29459 bp, 22 predicted proteins | sample S1TSphgellanicum_FD_89693 | JGI IMG/M metagenome (GOLD analysis project Ga0116227, IMG submission 89693) | Host-associated microbial communities from peat moss isolated from Minnesota, USA - S1T2_Fb - Sphagnum magellanicum MG | ecosystem: Host-associated > Plants > Peat moss > Unclassified... | reverse complement strand
TAGCCTCAGGTACGACAGAAACTAGAACTTTGGCAGCTCTTATCAGTGCTCAATATTCGCTATTAGACCGTTATCTTTTTAATGTGAGTCTGCGCGGCGATGGTAATTCACGATTTGGAAGTAATCATATTTTTGGACTATTCCCTTCTGCTTCTGTACGTTACCGGCTATCAGGCGAACCCTTCATGAAAAAAGCGACGTTTATTAACGACCTCAGCATACGTGCTAGTTATGGGGTTAGCGGAAATGCACCAAGCAGAGATTATAGCTTTTATAATAATTACGACGGGTACCAATATACATACCTGGGTATGACGGGCACATATCCATCCAATATAGAGCTCGATAATTTAAGATGGGAAAAGGTTACCGGTAAAAATTTGGGCTTTAACCTAATCATGTTTAAGTCTAAGATTAATATTGATGTAAATATTTACCAAAACAGGACCACTGATCTGTTTTTTCCACCAAACATACCCACATATACAGGCTACAACAATATAAACCTGAATGTTGGTACGATGGATAATCAGGGTTTTGAGGTTAATTTGAATACCACACCCGTAAAAACTAAAAATTTGGTAGTTGATTTTTCTTTTAATATTGCACATAACGAAAATGTGATCAGGGAAATATCTCCGTTTGTACAAAGTACTACTGGTAATTATGCACAAAATGGCTCCTTTTTAGGAACATTACAGTTAAACAATCCCTTGGGTTCGTTTTATGGATATGTATACCAGGGAGTTTATACAAACGATGCGGCCACCCTTGCTACTGACAGGAGTGGTAATGTGGCCTTGGATCCCAATGGCGTACCTGTGCATACAGTTTTTAATTTGGGTAGCAACAAATATTATCAATTTCAGGCTGGTGATGCCAAATATGCTGATATCAATCACGATGGCATAATTGATAATAAAGACATTGTTTACCTGGGTAATGGCACTCCAAATCTAACAGGTGGTTTTGGGCCAACTTTCACATATAAACGCAACTGGAAATTAAGCTTATTTTTTAGCTACAGGCAAGGATTCAGCATCATTAACATGACGCAATTGAATACGACTAATGAAATAGGATTCAGTAACCAAAGCACAGCGGTATTGAGACGCTGGCAAAAACCTGGCGACATCACAGATATACCAAGGGCTGTATTCGGAGCCAATAATTATAATTCTTTAGGCTCGTCGCGCTATGTTTCCGATGGTTCCTATATACGCTTTAGTTCCGCAACCTTCAGGTATACCTTAGATCAACTATTTATTAAAAAACTTAATATGAAGAGCGCTTCAATATACCTTACCGCACAAAACATATTAACGTTGACACGTTACTTGGGACAGGATCCCGAGATTGCTCCACGGGCTAATGATATCTATCAACAGCCAAAGGATCAGTCAACAACGCCGTCTGCCCAGTCCATAACATTAGGATTAACCGCTTCTTTTTAATTATTATGAAAAGGAAAATGAAAAAAGGATCTATAATTAAGCCCCTATTTGTATGCATACTAATGCTTGTATGCTCTTGTAAAAAATATTTAACATTGTACCCGCAAAATGGTACTATAAGACAAGAGTATTGGCAAAACAAAGAACAATTGCAATCCGCGGTGGTTGGTGCTTATGCATCGTTGATACAAGGAGTAGCAAGCAGTTCAAACGCCAACTCAAACCGGCAAATTGCCGAGAGTTTGTTTGTTTGGGGAGAACTTAGAGCTGACAACGTTTCGGCGGGCACAACTAGTCTAGTTGATGAATATAACATCATAAACGGGAATATATTGCCTATTAATGACCAGGTACAATGGTATGCTTTCTACAGAACGATTAACCAATGTAATACAATACTCAAATTTGCTCCTGACGTTTTAAGCAGAGATCCTACGCTTACCCCAGCACAGTTAAATGCCTATTTGGCCGAAGTACTTACTATCAGAAGTTTGATGTATTTTGACTTGGTACGCGCTTTTGGTGATGTACCCATGCAATTGGAACCTACGGCTAATGACAGTGATGTACATCTATTGGCTAAATCGAAACAGGCGGATATATTGGCTCAAATTATTAAAGATTTGAATACAGCTGAGCAAAATGCCGTGTTTACCTATGGCGTTAGCGCCTATGACAAAGGTAGGGTTACAAAATATACCATTAATGCCTTACAAGCCGACATATATCTTTGGACTTATGACTATAATAATTGCATTATAGCCTGCGACAAAATTATTAACTCAGGTCAGTTTGGATTGGTTACCGGAGATTCGAATTTCTTTAACACGGTTTATGCCAATGGAAACTCAAATGAAAGCATTTTTGAATTTCAGTACGATGGATCCACAACCCAGGTGAACCCCTTTTATCCTATGTTTTCGCCGAGCATTAAAACAGCTTTGTTAGCACATCCTTCCGTGCGGGGAGGACTTTTTCCGGCAGATCCCATAAACTCATCTAACGAAGATGTACGTGCAGATATCGCCGCCAACTTGGGAAATCAAATGATCTCAAAATGGATCGGGTCGCCCAATTCGAATGCAACGGTCTCAGCAACAACTTCTTTCAGGCATTGGATCGTCTACCGGTATGCTGAGATCTTGTTGTTTAAAGCAGAAGCTTGTTCGTTTGTGCAAAGAGGCCAGGAAGCATTGGCGTTGGTCACTCAAATACAGAAACGAGCCAATAATATTTATGTTCAAGGGATCTCTTTGGATCCCCCCGATCCCAATGATCCAACGGCTCTATCAAATTATATTTTGGATGAAAGAGACCGTGAATTCATTTTTGAAGGTAAACGTTGGTTTGATCTGGTTAGATATGCTAAACGAGATTTCCCAAATACCGCCTACATACTAACAAACGCTATCGCCAAAAACGCATCAGCAAGCGTTCAGCAGTTATTGGTAGCAAAATATAGAGATCCAAACGCATTTTACTTGCCAATTTTTAATAATGAATTATTGCTGGATCCCAATTTGGTACAAAATCCATATTATAAATAACAATAAATAAGATCATGAAAAGATTTATTAGTGCAAAAGGTTTTGGTGGAGCAGTTATATTGTTTTTTTTATTGGGAATGTATTTAACCTCTTGTAAAAAAACAATTGTCCCATATCCAATTTACGCAGGTTTGAACATAACATCCTATGTTGAAAGCGACCCCAATTATTCTTTATTTGACCAGATATTACTCAGAACGAAATATGATGGTTTCCTGGCATTATACGGTTCGTATACTGTTTTTTTACCAACAAATAATGCCATAACCCTTTATTTGAAAGGCGCAGGCAAGAGTTCTGTAAATGATGTCAATATAGATTCGCTTAAAGATTTTGTGAGATACCATGTTATTCAAAACGACACTTTATCGACAACTGATTTCATTGACGGAAAGATAAGGACACCAACTCTGTTAGGACAATACCTAATTTCGGGATCAACCAATATTGCTGGTGTATCCAGCTATATTATTAACGCTCAGGCGTTGATCACCAAGTCAAATATAAGATGCGGTAACGGGATAGTCCACGTGATCGATCACGTTTTAAAACCGGCATCCAATACGATAGCACAGCTTATCGACCAAGATATCAAATATAAGATCTTCGGGCAGGCATTAAGGGCTACCGGTTTTTATGATACGCTTAATGTGTCGGCTAAAAATAACCCTAACAAATCGCGTAATTATTTTACCGTTTTTGCTCAAAGTGATTCTCTTTATCTGACTTTAGGTATACATAACTTAACCGAACTACAAGCCAGGTACTCCACTCCGGGCAGTAATCCATTGCACAACGTTAACGATGGTTTGTATGCTTATGTAGCCTACCATATCCTGCCGGAATACAGTTACCTCACCGATATTTTGAGTTCAAATTCTCATAGCACCTTATCACCCACGCTGGATGTGATCTCGGATGTGCTTCAAAATCAAACTATTGTGTTAAATTATGATTATATACTTGGAACCCAATATCCCGGTGCAGCCATAGACCGTACTCATAGCAACGTATCGGCAAATAATGGTGTTTTGCACACTATATTAGCCGATCTATATATTAAGAATTTTCCTCCTACCAGAGTGGATTGGGATCTGGCAGATCAGCCGGAATTTCGTAAACAAACTTCAATATTCCGGGTTCCAGGAAAGTCATCGGCAAACTATTTTAACACCGCGCCTTTAACAAACATATCCTGGACTGGGCCGGCTACAGTTGCTGTTAATTATGTATGTCAAGCAGCTAATAATAATACGTATTTCTGGAATAACGACTGCCTTGCTACAGGTAATATACGCCCTACCGCTGGCGCCGGTATCAATACCATGACCTTTACCTCGCCGGTTGTTGTTAAAGGCAAGTATAAAATTTGGATCATGTGGCAAAGGGGCGGAACTGCCGGATTGCAGTTTTTTCTCGATGATATGCCCTTGCAAAATGTAATTACCAGTTTGCAAAATATATATGGCAATACAACAGATACCGGGCCGGTACTGGAGTCAAAAGGTGTGAAAAGGTATAACGAAGCGCCCTCAAGCAATGCTTTTTATACACAATGTGTTGGCTTTAATCTGGGTACTGTTACTCTAACAACAACTACTACTCACCGACTAAAATTCGTAGTAATTAGTTCTGGTGGTTCTACAGGGGCTAATTTTGATATGGTACAATTTATCCCTTTTGATCAGGATCAGGAAAATCCACGATATTTTAGAAGAGACGGTACAGTTACTAATTAGTAAATGAAAGTATGAGAACTAAACATGTTAAAAGCGATATGAAGTACAACCCCCAAAGCAAATTACAAGCATGCAGCAAAATTTTTGCCCTGTTGCTTTTAATTGGATATTCATTTTCAGGATGTAAAAATCAGGTGGATTTACACAATGAAATTACCGATCCATCAATTAACCTTAATCTTTTTCAAAAGGTAAGCAGCACTCCTGAGTTAAGCATATTTACGTCTTATCTTGTTAAAAGTGGTTATGATAAGGTATTGGCCTCATCAAAAACCTACACAGTTTGGGCTCCAAATAATGCTGCAATGCAAGCTGTGAGCCCTAATATTTTAAACGATTCGGCAAAACTGAGCCAATTTGTAGGTAACCATATCTCGCATCAATCCTATACTACTGTAATGGCACAGCCCTCTTTGCGAATAAAAATGCTGAATGGAAAAAGCGAAACCTTTACTAGCACGACTATCGAAACAGCAGTCATTGCAAAGGCTAACCAATATACATCAAACGGAATACTGCATACTATTACTAAAGCAGTGTTACCTAAATTGAATATATGGGATTATGTGACCAACAATGGCGGAGTATTAGGCCCGGGTTTAACAACCGACGCCCTACAAGAACAGGGATACTTAATATCTCAGAACTACTCTTATCAAGATACTTCACAAGCAGTAATAATCGGTATCGATCCGCAAACAGGAAAACCTATCCCCAAGCCGGGAACAGGTATAGTAAATAAAAATCACTTTAAAGATCAGACCGCGGATCTATCAAGCGAAGATAAGCAGTACACCTTTTTTGTACTTGCCGACGCTGGATTAACGACCGAAACTAATAAGATAAAAGCATATTTTAATACCAGCAGCATTGATAGTACGGCCAAACTTTCTAATTATGCCGTATTAAAAGATCTGGTTGTTGCTGGTGCGTACTCATTTAACAATGAATCGGGCATTCTACCGATCCCCGATTCGCTGCAATCTGTTTTTGGGATCAAATTCCATGTTAATTTGAGTGATACCATCAGGTCATATAATGCCAGTAACGGTAAAGTATATGTCATGAAAGATGTTGCTTTTAAAATCCAGGATAAAGTTCCGACCATAATTATTCAAGGTGAAAGCAATCCGCCGCCAGGGCAGCCGGGAAGCTATTATAAGTCATATGACAGGGATGTAAATACTTATTATCGAATAAAAAATGATCCCAATGGGGTTCAATGGAAAGATATTTATATAGAAACCAATAGTACGGCAGGTTCAGCCGCACTACCCCCGCAATTTTGGACCGGTTATCGTATTTTGAACATGAATAGTGTTACTTATAAAGTATATATAAGAGCCATCAACGATTCCAAATCCCTTTTTAGTGAGCAGGTGAGCTTTGGCACCCCGTTAGCTGCTACTTTGCCTTATTTCAGTGTTACATTTAATAATTTCTCCGAAGTCGCTTTAGGTAATTATGTTAACCCTAAGTACGGCTATAATTCAATGTTCGTTGTAGGCTCTACCAGTACTACATCTGGGCAAAACAGCATTACTTTCGATTACATTAAACTTGTTCCTGTATTACCCTAAATAGATAAATTATGATACGAAGTTTTACCAGCATATTTAAAATAGGATCGCTTATTATCTTTTTTGCCCTCATTTCTATCGGAGTTTCGGCGCAAAAAGTTGATACAATGCGTAATAAAATTAATAAGCCTCTGGTTGATGGCAAAGTAACAACTTTAACGGTTAGAGGTACTATAAATGATGCTGCTGCAAAAAAGCCAATATCAGGTATAAGTATCAGTTCTGACTTAGATGCTGCTATAACCGACAATAAAGGAAATTTTACTTTAAAAGTGCCATCTTATACAGCTGTGCTAACAGTTTCCGGCCCGGGATATTTAACTAAGCAAGTGCCATTAAAAGGAAAAAAAGGCATTGTCGTTGTTTTGTATGAAGACAGCTTCAATTCTTTGTACAGTGTGGCAGAAATGCCTTTCGGTAAAAAGCCAATTAATACATTGAATAATTCAGCAAGCAGCATTAATATTCAGGGTGCCTGGGAGTCAAACCAAGAAACCGCAGACTCTTACCTTCAAGGCAAGGTCGCGGGTTTAAATGTGATAAGGAAATCTGGCACACCCAATATTGGTACAGATCTGTTTTTGAGGGGATATTCATCATTATATGCAACAAATAAACCATTATTGGTCGTTGACGGTCTTATTTTTGATAATGCGCATTACGGCAGCTCCTTAATTGGCGGCCATTATAATAATCCATTAGCAAATATTGATATAAACGATATTGATAACATTACCGTGGTAAAAGATGGGTTATCCATGTATGGTACAAAAGGCGCTAACGGTGTAATTTTAATTACAACAGGTCATACAAATGAACTTGCTACCAAAATTGATTTTGGCGTATATACTGGATTTAACATTAAACCAAAAAATATGAAAGTTTTAGGGCCTGATGATTACCGGGTTTACCTTTCTGATATGCTTAAATCAAGCGGCCAAACGGATGCGCAGATCGCGGCTCAGCCTTATATGAACGACAATGTAAACAGTGGAACATATTATAACTACCATAATAATACAGATTGGCAAAGACAGGTATTCAAAAATAGCTTTAACCAAAATTACTACCTTAAAGTTTCGGGTGGTGATGCCATCGCCAAGTACACCCTGTCTTTAGGCTACGGCAATGATGGGTCAATTACTCAAAATACGGGAGTAAATAAGTATAATACCCGTTTTAATGCGGATCTGAAAATAACGCGAAAGTTTACAATACAAGCCAATCTGTCATTTACTTATAATGAGCAAAATTTGTTTGACCAGGGTGTTTCTCCAAAAACCAATCCAATATTCTTATCCTTAGTCAAATCACCGTTTTTGCGTTTGCATCAGGTAAATGCCCAAGGTGCAGAATCACCTAATTATACAAACCTTGATATATTCAATATAGGCAACCCCAGAACTGTTATTGATACTGCCAATGAGGTTGCAAAAAGCTACCGTTTTTTCGGTTCATTAAATTTCAAATATCAATTTAACAATCATTTAGCATTACAATCATTACTGGGAGTAACTTACGACAAGGTAAGGGAAAGTTATTTTGTGCCGCGATCAGGGATACAGCCTGATACTATTTCCAACCCTTACATTACCGGAACCAACAATGCAGTTGTTAACAGCAGGTTAGGGAGCCAGGTGCAGCGATTGTACAGCCTCAATAACGATACCCATTTAAGTTACGATAATGTTTTTGGACGTATTCATCAGTTAAATATAAATCTCGGTGTAAGAACTATGAGCAGCGAAAGCCAGGATGATTTTGCTAAGAGTTATAATTCACCAACCGATCAGTTTGTTACCGTGGACAAAGGTTTAACAGGGATCAGTACAGGTGGTGAGTTAGGCGACTGGTTGTGGATGAACAACTATCTTAATATTAATTACAATTTACTAAACAGATATTTTGTAACTTATAACATGGGTGTTGACGCATCTTCCAGGTTTGGTACTGATATACCAGGGGCGCCCTCCATCGGTGGCCTGAAGTATGCAGTGTTACCATCCATATCTGCTGGCTGGTTGGTATCGTCCGAGAAATTTATGTCGGGCATAAACTTTGTTGAATTGCTTAAGTTGCGTGCAGGGTATGGGCTTACCGGGAATGATGATATTGGAAATTACAATGCCCGGCAGTATTATATATCCCAAAATTTTCTATCCAGCCAGGGAATCACCCGGGCTAATTTTGGCAACCCAAATTTGCAGTGGGAAGCTAATAGAAAAATCAATTTTGGTTTAGATGCTTCTTTGTTTAAAGAGCGTTTAGCATTTACGGTGGATGTATATCGGAATACGACTTCTAAAATGCTGATTAACGAACCACAACCAGCTACCGCCGGACTTGTTAATGCTATTGCAAATGACGGCGGGATGCAGACCCAGGGCATTGATATTTCGGTAAACGGGAGGATCATAAATACAACAAAACTGAAATGGGACATAGGAGTTAATATATCCAGTTCCCGTAATAAGATAACTGTACTGCCAGGTAACAGCATGACCACCCAATACGCTGGTGCAACTATTTTAACGCAGGTTGGGTCTCCGGCTGGGCTATTTTATGGGTATAAAACAAATGGAATTTATCGGTCTGAGGGCGAAGCGATCACGTCGGGTATTAAAGAGGCCAATTCTGCTGGTGCCTTGCTGCAGCCTCATGGCGGCGATGTGAAGTTTGTTGATATTAATGGCGACAAGATCATTGATGCGAATGATTTTCAAGTGATAGGCAATCCTAATCCGGATTTTACAGGAGGAATAAGCTCGAATATTACTTATAAACGTTTTTCTTTTAATGCTCTGATAACGTTTAGTAAGGGGGGGCAGATATTTAATTACGTAAGACAGCAATTAGAATCTCAGTCCAATTTATTTAATCAAACACCATATGTTTTAAACCGCTGGCGTGCCGATGGACAAATAACTGATGTGCCTAAGCAGTCATATGGCGATCCGATAGGCAACTCCCGTTTTTCGGATAGATGGATAGAGGATGGCTCGTACATCCGTTTACGTACGGCGACAGTAATGTATAATGTACCGCTGAAGGCAAACACCAGTATACGCTCTATTAAGGTATACCTAACTGGTAATAACTTATTAACCTTAACTAAATATTTGGGTTACGATCCGGAGTCAAGTGCTACCGAAAGTATTTTAACTCAAGGTATCGACACCGGATTGGAGCCACAGTTTAAATCCGTTCAATTAGGTATACGATTGGGATTATAGTTTTTAACTATCAAGATTTTAATAAAAGAAAAATGATACACAAAAAATTCTGCTGGATATTGATTATGATATGCAGTACCATATTGTTCTCGTGCAAAAAAGCGTTTGATATTAAACCCAAATCGGAGATAGATATTTCTGATAATTACAGAAACGTTACGGATGCCAATGCTGCGGTCTTGGGCGTATATGGTAAGCTGATGAATTTGGCCGGCCAGTACATCGTGCTGAATGAGTTGAGGGCCGACTTAATGGACGTAACCCCTAATGCCGATAAATATCTTCAGGAAATAAGCCAGCACCATGTTACTGTTGGTAATCCATGGGCAGACCCGCGTCCTTTTTATGCGGTTATTTTAAATTGTAACGATGTAATTTACAATTTAAACCTAATGCTTGCCGCAAATAGGATAAGTGTGGCTGATTATAACTACCGCTATTCGGATATGGTTGCGTTGCGTTGTTGGGTGTACTTGCAATTAGGGATCCACTTTGGCACGGTTCCCTATGTTACCGATCCATTATCCAATATTAACGACCTTAAGGATCAATCAAAATTCCCACGGTTAGGTTTCCAGGCGCTGTTAAATAATTTGGTTACGGTAACAGCGACCTTGCCTTGGCTCGAACCTTATCCTAATGTTATTACTTTAATTAATGGATCTACTACTACAAATCCGGCTACACCGGCAACCATAGGAGGATTTAATTTTACGCATAATTTTATTGACAAGCATTTACTTTTAGCCGATCTATATTTGTGGCAGGCCGCTTATAATCACCCTGAAAACTATACGCTTGCGGCAGGTCAGTATCGAAAGGTAATTGATTATTTACCGGCATCTCCGTTAATTCCTACTGGGTCGCAAATTGGCGGTAATAACGATTTTGCCATTGATTATATCAGATACCGCGAGCAGGATATTAATCAGTTAGTAAGCACCAGTACACAAGGATGGAGATCGATGTTTTCCAGGCCCGTTTACCCTACTTACGACGCAGGTTTAGACAAGGAGTGGGTATGGCAGATGTTTTTTCCTCAAAATAACGCTCCTGCTGATCCTTTTGTTGATCTCTTTTCGCAACAGGGAGGTCGTTACCTGGTTCAGCCGTCACAAACGGCTATTAATAACTGGAATGCCCAGGTACAAGTCGAAGGGAACGGGACATCAGGAAACGTCAATTTTGTAACGAGCTTTTATTCCGATGCCCGGATGCGACTTACTTTTTCGGATCCTACAGGTAATTATAACACATTTAATAATCAAAACGTAATCGTGAAAAATCTGTATGTCTATCAAGACCCGACCATTTCACAAAGTAACAAATATGGACGTTGGTTTTTATACAGGGCGGCAGCTTTTAACTTAAGATATGCAGAATGTGCAAATCGCGATGGTTTTGGACAGTTGGCTTATGCTATATTGAACAGCGGGCTAAACACTGTTTTTAATCCGTATAATTATAGCATAACAAATCCAATACAAACCGGTAATGGCCCCGCACTGCCACCACTCAGCGCAGTACAGGCAACAGGCTTACCAGTAGTTGACGTAACCAATATTCAACAAACATTTTACCCCGCACCATATGATATTGATGCCCGGAGTGGGCAAACACCATTTTATCGTAACGGGTGGTATTTAGCAGCCGGTATTCGGGGCCGGGCCAATCTTAAAAGTTATGATACGAGTTATTGGACCAGAATGCAAGATCAGGAGGATCTATTGATCTTAGAAAGCGGTTTAGAGCTCGCTTATGAAGGATATCGCTGGCCCGACCTTTTACGTATCGCAATCCGAAGAAACGACCCCTCTTTTTTGGCTAATAAAATCGGTGATAAGCTTTCCAAAGATAATTATGGAGGGGCGGCCGCAGCACAAAGTAAATTATTGAGCGGAAACTATTATTTGCCCTTTAACTGGTAGTAACATAAGCGACACGATTATTGAAAGACATCGCATGGATTTTACAGGTATGGATAATAATTTGCTTGTATATTAAAATTACTATACTAAATGAACTAATTAACATTGCGAAATTGGCGATACCGATGACAAGAAATACGGTCAATAAAAGATCAAAAAAAGTTGTGTAACACTTGTTTCAACAAATTAGGTTAAAGTCACTTTCTAATAATGAAAGGTTGTTGGTGTCATATCAAGTATTATCATGTGCTCACCCTGTTTAAAGAAAAGAAAAACCATGGATAAGACAAAAACGATATTTCTGTTAGCTTTTGGAATATTTTGCTGCGTGTTATCGGTGCAAGCCCAACTCCCGACCATTAGTAAAAAAGAAATTAAACAGGGTTGGATGCTGTTGTTTGATGGAAAAACGTTTGATGGCTGGAAAAAAGCTAACGGCACGCCATTTACAGGAAAGGGCTGGAAAATAGAAGAAGGTGTTTTGAGCGTTAACCCCGGCGACGGGCGTGGCGGCGATATTGTGACCACCGCGGAATTTTCAGACTTTGAACTTTCTCTGGATTTTAAACTTGTAAAGGGTACAAATAGCGGCGTTAAGTGTTTTCTTAATAAAAACACCTCTTTGGGATGCGAATATCAACTCATTGACGATGAAAATCATCCCGACGCTAAACTGGGCAAAGATGGCGATCGTTCTTTAGCGTCTCTTTATGATATTAGTCCGCCTTCTGCTGCCAAGAAAACCAAACCATTGGGGGAATGGAATACAATGCGTATCATCTCGAAAGGGAAAAAGGTGGAACATTGGCTAAACGGGGAAAGAGTGCTGGTGTATGAACGAGATAGCGACAAATTTAAAAGCCTGATCGCTGAAAGTAAATTTAAAAACGAAGAGGGTTTCGCCGAAACGGATAGGTCACCTATTCTATTGCAAGAACATGGAGAGGCGATCTATTTGAGGAATATAAAGATCAGGACACTTAATTAACCTGCTAAATTCGCCGGTTGGAAAAAACTCTGATATTTAATTTATTTTTAAATTATAACGATGGAAAAAAGACGTGCATTTATCAAAAAACTGGCTATAGCCTCAACCAGTATCGCAATCGGAACCAAGGGATATAGCTTTACTGCAAAAAGTTACAATAAGATAATTGGTGCTAATGCCCGAATACACGTGGCCATTATAGGGCTTAATGGCAGGGGTGCAAGTATGGCCGGTACATTTGCCCGCCAAAAAAGTCTGGAAATAATTACCGTTTGCGATGTGGATTCACGGACAATCCCTAAAGTTCAAAAGAGAATTCTGGATGTTGGCAATCAAACCACGGCACCAAAAGGAGATAGCGATATACGCAAAGTACTCCAGGACAAGGAACTCGACGCTATTTATATCGCTACGCCGGATCATTGGCATGCGCCGATGACGATCATGGGCTGTCAGGCGGGCAAACATGTTTATGTAGAAAAGCCACTAAGTCATAATCCCCACGAGGGTGAAATGGCCGTACAGGCGGCCCGTAAATATAACCGCATTGTACAAATGGGTGCCCAGCGCCGCTCGTCGCCTATGGCCATACAATGTATTAAGGAGTTGCACGATGGCATAATAGGCAGAGTTTATCTCGCAAAAACCTGGTATACCAATAACCGCAAAACCACATACCTTAAACCTGCCGCAGTACCGGACTGGTTGAATTATGACCTATGGCAAGGCCCCGCCCCGCGGAAACCTTATCAAGACGGCTTGATCCATTATAATTGGCATTGGTTTTGGGATTATGGAACTGGTGAAGCGCTGAACAATGGTACCCATGAGGTTGATTTGGCTCGTTGGGGATTAAATGTTGACCTGCCTGTGAGGGTAAGTTCGGTAGGCGGTAGGTATCAGTTTAAAGATGACTGGCAAACACCGGATACACAGATCGTAACGATGGATTATCCCGGGCGGGTGTCTCTAATGTGGGAAAACCGAAGCTCAAACGGCAGGAAGATAGAAGGTGCAGACCGCGGCGTAATATTTTATGGCGATAACGGCAGCCTGGATACTGATGGTGAAAATTATACGATCTACGATCTTACTGGCAAAATGATAAAACAGGTAAAAAAAGAAGGACCGCAGGAAGATACGGACCTGCAAGGCAGAAACACAGCCAGCCCGAGCCTGACTATGGACAGTCAGCATGTAGCCAATTTTTTAGCTTGTATTCGTGACAATACTAAACCGAATTGCGATGTTGAACTGGGATATAAGAGCGTGGTCGCTATGCAATTAGGTAACATAGCCTGGCGTGTTGGCCGTGATCTTCACCTTGACCCAACAAACGCTCATATTCTGAATGACTCCGAGGCGCAAAAGTTATGGAGCCGCAGCTATGAACCTGGGTGGGAACCTAAAGTTTAGTAAAATGAATATCTTTTATCATGAAAAAATATCTTAATTGCCACCTTATATGCTGTAGTTTATTCATTTTAGGCTTATTACAGGTTACGCGTTTGTATGCTCAAAATACAAATGAATCATCTCCTCAAAAGCCTGGGGTCGTATCTTATACTTACCGCAAATATTTCGCAAAAGACATACCCTCTACACTTGATATTGTTAAAGCAAATGGTTTTACCGATATAGAATTCTCTAGTCTTTTTGGTAAGGGCGCTCAGGAACTGCGCAAAATGATCGATGAAAAAGGAATTTATTGTTCTTCGTTCGGTGTAAGCTACGATGATCTGGTGAATAAAACAGCCGAGGTAGCGCTGAACGCCCAGACTCTAGGTGCTACATATGTGCGCGTAGCTGGCATCCCGCACAAAGGAATATTTACACTGGAGGATGCAAAAAAGGCGATCGACGATTTTAACAGGATTGGTAAACTACTTAAAGAACAATACGGATTAACCTTTATTTACCATAACCACGGCTTCGAGTTTCAGCCCTATCAGGAAGGTACGCTTTACGATCTGATCGTGAACCAGACAAATCCCAAATACGTGAGCTTTGAAATGGATATCCTCTGGGCATTTTTTCCAGGCCAGGACCCTGCCAGGCTACTTAACAAATACGGAAAACGATATAAGGCACTGCATTTGAAAGATCTACGCAAGGGCGTAACCGGTAATTTGTCCGGTGGGACCCCTCAGGAGAATGACGTGGTGTTAGGGAGCGGCCAGATCGATCTTCCTGCCGTTTTAAAAGCTGCACGTAAAGTAGGTATTGAACACTATTATATTGAAGATGAAAGTAATAATGTGATGGAACAGGTACCTCAAAGCATCGCTTATTTAAAGAGCATACAACAATAATGATATGAATATAAATAAGATAACCTTTTTTGGGATTACCTCTATCCTAATATCTTATATTTCAACCGGCTTTTCTCAATCAGTTCCTAATACCTTAACAAAAAAAGAAAAACAGGATGGTTGGCACCTCCTGTTCGATGGTAAAACATCTAATGGCTGGGTAAGCGCTAATGATTTAAGTTCATTCCCGTCAAAACCTAACGGGTGGATTATTAAAGATGGGATGATGACGATCCAGAATTCAGGTGGAGAAGAATCAAAAAATGTGGGAGATATTGTCACCACCGAACAGTTCTCGGCTTTCGAATTGTCATTTGATTTCAGATTAAGCACCGGCGCTAACAGTGGCGTGAAGTATTTTGTGACGCTAAAAGATCATACGAGCGGATCAGCCATCGGGTTAGAGTATCAACTATTGGATGACAAAGTTCACCCTGACGCCAAATTGGGCCGTAATGGTGATCGCACCTTAGCTTCCCTGTATGATCTGGTGGCGGCTAATAAGCCCTCTAAATATATTCATGCCATTGGCGAGTGGAACACAGGCCGTATCATTGTCTATCCGGATAACAGGGTAAAACATTTTCTGAATGGTTTTAAGGTGCTTGGATATGTAAGGAAATCGAAAGAATTCCGCGACTTGGTGGCGAGCAGCAAATATAAGGGTTGGCAGGATTTCGGGGAAGCTAGAGCGGGGCGTATCCTGCTGCAAGATCATGGGTTCCAGGTCGACTTTAGAAATCTTAAAATAAGAGCACTTCAGTAACCCTAAAATTTAACACCATAATAGTATCGTTATAACATGGGAAGAATTTTTTTCAGTAAAACTATTAAAACGATTTTCCGATGATGGACAGAAGAGTTTGGATAAAACAGGTCGTATTTATCGGTGGGGCAATTCTAATAATGCCCGCCTGTGCCCAGGATGAGGGAGCGTTGTACGTTAGTCTGAAAAATATTGCAATTAATAGTAATGATGAGAAACTGCTTTCCGAAATTACAGAAACAATTATCCCCGAAACCACCATCCAGGGTGCGAAGAGCCTGAACCTGCATCAATTTGTTTTGAAGATGTTTGATGATTGTTATGACCCGAAGCATCAGGATATTATAGTTTCAGGCTTACAACAATTTGACGGTTTCGCTAAAAGATTTGCCGGTGACCAATTCGCAGCCTTGAATGAGAATCAAAAGTTGGAGGTTTTAAGGACTGTGGCCCAGAATAAACGGTTAAATAATGATTTAAAATACTTTTTAAACGAAACACGTTTGTGGACAATTAGAGGATTCAGCACATCAAAATATGTTTTAACCAAAATCAACCCATATGAAATGGTGCCGGGGCGTTTTCATGGCTGTATAACGATAAACAAAACTCACTTATGAATAAGCTATCCTTTGACGCGATTGTGGTGGGCTCGGGAATGTCGGGTGGCTGGGCCGCAAAGGAACTGACCGAAAAAGGCCTGAAAACCCTTATGATTGAAAGCGGGAAAAATTTGGAACATCCTATTGATTACCCAACTACTAATTTGCTGCCATGGGAGTTTGAACACCGGGGCCAGGTGCCTTATCATATAGCAAAACAGTATCCCTCAATAAAAAGACATTTTTTGTTGACCGAAAGCACGATACCATTTATTAAAAAGGACGAAGAACAGGAATATATACAGGAAAAGTCCTTTGATTGGATCCGGGGAGATCAGGTTGGCGGCAGATCCTTGTTATGGGGCAGGCACACGCAGCGGTGGAGCGATCATGATTTTGAAGGCCCGTTACGCGACGGTTTCGCTGTAGATTGGCCCATCAGATATCATGACATTGCACCCTGGTACAGCCACGTAGAAAAATTCATCGGGGTATCGGGTAACAGAGATGGGCTGGATGCGGTTCCGGATGGAGAATTTTTACCGCCATTTGAAATGACCTGCATCGAAAAACACTTTAAAGCATCGGTGGACATTCATTATCCAGACAGGCATCTCATTATAGCCCGGACCGCGAATATAACCAGGCCTAATGAAATCCATTTACAACAGGGAAGGGGCAAATGTCAAAACAGGGACATGTGTTCAAGGGGCTGTCCTTTTGGCGGATACTTTTCCAGCAATTCATCCACAATCCCCTGGGCAAAAAAAACGGGTAATCTTACCTTGCTTACCGATACCATTGTACATTCTATAGTTTATGATGAAGAAAAAGGAAAAGCGACTGGCGTCAGAGTTATTAACAAACATACTAAAGTAACAGATATATATAACGCCAAAATAATATTTGTCAACGCATCAGCACTTAATACCAACCTAATTTTGTTAAACTCAGTATCTAAACGGTTTCCGAACGGACTGGGTAATGATAACGGTCTGCTTGGCAGGTACATGGCCTTTCATAATTACCGGGGGCTGGTCAAGGCTGAATACGAAGGGTTAAAGGAGTTTAATACCGATGGAAGGAGGCCAACAACAAGTTATATGCCCAGATTTAGGAATCTGTATGAACAGCAAACCAATTTTTTAAGGGGATATAGCGTGGAAATTGGATCGTCGAGGGCGACCTATCCTGCGGGAGATGATTTCGGCGAAACACTAAAGGATAACTTATTAAACACAACGCCCGGCAATTGGTTAATCTACGCGAAAATGATGGGTGAAACCATACCAAAGGAAGAAAGTAGAGTAACTTTAGACCCCTTCAAAAAGGATAAGTATGGCCTTCCTCAATTGCGCATATCGGTTACATTTGATGGAAATGACGAAAAATTATTACAGGATTTTTTTAAAGAGTTCAGTGAGATGTTTGGTAAGGCAGGATATATAGCAATCCAGAAAATCGATACCAAGCGCCAGCCCGGCAACGAGAATCATGAAATGGGTGGAGTGCGCATGGGGAAAGATCCTAATACTTCTATGCTTAACCAAAACAACCAGCTACACCATTGCAAGAATGTTTTCGTTACTGACGGCGCTTGCATGACATCAACCTCCAGTCAAAACCCTTCCCTTACCTACATGGCTTTAACCGCCAGAGCTGCGGATTATGCCGTAAACGAACTAAAAGCAGGAAAAATTTAGCATCACTGCAAGGTGCTAACTTATAATCTTGATGTGATTATACCTGTTACTATGTATTAAAATTATCATAATGAAAGCGTTTAAATCTTGCTGTCGCCTTCATCATATTCTGCACTTTTTTTCCGAAAAGAGGCTTTTATTTACGTTTGGATATCCGTAATGTATAGATCAAAGTTACTAACGAACGATTCGCTGAACGTAGTTCTTATTTCAAACGGCTTGATTGCCGAAAAGCGGGTAATGCCGGCTACGCCCCCGGTATAGCAACACCTTACTGACCTTTGATCCCAATTGTTTCTGACAACAGGCATTGGGCAAAATACCATCATAATTCGCTAAAATTGTGACCTTACTCCTCTCTTTTTTATATGATATTTGGTTAAACCGATTTACTGTGGCAATTTATTATACTATAACCTATAAATAGGTAGCAGTTATTTCATAGATACTGTTATAAAACATTTGCTAGCTAAGACAATAGGGTATAGTCTGGATGCTAAAATTCGTAAAGGAGGTATGCGGTTGCTTATCCATAAACAGGCTAATTAATGCGGTTAAGTGGGATAAAAATGTTATTGTAATATGAATGGCAGAAGAATATTTATAAAACGAGCAATAAAACTTGGTGCCGTGGCAACGATAGCTCCGCAATTTATAGCTGGCAATACGGCTTACGCAGAATCACTCGATCGTGATGGTAACGGGTTTACATTTTTATTTCAGGGAGATTCGATCACCGACGCGGGCAGAAGTAAAGATCAGGATTGGAATCACATTATGGGCCAGGGTTATGCTTACCTGATATCCAGTAGGTTATGGCTTGACAATCCGGATAAGAAATTTCAGTTCTTTAACAGGGGAGTAGGCGGCAGCAAATTAACCGAAATGGCCGGGCGTTGGCAAACGGATGCCATTGATCTAAAACCTGACCTGATCAGTCTGCTGATCGGGATCAACGATGTTTCGGCAATGATGCGCGGCGATGTTACAAATACTGCCGAAAAATTCGAATCAGATTACCGTGCCTTATTACAGCAAACGAGGCACGCGCTGCCGCGTGTTCAACTTGTCATCGGTGAACCTTTCGTTTTTCCGGGTACTAAAATCAAAGACAAATATGCGGATTATGTGACCGAAATTAAAAAACGTCAGGATTCGGTACGTAGGTTAAGTTTGGAGTTTAATGCAATATTTATACCCTATCAAAGCCTTTTCAACCAAGCTTTAGCCATAGCTCCGATAGAATACTGGGTATGGGACGGTATACATCCCATGCCTGCCGGGCACGAATTAATGGCAAGGGAATGGATAAAGCAGGTTAAAAAAGTAAATAAATTTATCAGGTAATTATTCGCTGCAATTCAAAATATAAAATGGCATGAAAAAAATCGCCTTGCTCGCCTGTTTGTTTATATTGAGCATAAATATGCCATACGCCCAATCACTATCCCCGATTACGCTGAAGTGGGTTGACAGCAATCCTCTATCAGGAAAATGCGGAGTAAGCTGGGGCGTACCGTTCGCGTCAGGCACGATAAAAAAGAATCAGTTGTTTAACCTGGTTAATGAAGCAGGTAATACATTGCCGGTGCAAACCTGGCCAACGGCTTATTGGCCCGATGGATCGATCAAATGGCTTGGTTTGGCTACAGTGACAGACAGCAGCGATCATACTTTACTGCTGAGCCTGGCGAAAGCCCGGCCTACGCTAACTAAAACCGGCCTGCAGATTACGAATAACCAAGATTTGGTTAAAATAACCACCGGTAAGCTTTCTTGTGTCATTAAAAAGAATGGTAATTATTTGCTCGACTCGTTAATCATCAATGGCCGTATTGTGGCTGGCAGAGGCCGGTTAGAATGTGTTTTGCAAAATGGCCCCGATGGCGAAAATTTTGATTCGCCGGTTAAAGAACATTATATCAGCAAAGTAAACGAAGTTACTGTGGAACAAAATGGACCCGTACGTGCTGTAGTTAGGGTTCAAGGCGTAATGAAAGCTGGCGTGAGCCAGCGGGAATGGCTGCCTTTTAGCATCAGGTTGTACTTTTACGCGGGCTCACCGGCAATACATTTGATCAATACCATTATTTATGATGGCAATCAGCAAAAAGATTTTATCAAAGGTATAGGCTTGGTTTTTTCCGTCCCGATGAGAGAAAATCTGATTAACAGGCACATCAGGTTTGGTGGTGAAGATGAAGGTATTTGGGGCGAACCGGTAAGGCCGATGTATAATAAAAAAACAGATTCAGCACAAATTGCCGGCGAATTTATCGATCCATCCGGTCCGGTGCCTCGTGCGCAGGAGGCGGTTAGAATGCCGGTTTGGAATGATTTTAAACTGGTTCAATCCAATGCTGATGGTTTCAACATTCAAAAACGGACAAATATACAAAGTACCTGGCTTGATGTAACCGCAGGGCGCCGGGCCACCGGCTTCGTTTTTGCGGGCGATAAGCAAGGCGGCTTAGGTATTGGCCTAAAGGACTTTTGGCAATCCTATCCATCCGCCATCGAAGTGCGCAATAGTGCAACAGCAGAGGCTGAAATTAGGATATGGTTATGGTCGCCGTATAATGATGCGATGGATATGCGTCACTACGATACCGCCGCAAATGATCCGTCTAACACTTACGAAGATGTACAGCCAGGGCTAAGCACACCTTATGGTGTTGCCAGAACAAGCGAGTTTACATTATTCCCATGCACTAATGTTCCATCGAACCGGCAATTAAGCCAGCAAGCACATTTGGCCGATAGGCCGCCATTGTTAGCTGTAAGTCCCGAATATATCCATTCGGCAAAAGTTTTCGGTTTTTGGAGCCTGCCTGATCGTTCAACACCCGGTAAACGATGGATAGAAAGCCAATTGGATACAGCAATTACTTTTTATCAAAAAGAAATAGACCAGAGAAACTGGTATGGCTTTTGGAATTTTGGTGACGTGATGCATACTTATGATGACGCGCGGCATTCCTGGCGATATGATTTGGGAGGCTTTGCCTGGGATAATACAGAATTGAGTACAGATATGTGGCTATGGTACTCTTATTTGCGTAGCGGCCGGGCCGATATCTTTAGGATGGCTGAAGCTTTAACACGGCATACCAGTGAAGTTGATGTTTATCACATCGGCCCCCTTGCGGGACTTGGCTCCCGACACAATGTTCGCCATTGGGGCGATGGATCAAAAGAAGTGCGTGAAAGCCAGGCCGCTTATCGCAGATTCTATTACTATTTAACTACCGACGAACGGACCGGCGATATGATGCGCGAAGTAGCTCAAAGCGCGGATATATCCATGTCTAAATTGGATCCCTTGCGGGAAAAGTTAAGCAAAACACAATATCCTACTCATGCCCGTATAGGGCCAGACTGGCTGGCGCTGGTGGGTAACTGGATGACAGAATGGGAACGGACCGGCGATAACCGTTGGCGCGACCAAATTATGGCCGGTATTAAAAGTTTTGAAAAGATGCCGAGTGGGTTTTTTTCAGGGCAGCAGGGAGCTTTTGGCTATGATCCGGCAACCAAAAAAATGTATCAGTTGAATGATACCATCGGCTCTATTCATTTAAGCGTTTTGATGGGCGGGCCGGAAGTTGTTTTTGAACTTAAAGATTTGTTACAGGATAAAAAAATTAATGACTTATGGTTGCAGTTTGCTAAATTTTACGGGTCATCAAAAAGTGAGCAGCTGAAAGAATTCGGTAAAACCGGTGATCTGGGTGCTTTGGCGCGCCCTTGGTATGCCCGTATGCCTGCTTATGCAGCAAAAATAACAGGAGATAGTATATATGCAAAAAGGGCTTGGCAGGCATTTTTGGCGCCGAAAACCAATATGCCGTTTACTCCCCATCTGGTTCAACCGCCAACCGTGCTAAAACCATTGATTGAAGTTAGGGGCGCTAATACCAATAATACTGCGCAATGGTGTTTGAATGCGATCGAACTCTTAGAAATGATTGGCGATAAAATTCCCGCGGACCATCCCTTCTGGAATAATCTGAAAAGTAAATAATGTCTGCCATGTTTGAGTTCAAAGTTGATTCCAATGCAATCACCCCGAAATTCAGGCAGGTAGCCGACGCCATAGCGGAGGGCATCAACAGAGGGCATTTTAAGATTCATACAGCATTACCTTCCATTAAGCAGGCCTGTAATGGAACCGAGTTTTCGGCCGTTACAGTAAGCAGGGCCTACCTGCATCTTAAAAAACAGGGTTATATCGCTATAGGTCCGGGTAACCGCTACTTCGTGCAAAACAATAAACTGCATAAAAAAAGAGTACTACTTTTACTTTATAAACTATCGCAGCAGGAAAATGATTTTTACAACGGTTTTGTGAACGCGTTGACAGAACAGGTGCTTATAGACATTCAGCTGTACCGTCCTGATTTACATTTTTTTGATGAATTAATAACTGATTCCTGGGCTAAGTATGATCATTATTTGCTCATGCTCCCTTTTTTAACAGGCACCGAAAAAGAGAATATGTTATCAGTCTTAAGAAAAGTACCACAAGAAAAGCTTTTTGTATTGGATAAAGTCATGCCGGACTTCCCACTTCGGCATCTTTCATTAAACGGAAATCACCAGCATAATATCTTTGCGTCGCTTAATTCTTTAAAATTTAAGGTTTGCAAGTACAAAGGAATAGTTTTCGCGGCTTCAAACGGATATGCGCATTCAGAAGATATCTCGGTTGGCATTAGCCATTTCACGGGCGAATACAGGATGGGGTATAAAACCGTTTGCAGTTTAGAAAACTTTGACGTGTCACCCGGATGGTTATACCTCGCGGATGAGGATGCCTATGTGTTAGAGATATTTAAGTCGGCAAACGCTTTGGGGATTGAAATAGGAACAGACATCGGACTAATAGGGCTAAACGACTGTCCTGCAAAAGAGTTGCTAGGCATTACGTCCTTTTTTTGTGACTATGCTGAAATGGGGAAGCAGGCAGGACTGATGTTATTGTTAAACGGGTATAGTCAAAAGAGCATACCTTACCAGATAATCATTAGAAAGTCGTTATAAACGCATTACTTAATGAAATGAATAATAGAACAGCAGGTAAAACCAGAATTTTTATAGTAACAATCCTGCTGATAGTATTTTACTTTCCGCAGGCTTTTGCGCTTAAGATGCCTAACGTATTCGGAGATCATATGGTATTACAGCATGGCGTGCAAGTACCGGTATGGGGCTGGGCGAAACCGGGCGTAAGGGTAACGGTGAAATTTATGGGTCAGGTGAAAAGTACGGTCGCTGCGACAACCAGCGGTCGATGGGACATCAAGCTTGATCCTCTTGCCATATCTTTAAAACCTGCTAACCTTACGGTGATCGCAGAAGATACGATTATTTTTAAAGATGTTTTAGTGGGGGAAGTGTGGCTTTGCTCGGGTCAATCCAATATGCAAAAGCCATTGGGTGCTTGGCGCGGACAGCCGATCACCACCCTTAATGCCGATCAGGAAATTGCACAAGCTAATTATCCTTTGATGAGGTTAATGAATATCAAAATTAGTGAAAAGGAGACGCCGGCAGATGATGTCGATACGACAAAGCGGGAAAAGCAGGACTATCCATGGAAAGGATGGGTTGTCTGCTCGTCAGAGTCGATAGATGAAATCAAATTTTCGGCAGCAGGATATTATTTCGGGCGAAGTCTGTTTAAAGATTTAAAAGTACCGATCGGTTTAATAGAGGCGACCGCCGGGGGTTCGAGTGTTGAAGCTTGGACACCGGAATCGGGCTTTGCCACGGATACCGCATTGGCAGAATTTGTGCAAGCTGCAAAAACACCAAAGATAACTTATAAAGGTACCCGCATAACCACACTTTACAATGGTATGATTCATCCGATAATACCTTATGCAATTAAAGGGATTCTCTGGTACCAGGGTGAATCTAATCTGTTAAAAAACGACGGCCCGATCTATGCCAATAAATTTACGGCACTTATTACCAGCTGGAGGGTGCAATGGGGAAGTAATCTGCCATTTTATTTTGTGCAGCTTCCGCCATTGCTTTACTCTGCCCGGGTTAACCAGGTTCATTTGCCTGATGCCGAACCTAATTTTAGAGAATATCAGATGGCAGTTTTAAAATTACCGAATACCGGAATGGTGGTAACCACTGACATTGGGGACCTCCATAACATGCATCCGCCGCGTAAAAAAGAGGTTGGGGAACGCCTGGCTCTAATAGCGCTTAATAAAACTTATGGAAAGAAAGATATTGAATATTCCGGCCCCATTTTTAAGAGTTTAGCAACTGAAAAAGAGAAACTCGTATTACATTTTGAGCACGTTGGGAAAGGCCTTGTATCTCAAAATGGCGAATCTTTAACGTGGTTTTCGACTGCTGGCGAAGACGGCGTTTATTATCCGGCGAAAGCCCTGATTTATAAAAATACAGTAATAATTAGCTGCGAACAAGTGCCTCACCCGGAAAAGGTAAGGTTTGCCTGGGATGAGAAAGCGGATTCAAATTTTTTTAATAAGGATGGATTGCCGGCAGTTCCCTTCCGGACAGATCAACAACATAAATAAACGCTGCCGCCTTATTTAGTAGAAAGTTACGATAACGGGATTAGTTAGACGCAAAAGCCAATCCTTTTGATTAGCCGTATGTTAATATAAATATCTGATTTACATTTGAATATAAAATATAGTATACCCCTTATGATAGCCTCATACATTTTTATAAAATAAATTTTTATTGTAATTAATCTTGGTCTATAACTACGCATAATTTATGAAACCGATTGTAAAAACCTATATCCAGGTAACCAAAAAACGTTTTATGGCTTTCCACCATCAGGAATTGATGAATGGTTGCGCCAAAAAATATTAGAAATTAAACATAAAACTGAAGCGTACAACACAATTATGAACCACAAAATTACCACGTTATTCACCGTAATAGTCATAAGCAGCTCCGCACTATCAACACATAATGCAATTGCAAATATGCACGACAAAGCAGTTACAAAAAAAGCAAGCCCTAAACCAACCGCTGTCGATTTGGACCAGGGGAAAGCGTTGATAGCAAAATCTGATTGTTTAAGCTGCCACAGGCTGGATATAAAACTGGTTGGGCCTGCCTATAAAGATGTTGCCGACAAGTACCCACAAAACAAATATAACTACAACGCACTAACTCAAAAAGTTATTGCCGGTGGCAGTGGTGTATGGGGGCAGGTTGCTATGGCTGCACACCCTAACCTGGCAGCCGCTGATGATAAAAAAATGGTTGAATACATACTTACGGTTAAATAATACTACTATAAACTAATGAAAGCTAACAGCAGTTATACCTTTTTAAATTTGGTTAAGGTGTTTTTTGCCGTTTTTATGGCAATATCTACGTTATGTGTAGCTCAGGCGCCCGTTACAATTCCTGTTGCTGTCAAGCCTGCCGCAAAACCATCTTTACCTCCAATAATTATTACACCGGTTGATAAGCCATACATGCTGAGAAGTTTTTTGAATTTTGAGGGCAAAAAGCTTACACACGTTATATCGGTAGGTTATCCTAATCAAATAAATTACTCGTATAATTTAAAAGTGGGTGCTTTGTTACAGGTATGGAAAGGTGGTTTTTTAGATGTTACCCAAATGTGGCGCGAACGTGGCGAGCCACAACTTGCCAAACCATTGGGTAAAGTTACGGTGTTATCTGGCACACCCGTGGTTGCTGTTTTAAACGATAAAGATACCGCCTGGCCAGACACCGTATCGTTTGATGATCTGCAAAATAAAGGTTATAACGTATTGAAAGACCGGTCGATGGTTTATAGATATATTATTAAAGGTGTTAACGTATCCGATCATGTTTCTCTTTCTCAGGATAAAGTATCCATAGTACGCGAGATCACGATAAGTAATCCAGGTCCAAATTTATATTTTAAGCTTGGGGCAGGTGATATAGAGGTCTTAAGTAATGATACTTACTCATTTAATAAAGCATACCAGTTAAAAATAGATTCGAAATATAAACCTGTGATTAGAGAGGGTATAAATGAGCGCGAACTTATTGTGCCGGTAACTGTCAAAAACAATAATTTGATTTATACTATAACCTGGTAAACACATGAAAATAAGATGTTTAAAATTGTATAGCTTAATGCGTGTGAGCTTTGGTATAGTACTGTTATCCCTGCTGGGTAATGGTTGGTCACTTGCCCAGGATAAGCCACAGAAGGGTATTAAACAAACAGAAAGTGATTTTTATAAGATAAACACAGTTCAAATACCAAAGGATATCGAACTTGAGGTAGGTGGAATGGTGCTTTTGCCCAACGATGTACTGGTTGTTTGTACCCGGCATGGCGAAGTATGGATGATTACCAATCCATATGCTAATGGCGGTAAAGCGCCTCAATATCATTTATTTGCAGAGGGCTTGCATGAGGCTTTGGGCATCAATTATATTAACGGAGATATTTATGTAACCCAGCGCTCTGAACTGACACGCCTGCGCGATACAGACGGGGATGGCGAAGCCGATGAATACAAAACTATATACAGCTGGCCATTATCAGGTAACTACCATGAGTATGCTTACGGGCCAATATTGGACAAAGAAGGCAACATGGTGGTAACTTTAAACCTTGGCTGGATAGGTAAAGGTGCAAGCTTATCTAAATGGCATGGCTGGATGCTTAAAATTACAGCAGACGGAAAAATGAAACCATTTGCAGCCGGCTTTCGCTCACCTGCGGGTTTTGCGCTAAATAGCAAGAGGCGATATTTTTTATTCGGAGAACCAGGGCGATTGGGTAGGATCGGGAAGTATAACCCATGTTACGGAAGGCGATTTTGTTGGTAATCCGGCAGGGCTTATTTGGTCTGGACAACCTGGTTCGCCAGTTAAATTAAAAAAGGAAGATATTCCAGACTCTGATAAACCCGAGTTTGAAGTGGCTAAAACAATTCCCGGATTAAAAACCCCTGCCGTATGGATACCCCATGCCATTTTGGGTATTTCGTCTTCAGGAATATTAAATTATGATAAACAGGGTAAAATGGGGCCTTTTGCCGGACAATTATTTGTAGGCGACCAAGGCTCAAGTAATATAAACAGAATTGATCTGGAACAGGTAAAAGGGGTTTATCAAGGTGTTGTATTCCCTTTTCGTTCGGGCTTTTCATCGGGCATCTTACGATTGTGCTGGGGAACCGACGGAAGCATGTTTGTTGGGATGACAGCCAGGGGATGGGCGGCTAAAGGTGGTGGATTATTTGGCTTGCAACAATTGGTATGGAACGAGGTGATGCCTTTTGAAATTAAAACTATTAAAGCAAAGCCGGACGGTTTTGAACTGGAGTTTACCAAACCGGTTAATAGGAAAACCGCCACAGACCGATCGCTGTACAATATCACCACCTTTACTTATATGTACCATCAAAAATATGGTAGTCCGATAATTAATAAAAGCGATGCACCGATCAAAAACATTACGGTTTCTGATGATGGATTAAAGGTAAGGATAACGGCAGATAGTTTAAAAGAGGGTTATATACACCAGATCAAGGCTTCGGGAGTACAATCGACGGATGGTTACCTGCTTTTGCACGATGTAGGTTATTACACGCTAAATAAAATACCCGATGGTCTATCATCGCTAAAAACCGCCGCCACACATAAAAAAGCACAGCATATTATGCCACATCACATGGATATGAGCCATATCGCGGTTGGTAAGCCAGTAAATAAAATAATCAGCGAAAAGCACATTACAGCACAACCGGTATTATGGAAAAATGGCCCAGATCAGTCTATCAGCATAGGTACACTGCCTGGTTTAAAATTTACAACAGAATACATTGTTGTTAAAGCCCGGTCTAAAATTAAACTTACATTTAATAATAATGATGATATGCTTCACAATTTTGTGATAACCAATCCCGGAATGGGGAATACGGTTGGCGAAATGGCGAGTGCAATGGGCTTAGATGGGCAAGCATTGAGCTATATTCCCCACAGTCCGGCTTTGCTTTACCATACGTTGCTTATGCAACCTAAACAAAGCGAAACCATATATTTTACAGCACCTGCAAAACCTGGCGATTACCAATACATATGCACATATCCGGGCCACTATACCATAATGAAAGGGGTTTTAAAAATTGTTGCACCTAACTAACTACACCGAAATGAAAAGTAAATTGAGTTTAAAAATTGTTTTTGTAATGATGCTTTTTGCGGTTACGGTAAGTGCGCAAGAAAAAACGAAACACGAAGAAACCGAGATATGGCAGCCTGTGCCTAAAATAGTAACCCCTGGAGTAACGGCTATAGCTGCTCCATCTGATGCTATCATATTATTCGGAGGAACAGATGCCAGTGCCTGGAAAGGCAAAGACGGTGGCGCTGTAAAATGGAAAATTGCCGATGGTGCTATCACAATTGACCCAGCTGTAGGCGATATTACCACCAAACAAAGTTTTGGCGACTGTCAGCTGCATATAGAATGGCGCACACCAGCCGAGCCAAAAGGTAACAGCCAGGAAAGGGGTAACAGCGGAGTTTTCCTGATGAGCCGATACGAGTTACAAGTACTCGACTCTTATAACAACCCAACTTATGTTAATGGGCAGGCGGGCAGTATTTATAAACAACTGATACCCTTAGTTAATGTATGCCGCCCACCTGGCCAATGGCAAACATATGATGTCGTTTTTACTGCACCCAGGTTTAATGCCGACGGCACAGTGAAAACGCCGGCTGATATTACTGTTTTGCAGAACGGAATTTTAGTACAGAACCATGGTATTATATTAGGCAGCACAACTTTTGTAGGCAAACCGCAATATAAAAAACATAATGCAGAAGAACCGCTGCTTTTACAATGCCATAATAACGCGGTTAGCTACCGCAATATTTGGATCAGAAAATTATAATGCTGCCTATAGATTAATTTAATGCCACGTTGAAGCAGCCTGCTAAAAACGCTTACGGGCAAAAGAGCACTTAAATACACTCAACATTCACCAATGTGTTGTCTGTGTTAAGCTATTAACACATAATTTTTGTTTTAATTATAACCAATAAACCTAACCTCATGTCAAACATCTAAACCTTTGGGCAAGCTGTTTATCGTTTTTAGTTACGTCGCTATCATTTGGCATCCGTGCCAGAATAGTGGGCCAGTTGGGCGTCGAATTTAATTTAACCGCTTCACAATTAGCTACTATTACGGCAACGGCCTTTTGGGGCTTCCCGCTGGCCATAGTGGCAGGAGTTTTTAACCACTAGCATATGATTGAAATTATGCACATCAGGCGGACTGTCGACATTGGTCATCGTAAGCCATTCGCCGGCTATTTCATCCAGAGCAGGAAGCCCCTGTTTTGTAAGTACCCCTGATACATTAACAAAATGGACTAATAATGGTCGGCATCGAAGATAAAATACCATCGTTTTTTGTGAAAATGTCAAAGAAAACAATGTGCTTATAGTGCGACATTTAACCTGTAAATCTATAGTGCCGCCTGATCGCTTTAGCCAGGCTGTTTTTTTCCGGAAGTTGATGAGCATTAATATGTATAAGGTATTTTGTCGCTTTTTTTTATTTTTTTTATTGAACAT
>Ga0116227_10004712_pt1 | contig 29460 bp, 28 predicted proteins | sample S1TSphgellanicum_FD_89693 | JGI IMG/M metagenome (GOLD analysis project Ga0116227, IMG submission 89693) | Host-associated microbial communities from peat moss isolated from Minnesota, USA - S1T2_Fb - Sphagnum magellanicum MG | ecosystem: Host-associated > Plants > Peat moss > Unclassified... | reverse complement strand
GCGATCTGTCCACGCCCTGGCCCCAGCAACAACAGACCGCCCCCCCAACCCCCCCCCCCCCCCCCCCCCCCCCCCCCCCCCCCCCCCCCCCCCAACCCCCCCACCCCCAACCCCAAATTCCCCTCACCCCCCCTCAAGCGTCGGAGCCAACTTTTTTTTTTTTTTTTTGGCTTGGCTACTTATCACATTTTTTTACCTTAAAATTTTTAAAAGAAAAAAGCCTGAAATCATTGGAAGTGGAGAAAGCTTTAAAATATCAATATTTAATGGGGATTATATGTTGAGTAATGAATTAAAAAAATCCGTGTGAAAAAAAGTTTAACTAAATAATTTATTAATATACATATTTAAAAAAATAAAAATCCACCGAAAACTCATTATGTTATGAACTTTTGAAAATATGGTCCATTTCAAAACATTCAAAAGTCCAGAATTTTTTTAATAATAATGATCTATTAAAGTTTGTAATTATTTAGAGGATATTTTATATTTAATTTTTTTCATTTATCATGCACACAAAAATTTCATTTTAGAGTAGGTTTTCCAGTTTTGACAAATTCATTTCTTTCCAAGTTAAAATATGGTTTCTATTTTTTTAATTTAAAATTCTTCTATTTTTTATATCTTTCATGCTCAATCTTATAGATTTAATCTAAAGTCTTGATTATTCTTATTATTGAATATAAACAATTTGCTGGTTAATATTCTATGATAATAATGCATCTAAATTTTTGTGTTCTCAAATCTGAAGTTACAATGTTCCAATCAAAATCTGAATTAATGAATCAACCAATTGAAATTACATTGCAAGTTATTCAGATCTCGATTTTGCAATTCAACAATTTATGTGTGCAATCGATTCAAAAATGAGTTGAATACAAAATTTATAGCTATGATTTAGTTTAATTTTCAGTGAAGAAATCATTCAATATTCAAGAACTGTTTTGCACTGCAAGTCCAAACACCATGGAACCAAGCCGATGCACCTCTTGTCCTCGAGAGCTTTCCAAACAGACCAAGAACGCGATCTGAAGCATCCTGGTTCAGTGGATCTCATAAGTACAAACAAAACAAAACAAACAAACTACCTTCCTTCATAGATAGATGTTTATTTAAGAGCCTCAATGTGTTCTTACATACATGGGTTTTCAAAAACCAAATGTGATCATGTTTAGTGAGCAATTTGTTTTTGGGTGGTATGAAGAGTGGATGAACTATCACCCCCACAAAGGTCTATGGGACATTAAGGCTTTGGAGGGTTCCATAACATCCACAATTGGAATAGTTCACGAGAGAGGATGATAGTTGTTAACTAACTAGTGATCCATGTCAAACTTCTAGTTCTTTCTAGCCCCTTGTTTGATACCTATAAAATGACATCCGATAGTAAACACAAATCATGAAAACATCAAAACCATTAACCTTTTTAAAGCTTAGTTACTCCACGTATCCCCCAATGATCCTCTCCAAAGAACAAAACAACACACACAATATTGCAAACATAAACAATAGATGTCGAACATTAATTTTGAAACAGAAATTCACAACCATTAGATGTTATAAAACATGTATAGTAATAACATATGTAGTAGTAAATGCATTGAATGAAAACAACATATCAAAAGAAGAAAGAAAAAACCCTAAAAAGAAAAACAAACATCAATAAAATTGAAACAATTCATAAATGAGAACACAAGTATAATTATTTGTGGCATTTGAACATTGAAGCAACTTCAATGAATAAGTTGTAAGACAAGCATAACAAAAATTTGTGATGGCAATACTTCTAGAAATTTTTTATCCAAAATTGACATAATAAAAAAAATCCATTAAAAAACATGATGAATGTTAAAAAAAAAAATCAAAATAGAATCAACAAAAGAATTTGAGAGAAAAGTAAATAATATATCATCAAAGAAATTTGAAAAAACTAAATTCATACTTATAGTAAATTTTGATCAATTAGCGTTAACTCCCACCAAAGAATTGCAAAAAGGAAAAATGTGCTTACCAAAACGATGATGCACACATGACAAACACAAAGTTAGGTTATGCAAAGTGCAAAATGAGTGATGCCCTAAATTTTAAGGCCCGATGTATATTCAAATTTTGTAATTGATTTCAACAAAGCACTTGAAGTAATCACCATTGTCAATCATAAGGCACTCCTTTTAGAATGTTGATCAAATTGCAAGGATATCATCTTGACCATTGGATCTCTAACATTTGGAGGCACTTGAATCTAGGTTTTCTTTAATCTTTGAGTGCATTTAGCTCCTAGATCCTTTTATCCACAATCCTATAATTGGAATTAGGGCAATTGAAAAATGCATAATTTCACTAACCTAAACCATAAACGTCAAAGAAGTGTGATTGTTGATTTGGTATATCTTAACCATTCATTCAAAAGTTAAAATGCAAAACCTTTTGATCGTTGGATTTTCTAAATTATAAAAACTTCAATTTAGCTTTCATTTTTTTTTTTTCATCGTGATAAGAGGAAGTCATCTAAATCATAGATTGTTTTAACCATAATCCTACCATTAAGATTGGGTATCTAGGATGCACAATTTCATTGACCTAAACCATAGATGGTTAAAGAAGTAACTACTATTGATTTGGTAGATTATAATTGTTCATTCATCTTCACCGTCCAATCATTTAAATTCTAGAAGCTTCGATTTATGTTTTTACAAAATATTTTCATGAGGATATATCCCGGTAACCATCCACGTTGCTTAAAGTTAGGATAATTTAGGTCTTTGGAGTGCTTATAAAAAATGTGCCATGCCAATCATCACGACCTCTTTGAAGCTCTTGCAATAAGGAAATTTAGATAATCTTAGAGGAAAGAAGGGTTTAGGGTTTAGGGTTCATACTTTGATCTTTCCTCTAAGATTATCTAAATTTCCTTATTAAACCTTAAACCCTAAACCTAGGCTAAAGCTAAGAGTCATTACCCAAAAATAAAAATTAATTTTAATGTGTTAATATTAACAAGGGCCGTGTCACAATGTAGCCTTGCCATTTACATGAAAAAGTATCTTGAGGCAAAAGAAAGAATTAGAATTACGGAAACTCAAATATTTTACCCTACAAAAATATAATCTTCAATAAATTCTCTAAAAGAAACCAAAATCCTTCGAGATATTATAACTCTATTATAATTAATCTCAAGTTTCAACACAAGCCAAAATATCATCTTTCAAAAATCCTCATATAAAAATAGACCTATTATTATTACCTAGTAGGGGCCAAAATCCCTTAAGCTACTATACTCTATAATGAATCTAAAACACCATATCCTTGCCTTAGTAGGCAAGGCCAACAAATGTCCTTTGATTGGAGCACTTTAACACCAGTGTTGTGAGGTTGGTGGGGTTGGCAATCATCCAAAAAAGAATTTAGCCACATTTGGCTATAGGTTAGAGAGCAAAGTAAAACAAGTTTAGGAATTGTGCTATGTGTTGGCGACGTGCTTAAAACCTATTGTCTAACTTTGGCGATTTTTTAAAAAAAACAATTCCTCATAACGTGGCGATAATGTGGTCATTTTTTTTTCAAAAAGAAAAAGAAAAGAAAAGAAAAGAAAACAAAGCCTTCGTACATGTCGCAAGGGCTTTTTGTTTTTTGCCGCCAGGGATGCGAAATTTCGCGAAAACAACGAGAAGAGCTTCTAGAGCTTCTAGAGTCGAGAAAAATTCCCTGCACAATTCAAACGCACACACACGAAGCAGCAAGATCCCAAGCATTAGATTATTGAAGTTAGAAAGAAGTAGTTGAATCTAGAAATTTGGAGCTGTGGATGTTAACATCTACTTTGCATCTGATTATGAAGTGATTGCCAACAATACTGCCGCGAAACAGCTCCTCCAGACTATTTCATTCGATCTTGGAACAAAAAAAAGGCAAGAATCTCAAAGCTCATCAACTAATGAGTTTGCTCGTCGTCCTATCTCCCTCGCCGTCACTCCAGACTCCAGACTCTTTGTGTTTCATTTCAATTCCAGAGAATCCACACTCTTGTATTCCAGTTCAATTCCAGAGAATCCAGATTCTTTGTGTTCCATTTCAATTCCAGACAATCCAGACTCTTTGTGTTCCATTTCAATTCCAGACAATCCAGACTCTTTGGGTTCCAATTCCAGACAATCCAGACTCTTGTGTTCCATTTCAATTCCAGATAATCCAGAGTCTTTGTGTTCCATTTCAATTCCAGACAATCCATACTCTTGTGTTCCGTTTCAATTCCAGACAACGCAGACTCTTTGTGTTCCATTTCAATTCCAGACAATCACGTATCAGTCATAAGGAGTTGCGAAACAGATTCCATTCCCTCTCTACGATCCTCTCTCGTCATCATCAACGCAATCAGGAGCAGATGTCGGAATCGTGGAGCGCAAGGCATCAGAAGTTCGAAACCTTTACTTCCGTTGTGCAGGTGGAGCTCAACGAGCTGAATCTTAGCAAAAGCATCAGAAGGCAACGGAACACATGCGTTAGACAACTGAAATTCCGCCCCGTTGATCGCTTTCGTCTTTTGGAGAAAAGAGGAAGCAATCCGTGGTGGAGAACACAGGGAATCCGGCAGTCTCCTTCTCTTTCGGAGCACCGTGCGCACTTGTACGCGTAGCTAGAGAGGAAAGGAGCGAGCGAGAAAGGTTTTGTAAGTTTCTGAAGAAAATCTTTTGCAGGTATTAGCAGCGATGGCGGCCGTCGCAGTTGACATGGAAATTCCGAGAAACGACAATCGATTCTCGTTGCCTGGAGTGGTGGCGGTGGCAGAGAACCTCGCCTTGCTCCCGTCCCCTCGTTATCCGTCCATGCCGCGGTTTGCTGCAACACGACAGTCTCACTCCGACATTGACGCCACAGAAATTCGTAGCGCAACGTTCAAGGTCAGTTTGGAGATGGCGAAGATTTTTCTTTTTCCTGTCTGCGGTAGCTTAGCTGTTCCATTTTTCTCGATCCTTGTTCTGATCTAATGTTGGTGCTTTGTTGTTCCTGGTCTCTATTATGGGAAAAGGTGGAAGGAATGGTGTGTGCAGCATGTGCGGGTTCAGTAGAGAAAGCCGTGAAAAGATTGCCTGGAATCCAGGATGCAACTGTAGCTCTTCTCCGAAACAGGGTTCAAGTTCTCTATAGACCTGCTTTTGTTGAGGTAACATACTTCTTCTGATCATCATCCCTCACACATGCATGCTGCCTAGCAACTCTCTTTTTTGCAAGCACTCAATTTGCTACAAGAGGAAGAAGAAAGAGATTGAGAACCTCTCAATTTCCAGGAATAGAAACCCTTGTTTTGTAGTCTGATAACTCAGATCCAGCTTCAGGATTTACAAATGAAATGCTTGATTTTGTTTGTTTCCAGGATACAACAATTTGTGAAGCAATTGAAGATGCTGGTTTTGATGCCAGCATCATTGCAGAGGAGGGAGACTCATCAGGAATCATCATTGGCCGTTTCCGGATTGAAGGCATGACATCTACGTCATGCTCAGATTCAATTGAAGCTGCTCTCAACCAGGTTCCTGGAGTCAAGAGGGCATCTGTTGCTCTGATTACTGAAGAGTCAGAGGTTGAATACGACTCCAGGCTCATTACACATTTGCAGCTCATGAGTGTGATCACCAATCTTGGCTTCAAAGTCGAGCTTATCAGTGCAGGGGAGGAAAGAAATAAAGTCTGCTTGGAATTGCAAGGCTTGAATTCTCAATCAAGCATCAAGCTCATCAAAACTTCTCTGGAAGCTCTTCCTGGTGTGACAACTGTGGACATGGATACTGATGGAAGTATGGTGGAGGTTGCATATGATCCTAATAAGACAGGACCGAGGTACTTCATTGAAGCTATTGCACAGACAGGACCTCCAGGATTGTACACAGCAAAGCTCTCTGCACCAGAGAATGGAGGAGGTCCTGATCGCAGCAATGAAATCAAACGGTATAAGAAGTATTTCTTCTGGAGCTGTGTTTTCACAGTTCCTGTCATTCTCCTCTCCATGATCTTCATGTACATTCCAGGAACAAAACAAGGTCTGGACAAAAGTGTAGTGAACAGGCTAACAGTCGGTGCTCTTCTCTGCTGGATATTGTCAACTCCTGTGCAATTTGTCATTGGGAGGCAATTCTATGTGGGAGCTTACAGGTCTCTGCGTAACGGGTCAGCCAACATGGATGTTTTGATTGCATTTGGTACCAATGCAGCATATTTTTACTCCCTATACACAGTGCTGCGGTCGGCAACATCCGCAACTTTTAAAAGCAGTGATTTCTTTAAAACCAGTGCAATGCTCATCTCCTTCATCCTCTTGGGGAAGTTGTTGGAAGTTGTGGCAAAGGGAAAGACTTCAGAAGCCATATCTGAGCTCATGAACCTTGCACCTGTTACTGCCACACTCCTCACTATTGATGAGCAAAACAATGTTTTGCAGGAGCAAGAGATCTGCTCTCAACTCATTCAACGGAAAGACATCATCAAGGTCTCTCTGTACCCTCACGTCTCATCACACTTGGGTACAAAGTTTTGAAACTAAATTATAAGGATTGCAATGTCTCAGGACTTTGATGCTGATTTCTTTTTTGCAGATCTTGTGCTTTGGTATATTAAGAGTAGATTTTGTTTGACTGTGCAGGTAGTACCAGGCTCAAAGATACCAACAGATGGTGTGGTACAGTGGGGCCAGTCATTTGTGAATGAGAGTATGATCACTGGTGAAGCACGTCCAGTACCTAAGAAAATAGGGGACAAAGTGATTGGGGGAACCATGAATGAGAATGGGGTACTTCATGTGAGTGCAACACATGTTGGAGCTGAGACAGCACTCTCTCAGATTGTTCGCTTGGTTGAAGCTGCCCAAATGGCCAAAGCCCCAGTCCAGAAGTTTGCTGATTTGATCTCAAAGTACTTTGTGCCTTCGGTAATTGAATTTTCTCCCCACTTTTGATTTGTCTTCTCATTCCCATTTGTCATATTCTTTTGCTTTTCCCTGTTCCATATCTCCAACAATATGCCATCTGGGGGAAATCCATGGCAGGTGGTGGTAGTATCAGTCCTTACGTGGCTTGGATGGTATGTTGGAGGGAAAGCTGGCTCCTATCCAAAATCATGGATTCCTTCATCAATGGATGAGTTTGAGCTTGCGCTGCAGTTTGGCATATCAGTGCTTGTGGTTGCTTGCCCCTGTGCACTAGGCCTTGCCACTCCAACTGCTGTCATGGTGGCGACTGGTAAAGGGGCATCTCAAGGTGTCCTTATAAAGGGTGGTCAGGCCCTGGAAGGAGCCCATAAGGTAGGTCGCTCTGTCTGTGTCTTGAGGGTGATCATCCTTTGTTTCTTCTCTGTCTCTTGGTTTTAGTGTCTTATGGTCATTGAGGAGACTGGCAATCTTTCATGGCACGAATTTGATTTCCCTTGTGCTGTTAGTTCACATGCAGAGAGGCATGTTTTGATAAAATACTAACACCATGTGGAGCTAGGTGAAAACAATTGTGTTTGATAAGACAGGAACACTCACTATCGGTAAACCTATTGTTGTCAATACAAAGCTGTACAAGAACATGGCACTCCAGGTCTTCTATGAGACAATTGCTGCTGCTGAGGTATGTTTTGATCCTACTTCCCAATTGAGGCGTGGGTCTGTTCGCAATTTTTTGTGGTATGTCACATCTGAAGGCAGAGGTTTTTAGAGGACCAATGGATTTTGGCCTAAGTATCTTAGTTTGAACATGGGCAGGTTAACAGTGAGCATCCACTTGCAAAAGCTGTGATGGAATATAAGACAAAACTTTGCAGCAGTCATGGACAAAAAGAGGATCCACTGCCTGAAGCCAAGGAATTTTTGAACATACCTGGCCAAGGTGTACGCAGCATAGTGGATGGGAAAGAGGTGCTGGTGGGGAACCAAAAACTCATGGTAGAATATAGCATTGAGATTCCTGAAGAGGTTGCTGAGGATTTGCATGAAACTCAGATGCTGGCAAGAACAGGGGTTTTGGTTGCTATCGACAGAGAAATTGTTGGTGAAGTTGCCATATCTGATCCTGTCAAACCTGAAGCAGCTGCTGTGATTGAATGCCTAAAGTCCATGGGGATTCGAAGCATGATGGTAACAGGAGACAATTGGGACACTGCTATGACAATTGCAAGAGAATTGGGGATTGAGAGGACATCAGTTTATGCAGAATCACTGCCCAAAGACAAAGCAAATATTATTAAGGAAATTCAGGTCTGTCTTGCACTGTGCAACCCACTCTGGTTTTCAAGCTTGGAGTAAGCTCCAGAGGAACCTATAGATTTCGTGCCCTTTGAACTTGGCATAGTAGTTCCTTGTAATTTCTGGAGCTACCAATAGGGCATGAAAATGGCTTGTATACATTGGACAGTGTCAAGCTTTCTGAATAACTCTTGTGATACAGTATCTCAACCATCAACATGAGCTTGTGAGAGAAGTGAGATTCAGTTTCATGGAGTAGGTATTGGTCTCATATTGGTCTCTTTGGGAGATCAATGGAGATGTGTTCTATGATTATGATTGCCTGGAATAATTGTAGTGATTGTTGGTGATTTACAGACAACAGGAATAACGGTAGCAATGGTTGGTGATGGTATCAACGACTCTCCTGCCCTTATTGCAGCAGATGTGGGCATGGCAATAGGGGCAGGAACAGACATAGCTATTGAAGCAGCAGACATTGTTCTGATGAAGAGTAACTTGGAGGATGTCATCACTGCTATTGACCTCTCCCGTAAGACATTCCGCCGGATCCGATTAAACTACGTGTGGGCATTGGGTTACAATGTTCTAGGAATTCCCATTGCAGCTGGAGTACTTTTTCCATCCACACAATTTCGGTTGCCTCCATGGGTTGCTGGTGCAGCTATGGCAGCATCTTCTGTGAGTGTGGTCTGCTCCTCTCTCCTTCTCAAAAACTACAAACGGCCAAACGTGGTCAACAACCTTCAAGCTCAATGGAAGCTGTGATCTTTCTTGCACAGGTCAACTCTTTTTTTGTTCATTCAATTCTTCTGGAAGTGACTACATTTGATTTCTGCCTGTTAACACCATCCTGAACATTTTGCATTCAGCAGGCACCACAGCATGCACTGTAGTCCCTGGAAGGTAGACAAAAACATTACACCCTGATTTTTGTTAATGAATGGCGCCACAATTGGGGACTATAGTTGTCCAACCTGTGTAGTTTGTGGTACTGTTGGAGTGATTCTTTTGAGTGTGCAAATTGGTGCTTCATTTTCCCCTATCAATAACTGATAGGGCTGTACCAAAGCTTGTATATTATTCCAGTTCAAGTGAGTAATAAATTGGTTTTTTCCGGCTCAATGGTCTCCTTTCTATGTGTTGGAGTTTGTGTGGGCTCCCACTGCAGCATGCACAATCTGGATGAGCAAAGCCTTTCACCTTTCCTGTATCCAAATCCCTTCAAGCAGCTCCTTATCTGAAACTCAGGTTTGACATGTTCGACAGTTTCCTTTCTGCAGGCTTTGAGCTTGTGTGGGCTCCCATTGGAGCATGCACAATTTGGAGTGAGAAAAGCTCCATCTTTCTCCACAAACAAAGTTCTTCAAGCACTGCCATATCTTAAACTCAGGTTTGGCATGTTCTACAAGGAGATGGTTTTTGCTTGCTTGCATCTCCCATTTTAAGGTCATGATCTCATCTTCCTTACCGATTTCCTTTCTGTTTTGATCCTCATCCTGCAGCAAAAACACTCTTTCAGAAAAACAATGTACTATATACGACTCATTAGACAAAACATTTTGGCAGCTTGTCTCTTCACTGAATTAACATTGATCTTAAAATGAAGAAAAAATGTAATGGTTCTACTGTTGATGTTACTGTTGTCCCTAATTTTATTTTCTACAATTCAGAAGTTTTGAAGCTTTTACAATTAGCATCTGTTTCTTGTCAAGCTCTTGACCTTATCCACTTACTGAAGATGTTTTGAAGCTCTTACAACTGGCATCTGTTTCTTGTCAAACTCTTGATCTTATCTACATTCTGAAGATGGAATTTCCCAATGCTATGTGCTGTGCAGATCTTCACTCGGTTTGGAAATGAGACGGTTCTTAGGTGCCCATTTTCCTAAACTTTCTTATTGCTTGTGTGCACTCAGAGCTTCAATTCAGCCATTCTTTCCTCAATAGGTAACATTGAACATTTCTTTAGTGAAACTGAGTAGGACTAGCCATTCATATCTAGTCCTACTCTGGATATGAATGGCTAGTCCTACTCTGGCCATGGACAAGATATGAAAATTGTAGTCATAGATTCAACGTGATGTTCATAACCTTGTCATTTCTTCAGCTTCACAAAAGAGTCTGGATTCGAGCTTGTTAGCTTTTTCTCAGAAGCAGATTAGAAAGCAGCTGGTCACAATGCTGTAGAAAGCCACTGGTGACCAGAATCAAGTTGTATCACCAGATATGATACGCAAGAGATTTCCCCACACAACCAGGGACACAGGTAGCAAATGGCATTGAAACTGAACACAGACCTTTTTATTATATCCAATCGATCAATGCTACAAAAGAATCATATCAGATTCTTATACATGGCAGAGAAACCCTGTCCAGGTTCCAGCAGTACGTTACCACGTGCTTCGTAAACAACATGCACACACAATAGTGACTACATACAAATTGCCAACTATCTGTTCAATAGCCCTGTGCAAAAGCCCTTCCCCATTACGTGAGGGGAGAGGCAAAACCTTTGCTTTGACACAAATGGTCAGAGCACCGCACGCAAGATGAGCTATAGATAGAAATGACACCCAAAAGAAGACCCCCCCCACAAGGCTGGCTTGTAGAATTGAACCAAAAAGTAAAGATATCACAAGAGCACATATTGCAACAACTATTCACAAAATTCCTTTTTTTTAAAAAGGAGAAGCAGATCCTCCCTCAACATGAGCAAAAGGAAAGTGATCTAGATTCCATCACACCTGAATATAGAAGAAGAGGGGTGCAATGGAGGGGATACAAAGCCCATTATGACTTCACAGTTTACTGCAGTAAAATGCACTAATTGGAAACCACGACAGGCATTTCTGCTACATGACATCATGAAGGAAGAAGAGCAAACATGTGATGTGAATAGTCAGGCCCAACTTCAACAATCTCTTTGGGAATTTGCATGGCACCACACCCTTGAGGCATTGGAGAATGCTGAGTTTATCTTCTGCTGCTCATTTACTGAAGCAGCAAAGCCAGCCCTGCACCAAGATCAAAAGTCCACAAACCACAACTTTAAGCTCATGCTCAATGCATCAGATGAAAAGAAGCCAAGCCCACTTCCATAGGCTTTTATATGCACTCCTTGACTGAAATACAAGCGCAACCTGCACCTTGCTGTGAGTACATTCTAAACTTATCATATGCATGCAGCAAAATCCCCTTCCTTCCAAATAAAAACTTATGCACCTCTGCTAACAACTCCTGACAACAAAGACTGGGTATTACAAGCTTTTCAACAAAATAAACAAGTACAGCTGCACCGGGGACAAAATGAAACAGGAAACAAATGCTGGTCAACCTGAGAGCAGTTTATCTTAATATGCAGGAATTATGACAAGACAGAGATCATAACTACTCACAGAACTTTGAGTTTGTTTCCTTGGTCGATCGCTTGGCTGTCTCTGATGTGGGTCCTCGAAACTGCCTGCTGTTGGTTCATTCACCTGTGGAATGCGCACAGGTCCACCCTCCTTCTTCTCAACTGATGCTTTTTGGAATATCATTGTGAACCCCTCACCAGCAGTAGGGTCCTTTGCATCCCAGGCTCCAAATTTGGGCAATGTCCCACCCTTTGCTGGCTGTCAACAATCCATACAACATAATTCAGACAAACAACAAAAAATTTGACCTATGATTGCTCCAAACTAAACCAAAATTTTGGACCTCAACATCTTGCAGATGTAATTGCAACACACAAGGAAGAAATTCTCTCCAAACTTACTGGCTCTTCTGGCCTTCCAGCTCCTGCACGTAGTCGAGATCTGTTGATGGGTGTGCCTGGTGCAAATACTGACCCATCATCCCCAGATGCACGCCTACCTTTCTCCCATGCAGGGGAAGAAGCACCACGTCCAGCCTCCCTTGTTGTCAGCCTCACAGGATAAGAAGGGTGCATTGGTGACCGGTCTGTATTGTGGCTGGAACCCTCTGCACTACTCCGGTCTGAATTATGGTTGGAATCTCGATCTATTACACCACGCCTAGGTGGATCAGAAGGCACTGCTGCTCTTGTAGGACCCCCAGCCGGGCCCCCTCTGCCTACATAGCGAGGATTGTCTGCACGGTTTGCAGAAGGTTCCTGTGAATATCGCCCAGGATGTTCTGTCTTGTGGTGTGTATCTGCCTCCTCCTGGCTGGGGGCATGCTCATGACGCTGATGAGGAGCTTCAACAGCAGTTCTTCCACGTGGGGCAACAGGCCGGTCTTCACTTGGAGGTAGGTAACCATATGCAGCAGCTAGGGCAGGGTTCTCAGCTGGATCATTGGGATTTATCATTTTCCCACCCTTTTCAGCACGTGCATGATCAAATACAGCAGTGTAAGCTGGAGTGTTGGCATTCGCATCCCAGTTCCCAAACTTTGGAACATGGGGGCGATTCTGCATTCACAAGTGGAACACATTTCAGCAAGGTGAGAGACTGAAAACACCAAGGAAATGCATATGGGAACATTTCAAGAAAATTATGTATCTTCACAACCGTTGAGAATTTCACCATACTTACAATCTAATTCAGCCTGAATAGAACTCAGAGATGACTGGATACTCAGATTATAAAGATTTTTGATCCCGTGGACAGTGAAAAAGATGAGACAGAGAAAGAGAGAAAAATCAGATTGGTTTGAACAACAGCAACAACCTTCAGCAGCAACATGTAGCAACTACCATAACATTCCACTGACTTCATCAACTCCCAGCAATGGTGGAGGTCAATGACATACATTAACTAAGACTATCTCTGTATTATCTCCATGCATACTGAGAATTCTCAATACTAGAGTTCTAAGTCAACCTGAAAAGAATTGAGAGACGACCCATAATTGGGTCATGGATATTTCAGATCTGAAAATATAACAGCAACCAATCAGCAAGCATGGAAAAAAGGAAACCCAACCCTAAAGAAAAGAGGAAAAAGGACCAAAAGAAAAAATTGAGCAGTGTTGTGAATGACAAATATGGTCATATGCACATTAATGGAGCTTCAGTAGCAACATGTGTGGGATTGACCAACTACCATAACATCCACATAGACTTTATCAGTTCCCAGCAAATGTGTGGAGATTGGCATCAAGCATTTAACCAACGAACAGAGTTTTCTGTCACAGCAACCAGCAACAACAAGAAGACTTAGCCACAATGCTGTGACTAGCTGGCAAGATCAACATAACCTGAAAGACAAGGAGATGACCAACAGAACCGTGAAGAGAGAATATGACTCATGAAAAAGATTGTAAACAAGATTATTTCTTGATTACCAATTATAATCAAGTTGGTTGAGAAATAATCAATAAAGAGACCTGCAACTTGGGTTACACAACATCAAAAAGAGCAGCTAATGTTCTCCTGGATAATAAGAATGAGAAGACTACAAAATCTATGCAACAGTTTTGAGGGCCGCCAGGAAACTTCCATTGCAACAATGATTACACTTATGCCAACAACAGAGACCTCTCATCAGAGCATTCAAATTACACATAGACAGTAAATGAGAGGTGGATGCACAGGTGTGTATAGCTCAACCCCCGATTTTTTATGAGATATTTACATATGTATCTACTAAATGCAAAGAAAATCCAAACTGCAAATGAAAAGGGTATGCAAATTGTGTCAAGGTTGTGACTGACAGAGAGGAAAGTAACACATATCTGGGAGATTGCAGAGAAATCTGCACAACAAAACTTTGAAGATAACAAGACAATGAGTGCAAGTCATAACCTTGGTGAGAGTTGCACACAAAGAGACAGACCATCAGATGTCACCTTCATCACAAATAGCAGTGACAAGCTGCCATGACTACACACTACTGACTTCATCAGCTCCCCCACAGTGAGAGGGAAGAAAAAAAGATCAAAACTGTGGGGAACATGCATCAGAACAAATGCAACAGCTAAACTTGGTAAAAAACCTACAGCTATAGACAAGTGTAATATCAGCATGATACCCACTGTAACTCTGCAGCCATATTTCAAGCAGTCTCCAAATTGCAGAGAGCTGCCTGGAGAATGCTACATGGGATCACCAGGGATCCCTAATTTCTAGTAACAAAACCATATCAATCAAACCCTCTAGAGACAAGGCTTTTGGGGATGGAGGGGAACCCAGAAATGCCCAGCTTTGAAAATCATCATGTGAGAGATTGCCATGGTGATGCGGATACTAACAAGAAAGAGATATATCACACCATGTGCGAGAGAGAGAAAAAGAAACACAGACATAGGGAACAGCCAACAGGGACAACCCCTCTTTCCATCTCTTGAAAGTGAATACAGCTGCTGCTACTGCAGCTGCTGATGATGATCTTGCCACCCAAAACAAAACTCTCGCTTGCTTTAGCACTTGTAGTGGACAAAGAAACTCTGAAAGTCAAAAGATTCAGAAGACAAAAACACTTACGGCCATCTCAGAGAAATCTCTCTCCCTTCAGTCCGTGGCACGCTTCTTGTTTGTTTGTCTCTCGCCAGTTGCTTTTGGACTGATACCCGATACGAAGACTCGTCGTCTGCAGCTGACCTACCACCTAAAACCGCCACCCCTTTCCCCCCGTTCTCAAAATCTCCAGGGAAGAAGAAGAAGACCACGCAGATTAGTCGGTAAAGCTGAGAAGAAGGTGCTGCTGCTGTTGCACTCCAAGCAGCTCCGAGCCTGGTTAGGTTCCTACCCTGCCCCGTCCTGCTGGTCTGTTTGTGTGAGTGCAGCGGTAGACAGAAGAGAGGGAAGCAGACAGGGCGCGCCAGGGCTAGGCAGACACCAGCCAGCTAGACTGTTGCAACAGTAGTCCCCACGCTCGATGTTCATCCGTTTGCATCATGGGTGGATGATGGCGCTTTGTCGAATCTTTCCTCTCTCTGCCTCTCTCTCGCTTCTGCTGGTGTTCGTGGACCCCACTGATCATGCATCTCTACCTTTCTTTGAGGTGAAGTTTGTATGGGTAGAAGAAATCTCAGAGTTTTGGAGCAACCCATATCCTTTTCTCCATATCGGCTTATTAGTTTTCTCTCCCACTGCTAAATCATGCCTCGTCCTCTACCTCTACTAGATGATCATTCCTCCCCGGCCTCCACCACCACCAATTGCCTCTGGATTCATGCAACACAGAGACAGACCCTAAACCCTAAAGAGATCTTCACATTGTGGTTTGTGCTAGAGACGCAATCTTCAAGCTCCATGAAGAAGTAAGTTTCTGGCAGCTTGAAACTACTAGTGAAGCTTAGGACATTTCAGACAACAAAAACTTGTGTTTTTTGTTGTTGTTGTCGCATCTCAGAACAAGCAACAGCAGCTCCTAAAATTGTGCCAAGGAAGGAGGAAGAGGAGTAGGGTCTCTTGTTGCTGTCACAACTGGTGATCATGGCCACATTTTTAGCTGGCTCAGGACCACTAGTATATGGCTTCACTGCCATAGGAAAAGGATCTGGCAGTTTGTGCAAAATGGTATGCAGAAGCTTGTCCCTGCAACAACAACTACCACCATTGCTCGTTGGCTTACCAAGAAGGAAAGTGCATTCTCCTGTTGCCACTGTCAGAGCAGCAGCATCCATGTCTCCTATGTTTGGTGGTACCAACAACTCCTTCCTTGCTCTTACACTGCCACCCATGATTTCTTGGACACTCGCTCACTCACACAACAACAATTCTTCAATGCTCTTTCCCTTCACAACAAACAGTTTTGAAACTCTTTTGCCATCAATTTTAGAATTCAATGCAACAACATTCATGCACTCGACAATTGTCATATCTCAAAACTCTTCAGCTTTCTTTACAGAAGAAATCTCAGCAGATATGGCAACAGGAAGTCCAAAGAAGAAGAGACCAGCAATAGATTCTCATGTCTCCAGTGTTTGAACTTTCTAGACCAGCATAATATCCCAAAGCTCCATGATCATCTACATGGTGGAGATTTTGTGGCCATTGTGCAGATGAGATTCTGAAGCTGGCAACATTCCAAACAGGAAATGGAGAGGATGCAGTTGGTGTTGTCCGTGGTGACACTGTCTGGTACATAACATTATTTTACTATGGTAACCCCCCACAGTGATGATGATGGTGCATAATTCTCATTTTTTCTTGACAGCTTGATCGATAACAAGGGTTTTTGATCTGTGATCCATCTCTCTTGGAAGGTCTGTATACCAGCAGCACAACAAAACTCTAGTGATTCACACCTCAAGTGATTCACAAAGTTCTGTGATTGCCAGCTAGAGAGGATATGATAGGGGAGAAAGAAGCTGAAGGAAAATGAGAGTTTTTGTCTCATAAACTGATGGGGACTGAATAATGGGATTCAGGCATTTGCAGGATGTGGTGAAATTGCCCCAGAGCATATTACCGGCACAGTTGTCTGACATGGTGGGTGTCATCCAGCATTGGGACCTGCTCAAGAACAGGTGCAGTTTTCCAGTGATGTGGTGGATTCAGGGGGGGTTAGGAGGATGCTGAATTTTTTTGGTAGAATTACACACCTTCCAACTCAGGGAGTAACTCATCTTGAGATGAGCAACGTTTTGTGAAATCTGTCAGCACAAGCCTTGATGCCTCAACAGTTCCCCAGCCAATTGAGGAATCCATGTTGTGTTCTTGTATGGTGTAAGTTCCACTTATCTGCCGAGTTCATGCAGGCAGAGTTTAGGGTTTAGGTTAGGGTTCATGCAACCCCACAGAGCTCTCGTGGAGTTGCATGAATCATCCATACCTATTCCAACTTATAGGCGTCAATTCACTCTAGCACAGCAGACCTGCAGGGTTTAGGGTTCAGGCACTCAACAAAATCTATTCTTCTTGTGACCAAACTGCCACCAAAAAATCACAATTGGCTAAGTAAGATTCTTGAAACACCTGGAGGAGAAGGCTTTGATGTAGTGAAAGAATTTGCAAAGCTCATTATATAGATTGTATGACCATAGCTGCATTAAATGATTGCAGCTTACAGCTGACAGGAGAGGGAAGAAGATTGAACGAGGTTAAGATCCAGGCACCCATACCCAGGCCCACGGGAACAATAATGTGCATTGGAAAGAACTACTTGGATCATGTCAAGGAAGTTGACACTTGGAAATCTGCACCTGGCATATCTACTCCAGAAGCCCCAAAGGTTGGATCTTCTGCACTCTTATTCTAGCTGCTGTAGTTTTGAGTTCTGACATCAGTGTAAGTTGGGACAAGTTCGGTTTCAGTATCTGCTACTAACCTGAACAAGGCCTGTGACCTTTGATCTGCAACAGGCATATATAATATTTGGTTTTCTCTTCTTGCTGACTATTTTGTTGTAGAATGCAGCATCCAATTGTATTTACAAAAGCACCACAATCTGTCATTGGCCCTGGAGCTGCCATTAAGTATCCATATGGATGGTCTGAGCTTGTGGACTATGAAGCAGGTGGGTCCCTTCACCTTCATTCTCTCTGCAATATTTTGAGTGTGTGAATTGTAAATGAGGATGACAAGCTTCACACCCAAAAGGGGTGAACAGATGGGCTTAGGGTTTAGGGTTTAGGTTCCAGGTTTAGGGTTTAAGCCTGTCAGCCCACAGATAGCCTGCAAGGCATGTCCACTCTCTGTCATTGAATATGTAACATGAACATTGACAATGAACCTGATGTTTGGATGAGCAACTGGAAAAACTCAGACTTGCTGAACCAGTTGAACATCTTTTGCCAGAGGACATAGTTCCTTTTGCTAACATGAATTACTGGAAGGAAAACTGGCATTATGTTCCTGCCTTAACACTTGTGCTCTTATGTGCTCCTTAGAGTATCCTCAAGATGAGCATTTGTACCTGTTTTTGTCAATTCTCAGAGCTGGCAGTGATCATTGGCAAGCCTGGGCGAGGAATCCAAAAGGAAGATGCTCTGGACCACATCTTTGGGTGAGTGCACTGCTGGTCCTCTTTGATGCAAAGTATTGTATCAGAGGATACATACAACATAAGACTTTTTGTGAAGAAGGTGTTTGGAACTGGTGATCATCTGAATGTTTGCTTCCCCAGAACAGTGTATCAGTGTGGTTCAGGAAGTGTGAATTTTGACAATGTGCAATTAAAAGAGGTTAGGAGGGATTTGGGCCAGGTATACCATCCTGAATGATGTAACTGCAAGAGAGGTGCAAAAACGTCACCAGCAGGCAGGTGAATTCTAGCTTTTTCACCAGTGTTGCACCAGCCAGTCTTGGTAACTGTTTGTGCTTAAAAAAGTAGTGAGGCCTTTAAGCTTTGAACCTAAACCCTAAACCTAACCCTAACCAATGCAAAATTGTCATTGAGAAGTTTGACTAGTTATTGATGGAGAGGTGTCAAGGTACTGTCAATCCCAAGAGCTGCACCATTAAGCTGGGAAGTAGCTCACTTGTATCAGAATCAGCAAGGTTATATGAAGATTCTGCATTGTATGCACTGTTGCGTCTAATCATTTTGCAGTGAACTGATTGATCTTTTGCAGTGGTTCTTGGGCAAAAGCTGCGACACATTCTGTCCAATGGGACCCTGGATAGTTCCTGCATCTGAAATCGATGGTCAGGATCTTGCAATACAGTGTTGGGTCAATGATGAATTGCGCCAGGTTTGGTATCCTCACACTCCAGAACAAACAAATTGTACTGTGAAATCTAGCTTTGTTCCTTTTCTCATCTGAGGAATATGTGAAGATTTAACTCACCCATCATCTTCTCAAGTGGACAACTTTGCCTATTGTCAAAGAATCACTTGAATGCTGTGCTTCAACTGTTTTCTTGGAGAGGCTGCAAATCTTCAAAAACTTCCTGCACAAGGACCTATCGACATCTTAAATGAACACATTCAGATATGATTTTGTTAGGGAAATACTTCAAATGCTGTGTTCTTTCACTTGGTTCTCTTCGAGCTGTCATGATCTAGAAGAAATTCCTGAATGAGAACCCACTGATATATATATGGAGGGTTGTTTGTCAGGATGGTCGAACATCTGAAATGATATTCCCAATTGCAGGGTTGATATCAACAATATCTGCTGGCATTACCCTTCAAACTGGGGACATATTGGCTACAGGCACACCGGCAGGTGAGTATCATGAGTGTGGGTGGGGATGACAATCATTGAAATCAATGATGCTCTGCTCTTGAATATACACATGAGGGCTCTGTCGGTGAAGCAAATTGGTTAGACATAGTCTGAACAGCGATGGGTGCTTGAGCACGCACTTGCAGACTGGCACTCACAACATATTTGATCTGAACAGGTGTTGGATCTGGCTTCAATCCTCCGCGCCACCTCAAGCCAGGGGACACCATTCGCATCAAGGTGGAAGGAATTGGAGAGCTGCACAACCATGTTGAGTGATCTTATATCCAAATTCCTCCCTCTAAATTCCAGGACTGCTTAACGATCAGGGACATTCTCCTCAGCTCTTCTTCTTGGCCCCCTTTCAACAAACAAATTTGGTGAAGCATAGTGTTGCTCTGCAAAATGCACACATTGGGAATGATGCTCAGAAACCAGCTCACAGGCAGAAGCAAAGAGGTATATGTAGCCAAGCATGTCATCATGGGGACATCGCTATCGGTGGTGGTTGGGCTCAAATCTGGAGGATCCATTGTGGAATCACAATTGCATTTTCAGAGTCAAATCGCCCAAGCAAATAATGAAGATGAGTCTGAAAATGTGACCCACAGATGATTACATCCGATTGTGCAGTGTCTCAATTGGGACTGTTGGAAATGCCATGATCGCAAAACCAACCAAAATTCAGGCAAAAATTCAGTATCTATGGACAGCTCAATCAATTCCCTTGCATTGCAGGATTTCTTTTGGAGAATATACATTATGCCATAAGGTCCAATTCATCACCCATTGCTTCTTCTCACTTCACTCCTGTACATTCTGCACAAATGATCAATCTCTTCATGTTACTTACAAGTTTGTCAATCTCACAACAAAATTTGTCTCTCTTCACCATCACCCAATGCCAAATTGAGCATCCATCTGATCTCTTCATGTAACTACTTTGTCTGAATCTTGCAACAAAAATCATCTCTCTTCTTAATCATCACCCACTGTGAAACTGAGCGTGCACCTGATCTCTTCATGTTACGTTGTGTCAACCTTGTGATGAAAACTGTCTCTCTTCACTGTTACCCAATGCCAAACAGAGCATCCATCTGAGAACAGCACTATACAAATCTGTTCTTTTGCAATTGTTGACTGAAAATGCCTTGGAAACACATACCAATCTGACAACAACAGCACTGTACTACAATTCCAGTACTTTTGCAATTGTTTGTCTCAATAAAACCTTGGGAAAAACACTACCCTATGTGTTCAAAAAAGACGTCTATCCACAAGAAATTGGACTAAGAAAGTCCTGTGGCAACCACCAATTCTGTTGCAAAACCCTAATAAGAACGACCTTCAGAAGGTTGAACCTTAATTCCATACAGTTGAAACCCTAAACATTCCTTTTCGAGCTTTGTTGCAAGAGGCAACAAGGGTGGTGGCGATGGCGGAGCAGGAGGAATGGGAGGGATTGCGCGTGGAAGGACCGGATGACAACAGCGGCGTTGCATGGCTCAGTCTCCATCGCCCCACACGTTTCAACGCCCTGGGTGCGGGTCTGTTCCGCAGTCTGCCTCTTGCAATTGCAAAGCTGGATGGCAACCCCGATGTGCGCGTCATCGTTCTGACGGGCTCCGGCGCTCATTTCTGCGCGGGGATCGATCTCTCCACTTTCGCGCAAATCGCTGGAGGAGGAGGAGGAGGAGGAAGAAGAAACCAGACGAAGAAGAGGGAGAGTGAAGAAGCTTCACAACAAGGTAGGGGCTTTCACCACGAGTCTTTGATGGTTCAGGATCTGTCTTCCTCCTTGTTCGATTTGCAAGCCCTCTTAGAACAACAGAAAAAACACACTCTTGAGCAACGAACCGTAACAGTTTTGTATACTCCATCTGCTTGCCAGGGGAAGAGACTTCTTCTTCTGAATTCTCCAACTTCTCCTCCTCATGCGTCGGAAGGGAGAGAGAGAAGCTTAGAAGGGATGTGAAGGAGCTTCAGTCCTCATTCACGGCGTTTGAAGAATGTCGCAAACCTGTGATTGCTGCCATCCATGGTGCATGCATAGGAGGAGGCATCGACATGATCACAGCTTGCGATATGCGATACTGCACCAAAGATGCATCTTTCTCTGTCAAGGAGGTTGATCTAGCCATAACTGCAGACCTTGGCACCCTGCAACGCTTGCCTAGACTCATAGGCCATGGAAACACCATGGAGCTTGCACTTACTGGACGCAAATTCACAGGATCGGAGGCTAAATCAATGGGCCTTGTACAAGATGTCTATGACTCAAAAGCACAGATGCTAGCAGCAGTGGAGACTCTAGCAAAACAAATTGCCAGCAAGTCTCCCCTTGCTGTGGTGGGAACAAAGGCAGTGCTGTTGAAGTCTCGTGATCTCACAGTGGCTCAAGGCTTGGAGTACGTTGCATTATGGAATGCTGCTATGCTCATCTCACAAGATCTGAAGACAGCAATCCAAGCTCAAAACCATAAACAGTCTAAACCTTTTTTCTCAAAACTCTAGAGGTACAACATTTCTTTCATCTTCACATATGCTGCTTACCTCTCTGAGAGAGGAGCATCATCATCATCAGCTTCTTCAGTTTGTGAAGAGTCCAATGATGTGCAACAACCACCTTCAGATCTCTGCCAAAAAGTCTCTCATTAAAAAGATTTGTCAATTGTGTAGAAACAAAGAAGAACTATGTCATTCTTCTTCTTCTGGTATCTCTCTATCCCTGGAACGAAGTAGAAATGAGCTGAGTGAGAGAAACCCAATTCTAGAGGAATGCAATAGAGCATTTATGGGAGATGCATATTCACAGATGACAACGACGATGATGAATAGTTGTAGAATCATTACTTCTTTTCAAGCAAGAAGCTTGTAAATGTTTATAAGGTTCTGTTGTCCATGTGTGGGGGCTTATTCTTCCCTCCTTCCTTTCTTCCTTGTGCTTCCCAATTTGCTTGCATGCAATGGAAGTTTAATCAAAGATAGAATCTTCAAGTTCTTTATCATGTCCTTCAAACTCTTGCCTTACATTGTCATCACTCTCTTCTGTACATCATCAACTACTATGTATTACAAAATTTTCTTGTCCATCATTGTTTTGCACATCTACTACTTACCATGCAACTATTCTGTTGCAGAGAATGTAATCTTCATTCGAAAACAACATTATAATGATCTTGAATATCAGCTTGCACGACAAGAAGCCACAAATCTAGGTGAATTCTCTATTCTCAATCAGATTGTTCCTAAGCTACAAGTCTTGATAGAAGCCGATGTTCAGATTTGCAGTATCTCAAATGTTGAATACTCAAGAAGGCATACAAATTCCAGCCGCACATAGAGGTCATGGAGCATATAGCACATGCGCCTTGCCGCTTTATACCTTAAGGTTGTTGATAGAGTGTATTAATCCTACCATCAAATTATTAAGTTACAGAAGTGTAATATTCAGAACAAAAACTTAATGATGAAATAGATTTTAACAACCATGGTGTTTGTTAATTCTCATGAATCGATATGACTTATAAGACCGTTGAGAATGATTGTTGATTGCTGATGATAAATGATAGAACTTCAAAGAACACAAAAATAATAAGAAAATTGTGTACAAGTTTTGACACTCATTTATATATTAGGAGTTTTAAGCAACTTTTTTGTGATAATTTAACCTTGTGAATACATTTTGAATTATGTTTGTTTTACAAGATTAATCATGTGGTAAAACCAAATGGGGCATATGATGTGGTGATTTGAAAGAAGAGTACAACTATAATTTCAAAGAAGAAGTATTCAGAGATTGAATGATTACACAGTCCATATGATACAATTTCAAAGAAGCAATTGTTAATTTATGTTGTGCGTTTGTTCTTTATCAAACCGTTTGTTCTCGAATAGTGGAATCTACTTGACAATTTTTGTTTGATTATGGAGAAAGTAAATATAAATATTTTTTCAGAAACAAATTCTATGCAAATCAACATACATTAACTCATGTTTTGTTACATCGTTAAGGTTGAATGCTAAAAAATCAAGAGTTAAACCCTAATGCATGATGTATGCATTGTGCTACAATTTATTCAATAAGAGATTGAATTTCTTAAATGACATGAAAAGGATTACTTCATATTTGTATTTTAGTGATTTTTTGTTCAATTAATGTCCATTTTTTTGTTAAACATAGAGGATTGTTCATAATTGTGTGAATTTTAATTTCTTATGGTGAATCCAACTTGAGGATTGTGAAATTATATCCATATTATCAATTTTGAAATAGTTTTAATGTAGTCTTGAAAAGTTTCATATACATCATTAACAAAACCATATGATTTTCCATAATTCTCTACACATTATTTTATTAACATATTTTTGTAAAATAATAATTCATTATGTGACCAATGTCGAGCTATATTGGACCAATATGGATGTTAGAATGGCATATTTGTAATGTGAATGTAATTCAAATGCGGCGAGTGTATTGTAAAAAGTGAACATTAAGGATGTTATAATCAATAGAAAAAATACACACAAAATTCGAAAAGGTCCAATCGTTTTAACTATGATTGTTATAATTTTCAATTTAATTAAATAATATAGAAATAGAAACAAGTTTCAATGATTTCACACCATGTGAATTATATGTAATTTTTTATGATTTTTTTTGTCATTAAGATCAATAGTTCTTTTTTACAACATCCATATCATCTTTTTCAAAAAAATTATGTTAGATTTGTAATTATGTTAGAAGGACATGCCACAATGGACATCTTGTGTTAAAAATGTGAATGTTTCGTTGTTGTTTTTTCAAATTTATTTTAATTATGTGTGATAACTTCAACATTCATATAAAACAAATGTGATAATAGATTAACCACTATTAGTGATTTCAAACAACTTTTGCAAAGTTTATAATATTAATTGTTTATGATGTTCAAAATTTGCTTAAGATTTTAATGGAATTTATATCATTTTGTTCCATAACTTGACAATTCATGACATTTAACATTTTCATGTTGAAATTTTTGTTTCAAAAATATTAGATTGTTTATTTTCTTGTTTGAAAATTCATGAATTTTGAACTAAAGGAGCTATGATAATGACATCAAAATCACTCATAAATTGATTATTCACTTATTTTATGATTTTCATTAAAGGTAATTAATACATAATAAATAAATAAAGTTCATCATAAGTTTTTATTGAATTATCATGGCTAAATGTTTATAGTTAATCTTCAAATAAATTTCAAATGTTTTGGGTATTGTTACATCAAAGCTTATATTCAAAAGTTTCAAGAAAAGTAGGGATGTATAAAAATTTGTCAAAACACAGTTGAATATGAATATTTTTACATTGTAAAAATAGTAGTTGCAATTACTTTGAAACTTTTTCCTACATATTTATCATTTATTAGATTGATTAAAAAATTTCAAGATATGTATATCAATATATTGAAAATGACATTGATTAAAAAAATTTACTTGTAATTTTTTTCTTTAAAATGTTAGATACAGAAAATTAAACAATTGTTTCAACTAATATGGTACATATTTGCAAAGTTGCATTTTCTTACATTTTTTCTTCATGATTTTCAACTTTAAAAATTAACATGTATCATTTTCTATGTAATATTGTAAAGTATTTTATATGATACAAATAAATATGAAAAGACATTTACATTATTTACACCCATGTTAAAGAATATGCAAAATTTCATTGTATGTGTTATTTTAAATCAAAAATATTTTTAAATATTTTTATTTTTTCCATTATTAAGTCATTTCATATGGAAGGAAAAAATTTTGCATAAAAAATGTCCATTTATTTATTATCACTGCATGAATGATACACATTTAAGTTTTAAAAATAATATTAGGGGTTTAAAAACTAGTTGATTTTTTCTTTCTTGAAACTTATGACATTTTTTAATAACATATATGAGAATCTTGAAATAAAATTAAAACAAATTCATAAGTTTGAATCCAAAATCAAATTAATTTATGAAAAAAATGATTAATCAAAATTTGAGTTTAAAATGATGCACAAAAACAAAAAACACATAATTAATTTGTGACTTTAAAAAACCTGGTGGATAAGATGAATTCTATCTAGTTACCATTTGATTTAACAAATTTTTAATCATTTTATATATGAATGTCATTTAAATACATGTCTAAGTAAGTTTATTTTTAAATAAATATGAGAATGTCATAAAAATTTCTTTTCAAAAAATTTAAATGAGAGTTAGTGCTCCCATTATAAATAATGAAAAATTCAATTCATTGAATTTTGAAGAAAAGATACCATGTCAATACAGTAATGGATCACAAAATGTTATTTGTACTATAACAAATATTTTTCATAATAAAGTTCAATTAATTACAAAGATCTCACACTATAAGAACAATGCAAAGTAACATTAAAAAGTAGAATACAAAACTTGTAAAAAATAGGAATTTAATTAAATGTGAAAATCTTTAAACTTTATACATATATTTGAAAAATGTTTTTGAAATGAGAAAATGTTAAATCTTGTGTGACATCATTTGATATTTATTGTGAATATGTACATCTTTAAAGTGGTCCAATGAAATAATATCAGTAAAATTAAATACGAAAAAACTTATGAACAAAAATAAGTTATACATGGTTTAATTCAACAAACCTATAAAGACATAGACAAATAATGAGAGGAAAAAAATCCTTGAGGTTTATTTAATAAATGAAAGCAAAACAAAAGTTCATAAATTTATCAAGGTTTATCATGAGAGTGAGTAACTCAACAAGGTAGTGGGAGGTATTTAGAATGATAAAATTTATTGAGACCAAAAAAGTTCATCATTGTGCACACAATTGATATATTACATCCAAGCTTCCAATTTATATTTCCATCTCAAACAAAAAAAATTGCTTAAACAAAGATCTAAGGTTAAAACCAATAAACACGAAATTTTTAAATTTTTCATTCTAAAAAATTTAATGTTAATTCTTTAAAAAAAATGTCAATCCATAAATTCTTCCTAACCTTCTAATTTAGAGATGAAACATAAAACATACAAAATAAATTAAAAAATCAACAAAAATTTGATTATGCATTGTAAAAATTATATATATATATATATATATGAAATCGATTGAGCAACTTTGTTTTTCTTTCAAAGTTTAATAAATTGTTGATGTGATTTACTCTTATCGTGTTTTTTAATATGATTCACATTTTTTAACAATTTTTTTGTCATAAAACACATAATAATATCCATTGTAATTTTCATTCAGGTAATTTTAAAAAACCTTGATGATTATGAACACATAAATAAACAAGAATTAAAGTGCAAAACTTTGAAAATAACCAATCCATCTTTAAAAAATTCATAATACAACTTTAATGGTCTTGATGATTACAAAAGGTGTATAAAATTTTGATTTCAAAATATATTAAATCAATTTTAATTATAACTATTTTTGTTTTCAAGTTGCATGATCACAATGCCTTCTTTTATGATTTTATATTTTTATTACTCCTTTTCATTACTATCTTTTACTCCAACATATTATGAAGTTATTATGAATCATGTTTTCTTTAGAACAACATTAGCTTTGAAAATTTATATTTTCATTCTACACACCTTTGTTTATTCTTTTTGATGGGTTTTGTTTTCTGTGATAGTTATTATTCAACTAACAGGGGGGCCAACACGGGCAGGGGGGGGGCCGGGTGTGGGGGCTGGGTGGGGAAGGACTGGGCGGAGGGGCCAGCACGGGCGAGTGGAAGCTCGATGGGTGCATTATGCACCAGGTTCACAATAGTTTTTATGATGGTTATATATAATCCAAGTGTTATATAAAAAACAAAATGAGATCAATTCAAAATTTTAATGTTTTCAATACCCAAAATTCTAAAAGATTTGTTTATAATCATTAAAATTTCGTGTTTTATTCTAAGCAAAATTAATTAAATTCACATTATATAAATTATCATCAATTTTATTGCAATCGAAACAAAATTGGAATGTAAAATAATTGTGCTTTATGTGTTAGTTTAGATATGAAGTAATATTGTTCATTATATGGTTTCTAATCTTTGTGAAAAAAAATTTCCATCATGCTGTGAAATCATTATAGATCATATTAAATAAAAGATTAAATCATATTTAGCAATTGTACATTGCACAATTAAAAAATGGAAATTCAAATGCATGTAAGTTTTTGTTTTCCTTCCTCCATGTACATCAAAATTTGATTTTTTTGTTCATCTTTAAAATAATTACAATTTTTTTGCAAATTTATGATCTAACCTTTAATTTATTATTTTGACACAAGAATAGGTTACTTGCCACCAATTTTTTTTAAAAGAAAAAACTTAAAATTTTTAACATAAAAAATCTTGTGAGTTACATTTTGAGATTTGAAGGATTTAAACATTTTGTTAAACAAGAAAAAATATTTATTATAATGCAAATTCTATTTCATAATGTAAATCCTCATGGTTATTTTAAGGATTTTTGTGACAATGTAAAATGGTTAGAACAAAATGCAAATGGATGTAAGCATATGCCTACAATAATTAGTTTACAAATTTGTATGTTTGTTTGAAGAAAAAAATCATATAAAAATGATGTTAATGCTTATGCAAAATATGGAAATAAATCATGAATTTCATAAATTTTGAAAACATTTTGAATGACATTATCTAAAAAAATTATTAAGGACATTATTTTGGTGCTCTGAATTTCTAGGTGTGTTCATTATAATGTTGAAATGGAGTACAAGGCTGAAAATTTTGTTTAAAAAATAGTCTTCATTTGAATTATGAAGATAAAAATTCTGATCTATTGCAACAAAAGAACCCATCTCTGCATGATATCGTTGTATGAAACGATGAATCATAGGCTCTACATCTGGAATCTCCCACTTCATCCCAAAGAATGACACCCGACATACTCTGACACCTAAAGAATGCAGAGGATCTGCCATGGTCGAAATAGGAATATTAACTTGATTCCGTGATAGTGTTAAACTATCAAAACTACAAATCAATGTCATACCAAAAGCCTAACACAAAGTATTCGTCAAATCATCCTTGAATGCAACCCTCTCATGCTCATCACTCCCAGCATACACCTTCACCACTATGTGGTTGGAAATGACATGAAGTCAATAATAAAATTCTGGAAGATCCTTCACCGACAGCTTTTGATTGGCCGTGCGAGCCATAATCCCAAATAATGTCGGTAAATCCCTGGTAAACATCATGAAACAAGTTGCATCGAGATCTATAAAGTCTGAATGATTAATATCAGGATGTTTTAACAAATCAGTGCATGGTCCACTAAGAGCAGGAAACTGAACTAGTGGAATAGGTATTGTGCTGACAAGGGGTGTACGAAGGTACAAACGCTTCAAAGTAGAAGTTGGGTGACGTGAAATAATTGATGCATGTGTCTCTGCTATAATACGTTCTGCAAGAAGACTTATAGTATTTTTAATAGGAGGCATCTTATAAAAATTCTACAAAAGTCAAATCTAAAATCCACCAAACGCCAAATATACCTACAAAACCTATCTATATAATCCGGGCATAACGAGTGTTATGCCAATGGCTGGTGGCTGTTTGACCAGGAAAAATACATTGTACTGCCTAATTATTTTAGTGTTATGCCTAGCTGTTTTTGTTGACTTTTTAAACTTTTTGTTAATTTTTTTTTTACTATTTGTAACTTTTGTAATTTACTTTTTATTGTTGAAAGGGGTAAGGTTTTTGTGACTTTTTGTGACTTTTTTTTACTCCTTGTAACTTTGAACAATTACTTTTGAATGTTGAGAAAGGTCAGGGTTTATATTCTATTCATTGTGCGACGAGGGAAAAAATGCACTTTGATTTTTTTCCTTTTTTTTTAAAATTGTTGAGGGGGAGGGGGTGAAGGTTAATGTTTTTTTTTTTTCCCTAGATATATGAAAAGGTGCAAGAAGGAGGGGGGGAAACGGGTACATTTTTTTTCTGGAAATGTTTTTTTCATCGTGGACAGGCTAGGGAAGGGAAGGGGGTAATTTTTTTACAAATTCATTATGGGACGAAGGAAAGAGTGCAAGCTGATTTTTTTTTTTTTTTTTTTATTTTTGGGGGGGGGGGGGGTGAGGGTTAATTTTTTTTTTTCCCAATATATATAAAAAGAGGAAGGAGGG
>Ga0116227_10004711_pt1 | contig 29466 bp, 17 predicted proteins | sample S1TSphgellanicum_FD_89693 | JGI IMG/M metagenome (GOLD analysis project Ga0116227, IMG submission 89693) | Host-associated microbial communities from peat moss isolated from Minnesota, USA - S1T2_Fb - Sphagnum magellanicum MG | ecosystem: Host-associated > Plants > Peat moss > Unclassified... | reverse complement strand
TTTTTTTTTTTTTTTTTGTTTTTTGTTTTGTTTGGGGGTATGATTATAATTTTAATTTTTTTTTTTTTTTTTTTTTAGAGGAAAAAGTTTGTTTTTTTTTTTTTTTTTTTTTTTTTTTGGTAAAAGATGGGAGGAGCAGGAATCACAGAGGAGATGATCAGGCGACGATCTGAGCATAATGAATGTGTTCTCTACACTCTAGAGGTAACATAAACTCTCTCTTTGTATTTTTTTTCCCCTTCTCCTCCAGATTTATATACTATTTTTGTGCATTCAAACTCTCACCGGTTTTGTGAAGATGAGGTACATCGGTGTTGTTGCAACATGTTTGAGTCTTGCTTGACCTGTCTTGGTATGGCACTGACATTGTAGAGGAGGAAATAAAATGTTGGGGAGAGGGGAGGGGAGTTGGGGTGACACAGGAGCTGGTATTGCAGGAGGAAGGAATTGAAAGGATTGATACTCTTGGTATCTTATGCCCGCACCTTCGCATTTTGTATATGCCCAACAATCTTATCGCCTGTCTTGGTATGCATGTATAGACGATGCTGCTGCCTTTTCCTCTCTTTGTTTATATGCAATCTCTGACAAACATGTGAAACCAAATCTCTTACAAGTGAAATTGCCCTATTGATATGTGTTTTGTTTGTTTCTTGACATGGTTGAACACTTGTTGTTTCTCTCTCTCTGTTGTGTGACCAAAGAAACTTGGGTCTTTCTGTATGGCCTTGAATTATAGATCCCATCAGAAAGGTGGGGACACAACACGCATGGAAAACAAAGCTTGTAGAGAGGCTCTTGATTTGTCTAGCTTTGATCAACATCTTTGAGAATTTAGTAAACAATGTGAAGCCTCTTCTCTACATGCTAAAGACACAGAAGGAAGGCTCCAACTTTGTAATAAATAGTTTTTTGTATTGTAGATTATATGCAAGAGGATGTCAAAGGTATGGTGTGTCCACCTCTCAAAGTAAACTGGAATTACAAACCTCATATTTTGTATTTATAGACCATGGTGCTCTTTCAATCCTTATGATTGTTATATTGGTGTGTTGCTTTTGTTCCTCTAACAGAAAATATGAACCGCTTGAAGGAGCTACAGTATCTTAATTTGGCAATGAACAACATTGTGAAGGTGTGTGTTGCCTACCATTTGCTATGTTGACGTTCATCCCTCACTTTGGTGAATCCATTTGCCTATCATACACACTAATTGTTGTAGGTGGAAGGGTTGGAGCATTGTGAGGCTTTGGAGAAGCTTGACCTTACGTTGAATTTTGTGGACCTTCAACAATTACCATCTGTCACAACCCTAAAGGCTAACTTACACCTTAGAGAACTGTAGGACAATAAGTTTTCTTTTTCAATTGACAGAAATATGCTACATTTGGAAAGAATGTTATCATGTTTACTTCATCTTGCACTAAATATCAACTAGCATACATTGCTTCAGTTGTAGAGCTGCAAAATTAGGGTTTTTGACATTGTGCACATAAGAGGGATCCAATGAACTGGTTCCAAATTTCTCACATCCTCCCCCAAAGATTGAAGGTGGATGATTTGTGGAGGAACTTATGTATCTACATATGATGCACTAATTCTCCTCTAAAATTAGGAGATATTCTAAATCTTATTTACCATTTTATGGGATGAAAGGTTCCTTACAGGGAATCCATGTTCTGATTGGGGTGGGTACCGCAAGTTTGTGATAACAGAGCTTCCACATTTAAAGGTCAGCCTCCAGTTTCTAGTGCATGAGGCTTTCCACTTTGTGCTCTCTTGTGCATTTAGTAATGGACTAGTGGTTGCAAAATTCAAGATTTGTGATGTTTTGTGTGAAGCGGCTGGATGCTTGGGAGATCAAGCCCACAGAAAGAATTGAGGCTTTCCAGGTTTGTCAAGTACCAACGAAGTATCAATATTGCAATATTGCATGTTTGAAAAGTTCCCATGTACATGTAACTTCCACTCAAATGTATCCTTATCCCATTTGTAAAGCCCTTCCAAGATGGAAGATTTATTTCTCCATCCATTTTTTTGTCACTAGGAAATGCCATAAACATTCCATTATTCAAGAAGCAATCTCTCTTTAATGTGCTCTTTACATTGGAAGAGCTTGCAGGAGATTTCTATCCTCAAAGAGGAATTGCAACAGAACAACAGTGCACCTATTACCTTCGAGCAAGTAAAGTCTGAAGTGTATGTCTTATGAAATATTCCCCCATAAGAAGCATTGAATCCTTATTTATGAAATACATAATGATCATGCACAAATGGTTCCATGAATATTAGTGGTGAGGATGGTGAAATAGGTGCAAGAATGACAAAGGAGAAGCAATACGAGAATACTCACCTGCTACTCGAGTGGCTGAACACAAAGAGTTACTAAAACTTCGTGAAAATGATACAAAGACAACCTCAGTTATCCACTTGACCATCATTTGAACATTTATCACTTGGATTTTTTTTGTTACAAATTTCCAAGAGATGACTCCCTTCTATGAGCAATGTACCACTTGAATGCATTATAGTGTTTTGTGATGATGCAGATAAGGAAAGAAGAAAAAGTGTCCAAGAGACGCAATGGGTTTGATCCACTACCAATTGAAGGTCGAATCTATCAAAAAAATGAAGGCGGGTATGTGAAATTTTGTCATCTTCATCATGCTTATATCCATTGGACATTGAAGAACATAATGAATGCAGTCACTTATCACATGAAAAAGTGAGACATAAATTATAGACACATGAAGTGGGTATATATATGTGTAAAACAACCATGTTCTTTAATTTTACACCAAGACAAGGTGGAACATGCTAATGAATCAGGTGGGAGTTCAAATTGCATGATGACATTTGTGAAAACGCACTTGTATTGGATGTGGTTGTTGGTCGGTACCTTGATACATCATTGATTGATGTCGATGTCCAACCTTATCTAGTGCGCATTTTAGTTAAGGGCAAGTTACTGCAATTGCATCTTCCTTCTGAGGTGAGATTTCTTTTCAACCCAGCATTTTCCCCAGTTCAAACAGTGTATTCTACCACAATCTTTGATTTGATGTTATCATGTATTAATCTTCTCTTCACTTATGTGAAATATATCAAACAAAAGTCGCAAGATGGAATGTTAGCCATAACCTCACTTTATAGTTCACCATAATAAGTTGTGGTTACTACCAGGTCAAGACAGATGCAAGCATTGCCCAACGTTCAACAACTAATGGGCATCTGGTTGTGACAATGCCTTTAGTATCTACTGTCATGCAAGCATATGCACCCACCTGTTTGGCTCAAAGGGTACTTCAAGGTAGAACAATTCAGGAACCACTTACTGGAAAAATGGACATAGCCCAAAAAACTTCAAAGAGTTCTATATACGAGTGTAAACAAGATGTGGTTGATGTTCGTAACATTGTGCCAAATACAATATCAAGTCCAATAGTAGAGTCTCAACAACAGAAGTTAATCAAACCAGAACCTCAAGTCTTGAATACGATGACCACAACAGGTGATGATGATCTTGATGTACCACCCCTAGAATAACATGTATAAATTTAAGTTACTGGCATGTAGCATGTTAATGTCCAAACTTATGTAATTTTATGTGGTGAAAGTGTTTCATTATTGTTAATTTTGGTGTACTGAATTCATCTAGGGCTCAACTTTATGGTCCAAAAGGAAGGTCAAAAAGGTTTTGAACAAAGTGTTCACATATTGTTTGAGAACTGATGCAAACACATCTTGTGTGAGGATAGACTCATTTAATTTCACATCTAAATTTCCTTTGTTGTGCACTCCTTGATTCGATGCAAGCATTATACTTATAAAAAACTGATTTTTCAGGATTAAATGTGTATAAAAAAGGTTTGGATTTCAATAATTTGGAACTTGAATTGCCAAAAAGTTGAAGTATTGTTCATGGACCTAATCAAGGAGTAGCAATACTGTGAGATATCTTAAAGAGTAACCAACACTATAACAACACATTCAAGTCATGCTACATGCCTTGTTGGTGTGAAGACCATAGGTGGGTGGTTTATGAATAATCATTGATTTTAGTTCTATATATATATTGTACCCAATTTATTGAACCTTGTGATGTTTTAGTGTGAGTTTCCTTCAAACATAATATATGAGATGCTTGAATGTTATAATGCATCATTACGTCATCATGATTTTTGGTGTAAAGATTGAATATTCAATGATTGTATAATATAATATGTTCCTCTAAGGTGTTTGAAGATATGTATCATTTAATTCATATCTAGCTAATGTTTGTAACCTTTTCACTGCACCAACCACCAACTTGTTCGCTTGGGAAAAAATTATTGTAATCAATGCAACAAATAAAAAAATATCATGTTCAAATTATTGATAATGTCATATAAATTTGACCATGTTTTGTAACACCAGAAGAATTAAAGGCTAAGTAATAATATCAAACCTTGAGCACAATGTATTATTTGAACAATTATTAGTTGTATAAAATATTGTATTTGAGTGAATGTGATTGAGATTTTTTCTTAATTTTTTTTTTTTAATTATAATAAGAATCCATAATTTGTCAATCTCCAAATGTGAATCATAAAAAAAATCATGTTTCATTCTTATGTATTGACCTATTCAAGGCATAGTAAAATGTATCCATATAATTCTAGTGCCGAGTAATCAAAACTAATATAAAGGAAAAATTTTGGAATCTTTCATATGGTTATCAATGGACCATTCACTAGTACAAAAATGGGGTGTAATTCGCTAACCTAAATCACTATGGGATTTTTTAATTGAAATAAGTTCATTGCATTTTAATGATTTCACCCTAGTTAAAGTTATTTCATTATAATATCACTATAGACTCATCATGTTTCATTACTAGTTGACATAATTCATTATTATAATTCACAAAGGTGACTAGGTTTATTTTTATGTTGTTGTTTTAAATACCTTAAGTTATTATAAACTATTATAAATTATTATACATTATTCTACTTTAAAGGTATCCTAGCTAGTTTATTATAAGTTTTTTACTATAAGTTATTTTAAATTAAATTATTCAACTAACCTTAAATTATACTTTAAATTATTTAAGGTCAGTTTAATTTATGTTATTATAAATTATTTTATCCTAAATATAACAATTTAAAATAATCTAAAATAAAATATGATGACTTAAGGTAAATAATTTAGAATGGCCTGCAATAAAATAACTACCAATAGCTTATAGTAGAATAATCACCATTAACCATTAATAAAATAATCACTAATAAAATAATCATCAATAACCAATAATAAAGTAACCACCAATGGCCTACAATAAAATAGTCATCAATAGCCACTAACAAAATAACCACTAATGGCCTACAATAAAATAGTCATCAATAGCCACTAATAAAATAACCACCAATGGCCTACAATAAAATAACCAACAATAGTCACTAATAGAATAACCACCAATAACCATTAATATAATAGTGACTATTAACCACAAATAACCTATGATAATTTAACATAAAATAATCACCAATATCCACCAATAACCATTAATAAAATGGCTCCACTAATGGCCATTAAAAAAAAAACAACCAATAACCACCAATATAATATATAGGCACCAATAACCACCAATAGAATAACCAACAATAGGCACAAATAATTTATGATAATATAGCCTAAAATAACCAATAATAATAACATAAGATGAAATAACTTTCAATAGCCAAAAATAACCAACAATAGCCTCACATACCCAAAAATAGCATAAAAATTAATAGAAATTGGCCAAAATGTAACCACTATATTTGTGACTACATGTGATTATTAATTATTTATAATTACATTTGGACATTTTTGCAACTATTTTTTATGTTGGTCATATTTGTGATTACACTGCAAATAATTTGCAATTATTTTGGTGTTCATATTTCCATGTGAACAACATTTAATTTGGTTTTCATCCAAGAAAAAAAATGTATGTCCCATTAATTGCAAATGTGACCAATTTAATTATAACCTTATGAGTATACAAAAATGTATTTTGTGAACTCTAATAAATACAATTAGATGATTAATATTTATAAATGTATATATTGAATGTATATGAACAACCATATTACATGTGTATTCAAGTAATATTATTAGCATAAATGGCCACAATATTATGGTTACACTAATTAATGTATATTTTGAGTCTATTAGAATTTTATGTAAAATAATTACTAAAAATCTAATATATTCTTATATTATTATTAAATATTTTCACTAATGTACTTTTTGATTTTTGATTTTTGATTTCTTAAATAATTAAAAATAATAATAAATCATAATAGATCTAACAAGTGACATAATATATAATAATATATAATATAAAATAGCTAACCTAGGTTAGCTAAAAATTACATTATTATTATTATTATTATTATAAGTAATCAATTATGAAGTATTATTATTTTATAATAATTACATAGTAGTTAGAATGGAAAACTAATAAATTAATATACAAATGCAGAAATTATTTTCAAAGGAAAAAATACTTATTAAAAATAAAAAATATTTATTGTAATAGTTCATAAATAGATATAATAATTGAAATAATGATATGACTAATAAACATAAAATAGTTAACCTTGGCTACCAACTAGCTACAATAATAATTGAATCAATGTTATTTTATTATTAAATATTTACATTTATATTTATTATGAACTATAAAAATGAAAATAATTATGGGAATAATTATTTCAATATTAGCCAATTATTAGTTAATGAAATTGGTTGAAATTGGTTGATAGATCAATATAGTTCATATATAATTAAAATTATATATTATTGTTGTTTATCTAACTAATAAGTTAAGTAATATTTAATAATAATTAATAATATAATTATTTCAGTAATCATAATGTATTGATGATTATTTTATAAATAATTAGTTAGTTGGATAATTTATAAAGTGAATTAGTTAATTTCTAGTTTAGTTGTTAATTAATTAATTAACAAGCTTATTGATTTTTTTCTATATTTTATTCATTAATAAATAATTTTATTAGTTAATTAGTTAGCTAGTTAATTGTCGCTCACCTACTTAATTATATATATTTCAAGATAAGAATGAAAGCCAAAACATACGAGATAATTTTTTTAATTGCAAGTCATTTGCGACTAAAAATGTTTAGTCGCAAACAACTTGCAACTAAAAAATTTATCGCATATGTTTTGGCTTTCATTCTTATCTTGAAAAGTATATAAATAAGGTGTTTTGTCTTTACATATTCATATTTAAAAACATGGACATATGGGGATGAGCCAATAAAAATGACTTAACCCAAAATAAAATATAAATATTCATGTACTGACACCTAAGTACCTACTTCCCTAACTTATTTACCTATTATTATATCTACCTACCTACTTAAGTAAGTATTTGGCCTAGGTAAGTAAATAGCCCCTATTTAGTTAGGTGTTTAACCTAGATGGGTAAGTAGATATATAGGTAGGTAGGTATCTAGTTCAACATACATACCTAAGTATTGATTTAAATTGAATTTGGACAAATTCAATTAATATGCCATGTGGCAAATTTCCATTGCACCATGTGTCACAATCTAAACATTCCAAACATAAAAATTAAATGTCTTAGATTAATAAAATATTTTTAATTATTAAGAGTTGAGACATGTGGCAACACATAACTTCTTCCCATTGTTCACCAAAAAAGTCACATCCTAGTTGCAAATGACAATACCTATATGACAAGTCAAAGGATGAAGACATATTTCGTTGATTTTTTCTTTCATCCAAAATTCGTTGTCATTTGTGACTAGTGTCAATGCGGCTTGTCCAACTCAAATATTAATATTTTAGTTGCAAATGTCACTTGCAACTAAAAATTAATCACAAAAACCAGTTGCAAAATTGGACAAGGTTTATTTATCCAAACCTTGTCCCCAAAAGATCAAGATTCATGAATAAACTTAACATATTCCCAAAATGTTATAGCAACTTGAGAATCTTGGGAGTGCTTCTTTTTGGTTTGCAAGCACATTCACCTTCATTTGAGCACAAATCCTTCATTTAAACCATGTTATAAACTTGCTTTCAATTTACTTCTTTATTATAATTTTAACTTTGAAGCCATGGGCCCAAGGTTAAGATGGAACAAAAATAAATAAAAAATGTGATGATGTCATTATAATTTCAACTTATTAATAATATGTGTGGTGTTAGGATTTGGTTAGGTAAATATTAAATGTCAAAAAAAAATCACATTTAATGAATTCAAAATTTTCAAATTCGGGTGATTTTTCACATATAGATACCTTCTTTACACCAACCTTAAAATAATCACCTTCCCTTGGGTAAGGGCAAACCTTAAACGTATACTTGCTAGGTATATGAAGATAAGGTGCCCTTGAAATATTTATGTGTCATTTAATTAAATGGGTAGCCAAAAAGATTTGCAAGTAGCCATCATATATTTACTTTGATATTACCCATAGTTATATCAAGATAAAAAAAATAACATGCCTTAGATTGGTGCATGTGGGTCTTCATAGTTAACCACACCCATAATGACGTGCTTTTTATTTGTAGGATGGATTCGGTTATCCTAGATCAAGTTAGTGATCTAATATGATCATTTCCCATGTCACTTTTTCCAAATGATAGGATGTCCCCATTTATTCAATGGTAACGATGGAACTTTCTATCAAAAGAAAATCAATTTTCAAAATTTTGAAATATTCCAAAAAATTTAAAATTGCCTCCTTTAATTTGTGATAATCTTGATACTATGTTTTATGCCAAAGATAAAAGCAATACATGTATGAATTCATAGTTTTAGTATGTGCTAATCCACAATGAGGTAGGAGACTTCAGATGGAAATGAAAATTTGTAGTTAGATTGGTTTGTGTAAGTTGCATACATGAATTTGAAATGTAATGTTGCTAAGATATGAGAGTTTGAAAATAAAATTTTGAATCTTATTTTGCCCACAATAAAATTATGAAAACACATGAGTAACCACATCAATTTCCCCAAGCCATGACATGCAAAAATGCTTGCAAATTTATATGAGGTACCAAGATATATACTAGGTAATAAGAAAATAATAATTCCTCTCTTTGTTACATTGAACTTTGAAGGATTCATTCCATCAATATAATGTCATTTATGATAAATACTATCAATAAAAAATAGTTTTAAAAAATGCTACCAAACTAAAAATTAGAGTCTAAATGCATCAAAAAACTTTCTCAAATTTTGGCCATGTTTTTTTAGAAAAAATAAGAATATTTTGACACCATATTCCTCCTTTTTTTCCCCCCATTTTTTTTCCACATTTTGGCAAAATGTTGTGCCCAAAAAAATGATGATCCTTTTCATGGTCTTTTGAGGGCCACCTTATATCCATGAATATCCTTGCTAGAAAAGTGAAGGGAAGTTATGCCTACTCCTTAATGCATATACCCCCTTGTCCCTCACCTAATATCCATAATAATAATAATAATTGGAAAATTTTATTCATATGAAATTTTCTTGTGTTTTTTTAGAATTGTCTAAACCACAAACTTGATTCATTTTAAGACCAAAAATATTTTTCTTCATAAAAAATAAAAATAGATCATGATTCTACCTACTACTTGCAATATGATTAAATTAATGTTCTTTAAAACCCATTTCACAACCTCTTGTTTTTTAAATTTCCTTTTCCTTCCTTTCCCATCCCAATAATGCATTCTCCCACTCCCAAGTTGTGTTTTATTTTTATTTATCTTATTAAAAAAATTGGGGTCAATTTTGTGGAGTAGCCAAAAGTGGTGATCATCCATGGGAAGATTTAGTCAAATTTGGTTACAAGCTAAATATGAAAGTAAAAACTTTTAAAGGCCATCTATATTTTTGGCTACCTACTTGAACCAGGTATGGAAATTTGGCAATTTTTCTTAAATATTGGTTGAATCTAGTCTATTGAAATCTCAAAAAGCACATGATTTTAGCACTTGCGATTTTTAATTTCTCTTTTTGGCTACACACACACACACGTGCACATACACACAGAGCTACATTTCTGGCTACCTACTTGAACCATTTCTATAATTTGGCGATTTTTCTTAAATATTGGTTGATTTTGGGCTGTTGAAAATCTCAAAAAAGCATAGGATTTTAGCATTTTTTATTTTTTATTTCTCTTTTTGGCTATATATATATATCCAGCCCCCAAAAAAGGGCTACGGACCCCAACTCCCCCAAAAAAAGACATCAAAATTTGAAAATGTGACGCCAATGAGTGCAAATGGGTCAGATTCCGTCGCATAATATGCGTCCTAAAAGTACGGTTCCATTTTCCAGCGCGCTGCAAGTCTCTCGTTCCTCCGCTGTCGTGCGGCGCTCGCTCTCCCCTCTCTCGCGCCCGCGCCCGCGCAATTCGCAGCTCTTTTCTCTCCCGTCGTCATCCTCCAGACTGATGAGCAACTTGTACGCGGGACGGGAGGCTAAGAAACTAAGGTTCTTTTAAGAAATTAATTTGCGTTTGTATTTTTTTTTTAAAAAGAATTTCCTGTTTTTTTGGATAGAATTATGTTTAGATATATCAATGTGTTTGCAGGATTGATAATTGATATCTTTTCGAGCGACGGTCCGTTCCTCCCTCCGTATGTGTCTCGGCTTTTGGTTCGATTCGAGCGAGTGGAGACGCTATTCTTCGGTTTCCTTCTTTTCCTTTGGAGGGGGTTTTCTTGTTCTTGGATTTTTTTTATTCGTCTGCAGGTTTAAGCAACTTTGATGTGACTGCAGTTCGAGAAGGCGAGGATTGTTACGATCGCGTGTTATGTGTGGGGGGAGGAAAACGATTTTTTTGTTGTTTTTTCTTTCTATCTTCGAGTTTTACGGGAGTTCTTGAACTTGCCTTCTCTTTGGCTGATTCTTCTACAGGATTTGAGTTTTTTTCCTTCTTTTCTTTTTGGAAGTTGAATCTCCGATTTGAGTTTCACATTAATGGACTCGTTTCGAGGCCGTTTTTCCCGTGTGGATGCTCAACGTGAATAATGACGGAGACTCGGCTGTCGAAAACGACATTGTTTGAGTGAGATGTGAGAGCTATTATCTCCCCAGCGATTAGGGAGAACGGCGCAGTGGTTTCCGACCGGAAGTTCCTTTTGCAGTTCTGGAAGCTGACAAAGATTGCATCAGAAACTGCTCAGCAATCCTGCAAGAAACTGGAGATGAAGCCCACCGGTTCCGTTCTTGGTAAGGCCACGGCGCATTGAATTCAGTGCCAGGACGCTCGCATCGCAGGTATTATTGACGCTCCTGTACAAATAATTTTGCAAATTGTTTGATCTACTTTCTTGATGTATGGAGCTATCTCGTTATCAGCGCTTTTACCGGATATATGTTAAAACAGATGTTGGCGTGTTCCCGAAAATGTCGAGAACATTGCTTGCACAATGAAGACGAAGAAACTAACTCAGTCATTTAGAGCTCTTTAGAGGTTTGAGGAGGCCTGATCTGCAAGGTTGTGGTAAAAGATTTCTTGGATTTACACATATACAGAAGAAAGAAAGAAATCCAACCACACAGATGCCAAGATCTCTCCAACCAGGCTATGCAAGACTTCCAAACAAAATTCCTCTACAGTTTGTGGAACTCAGTAGCTATTTTTCTCCGATCTATAGAGTCTTTCTTATTCTGGTCACGAGCTCTCCAATCAGGCTCTGCAAGACTTCCAAACAAAATTCCTCTACAGTTTGTGGAACTCAGTAGCTAATTTTCTCCGATCTATTAAGCCTTTCTTGTTCTGGTCATAAGCGCATCAATGGATGCCAAGATCTCTCCAATCAGGCTCTGCAAGTCTTCCAAACAAAATTGCTCTACAGTCTGTCGAACTCAGTAGCTAATTTTCTCCGATCTGTAGAGTCTTTTTGATTCTGGTCATAAGCCCATCAATAGATGTCAAGATCTCTCCAATCAGGCTCTGCAGGACTTCCAAAGAAAATTACTCCACAGTCTGTGGACCCCGAGCAGCTATTTTTCTCCGATCTAGTCTTTCTCATTCTGCTCATAAGAGCATCAATAGATGCCCAAGGCTCTCCATCAGGCTTTGCAAGACTTCCAAAGAAAATTGCGCTACAATCTGTCGAGCCTGAGTAGCTATTTTTTTCGCCGAGAGTCAAGTTTCTTATTCTGCTCATGTGAGCATCAATTTCAGTTCACAGTTAGAAAGGATCTCAAGCGAGTGTCACTCCTGACTCGACTGCGCTGTTTTGAATAACATTTGAGGCTGTTTTTGAAGTCGCGTTTGCTTAATTTTCTTCTCCTCTGTTTTTGTAGTTTCGAGACGCAAGTTTCGAGCACTGGAAGAAGACATGGAACCCTGAACATCCGAGATGGGGACGATGTTTTCATGAGCTTCATTGGCAGCAGGCTCTCGAAAGCTCACCAGACCGAATCGCGTTGCAAGCAATGGCTCATTTTTCTTCCAATCTAGTAGGAGACCAAAGTTCTCGCCAAATGTGCAGCAGCGTGGATCGTCGTGAAGTCATGGTCGTTTCAGAGGCGGCATCATCATCTTCCTTGCTTTCGATGATGAATGTTGGTTGGCCACTAGGCCTTGAAGCAGCCTGCATATCGATGCGCGAGGGAGGAGGACCTGTCCAATTTCTCAACACGTATAACCCGCCATATTTCTCTGATCTGAGTGCGACGACGTCTGATGACTCTGAATTCGACACGGAAAGCGATTCTTCCGACTCCTCGTCGTTCTGCAAAGACTCCAGACGGATTACCCTGGCGAGCCTCATTGGCCTCCCCCTTGATTCTTTCAGGTACTTAGGCGACACGTTCAGGATCATGTCCATTCAGAGCACCGACAGCCGGTTTGAAAGCTCCAGTGTCTTGAGCACCAGGAAACCTCGACGACGCTCCTGTGGGGTCTTCAGAGACTTTGTTGAATTATGCATTTGCAGAGTTCAAGCCGACTTCGGATCGATCATATGCAAGAGCTCCAATGTGCAATCGTTTTCAGTCTCAGAAATCTCGCAAATCAGCTTGGATCAAGAGAGAAGCTCGACTATACGTCCGAGTTCAAGGGACCCAAAGCTATTTGTCAATGCCGTGTACGAGGAATCTTCTCTTCCCCGAAGCAAAAGGTTTGAGTGGAACCCTCTCTTTGTTGAATCGGATGTAGCGGCGGCATCCGAGGCCGATTCCCTGGATCATGAGAGTCATGCAATAAGGAAACTGGATGACAAGTTACTCATTTCTCCTTCTGCCGCTGCATCCGCCATTCTACCTTATGGCAATGCTCCACGAGAGCACATTGTCGAAGATGCACCTCAATTTCTACAGCCCAGCATGCCGCCTCCTTTTGATCTGTGACCACAACTGTGGTGGGTTCCGATCACTTGGCAACCAGTTCCTAGGTCATGCTGGATGGTACCCATGATGTTGGCTTGGTCTAATTGCTATCAGAGAAATGCAAGTGAGGAGTTTCTCCAGGACCTCCCTTCTGTTGTAGATGGAGGGTGTTGAGGCAGGTGTCCATTAGTCATAAGGGTGAAAGATGTGAAGAGAAGCTTGCAAGTCAGGAGACGATGACCCCTATAAAATATTTTCTTGTCCATGATAAAATTGGAACTGGCTGTCTTGTGAACTGTGCAGAATGGGAGTCTTGTAGAAGAACAAGGTGTTGCTGCAAGTGGGTGGCAGGCATCCATCGGCCTCCAGTTATGCTCGAATGAAAACAGGTTTGAGCCCAAGAAACCTGACCCCTGGATCAAAGCTTCCTATTGATCCTCATTGTTTACTCATTAGGTTCCACATTTGCACCACTGGCTAAAATGGCTAGAGCTTCCAGGCAATCTGATGATCTCCTTCCATAAAGCAATAGACAATTAGAGGAGAATACATCAAAGTCTTCCATCAATGTATCAGATATATGAATAACATTTCAACATGATTTCGATTGTGAACTCAAAGTCATAAGTAACAACCCATAAAACGCATTTTGGAGATCCTAAGTTGGATATCAGTAAATAAGTTGTGTACATTAGCAAAACCTCCAACCACCTCATGTAAACCCCCCCCCCCTCTTTCTCCTTCTTTTTTTTCCTTCATGCCCTCCTCTTTTCTCTTCTTTTTATACATGCTTATTTTAGGGCTTGCTGCAAGTTTAATGAGTGTGCTAGCCAACATATCTCTTCTTGTCAAAGTTGGAAGAAGTGACTTCTTGTGCGGAGTGAATTCCTTGATTGAAGGATGGCAATTGGAAACCAGTCTAGCTTGAAGTTGGAAACTCATGATTGTTGCAAGTCGTGTTATGTATGAGAGCGGTGCCTTCCCTACATAACAACCGAAGGTGAGGCCTTAGAGGTGCAATTTAGGGTACCCTCCACATACACCAAAAAAAATCTACCAGTCGAGTTTTTTTAAAGAATCACCTTTGATTTGATAGAAGAAAAAATCAATCCATCAAATGAGAAGTTGCTTCTTTTACGCGTCCTATCAGACTGGAAGACTATGAAAACAAAAAACAAAAAAAAACTCTCTCTCTCTCTCTCTCTCTCTCTCTCTCTCTCTCTCATGCACAGGGTATGTTCAAATACAAAAGCAAAAAAACCTTTTGAGTGCTTTACTTGTTATAAATGCATTTGTGCAACCTTGAAATTCTTGAAATTCAAGTCCCCTGGAAATCAAATGGTTGAGATATGGTTGGTGTGGTGCTGAAAAGAGTCAAGTTAGAGTGTACCACGGTTAGCTTCAGCATTTGGTGTTGTTATGAATGAACTTGAGGCGACTTCATCTTCAAATGTATGAAATTCTGAATATAGGGAAGAAAAACACAAATATCAACTACATGAAAACTCTGAAATATTCTGAATATAAGGGAAACAAAAACACGATTATAAATAAGTATCAATTACATAGATGATAGCTTAGAACTCATGAACATTTGAGCTTTTATTTATTTGGAGATAGAAGCTTGGAGAGATCACTTGATTGCACCAATCATCTAGGAGCTTGAGGGATGATGACTATGAGGAGACAGGATTTTTAGAGAGCACTTGGGGTGAAATGCTAAACTCAAAAGTGCCCATGATTGGATCTTGAGAGACCATAAAAAACCTTTGGCAAAGTTGTAATTCCTCCGCCACACAAAAGTTCTTCCCCTTGCACTACTTCATGCCAACACTTCCACCTTTAGCCAAAGCCATCATGGTCCCACTTATGCTTTCAATTAGAACCCTTGTGCATTGTACAAACCTAAATATGAAGCATGTCACACTTGCACACTTTTGCAAAGTCTTAATGAAGTTTTTGATGGGGTTGTGAGCATTTTTACTATGTTGGCCCCGTGTTGGGGTACACAAAAACTTGCCTTCAATCCCTAAATCCTAACAATGGCATCGGCATGCTATTTGCAATTGTTGAGCATGTTTTGAGAGCACTAATGTCTTATGAGGTTAATTTAGAGGCACATCTTGGCCTCATTACCAAGCTTGTGTGGCAAAACCAACCCTATTAGACACATTCTCTAATTTAATACACTCAAATGTTTGAAATTGTCAAATTATGACACAATTTTGAGAATCTCACTACCTCTCAAACACATTGGGTTGTGTGTTTTTGAAGCTCTCTCTCCTTCTCTTGAACTTCACACCATTGAATTGGCTCCTTGGTCGATGATACTTCAAGGCCCACATAGAGTGGTCCACGTTTCTCAAATGGGCAAACATTCATGTAAGGCATTTTGAGAAATTTCAAAGTGTATTTAAAGGGCACATTAGAGCCATGAAGATCCCTCCTAGAAAAGGGGGAAAATATTATACCTACTTTTCAAGAGTTGGAGGGATCTTACACCTAGATGTAAACATAACAATCCTTCCTAATCTTGAGTAAGTGTAAGAGCCCTCTTCTCTCCTATGCATCACGATCTATGTATGTTTAGCTTCACAATCATCTTTGCCTCATGCTTTAGAATGAGCAAAGCCCACAAGTGCACTGATATTCAAAGCTAAACAAAACTATCACCTCGTCTTAAGAACCCTTATTTTGGCTTTGACCCACCCTAGGGCTTTACCCTAAGCAACACACACACCTTATTATCACCATACTTGCAAACTTATAGACCTAGTTAACCAATGAAAGTTATCAAGAATAATTGAGGCATACATATGTCGAAAGTATTTCTAATAACCCATCATCCCTTGCAAGGACAATCAAGAAGCTTCTTTTCATCCATGCATATAGAGTGATCATGATGTTTTCATCCATGCATAGAGTCATTTCAAATTCATTGGGTGAATGAGAGTTGACAACAACAATATCTTGTGATAACTAGAAGGTGGCTAATGAAATATAAGTTGCGGGGTTATTATGGCTTGTAGTTAGGGACTTGTGAATGCCAATTGGAGCCTCAAAATTCTCCTTAAAGGTGATTATGAATTTCATATGGATTAAATCTTATCTAAATCAAGTCTGTTGTGTTTCCAACAAAACAAAAAACAAAAGAACTACAAAATTACAAATAATGTTGTTGAAGAATTTAATTTTTTTTTAAATTTCAAAATCCACATACTCTTCAGAAATTACGGATTCGACTGGCGGCGCTTTATTCAGATGTCACCCCTTAGGTTGGCGGGTCATCGGTGGAGGCAACGCTGGATTGGCCCGTCAGAACGGTGCGCTATGCCGCAGGCCTTTTGGCGGGTCCTTCGTGATTGACCCGATTGATCAAGGGGTGTCCTCTCTCTCTCTCTGGGGGAGGGGCTCCACTCCACCAGCACGGCAAGGCAAGATGCTTCCGTCGTTCGAGGATTTTGGAAATGCCGCAACATTTTGCATCTACTCTCGCATTCTCTCCTCTCTCTCTCTCCTTCCCTTGTTTTCTTCTTCTTGGCCACTTTACCATCGTGTCTATTATTCTTTCTTGTTTCTAATTTGCGTTTCCCATCTGCGTCGTGTGAAACTCCATTCGTGTCCGTCTGTAGTCATTAGAGTAGTGCATCTTTGGTCTTCTTCCAGTTGTTTTTCTTCTTCTTCTTCTTCTTCTTTCGCCTGTTGCAGGTTGTCGTGGTCTTTGTATCTTGGAGCTTTTGACACTTCTCTTTGCAATTCTGGAAACTTGTTAGTTTGACCCACGAAGTTCAACAAAACCCTCTGCAGGAGGAACGGAGATCATGAATACCGGCGGCTCTGTAGTTGGTAAGCTCACTTTGCTTTTAGTTCACGGTGACACTCTATAAGTATTTTCGCATGCTGTTTTCTTTCTCTCTACCTGCCTTGTTTTCCATGCGAATATCTTCAGTTGATTCCAAAGGGTTGAGAGGACATTACAGAAGAAACTAGAAACCTCGACTAATGTGATCAGATTCCGTAGCTCATTCAAGGTCTGAGGAGGAGCTGCGGGGCATCTCTAAGAATAATATCGCAGATTCCCACTGCTGCTCCCCAGCTCGTGAGCTTAAACTGAAGGTCTGATGAAGAATTACAATTTGTGTTTTGGTGCTCCCGGCTGCCTCTCTCTCTCTACTAGTTCCAAGAAGCTTTCGGTTACTTGAAGAGCTAGAGAGAGGAGAGAAGGGGATTGGAGATGGGTCCGTGAGCTATGGTATGGATGATGGGGACGATGTGTTCATGCGTTCTTGGACTGGCACAATCATCGGACCCAATCACGTAAGCATATGTCCAATTCTCTGTTTCTTCCTTCTGCAGATTACAAGACTGCATTTCTCTTGGAATATTCACTGTGTGTGGGGGCAGCAGGAGGTGGTGGTAGTGGTTTGAAGGGTTTTAAGGGTTTCAAGCCTTCTTGGAGGTGTTCTGAAACCTGACTGTAATGTATTTGCATGTTGAGATCCATTGGTATAAGGAAATTCTTTTAGTATAGAAGCTGCACACATCACAGTTTTCTTGAAATGAGTTTGTTGAATTTTTTTTCTCGGGTTTCAAGACACCGGGACTTGCTTGAAGAAGGATGCATTTGTGTGCAAGGTCTCCATTGCTCTTCAAACTATATTGGAATCTTCATGTGCCTTTGATGGCGTATTTTGGGCTGGGAACTTTTTTTTGCTCAATTCTGGATGTTAGATCCATCAACACTCTACTGTTATCCTGCATCTCATTCATTGTTCAGTGCTAGATAACTCTCTTTTAGGGTGATTGTTTCTGACTTTTAGTTGGAGAGTTCCTTTGAGAAGCTGCCACATTGGTAGCATCATGCCAAAGTGTAAACTCTGGACCATACTGCAAAAGCAATTGTGATCCTATCAGGTTAGGTAGAGGTGGTCCTTCCTTCTGGAGGAGCTGCAGCTGCTGGAGAAACTGCTGAGACACCAATGTGGTAATTCTTTTCTTTGTTGAAACAGTCAGTTCATGAAGGGCGCATTTACACTGTCAAGCTCTTTTGTGACAAGGAATATCCTGATCGACCTCCCAGTGTCAGATTCCACTCTCGGATCAACATGAATTCTGTCAACCAGGAAACCGGAGTTGTAAGTAATCAGAACCTGATCTTGATTAATATTTGTATGTTGCCTAGTCATCATGTGTGGCATCAGGGTTTCAGAGCCTGGTGCCAAGGATACTCAAATTTCTTTTTTCTTGTCATCTTAGGGCATTGTGAAATTAATGTTTTCAGGTGCCTTTTACACCATTTTCTTGTTCGTAAGCTATTCAACTAGAGCGTGTTGTGTTCTACAACTATTTGCTGTCATCTTCAAATATCTGATGGATCCCTTCCTTTCTATGTAAACATTATTTATTTCCATTCATTCACCAAGTGGCTGCACAAAACCTTTTGTAGAAACAGACCCAGATCTCACTAGAAATTGTTGTCTCCACTTTTCTTTTAATTCACGTCAAACAAACTTCATGGTTCACTATGCAGGTTGATGCGAGGCATTTTGCTATGCTTGCACAGTGGCGCCGGAGTTATACCATGGAAAACATCCTGATAGCTCTCAAGAAGGATATGGCATCTCCTCCCAATCGGAAGCTTCATCAGCCACCTGAAGGAAGCACCTTCTGAACTCTCTTCCATGTGTTGTTGTAGAACCCAGTCACAGGTTCAATTTCTAAAGAAGTGAAAAATCTATATATTAGGCCCGGTAGTCTTCTATATGTCTGATATTTCTTGGCACTCTCAAAATTTCACTGAAATCAGGACTTTTCTGAAACTTGGTTCTGCAAACCAAAACAATGAAAGTAGTTGTAGGCCAAATTGTCAGGGTATACTTTTGTACCCTATTATGTGTCAGCTGATTTGAATGTCACATTTGTTTCTTAGAATTATGCTATGTTCATCATTGGTGAATTTGATTGGTATGTGAACAGGCATGCTTTTTCATTGTTCACTTACATCATTGTTACATGGCCAGTTGATCGATAGCATGTTTGTCGTACATGGTCTACTTTTGTCTGTTGACTGATTCAAAAGGTTTCCAAGGTCTAAGCTAGAAGGAACCAAGAGGTTTAACCTAAACTTGAATTACATCAATAGTGAGGAGACGCTAACTTGGTCACAGTTCAAGTTTGACAGTTTGACAATAGATGAGACACATTGCTTGCACACAACCATTTACTTGACGCATACTGTTTCAAAGGCACATGAAGGCAGACAGGACAGTTGACCCAATTGGAGTTGTAAACTGATATAGTTGAGTTATGGTGACCATAAAGAAACTGGTAGAATTATTTTAGTGTATGTGGAGGGCACCAGGCCTTGCCCTTGTTAATATGTCTGCTATGACAGAGGACACACCTTATGCATAAGGTTCCCTCAATATTTGAGGAACCATGTGCAGAAATGATATTGTGGGAAGATTCGGCTGTAACGAAAACCGGGGCACAAGATTGTTCCCCTCACATCAATAAATTCATGGTCATGAACATGACTCAGGCAGTTTGGATAATCAACAAAATTCTTCAATTTGATGACTGGAACAATTACACAGGTCCAACCTCAAACTATTCTGATCTAAACTGAAAACTAAATCAATGAGCCAATGGGAGTCAGATTGCTCCAATCTTACTCTCATGAGCTTCCACTGACAGTGTTTGGCAAAACAGAGCACCCCTCCTCACAGACTTGAACATCCCAATAGAACACAGAAACCCTGAAACAACCAGTAGCCAGAGAGAATTGAGGCAAACGTTGGAAGTGAAGATCTGACAGTGATTCATACTGAAGACATGCTTTCCTCAAGAGATTTATCATGTGCAACCCATCAGCCCCTACTGGAGTCCCAGATGAAACACCACCAAAAACATATACACAATGTGCATCTGGAGGTCCTGAGCCAATCAAGCATTCTCTTCCCTCATACCCAAATAATACCCCAGACCTCTGTTTGCCAAACTTTGTCATTCTCAAGATCCCTAGTGATCTTCATCATCCCCCAATCACAGACTCCTACTCCTATCGTGAGACTGCAGTTGTCTAAAGGATGTGTACCGCAGTAGAAGTATTTTTTCCTTTAGAACCGACACAGCCTCCACCTTCAAGCATTCTTCCTTCCAGTGTTCACAAGAGCATTTTTCAAAAAAACAAAATTAAAACCAGAATGCCAAAGCCAAAACCAAAACAAAAGACCATTGAAAACTTAGCTGCTCGTAGCAAAAACTCTGCAGCCTTTTTAGCTCCCACCACCATCCAAACTTGATTGATGTCCAACAAGGAAGATCCACCCAGCAGCAGCACACCACACAGAGCTCACCCATAAGGAGAGCCATACACAGATTAAACGTCACCGCTCATAAAGACTTCAACAAGCTCATAACCTACAAAAGAACAAGACACTACAAAAACAAAAAACTCAAAAGATTCAACATCAGTCACCATCAACTGCCGAAATTTTGTCATCTTCAACTTCCAGCAGATGAGGCACTGTACATTATTCATTAGGGTTCATCCCCTAATTTCTCATCACACGGCCATGTTTAAGCATTCCTTAAATCACAGATCCCTCACTTAAGGTCATCAATATCTTCTGTCTATACTCTGACATAATAGTCAGCTGTTGTTGTCAGGGACCGGAATCCTCTTTTTATCATAACATAATCATCAATTTTCAAAAAAAGTTTCATAATCCATCTTTTTTCCAAAACATGATGCTCAAAATGGTGCCAGGCTCACCTGTAGGCTTACCTGACACAACCCGGGCTGGCCCATTCTCTAACATGTAAGGTGCCTCTTCTCCTTCTCAAACAAAATCAGGTCTGTTAAAAGTCTAACAGATCTTTATGCTGGATAAGGAGCTCAAAACAAGGCAGTTCTGAGCATTCAGGTCCTGCGCTTGGCTCTCAGTCTTCTGCCAGGCCCTCCTCATCCCCAGTCCTTACCATACAAGCCAAAATGTTAAGAGTTCAAATTTTCAAGGATTTACACCACTAAGCTTTTCTCTGCAGGGAATTTTGAAGTTCAGCCCTAGTGTAGTACTTTGCAGAAGCAATTGCACTTGCATCTGATCATAACCATGTGCTGCACTCTATTGGCTGTGCTGTTCATGCATTCCCTCCACAAGTGGGTATCAGGATGCCAGCCTCAAAGATGCTCAATACAAAACTGTGGAGCTCAAGAGTGACCAATTGGGCTAAAGGTTACAGGCTCTAGGCCAGCTTGATTGATGAAGCCATTCATTACTACAAGCAAAGGCTTGAAGAATGAGCCTGCAAATGAAGCTCTTTAACTCTGGGTTGACCAATGTGCCATAATCTTCATTGCCTCATTGCCACCCCATCCTCCTTCTGGTGCTTCTCCATTTGGTGACATATTTGGGATTCTTCATGTGGGGATCAAAATTCAAGCAGACTCATGAACACAACCACTGTCTCTAGCAGCTTGATTTTGTGGCCAAACCCTGGGGAGCACAATGGGAGGCCCAATAATGTTGGACCCGAGGAAGTTGCTTCCATTTTTTGTCCAAATGATGTAGAAAATCATATATGGTATTTTTTTTTAATATATTTTATAATTTATTTAAATGTAAATAGGGTGTTTAGAATTAGATTATGAGAATATACAATAGTTTTAATTTAATAAAATATTCTTTTAATATTTTATAATTTCATAACATACCAAAAAAATACCTCTTTATTTCACATGATGCATAAAATATATAAAAAATAACTTCCTTTAGTGTTTGACATCATATCCATGGCCTTAGTTATAGGATGCAAGCGATTAATCATGAACCACCTTATGAGGATGACAATTCAAAATCCAATGATGTTGGAGAGATTTAGCTTTTCATGCAAGAATATGACAAACTCTACACATTTGCCAAGTTTCTTTGTTGCTTGATAATGTGATTTAATATGACTATCAACTCATGCCACTTGCATGTATTCTTGATGGTTAGGAAACTGTTTGACAAGTTTATTCATGGCATAGTTATGACTATCAACTCATGTCGCCTAAATGAATTCTCAATGGTTAGGAAACTAGTTGACAAGTTTATTCATGGCATAGTTAGTGCACAATCCTTCTATACCTAGGGTAAATGCACACTATGGTGGCTCACTTTTTGAGTCATAATGCACACTTTTGTAAAGTGTTTTTTCTTTGGACACCTTTAATGAATAATAAAACTTTTCAATTTGAGAATTTAAAATTGGTTATACATTAAAAATTTGATTATAAAAATATCTATGTGATTAATTTTTCAATAAAAGTACACCCACTTTCACAATGGATATTTAAAATACAAAAATATGAATTGGGTGATAGACTAGAATGGTAAAAAATAAAAAGGTTCATACTGAATTTCATTCCAAATTATTTATAGTGATTCAATATATGGTGTAACACCAAACAATAAAATTTTATTTGAAAGTTCCCTCCAAAATCATAGTCAAATTTTAATTACAAACTTTTGAATGGTTAAAATTGAATTATATTTTCATAAGACCCTAACATAGTTGTTCTTTTCTCAATTTTCAATTTATTTTTTCTAAAGGTGTATATATTTTGAATATGTAGGTGGGCTCTTATTAATATGGACTTTACTGCTTTTGATACATGGACTTTATTATCATGTCATCTACTTATTTACTCAACCTTTTTTTAACAAGTCTAATCCACCCACAATGTATGCAAAATGTATATTTGACATGCTTTAAATACAACATAGTTTATGAATATATCCTAATATATTTCAAAACATTGTAGTGTACATTAAAAATATAGGTACACCACATAAAGGTAATCAATTTGTGACTACTTTTATAACTAATTTAATACAAATGGTTTTTTTTGGATAAAAAGCTCAAAAAATTAATCAACATGGAAGGATGGAAAACTTAGTAGTTGTAAATTAGTTACACCATAGTCATAATAATAATAGTAGTAGACTGAAAAGGATGGTGAATAGTTATAAAAATGATGTAACATAGTTGCAAATGACAATTAGTCAAGCATATAATTACAAATTGGATGATTGCATAATACAAAAAGAAACTTAGTGTTTTAAGTTAATCTAACTAACTAGGTTATTTGATTTTGGTTATAACACAAAGATTAACAAAGAAATAAAATGCACAAACTATAATGTGCAACAAACTTATTTATAAATAATTATTACATTGAAATGGCGTTTCACTCTAAATAATTTAGAAAACAAATTTAGACCACCAAATTCAACAACCCCATTTGTTTGGGGAAAAATGTTTGCACCTACACAACCTTATGTTGAAAATTGAAAATGATGGTTCATTTTTACCATTTTTAGTGGTCCTCTAAAATTTTCACGAACCTACCAAATTTTATTATGCATTTAACTATTTGTTCATTCAAGGTAATTAAGAAATCAAATTCAAACCACCAAATCCAACAATTTCATTAGCCATGACATATATATTTCTTCACACAAACACATTTAGATTTGCAACTATAATTCATTCTTGCAATTCAAATTGAATAAGATTCCATGTGATGTCCTATTGCCTATGAACCACATTATGAATTGCAAAAACAACTAAATTTTCATTTATCATGGGATCATCATTTTTCATTTATCATCTGAATGCCATTAGTTGTTGAATGATATAACTACATTTTTCCTTTTTTTTTCCTTTTCATTTGTAATAGTCACAAGTCATGGTTACATATGCAATTTAAAACCATTTTGTAGTTTAATACACATGGGTTGGTATGGATAGGATTCCTTGTAGTGTAGGTAGGTACCTAAATATCGTAGCAAGTAGGTAAGTACCATACCTATTTACTATAGTATGTACCTACCTACCTACTTACTTACCTACTTTACTATGGTACCTAGATACCTACCTACCCACCTATTGTACTCAAATTCTAGGTAGGTAGGTAGGTAGGTGTTTATTATGGTAGGTATGTAGGTAGATAAAATGTCATTTTTGTTTGTCTCGGCATTAATGATGAACATAATAAATTATATACGTTGTACAATTCGAACACAAAGAAAATTATGTTGAATCATGATGTGGTTTTTGATGAATCCACAATAAGTTATGACTAACCAGGACAATTACCAACAATATTGCCATAAAAGTTGTTTTCTTGAACTATCTTCAATAATATTGATGACATTGGACCCATAAGAAAAAACATTATTGAATTACTTCCAATAGAAGATATTGTGACTCAAAAACATGTTTAATCATAAGAGCACACATCATCAAATACTAAGGGGAATCAACATTTGCACAAGTTGAAGAGGAGTAGAGCTCAAGAGATGAACATGCATAGAGGCTAAGAGTTGAAAGGGAGCAATGGTTAAATGATGTACTAATTTCAACTCTATTTCACCAAAAAATCCATCAAGAAGACAAACAAACATCATTTCAACTAAAGGAATTTTATGCCATGTCTATCAAAATTGAAAATCATGTGATGTATGTTGAGGCTACACCACATGAGGGTTGGAGAGTAGCAATGGCTCAAGAGATCAAATCAATTAAGAACAATCAAACATGGACCATTGTAATGAAGCCTATGGACTAAAAGCCAATCACCATGAAACAAATATATATATATATATATATATATATAACCAAGGTTATCACCTTAGGAATTTAATACAAAAGTTGAAAGCAAGAATTGTTGCATGAAGCTTTGAGCAAACATAAGGAGTTGATTACCTTGAAACTTATGCTCTAGTTGTGTGATGGTCTACAGTATGAACCATGTTGGCATTAACAATGATGTGAGATTGGAAGGTGAAGCAAATGGATGCCAAAACAACTTTCTTTAATGGAAAGCTAGAGGAGGATGTGTTGATGGAAATACCTATAGGATTCAAAGGTTCCAATAATTCATATTTGGTATGCAAGTTGGAGAAAACGTTCTATTGCTTATGTTAAACAACAATTGTATTGACAAGAAGTGGAGATCAATGAGACTTTAGAAGAGTTCATTCAACTTTCAAATGTTTTATTCCATAAAAAAAGAACTATGTCATATTGCTACTCTAGCCATGTGGATGGCCTACTTTTGATTAGATGTAACATTGAAAGGCTTGAGAAAATAGATAAGATTCTCACGGATACATTTGAAATGATTTTGTTTTAAAATGTTTCACTATACATTGGAACTAATATCATTCATATTGGGTTGAAAGTATCATTGGGTGGTACCACAAAAAACATCACACCATCATTTGGTTGGACCACCTTGGTTTCAAAAATTATTTGTGATTTTATGGTACAACATTTGATTCATTTGTTTATAGTTTTTCATTATCCAAATTGTGGGTTTTTGAATGGCCCACATTAATCAACACATGTTTTGATGTCCCTAAACATTTTCTATATCAACATTTTTAGGAAAACCACAAATTTGAAGAACAAACATAAGAACTATTTAAGAATCCTTAATGAACTCATATAATTATTATTTTTTTGGAGGAGATGCTTATGACATGTTTATGAAAGTATTCAATAGTAATGTAAAATATGTATATTGAATTCTTGGATTACAATTGAATATCAAGATAAGTACTCATCCAAGAGCCACATGAAAGGAATGAAAATTTTAATTCTTTTTGTTCAACTTTGATTGCTACTTATAAGGCTTGTCAAATAATGCACATTTTATAGTGGCTATGGATTTTTTAAATGAATCTTTGAATAGTATGATATCCATCAAGGATTATGGCATTCATGGAGTTCATGTACCTTTAGGAATAAAGTTTTTGAATCCTATCATCTTAACAATTTTTTATAAAAACTTACATTTTGTCTTACAAATAATCAAAACCCTTGGTTACATAAATGCAACAATAAGAAACAAATGCAAAGTAAAAATATTTTAAAATATATATTAAATATTCCACATGACCATGCATGAAATTTTTCCTTAAATGACTCCATGTGGTAACACCCACTAAAACTTCCTACCATCAATGAGGTGATTTGGCTACACCAACACACATACATCCAACACATGTTAAAGTTCATGCTTGATAAATGCACTTATGCCAAGATTCCTATGGACCTTGGTAGTTTGACGTTTCAAAATGAAATAGGTATGCCCAAGTTTGATGTCATGTTGTATCAATTTATGATTGGGAGCTGCATGCTATCATCAACACATGGTTTGGCATTGGTTATGTTATGAGTGGAACAAATCATTATTCATCTAAACTTCATGAGGCACATTTGAAAGTGGCAAAACAAATTATGTGATATATGTATAACATTCAATCATATGCATTGTTATATCCAAAAAAACAACACATATTTTATGAAAATAATGTTTTACTTACCTTCATTGATGTAAATTATGGACATTAATTATATACAAAAAGATAGGATATTTCATAAGCTTGGGGTTGTTCCCATCGATTGGAGTAGTTAATTTCAACCAATCATCTCTCTCAACCATTGAGGTAGAATATTAAATGTTGAACAACGATGCAAATGACATTGTACACTTTCAACAAGTGTTAACAAAGCTTAAGATTTTTATTGTGATAATCAATCATGCATTCAATTGGTACTCAATCCAATTTCACATGTGCACACCAAACAAATCAAATATAACACCATTTAATTTTTTAGTGAATACAAGCATGTGACATTCAAATGAGTTGTGTTCCAAGCACAACACAACAAGTAAATTTTCTCATCAAAAGTGAAGTAGATGAATGACTAGATGTCATAAATATACCAAAAATAATGAGACCTTTCAAGGGCATTAACATTACATAACAACCCCACATTGTTGGAACATTACATTTTTGTTAGAGGTTGGAAAATTTGTTTGTTGAATTTGTGACTAGGTTTTATGTGTAACATAAGGCCCTATGGTGGGGGCATTTCCAAAGTAAGGGGCCTAGGATAAAGCAATGCCAAGTCTAGCTTTGCATTTTGAGAATGTCCTAAACCCATGGGCTTTGCCCATCATAAAGCACAAGGCAAAGGTTGCATGAATCTAAACATACATAAATCACAAGGCATTGATGGAAGGTTCTTATGTGTAAAGTAAAGCTTGAGGGCAAAGGCATTATCAAAGTAAATGTCCATGTAAGGGGGTAGCCAAGCATGTGCCCAATTTTGATAATGTTTTCACTCAAGGGTTTTACCCAACATAGACAAAACAAAAAAAAACTTTTCCTATAGATGGATAAGATTAAATTGAAGCTAATGATAAAAATTGAGATTGGGTTAGAAAAGTGCATAAGCACACCCAAGAGCAAGAAGACAACAACCCAAGTTTAAAACCACATTCAAATTTTAACATTAACAAAAATGAAACAAATTCCCAAAACAATATTGGGCATTGGAAGTAATGTTAGAAAATGAACATGTCAATCAAACTTTGATCAAATATATTTGAAAAATTGATCTAGCATAAAGGAAAGAGTTTGTATCCATAACTTTTGAATCAAAGTACCATGGCCATCTAGGATGTAAAAGGAACAAGGGGTAGCTGAAAATAAATTTTAAATCAAAAATTTATTTGAAACAAAAGTAAGAAAAACAAAAATTCATATACTACTAATTTTGAACCTATTGGAATTTGGGAGAAACATTTTAAAATCATATTTTAAAAATTATAACAAAAAACCCTATTGAAAGCAAAGAAATGAAAGTTAGACAAGTTGTAGCTTTATAAGGAATCACAAGACAAAAGATTTTGATAAATGAAAAGAACAACCATTAGTGAAGAAAAGTAAAAAAAAAACATTCAAGCAAAAAACCTAACACTTAGAAAATATAACAACAAATTATTCCTTGTCTTGAGCACTGCAAGATTTGACAAATGAAAGGTAATCAATGGCAACAATGAGCTATTGAACTTGCCTCATGGTAAACAATGAACTTACTTACAACAAAATAAAAATATGAATATGAATAAAAAGTTTTGAGTTTTAAGACCATAATAAATCAAACAAAAAATAAAATCAATGAGCAAAGCATAAACTAGAAGCAAAGAACATAAAGACTTATTGGACTCAAATGGTCACAATGGAATATAGCTAAACATGAAAGCACAAATGTTGGGTTGGAGAAGAAAACTAGTGGCATAGCAGAATAAATGAAAAAACATAAGAGATGTTAAAAACATGAGGAAAAAATTGATTTATTATTAAATAAATGGCATTGATCAATCTACCCTGTTGAAAATGATCAAATCAAGTTGAGCCTCATATGCAAAATACAAGCCCTAGTTTGAGGGGCCCAAATATATTTGATAAAACAACCCATGCCTAAAATGAATGTTGATGCAAATGGACAATGCCAAATTATTTAAATATATAACACAAATTAAAGACAAAAAACATGAATCAAATGTCATGGATTGAATGAGGTGAAATCAATTGATGAAAAACAAGTATGTTGAGGGGGGAACTTTTCGAAATGAAATTGCTTGCCAAATAAATGAAAAGGAGGAAATGTTTTAAAATGGAAGAGCATTCATTCAATCAAGATGGATGGTCCTTATCAAATTGCCATAATCAACATTATAGATTAAGTTTAGGGTTCTTGGATTAGGTTTAATGACGATTTAATGGTTCACAACAACCTTTTTTTTTTCATTTGATGGTAGAGATTTTGTGACCAATGACCACCATTTGGGGTTTATTTAATGATTAAATTTTATTTTCTTTGTTCATCATTAGTTCAATGACCCAAATGCAATTGAGTGCATGGTACATTTAGGGTTGAAGTGAGATTGTTTGATGGACAATAAGGATTCAAGGTTGTTGATCAATGGTTCCCATCTTAAGACATGGACAATTGAGGAGTGTGGAACTTTTGGAGGTGATATAAGGAATTGGATACATCCTAGTCAATTGTTAATTTGCATGAAAAAATCCAAAAACACTTGTTCAAATATTTGAAATTTTGTTGCAAGTCAATAAGAAAAATAAAGACCTTTTCCCCCCAAAGGTGGTTTTTTTTTTTTTTTTTCTTTTTTTTTTTTTGGTTTTTGTATATTATTTTATTTTTTTGAATACATTTTATTTTTTTTTTTTTATTTTTTT
>Ga0116227_10004710_pt1 | contig 29466 bp, 13 predicted proteins | sample S1TSphgellanicum_FD_89693 | JGI IMG/M metagenome (GOLD analysis project Ga0116227, IMG submission 89693) | Host-associated microbial communities from peat moss isolated from Minnesota, USA - S1T2_Fb - Sphagnum magellanicum MG | ecosystem: Host-associated > Plants > Peat moss > Unclassified... | reverse complement strand
TTAAAATTTGTTTTTTTATATTTATTATAAAATAAAAAAATGGATGTTTATTTTTTTTTTTTTTTTTTTTATTAAAAAAATAAAAAAAAAAAAAAAAAAAAAAATTTTAAAATTTTTGGTGTTGGGGGGGGGGGGGGGTGCCTTTGATACTTTCGGAAAGCCTTCATATGGGTATGATTGCACCAAGGCAATTTCATAATCTCTAGACTTATGGTGTCAAAGGAATTGAAATTTGAGTAATTTTTGTCAGTGGAAATTTGATAAAAATAAAAAATAAAATTGTTAGGCAATGTTCAACTATTGATTTGGCCTTATTTTATGGTTCAAAAAACATACGTACTTTGTATATCTATGTTCCAACTATGTGCTCAATGCCATAGGCCACAATATCTACCTACAAACAAGACTTAGTGAGATAATCACATAAGCATTTTTTGTACATAGATATGATATAAATCATCTATATGCATCTATATTTACCTAGTAGCCAGCCAATTACCTACATAGTGAACCCCTATCTTGAAATGAAAGTGAAACCCAAAGTCAACTCAGCCAAAGTTCATCCATAATTGAGTCATAGGTTTTCCATTGGATGGTGCAAGATGAGCATCTCTAGCAACAACAGCAAAATGGTGTCTATAGTTCCAATGGATGGTGCATAAAGAGCATCTCTACCAAGAATAACAAAAATGGCATTTATGTCAAATCTTGGATGAAGTCAACAGTTGTAGGGGTGTGGAAAAAAATGTTTAACTCTATAAATTCACAAAATATCTTGAGGATACCTTTTGTCAAAAGACCCTTAAAAATAGAAAGAATCAACAACAACCTGGTGGTGTCTATGATTTTTTAATGGATGATGCACAAAGAGCATCTCTAGCAAGAACAACAAAATTACATTTATGTCAACATGTGGAGGAAGTCAACGTTGTAGGGGTGTGAAAAAATGAGTTTAGCTCCCATAAACCAGCCACTGCAAACTGTACAATTATGCTGAGCCAAACCAGCATGTTTTGACTTTTCTTCATCTAATTTTACTGAGTCATATACTGAGCACCGCTGGAGATGCTGGAAGTGCCAGCTTGTCGGTTCACTCCAAATTTGGACATGAATTCATACCAAATAGGACAACTACCCAGTTAGAACAACGACCCATAATTGGGTAGTTGAACGGCGTATAAGATACAGCAAAGAGTTGAAAAATGTTGTGTTCGAGTCTAACTGCATGTTCCCCATTCTACGTGTGTAAGTCTTTGCACACCATATGATACAACATATTAGTTTATCTTGATTCATACAAAAAGGAAGGAACACCACACAAAAGTTTGTTGGAGTTCTGGCATCTTGTGCCTGGAGCTCCAGGGAAGCCAGGGGCCATGAATCCACACCCATGTGGTTGACCCAAGTTATATCTCACCTTCTTTTTTGTCCTTGTTTGTTTGTTGTTTGTTCCTCCTCAAACAAGTCTCATGCATTTGTTTTCAAACTTCATCCATGTGGATTTTTTGGAAGCAAAAAAAATAAAATCCAGAATTCTTTGACAATAACTCTTGCCATAAATAACCAATTCTAGTGTCCCCAGATAGTTTCACTTGTAGGGTGCACCTAGTTCCACTTGTGATGTGAATCAACGGTGAGGAACAGCCCAGGGATTAGAATCAATGGTGGGAACACACATTTCGGTTATGTTATTTTGAGCTCATGGAACCAAAGGCTGGTGTCTGGGTCCCCATGGCTGTATGAAAGCAACATAACCCCTATTTGACCTCGCCTTCCGTGATGGACAACTTAGTAACCGAACCTGTGCCTACTTGAAAAGAAGTATCTCCTGAGTCCTGAAGGGTTCGAAAAGAACGAGCCCTAACATGAGCTCTAGCCAGTATGCAATGTCTACAAGGCCCCTTTAGCACTAGGAGTCAGGGCCGAAAGAACTTGGGGCCAACTTTGAGCATTTTTGGCCTGTTGTTTGGCCCCAAGTTACTAATAAATGCTAGAACATTGGTGTCAGGATATAATAAATGCTGGAACAATGAATGGCCTCAAGGGTTGCAAATTGGCCTCCCAAATTCGATGGTATCCTTTTTCCACACTTGGGGCCAATGCAAGCCCATAAAGTTCAGCATTTATTAGTAACTTGGGGCAGATTGAAAAGATTTTTTCTAGTTCAGTCTCCTAGTGTAAGGCCCTTGGGGCTGATTTCAACTTTTTCACCAATAGGAATGCTTGATTTGGGTTGAACATTGGCCTTGACTCCTAGTGTTAAGCAGGCCTAAGTCACATAGGGGGAAAGAAAACCTCTCTCACAATTGTGACAAGTACTGGATCACACTTTATTGACTATGATGTGATGAGTTCATGAGTTCATGAGTTCATTTACCTTCTTTGCCCCCGAAAATCAAATTCCATCTCCAAGTATGGACAAAGGATGATATATAAAGACAAAAGTTATGAACTTTTTTCAACAGCATTTCAATTCCAACATTTTGAGATGATACAACCACCAAACAGGTGTTTTTGAGGGATCTCTCATGTCCTATAGAATGGACCCAGTATCTAGCAACACAGCCAGCCCTGGAGGGTGATGCATTGTTCCATTGGGTGGTAACAGGTTCTATGTGGGCCTTTTCCAAAGTGTAGGTATTCAAGCACGAAGATCTTTCATGTCCTCAATAGAAGTGCCTCAATAGAACACCTCAACTGGTTACATACTATGGAATGGTCCTGGTAGAATTTGTTAGTTCAACCTGGGTACCAGTCCAATCCAGTAGGGTGAGATTATAGATATCATTTTTGAAAAGTCTTGTAAAGCTTTATTAAAAATCACACTGTAGATTAAGGAAATGTACAAAGGAGTAAAATTAAGGAAAAGGGTGAAGTGACATGATGTCAAGTTGGCTCAAAGTAGCTATGAAAATCTCTCCATGTCCATAATTGACCACTTGTGGTAGGTCGGCCATATTTATATGTCAAAAACCAATGGCTTGCAATAGATCAGATGTGGTGACGGGAGGTGTGTCTTGAAGGGGTGGAAGTCGGGAGGTAGCTAAGCCTATGGCTATCACCCAATTTAAGATGGAAGACGCTCGCATCCTTTGTAATGTGATTGAAACTTTTTAACGAAGAAAAGTGACCAAGGTAAAAAGATGAGGGCCCTCTAGCCCCTTCAAGCTCCAAATGGCATTGGCACAATCGTGTAAAAACATCGGCATGTTTGTGTAAGTAACCAAATATCTCAATTGCTAAAGGAAGGAATTGATAAGTGGGGTGTCAATTGTGATAGCTCCTTTCCTTGGCTTGGGTTGCATTAGAGGCAACAAATCCTTGAGTTGTGCAAGATCACGGAAGTAAATTCGTTCGTGTTGGGTCGGCAATGACAACATCAGCTAAGGTGCGAATGTCATTTTGGTAAACACAATGTCAACTTGTCGACAAAAGGAATTGAATGTGGTTGAAGGAAGCGCATGTAATTGTTTTTGAAGCCAACATTTCACATAATGGTAGCAAAGGTGTTGTGAATTGCATCATGGGTTCCAATGCGTTTGTTGTTATGAGCACAACGTAAAAGGTGGATACCCATATAGTCGATGGGATGTGTGCACACACATAAAAGGATGTTTGCAATTAAAGGATGGGGTACTCCAAGTCGCATACGTAATGTTGTGGAAAATATTGGGGAAGATAATTGAAAGGTTGGGAAGATTGGTCAAGGTGTAAGCTAAGCGCTTGCCCTTAGGCCAAAACATGATAAATTTCGAGCACAATGGGCTTCATATGTTTCATCAAAAAACATGTTAGAAAGGGTATGATGGTGTAGACGTTTTGAAATGGATTTTTGAAGTTGAACCATTTTTTGCTTGATGAGTTGTTCAAATGGAAGAAAAAAACATGCACATGCTGGGGGTGGTAGAAAATCACATGATGCCTTGAGGTGTTGTGGGAAAGGAAATGTGTTGTTTTCGACTCGTGCTAAGGCTTCAAGAAGCAAAAGATGTTGATCAACCATAAACCTAACACCTATGACTGAAACAACAAGGGCCCAATTCCCTAAATAGGTTGTTGGGGTGATGATGGATGTTGATATGAACCCAATGCCACCAAAAGTTATTGGGAGGGAGGCTTGTTTACAAGCTAAAGGTTTTTATGGACTATCAAAGGATCTTAAACCCAAAAGGCATCCAAACACTTGAAGGACGGAGGAATCAAATGAAATAAATGACTATGTGAAGGTGGAAGATGAAGGTGTGCATTGTAAAAAATAAGATGGGTGTTGCATGAAACAATGAGTTAAAATTATAAAAGCCAATTAAACATCACCCATTTTAGGGAAAAGGTCCACATGTCGAACATCCTTTAGCATGGCATCTTTGATGAAGGATGATCTGAAAATTAAGATGCCCAATAAACCCCAAGATTTTAATTCCTTCGGATGGGATGGTAAATTAAGATGGGGTGGTAAACTGGGATGGGGTGTTAAAATATGGTGGCAGGCCAAAGGATGACCATGCAATGCATTTCTAAGGTTGAATAGAAAGACCTATCGCACGAAATTCGATCTAGAAATGTTCATATGCAAATGATACAATTAAAGGGGGACCTATGATGTGAGTGTCATTTGTAATGGATGGTAATAGACAAGACTGAAAATGATTAGTTATATAATATAAAGCCTTAAAATGGGTTAAAGCAAATAATGCCCCCCCTAAAGGATCACCTTGATGAGTCCCCATGGTAGATGGGATGATTGTGACATCATTTTCACAATTGCGATGACTGTAAAATAGAAGAGACTCCAATGCATAAAATGCATGAACAAAGGGGATGAATTATATGACATCCGCACTTGTTGCATAATTTGTTTTAAATATGACCCTTCTTAACATTGAATTGAAGGTGTTTGCCACATTTGATTAAAGAACAACCTAATCGGGGTGAAGGTCTAGGGTGCATTTCATGTTGTGGATTATTGCTTCACAACCACCCTTAATTACAACTCCAAATTGGTGTGGGGAAAAATGTGCTGCAAAAGTTATCACGGAATTGAAGGCATAAAATGTCGCAATTTTAGCCCTAGGCTCGCGACCAAAACAAGGGCTTGCGAAGGTGTGGGCCAAAAATGAACCTAAGAATCATGTTTCATGTTCCCAAGAGTGCAAGAAAGTTGAAGGAATGAACCCTCACACTCCTAAGTGAGTTTTCACTTTGGGAATTGGAGTCCCAATGGACTCCCGAATCTTCAAAGGCCGATTTCAGGGGTCAAAACTAATTAGATTGAAAAGTTCCTTATATTCTGGGAAAGATCTCGGAATGTAGATGTTTGAAATGGGTTCAGATGATCCATTTGGATACATGAAACAAAAGTTATGGTCAAAAGAAGGGCCGAGAGTCAAATTGACAATTTGACTCTCGACCACTAAAAGTCAAGAATTGCTTTGATTTCCTTGCGTGTAGGTGGCGTGCGACATACCGTTGGAAAGTTCTTAACAAGGGCTACAACTTTGCTTGAAAACTCATATCAATCGGAGGTCTGCACACAAAGTTATGGGCCCTCAAAGTTGCAGGAGTTCCAACTTTGGGAATTTCAGGACTCCCATTTGGAGGTTTCGGGACAAAATGCCATTTGGATGCTGGTCTCGTGGCCAACCATAGAGTATATTATAAAGGGGAAGGTGGTGGCTTCCCCCAAGTCCGGGTCGTGATGAATCTTGTGAATCCAAGTTTGCCCGTGGTTTGTCCTAACACCAAAAATGTTCTAGCTATGCACTAACCGACTTGTTGTTTGGTTTGTGTAGGTCCATGTGAGTGATTGAATGCTTGTCATTCTTCTAAATTTCATCTCGGAGTTCCAACACGCCCCTTTACCCCCAAAATGTTACGAGCTAAGGAGCGTGCATCCAACTCCCTGTTCTTCCGTTGTTTTAACTTTAGATTCACATTTGAGTTTATCAAAAAACTTGGGAGTGCATCATAAAATCCAGCTTGTGAGTTGATATAATGTTTTTGCCATTACAATGGGACAAATTCCACTTAAAGGCTTAGTCATGGTTAATAGGCAAGTCGTTCCAAAGATGCGTGCAATTTGGGGTGGAATGTGACCCTGTGTAATATGAAAACAAAGTTAGAACCACTGAAGGAATCCACTTGTTGAATCTTCAGGTGAAAATAATCCTAAAAGTGTTCAAAAACCAGCCTACAAGCACCACTTGCTAATAAATGTGGCATGCGTTGGAATGCCAACTTAGAGTCAGAAGAAAGTTCAAGGTTTTAGTTTGGCTCGTAATTTTCGGAAAAAACAAGAAGTAGCCATTTGATTCGAGGTGTAATGTGGTGAAAACTGGGGTGGTCTCAAAGGACGTGGGTGCGGGAGAAAATGGTGCCAAATCGTGAGTTGCCCGAAACTATTCCCCTACGTGCCCAAATGCTAAATTGTGGAGCAGGCATTTGTCAATTAGAGGATCATGTTGGGGAAAAAGGATTGAGCTCAAACTGGTCGATAAAACTTGGGCTCACAAAAAAATTCCTCCTTCAAATTTTTTTAGTCACTTGTTAGAAATTTTTTTAGTCGAATCCACATTTCCTTGCCTTGCCACCTTGCCACAAGGGGGCAAAACCAGACACCATTAGGGTAACAAGAGGAGCAAATGCCAAGCTACCACATTGTATGGGTTTTACGTTAACTTATCCAATGGAAAATGAAATGTCACTTGTATATCACGCTATAAAATGATGGGGCCGCGGTTATACAAATGAGGACGACAAAGGTTTAAATGAAAGGACCCAAGGACATCCAATGTTGAAACCCAAGTTTAAGTTGATGCAAGCAGAGTGGGAATAAATGAAAGTATTGGGCCAAAATGATCATAAAAGTTTGGATTGGATGAATTATATGTTTAACAAAAACGTTTATCATGGCCAATTGTAGGGATCAATAAAGTGGGAAGGGGAATATGTCATAATTGTGCATGATTGAGGGGGTTTGGGAAAGTGTAAGGTTGGGACCCCACATTCACATGAAAGGTTGGGGGTTGGTAGGGGGAACTAGTAGGTGGTGTATGATTTGTTAGAATCAAAAGGGTAACTAATGGGTGGTTTGTGATTTGTGGTTTGCATGGGGGATGAAGTCGAAAATAGGTCAGTGGTGGCACATGATGAGGCGAATGGGTGATGAGAACTACAAGGTTCAACGATACATAATGAGTTGGGAAACATGGGACATTTGGTGCCCATGAGGTAAGAGGTCTATTATGAACATGAGCCCCACTTTTTAAAGACTGCCTACCATTACAAGGCAATCATAAATCTACAAAGCTAATCACACAATACTAAACAAAATGGAAGGAAAAAGGTAAGAAACTTTCCAAGGAGTCTTTCGCTAAGGCATTATGCTAAGGCCAAACCCTAATTCATTATAGGCCTAAGTGTCATAATCATTAAGCTACTTAATTCAACAAGACCTAAACACTTTAATACCAAAATATTAGATTGGGACCTATTTGCACAATTGTAGATACATCCCATATTTTAAAGATTGCCTATTTCAACATGGTAATTTTAAACATATAAAGCCAACCACATAAGACTGGATAGATCAAATGGAAAAAGACAATGAAGTTTGTTGTTTTGTTGTTTGTTGATGTTGGTGTTCTTGTTGTTATTATCTTCCTCCTTTGCTCTAAAAAGTGGTTATTCTCATATGTCCCATCGTGCTAAGAAAATTTAGAAAATAGATTTACAACTAATCCCCCTAATGGAAGTGTAACTAGACTATCAACAAGGCCTCTTTATATTGAAATGGAATTAGATACCTTCTTTCCTATTTCTTAAAGGCCCGCAACTGTAATTTTTTTCTCTTTGTCTTTGTTTGGCCCTTTTTGTTTGTCATTCTCTCTTTCCTCTTTTTGCACGACACTAATTAGTGAGTGTAAGGAAGCAATTACAAATGTGGTAGCAAAGCTACTTCCACCACTGCCATTGCCACCCAAATTGTAGCAAAACCCTCCTTGCCATTATCACTAGTCTTTAATCTCCTTTCTATGCCTTTCTTTTCATTGTTTGATTCTAAAGGGAGTTGTTAATTTGTGAACACAGTGTTAGAAGTCCATTCATAGCTAGGCATAGGCATCTAGAGCATGCACAAGAAATCTAGAGTCCAAAACATTCACATTTATTTAGCCCCAACTTATTGAGATTATATCTATCATTTCTTTTTTTGTCATAGAAGAATGTAACAAGACACAAAGGGTCCATGGACCCTTCATTGGTGGGAGGAGAAGGCCTATTTGACAATGGTTATTTTTTTGGTGAAGTGACATAGATGGAATATGCTTCATGTGTGTAACCCCATGTACATTAAATTTGTTACAAGTTATATGCATGAGAGAAAGAAAACACCATTTACAAAATTTGCAACAATTCCAATGTAAGTTTGAAGTTGAAAAACAAGATCCATGGACTAAAATAAAAACAAAAACATTTTACATTGATTTTGACTGTAAATGTCCAGGGCTTGGAAAATCAAAGGTGATGGTTCATGAGAGCCAATTGTAAAAAAATTAAGAATTACTTTTTGAAATTTACCCTTTCATTAATTAAAATGAAACCGACATTCTTGCGATTTAGGGTGGGTGGTTTTTAGTGGTACCACCCAAATGGTAATGGGGAACCCATTTTGAGAATATGGCAAAAATTTTAAACATTTTCAAACATTCTAAAAATTGATTTTTGTCTAATGTCCTCTTAATGACCAACAACAATGATTCTTGAGAGGCTACAATAATTTGAATAAGTCATTAAATTCAAAGAGGGTTTAAGCTCATCTTAAATGTGTTCATAATATAACACAATGATCAATTGCCATTCCAATTTAACCTTGTGTGTAATACTTAGAAACACCCCACATGGATCATAGTCTAAATAACAAAGGGAAAAATTGTCCTACATTGAACTTGTATCAATTTGAAAATGTTGATCCCACAATGGGCAGTCAACAATTAGAAGGGCTAAGAAATCCTAAAAACTCACACCTTACCTATTTTTTAGTTGGCATTGCCACTAAAGGCTAATAACACATATGCAAGAAGTTAAGATCCCAACATGATATGAACATTGTGAAAACAACCTTTCACAAAATGCAAATCCTTTTTGATTTTTTGGAGTTGTAGTTTAATTGCAAGCATGTGATTTTAGGTGACCAAAGGCCAAGCTCTTGCAGAAGCTTGTTTACCCATCATTCACAAAATTCCATGCAACTTGTGCAAGTGTATTTGTAGCCACTTGAAACTTCCTAATGGCTACCACTAGCGGCTTGTAGGAATGTTGAATGTTAATATCAAAGTCCAATGTGGTGAGCACTAATCTTTTTCCCAATAACATCTTTTCCTTTTGTACTTCATAGACATCTTGAACACCCACACATAACATAACCATGATCAATACCCAAAGTTAAAGTAGACCCTACTAATAGAGAAATGCAAACCACATATTCAAACCTTATGCTTGGCCATGGCTTTCCAAAATCCCTAATTAGCCATTGGCCATTGTAGCAGTTCATTGATGTTACTCCTCTAATAGGGAACAATATACACCATGTTTAAGAAATCCATTAGGACAATGCATGCTTATTTTTATTGATTATACTCCTTGCCTATGGTTGAATGGGATGAGAATGTAGCAAAAGCCACAAATGTTGCAAGCAAAGATAGGTTAATGGTTGTTTCATATTGCGACTTCACCATTTTTCTTGCATCAATGGCTCTAACTATATGTGTTATATTTGTTGTAGCAACAACTCCTCTTACCACCATCTCATTACTATTGTTACTTTCAAATCCCCCTTCCCGAACCCTAAAACACACTTACCCCTGAAAACTTATTAATGATGAAAACTCCAGCATACTTCAGAGGTTTATAAATATCTTCATTAACCCTATCTAATATGGTTTGATAGGTTCGTGAGAATTTTTGGAAGACCAATGTAATTGCTAGAAAGAGACTTTTTTTTTTTTTGTGAATTCTCAGTAGAATAAGGTTACATGTAGGCCTGAATTCTTTTTTTCCAGACCAATGAATTATTGAATTTGATGGTTCTTTATATATATATATATATATATATATGTCTTGAATAAAGTAATAGTCAAACTGTGTAGTTGTTATTTACAGATAGGGTTCTAGTAAAATACTTGTGCACTTTATTGGATAGGGCAACATTTTCAGACCAAGGGGGTTACCGAATTTGATACTTTGAGTTTTTTTTAAAAAAAATCTTCAATGTATTAGCACGTCAAATGTGTAATTACTATTTATAGAAGCAATTTTTTTGTTTCCCTACAACCCTCGCCAATTCAGGTCTTAAAAACTCATTTGAGGTCTCAAATTCAGGACAGGGCGATGTGACCTCAGGAGCGTCCAGTAATTCTGGAAGGCGCTCAAGGCCTTCCCCTCAACCAGTGGTCCCCACCATTGATTCCACATCACTACAGTGTTCCACACCATTGACTCACATCTCAAGTGGTAGAACCACAAGTGGAACAGTCAGATAGAACCACGTGTCCCACCTAGGAAAAACCCAATCAAGCATGTTAATAAAAAAACCAAAGCTCACATCTCATGTGGAACTGGTAGAACCCCAAGTGGAACAGTCAGATAGAACCACGTGTCCCACCTAGGAAAAACCTAATCAAGCACGTTGATAAAAAACCAAAACTCACATCTCAAGTGGAACTGGTGGAACCACAAGTGGAACAGTCAGATGGAACCACGTGTCCCACCTAAGAATTTATAAAGTGGGAGGATGTTAAATCACCCATTACCGAGTACTTGTTGACCGAGAGAGTGTGGCCGGTTCAAGAATTCTAGCCCTTTGTTGTTGGCAAACTAAGTTAGCAGTTAATTTGATACTTCATTGGTTGGTTGAAACTCTTGAAGAGCAAGGGTAACAGTCCATTTGGTATGCAGTAACTAACTAGACACTGATTAATAGCCTAGTTAGCTGCTAGAGCTCCTCCAACAACAACACAAATTCCTGGAAGGAGCTCTAGCAGTTAATTAAGCTATTAACCAGCGTCTAGTTGCCGCATCCCAAAGGTACCTTTACCCTGCCCTTCAAGAGTTCCAACCAACCAAGGAAGCATCAAACTAACTTAGTTTGACAATCATATGATGAATTTGTGACGTATACACACCTTTTGATTCGAAAACCAAATTCCACCCTCCAAGTGTGGACTAAAAGGGCCAATAAAACAATAGAACGTGAACAAAAGTGATAACTTCCTATCCTTTGTGCTACGGTGGCGGCTTGAATCGGTTGCATTAGCATGACATCTTGTACTCAACAAATTTTCATTTTCCTTTCAACTCCTACATCATCCCCGTACACAAAGTAGCTTATGAAAGTTTGTAGCTTAGATCATCAAATGCGTTGCTTCTTCAAAATGCTTTCAATGTGTTGGTCTGCACACTTATTCCCCTTTTTGTATAATACCGATTAGACACACAGTGGCCACGTGGCCCAATTGGGAAGACGGGTCTGGAAAGGGTTTTTGGCCGGATATTCTAAATGAAGAATATTTGCTTCTAGATCCCAGTTGTGTGTGGTGCATGTGTGTTTTTTTTGGGGTCAAATTACTATTCTAGTCAAACACACCACTAGGATCATTTGACTAAGGCTCAATTGGATTGGGTCCCTCTGACTGGAGGTGATTCTGTCCAAAGGGAGTTTCGGGTCTTAAAAGAAATGGATTTCACTCCGGAGAAGGGGCAGGTTCTCAGGAGGAAGCTTGGGGAAGGGAGTTTTGGGTCTTTTTAAAGAAAAGGGATTTCCCTCATGAGAAGAGAGAGGTAGTTTGGGGGAAATCGTGAAACATTCCACAATTTAGTTGCACCCTCCATCCAACATAACATCCATGAACAGGGATGAACCCCCAGCCTAATGGCCGAATTTGGGTACCAAGTGGGTGTCAACAGGTCCCTCGTTGGGATCCATGCCAACGGCAACAGCGAACAAGCACCCACCAGCGCACCATCAAGGATGAATGGTAAGTGTTCAGGAAACAGTTCTCTGTTGGGTTCCAGTTCCCTAGCTAACCACAGTGGTTAGCTCAGTTGTTTTTCGTTTTTTTTAACCTACCTACCAACAACCCACAAGCAGATTGTTAGTAGGTAGGTAGTAAAAATAGCCTGTATCTATGTATAAACCATCTACTTACCTAGAAGTTACCTATTTTCCTACAGAATTGGTTACCAAGGTGAAACCAAATATTAACTCAGTTGAGGTTCATCCACAACTGAGTAATAAGGGGCGTCCAGTGGATGGTACGCTGGTGGGTGCTGCTGGTTCACTGTGGCCCTTGTACCACCCACCTATGCCTGCCTACTAGCCAGTTACAGGCACTTTGACCATGGTTTAGTAATTTTGGTTCTTGGGCATAGTTAGAGTAGGTGACCCGGACCCTCAATACCAGGGTTCTATGTCGGGCAACTCCTGACCCAATCGGGCATAGGTGGGCAGTTATTTCAATGGCTCCCGGCTCCTCAGGAGCTACCCTACCCATAAACTACTCTCTTTTTATTTCCATGTGTATTTGAGAGATCGCTCCCAGGAGAAAACCCTAGGACTAATGCCATGGGTAGATCCTCCTACTTTTATAGATTCCCACAATCCCATGGAGGAAAGAAAAAGAGAAGTTGTTTATGTAGGTAGAGGTTCCCATGCGAGTGGGTTCCCTTTAGGTTCTCGGGAACACCCTTGGGTGCCCTTGCCTCATGAGAGAACCCATTCATATGAGAGCCTCTACGATAAGGTAATGGTGTAGCTAGCAAGCCTTGAGAAGCTGTTTATGTAGGTGGAGGTTCCCATGCGAGTGGGTTCTCTTGAGGTTCTTGGGAACACCCTTGGGTGCCTTTGCCTCATAAGAACCCACTCCTATGAGAAGAGAGCCTTTACTATAATGTTAATGGCGTAGCCAACAAGCCTTGCGTCTTGCAAAAAAGCCATTATGGCAAGCTCTGTTGCTCATAATGGCAGAAAATTATAAATTTCTGCCATTCAAGGAGGAGGGCCCATTGTACCTTGATCATTACACCAGATAACTACCACCTCATGGATTAGCATGTAACCCTAGAGGATGACACACATTCCGACGTGGAAATGGGCCCAGCCAGGCCTATTCACCCTATGGAGCTCAACATGTTCCAGGGTGGAATGGGCCATGCTGGGCCTGTTCCACCGTACATTATCCCAGCCTTGTGGCCATCCCTTTTGAAGACAGGAAACATATTCACACGTGTCATGCTTATGTGAGTTTTCTAGGCTTGTGCACTTTATACTAACCCTAAAACACTTTGACCTAAATATCCAACATGTGGGCAATGATGTGGTGGTGGATAGAGAAGGGCCATCCCTTGCCCAAACTTCCTTTTGTATGGAGTGTTTTTTCATTTGTGCCACAAAAAAGAAAAAAAGAAAAGGAAAAAAAAAACACTTCTATATGACCGTGGGGTAAATGGTATAGGGTAAAACCCCATGGCATTGACTGGGGTTTATTTATTTATTTATTCATATATGTGATGTAGCTGAACTGGCAATCATCCATAATACAGTTTAGCCAAATTTGGCTATAAATAGGATATGAAACTAAAAAAGTTTAGGATTCCTTCACATTTATGGCTACATGCCCAAACCCAACAGAGAAATCTGGCAATATTTCCAAAAAAAAAGTAAGAGGTTTTTAGTTTTTACTTACACCTATGGGTTCACGGTTTTGAACTTTGACCCAACATTTTCTGTCCATGTTTCCAGGAGTGGATGAACAAAGGGGGATGGGGTTCACGGTTTTGAACTTTGACTCAACATTTTCTGTCCATGTTTCCAGGAGTGGATGAACAAAGGGGGATGGGGTTATGTGTCTAATAGGTTTTTAGGCCTATATATCAGGGGCTCATATACATAGTGAACTTTGACCCCCACATTTTTCTGTCCATGTCTCTAGGAGGGGATACACAAATGGAGATGGGGGTTATAAGTCAAGATGGGTTACAACTTTTGACCCCTCTTTTGTGGGAGACCCCCCCCCCCTTCCCCCTTTCCCTTGTTTCTTGTTGGATTCATGTTACAATTGTGGTTTAGATACTAGAGTTATTCCTAAAGTATTTGGAATAGGGGGTTGAGGGTCTTTGATAGATTTTTAAGTAGGTAGGTAAATTGGTAAGTAGGTAGGTACTTCAAATTTCAAAGCAAGTAATTAGCAAAGTTTGTGAAGCATTTTTGAATTTCTTTGCATTTTGAATTTTTGTGTGTGCTTGCGCGTGCTTGAGTGAGGGAGAGAGGAGTCGATCAATCAAGAGTAGACAATTGTGTGCATAAAGCAAATCATTCCACAAAATTTCTTTCAATTTCGAGAAAGGACAATGAACGAAGATTATACCTATTGTTAATTGTATTAGTTAATTGTTGTGCTTCCCAAGTTCTATTATTATTATTATTATTATTGGAATGAGCCATTTTGATTGGTCTATCATAAAACAAATAGTGAAAATTTAGGAGGCCCTTCAAATTAATTTTTTAAAAATTTCACAAGTCTTTATATAGACTTTTTCAAACAAAATCACCTTTATTGCTATTTGCACTAACATTTACAAGACATAAAAAATGAACTAACATACACTTTCTCCCCTTCCTTGTCTCTCTATCTCTATGAGTGCCTCTATGAAAGTAACACTTCACAATTATGAGAGTAGAACTATAATTCTTATATACCGTTCACCCAAAGCAACTTGCCAAAATCAAACAGATTTTACACAACTTGTCAAACTTGCACAAAGTTTTGCACAAAACAAGTCTTACAACAAATTGAACTCAAGATAAGTAGTTGTAGAAATTAGCCTCAACCCAAACAAATGACACGCATTTCACTATTGCATGTGGAAGTAGTGGATGATTACAGAAGAAAGAAAACACACACACACAACCCTACACCCACTCTCAAAAGGAAAAAAAATTCCCTAAGTGCATGTCCAACCCTCTCATTGGCTACATGAAAATCTTACTCCTAAAACAACTTGTCACCATTTTTAACCTAACCTACCTAATACCACGATCATGAATTGGTGTACCTTTGTGTGTGTGTGTGTGTTTTGTTTTCAAATTGAGAGAATGGAACCATTTTGTTGAGATTGAGAGAGAAGAGCAGTTTTGGTTTTTTTTTCCCCATTAGGAGAGAGGAGAGAGAAGCAGCACAAGCACACTTATTTTTCAATTCTCATTCTGAGTTTTTGTGTTTGGATTTGTGTTGTTCCCAATGTGTTCCCACATGCTCCCAATTGGTTCCCCAACCTGATAAAACCTCACTTTATCCCATATCCTTTGCCCTAAGTTCTAGTCCTGTAACCTATATAACTGGCCTAAAGAGAAGATTACAACAAATCTATTTTGGGATTGTCCAAGGTTTGATTAAATTTTCGGTGATGAACCAAATAAAAAAATGCCCATTGCAACAGAGAAAGAAAAAGAAAAATTGAACTTTGGGAACCTTTGCAACTAAGTAATATGAGAAAAAGCTGGCTAATGTGAGTGTAAAAATCCATTGAGAAACTTTTTTAAAATAAAATAATGCAACAAAAAACCTCAGTGATCTCATGTTGTACAAGAGTTTCAGATGTTTTTTTGCTACTAAATTACCAAGCTCATCTGAAACATTTTCCATTTAGTTTCCACTAAGTAAGTGTCCATGGAAGCAGCTGAAAAATGAAAAAATTGTTGTCACCCTAGATAGGTACCATAGCCTAGGTTCAGTTCTTCATATGGACAAAACCAATAATTATTTTTAAAAAAAAGATTAATTTGTTTTTATAAAATTGAAGTTATTAAATTTTCTTGACTACTATGATATATTGTCATATGAAGAGTGAAAGTATTCAGATTGTAGCCTATGATAAAATTATGATGGTTTCAACACCTCATTTCCATATTTTCACAAATTTTCATTTTATTATTTTAAATAATATTTCATGATGAAATGAACCCTAAAGTAAAGCACTATGCAAGAGTAAAAATGTGGAGTAAAACTCAAGTGAATTATAAGATAAATTCTTACAACATGTGGGTACTCCCTATTGTTGTTGTTTTGATGCTACTTTTGTTGGCTTTGTCCGTAGGGAAGAGATTACGTATTGTTGTAGCATTTGGGCATAAGATTTTTGTCTCAAACTCGACCCAATGCATGAGTGACATGTAGAATATTGTGTGTGCATATCATGAATGAATGAGCATGTTTCATAAGGTAGAAGTGCATGCATCTAAGAAGGTCAAGATTCACTAAGGAAAGTGTTCAGTTTGAAGTTTGTACTTGCCATGGAGGGGGGGAAGTTGATAGAAAAGTCTCAACAATTGGATTCTTCACTTTTGCTTTTGCATTGGACCCACCTGAGAAGGAGAGAGCTAAGGTCGTGCAAGGTTTCTTTTTCCACCTCACACAATCAATTTTAAAAACGCCCCCCCAAAAAAAAAACCAAATAGATTTGGTTTTGCTTGTTAAAAGAAATATGAAGGAAAAAAAAACTCATAAAAAAAGAAGAAAAATGACTAATGTTACTAAATGAAGGTGAAGATGAACTAGCACTTAGGTTGACAAGTTTGCCTTCTTTAATGATGTTTCCTTGTAGAGACCTGATCTAATCTAACAATTGATTATTTATAATGTTAGAAGCTACCTAAGGAAAGTTAAAGCTTTAAGTTTTTATCATGGTATTATAGTCTAATAAAGATATGGACTTAAAGGGTTAGTTTTCAATTAAATCTTTAGAGCACATAAGTAAGTTACATAATTCTCACAAAACATTCATACACCATACAAAACATTTGAATAATACAAGAAATGAAACTTACATGTTTTTGAGTTAAAATCATTCATGCATTTAAAGTTTGATTTTTATGTGAGCTTACATCCAATTGGGAGCTTATCAAATGCACTTTAAAAAAAATAAAAATGAGAATCACTCACCAAAAACATGTACATTTGTTTATTTTTAAAAACATTTCCATAGTCAAAATGACACATAAATTGATTGTGACATATGTTCATTACACAAAAATAATAATTTTCAAAGCTTAATATCAAATTAATAACATGAAATTATGAAAAGGAGAATGAGTCAAAAACTCCACACACAAATTTTTAAATACTTGAAGAATGAAATGAATGAATTGTCAATCCGACTTGTTTGCATTCACTACACATGATCCTTCATTAACTTCAAGCCAATAATTTATGTTACATATCTTCTAAAACTATCATCCTTCTATGAGTGAATCATTAAATTATTTAAAACTTATTTCTTAAGATATAATCAAGTTCCTAAGTTAAATTTCAATTATGCCTAATTCAAAATGATTAACTAAATAATTCATGAATCCAAGCCTAAATTTGTAATCAAAAGATGTTAAATGTAAAACACATAACTTGTATTATCTATTTCTCATACTTAGCAATCCTTTTACCCATAGACCATAATTTTATTACTCCTGATTTTTACTCTTACTAACCCTTGTTGATGTTATAAGACCGATGTAAGTGTGATTCGCCCAAGGCTTAAATGAGGTGAGAAAGAATTATTTTGAGTATCATTAAACTTTGTGAAAAAAACATTTTCAAAACAAAATGCTATCAAGAGTCACTTCCAAGCTTCATTGAAGTTGGAAAGTTTAGATGTTTTGATACAAGTGCCATTATGTTGCATAAAATTGGACAATATGGACCCCTCCTTTTTTGGGTGAAAATTTTCACCATTGCAAAATTTTGAAAGTATTCTATTGCAACTTCAATGACTTTTTCAAAAAAGAATTGTCAAATTTTTTTTGATTCAAAAAGTATTTTCAAATCAACAAACTTCAATACATGGTTTAAATAGGTAGCCAAAAACATATTAAAATGTTTTATTTTCTCTCCATTCATATTTTATTAATTGTCAAATTTGTTTACGGATGGATAATCACCACCTCAACTACATTGCAAAATTGGAAAAAAGAACATTGATCGAAAGACGGTGTTTGAAGTCTGACATGAAAAGTTGAAGAATTCTTGTTTTAGATTAATTTTAAGAATTTCAAACTTTTCTTTCATTATTGTTGTTAATGATATGTTTTAGAGTTCACATTTTTGTGTGAAAGTTTTATCCTTTGGATTTATCCAAAATCTATGGCTTCAAAGCAATCTATGGAACAATATTATTATGTTATTTTAAAATTATTATTATTATATTCCACAATTATTATTAATTCAAAGCAAACATTATTGAAACACCTTTTCAAAACTATCTCACTCCTCTCCTAATAACTACATTGCTGCTTTCCCCTATTCACTTACATGGACATGAAAATACACATGTTATCCAAATCAAATTATAATACATTCTCTTCAATTGTAGATGTTTAATTCATCTTTTTAATTAAAAAAAATTAAAATTTATAAATCATAAATAAAAATAATGGAAAGTAGGAGCTATTGCAAGTGGCATCATAAGATTTAAATATTCTAAAAAATTATGAATTATATTTAATTAATTTTTTAAAAATTACATCATTTTCTTGTTGAGATCCCACATCTCTCAGCTTGTCACCTCCAGCAACAAACTACCTGGTGCATAAGAGCAGGAGCTTAAATCAGTCATGGAAGACCATGTCCTCAGAGTTCATGCCATTAGCCAAGGTCAAAAATAGGTCATAGAAAACTATATAAATAAATAAATAAATAATAATAAAAGACAAGAAAGTGATGAATCTATTTGGGAATAGAAATTCTGCTCACCCAATGAGGAATTGCAGGATGCATTGAATAGAACCTTATTTTGGTTGGTTCCAATGTATTCTCACAAAGTTCTCACTCTGTTCTCATCAAGTTCCCAATGAGTTCCCCCAAGCTGTTCCAGAAATTCCCAATGTGTTCTTACATGTTCGCAATAGCACCTCACTCTTTGGTCCCATGTCTTTGCCTACATGGTTGGCTCAATATTGGAACTTATATGTTGCTGATGTTTGGACTAAGCTTTGGACTAACCGTAGAAACTAAGTTTTAGAACTTTTTTGGTGATGGGCCAATCAAAGGGGCTCGTTGCAAAAATGATTTTCAACTAAAAGCATACTCATATTAATTAGTTCTTGAGACCCCCAAAGTTCAATTTTTTCTTTTCTTTTCTTTTCTTTTCTTTTGTGTGATGGGCATCTTTGATTGGCCTGTCACCAAAAAAATTATCAAGCTTTGGATAGTCCTAAAATAGAGATATGTTGTAATATCTCTTCCTTTGGGGCTGGTTATAAAGGTTCGGAAAGTATAACCAATTGACAACTTGATGAGAACACAGTGAAAATGTCATGGGAACACATTGGGAACAACAAAATTCCAATAACCCCTCCCCAAAAGAAAAAAAAAGCCTAGGTCACACAATGTGATGCTTCACCTCATCAGGTGCAAGAAACTTTTTTGTGTACCCTCCCCCCATCTACAAATTACATGCAAGTTGAACCATGACAAAACAATATGGGATAAAAAAAATGAGGTGCTATTGGGAATGTCTCAGGGAACGCTCTGAGAACTCGATGCAATCACCTTGGGAACCCATTGGGAAACAAAAAATAATAAAGCCCCCCCCCCCCTCCCTTGAAATCCAAATAATTTTTTTTAAACCCCTTGTGTGCCTTTTCATTGGTTGCATGAAATTTCTATTTTTCAAAAGGAGTTCGCCACCATTTTCAACATGGACTAATACCCCCATTTATAAATTCAAAGTACTTGTATAATATGGATCAAACTAACTATCCCACTATAGTTGTAACTATGCATCACCACTAAAGCAAGAGAGCCCTTGCTCATTTCCTTATGGCTTCTAAATCTTAGATTCCATTCATGGATATTGCTATTAGTGCTTAATATAGTATAGTATCATGAGAGAGGAAGAGGGAGAGAGAGAAAGAGAAAGAGTAAACTAAAGGTAGAGAGTGGAGAAACAAAGATAGGACAATATACTATATATATATATAGGGGGCAAGTTCCTATTACATTCAGAATTGTAAACTTCTCAAGATCTTTCGTGCAAAGAATTTCCTATGCAATTGCTTCACAAACTGAGTGATTGGGTAGAAAGAAGATTGTAACCCAAGGTTAAGTAAACTAAACATAGTAGGAGGAAGGGTAGTACATTTTAGCTTTCTCAAGTCTTTCTTGTTGTTTTGTTTATGTGTGGGGGTGAAAAAGAGAGTGATGTGATCTTATGTAATTTCCCACACGAAGTTTCCTGTCCAATTAGTTGAAATTACATGCTACACCCAATTACATCTCCTTTTTAAAAATTTGCCCTAAAATGTTGGGAATTCTCTTTATGCCCATCTATCTCTCCACCCCCCTTATTTATCCCCACTCTCCATCTTTTGAATTCATTGCCGATAGGGCTACACCATAACTTGTCCATTGCATCCCAAAGAGAGATATAGAGAGTTGAGAAGAGTGGCAAAATTGGGCAAAGAAAGATTGAGAAGAGAGGGAGAAAGAGAGTTGCAAAATTGGGCATTTGCATTGTTGATTGATGTTGAGAGAGGGTTTTTTGGCATATTTGTGTGAGTTGAGTAAGTGGGGGCAACAAAATGGTGTGCTTGATGGAAGTGGGTCTAAAGAGGCAAGCGGGGAAGTGAAGAAGAGAACCCTCAAAAAAATCCATTGGCAAAAGGTAAGGAAAAAAAATGGCAAGGAAATGAAAGGGTAAGTAGTCAACAGTTTTGAAGAGTGCACCTTTTGTTGGAGAAGAAAAGAGTCATAGATTGATTGCAAGTCTAGAATGAATGAGTCCAGCTTTTGAGAGCTGTGGCCAACAAGGCTTTGTTGGTTGTTTTCAAGAGAAGAATTGGGGAATTGGGTAGAAGGAAGAGTTGGGGAATTGGGTGAAAGAGTTGTGTATTTGGGTAGTGAGGAGGAGGAGGAGAAGAATTGAGGAGGGGAAGAAAGGGAGGAAGAACAACAAGAAGTAGAGTTGAGATTGATTAGGAGGAGCATCATAGGTGGGGGGGAGAGAGAGAGATCATGAATTTTGACACATTTGGGTTCAGGAGGAGATCAAGCTCACAGAATGGCAGGCAGAATTGGGCAGACCAGATGTGGGAGAGCTATAAAGAGCAAGAGGAATTTGGCAACAATGTGTTGAAACAATTCCAAAACCATCTCTCCAAAATCCCACTTCCTGTACCAGATGATGCACTTGCACCAGCAGCGGCCAGCAGGACTGGAGCAGCAGCAGAAGCTCCTCCGGTAACAAGCCGGAGTTTTGGTTCCACTGTTGGGATTGGCAACCAAATGGTGATCAGGGAGGAGACTTCATGGGAAAGGAATCCATTCACAGAAGTGAGAACCAATTCTGACGAGGACAAGCTTTTGTTGAATGATATTTTGCCTCCTGGTAATGGACATCAGATAAAAGCTTGGATGTTTGCAAAGAAAGTGAGGGACTCACTGGTCTCCAGCTTTGCTAAAAGCTTCAGAGGGAAGGTTGAACAAGCACTGGAGACAAGCTGTTTGCAACAACAACGACAACAAGCTGCTGGATCCAACAGTAAGCAACAGCAGCCAAGCCCTCGATTCACCAACTCACAGATTGGAGTAGAAGGAGCTGCTTCTTCACCAATTACTTATGTACCAAAGCTGCTTCCAGGGCAAGAGTCATGTTGGGAAGATGATCAGTTCCTCACAGACTGGTCTTACAAGGACGAGGTTGAAATTTCAACCAGCTTGAGAAAGCTGATGGAAGAAGAAGAAGAAAAAAAAGAAGGATCTGCTGCAGATGCTAAGCCAGAGCCCATCCAAACTCACAGTTGCACAGAAGTTCAGAATCAGCTCCCTCTCAACGAGAATGACTCCGAGGAGACAATTCTAGTGGGTATGTTGAAAGTGGCCGCCACCACTGAAGTACCTCAGGCTCTTGTGTCTTCTGCTCATATTGTTCCAGCTCCTGTCCAGCAGCAGCAGTCCACGAAGCTCCTGGAGCCCAAAGCTCCTGTGGCAATTCGATCTATATCTCGCAGGTGCTCTGCTTTCCCTGAAGCTACAGCTATGAGTTTCATGTCGAAGCATCGAGCTGTGCATCCTTTTCTCCAGCCATCAATGATCAGCAATTGGCCTGGGATTGATCCGCAGCAGCAACAACAGAAGCTCCAATTAGCTCAGAAGCAAAACCAAAAGATGGAGTTGAAGGGGCTCCATGAACACATCAAATCCGCAAACAAGGTGCCGGAGCCAGTACAGCTTGAGCAGCAAAAACTGGATGTGGATCATCACACAGGTCATGTTGTGGGAGGAGGAGCCATAGCTGCAAATCAACCACAGAAGGTAAAACGCTGTGCTCCTCAGCAGCAGCAGCCGCACTACAGAGGTGTGAGACGAAGGCCATGGGGGAAGTTTGCAGCTGAGATTCGAGATTCAGCTCGCCAAGGTGCAAGAGTATGGCTGGGGACATTTGATACTGCTGAGGAAGCAGCTGAAGCTTATGATGCAGCAGCATTCAAAATGCGAGGTTGTCGAGCTCTTCTCAATTTCCCTCTCAGGGCAAGCTCCCTTGCTCAAGCCTCTTCTAGTCCAACTCCAAATGACAACAACAACAACAACAACAACACAACTAGCTCAGGTCAAGCAAGCACAATCAAGTCCGAGTGCAGCACAAATATTTCAACCCCAACAACAAAACTTGAATCCGGACCAACTCTTGCTACCTACAAAACACCAACAATTGCTAAATCTGTACAAGGGGGGGATCAAATGGTGGCTACAAATTCAAAGGAGCTTAATGGTGATGAACTTCTTGATCTGCTGCACCAATCAAGAAGTGATGCAACCACACCAAAAAAGAGATCAAGGGATCAGCCGAGTAATAATGGAACCGGTCTATCATCATTGGAATCAGACTGTCTTGAACTCGAACCTTTGCCTTGCAAGAAGAAGATGATGACAAGCAATAGCTGCATGGAGATCAGCAATGAATTCGACTTATCAAAGATGGAGACAATTAATGAGATACTAGAGTTGCAAGATCTGGGTGCAGAGTATTTGGAGCAGCTGTTGATGTCAAGTAGCTGTTGTGAGCCTGAAATTGAGATGTCAGACGTTGATCTCCTCTCTGCAATCACAAATCCTAGTATCGCAAACTGTAACGTAGACAACTTTGAAATCTTTCCTGATCTCTTACCATGAATCTAGTAGTATTAAGCAAATTATTACTGCAGATCAACATGGTCGTTTGTACACCCAATGATTTTTTTGATGCTACTGGTTCCATCTTTCCACCAAAGCTTGGAAAGAGAATTTGAGCTTTGCAACTGAGCTTTTTCCAGCTTTCTCTGCAAGTGATTCTTCTCAGGAAACTTTTTCCTTGTAGCTCATGGGTACAGTAGTGATCTCTTGTGGGTGGATTCATATTTGAACTTGGCAAGTCAGTGTTTCATCAACTCATGGGTGTACTGTTTTGCCTGCTATTTGATAAGAGATGAGCAGATCTGCAGCAAGTTCTCAAGCTTAACATTGCTGACTAGCAACATGCCAGATTTCAAACTTAGTTCCTGCGTGTATCACTATTTTATTTGGGTCAGTTTTTGATAGAGATGCTACAATACTTTGCTTGAGGCTGATATATTATCAGCAGCAGCATCAGTGATCAGCTTGAGGAAGGGTACAGCTTTTGTGCTCTGCCAAGCTGTTTGTGGCAGAATACAGAGACAATCAACCCATAGTATATTGGTTTGTTGTGGACACAAATTTCTGATCTTAATGAGAAAATCCCATGTTCTTTTATGCAAGCAGTCTGGGTCCAATTGTACAGATTTGTGTGGTAGAATCAAGGACTGGAATTCTAGATCTGGAAGAAACTGTTCTGGTTTTCTTCTCTCCAGGTTTTTGTTTCAAATTGGTGTTGTTGAGGAGGAGGCTATGATCACACTTCAAGATACTGGACGCCGGTGAGGCCATGTTGCTTGTTCATATTTGATTATGTTTTCCTCTAAGAAGTTGGAGAGCATTTTTTGACCATTTGGACTAGAGCCTGCCCCAGTGCATCAAGTGAACCATCCCAGTGATGGGTGAATCTTGTAGTTATCCAAGTTCTTTCAACTCAAAGGAAAAACAGATTAAGTTTTAATTGAGTGGGTGAAAGGTTAGGCAAAAAACACATGCACCCAATGCATGGAAACATACCATAGCACTCTTATGATTGATTATTCACATATAGAGGGCTTAAGTTTCTCTTTTGAACAGACTTGCATTGTAGATGTATAATGCTTTAGATTTGGTTTGTAGGCTGTAACTACATACCTTATTTGCTTCTTTTCATTCTTCTTTGGTGTAGTGATGCTAGTGGAGGAGCAAGGTTCTTCTCTTAGATTTTTTGAGAGTAGTTGTGAGCAGGATGGGTTGGTTATCCAGCTTGTGTTTTGTGTGGTGGACACCCCATTTAATTGTTGTGGAGGTGGTGGACATGGCATCACTTGCACTTCACAAGTCATAATTCCACATTGAATGGGTTCAATCCTTGGTGGGCATGGGATACTTTGCTCTACCACATTGCTTTCTTTGTTTCTTCATGATTTGGTTTTATAACTTCTCAAAATGGGTGTTCCAAACTTTTGAGGTCAATTTTGTTTAGTAGTAGAATCTTTCTCACCAAGGACAACTTTTTAGGTTGAGCCTTTGTAGTCTATAGATGCAGGGCTCCTATTTGCATGCAATCTAACATAATCTAATAGTGGCATTTGGGTGTTGTCATTCTTGAAGCTTTATTTGGTGTTGTAGAAAAACTGGGACATAGGAAAAGGAGAACAAAATTCACAGTGCCAAAGTCGCTTGGTCAAGCTTAAAACCCATTAGTGTGATTCAAATATACTTGAATCCATTCCCAAGTTACATGTAGCCTTTTGTGGCAATTGAAGCAAAGATGCCTTAGACAAGAAGATTATTTGTGTCTTGTGGGGGCAAGACTTTCACAACATGTTCTCTTTTTAACCTCAAGGTAAACCTTAATATATAAGCCTTACAAAGAAAGAAAAGACATCAATTACAACTGCAATTAATTGAATACACATGTCCTTAGTAAAGGAAGGAGAACATGGCTTATATTTGCAATTGAAGATGTGAAAAGAAAACCCAAGAAAAGATTGCATTGAAGACATGAGTGTTGAATTCAAACTTCGGTTTTGAAAAGTTTGTACACACTAAAACAGTAAAAGGGAGGAGGGGTGGAAAAAAACAGGTTTTTAGACATAGTCAACATTGTTTTGAATAAATAGCTTACAAAGCAATGTTGGGTTAGTGCAAGGGTGGATGAGCTTTGTCAATCAAAGGAAGGGAAGGTATGAAAAAAGATGATTTCTTTGACAAGATCTTCATAAAACCTTATGTGTGTTGGTTGGAGATACCATTTTGAATAATATTATAACCTCTTTAATAACTGGGGGGGATAAGTGGGAATTACTTTAAGTGAAGTCAGCAAGAGCAACATGATGTTCAAATTGCATTTAAAATCATTTTTGGCAACCTTTGTTAAGGATTTTATTTTATGTTTTTTGTGGTTAAAGTGATTGCATTCTAATAACAGTCCATTGATTGAAATGTGATGTTGTTGTTAAAACTTATTTATGTTGGTGTGTGATGGTGAAGAACGAGAAACCAAAATATACCAATTAAACTTTATACACATAGGGATTTGTTGTCATGGATTACATCGACTAACCCATACACCTCATTGTTTATAGACATTTTTTAAAAAGTCAAAATGGTATTTCATATGAAAATTTGTTATTTGCAATTTTGATGAAATTCATCCATCTTTTAGTTCATTTTTCATCCATAATAATGGAGTTCACAATTTAATTTTCATACATAAGATATATATTAAGAAATTAAAATTTTCTTAAATTTTTTGTTTGGACATTGGGATTTTGAAAAGGTTACATGGAAGCTACCATGGCTTAACTTCCAAATAGTTCTAAATATATGTAGTATGGCAACACATTATCTTAAATCTAATGAATGCAAGTTTGAAATACAACCTTGCAACATAGTCACGTGCACCTTCATGTCCCTATTTTTGTTTGTCAAAATTTATGATAGATCATTTTTAGACATACATTTTGCACACTAGGATCCTTGTTTTTGTGCATGGTTGATATAATGTTGAACCATGTCATGTTTACTTCAATATAATTCATATGCCTTTAATATACTGCTAACAATTTTAAATATTTCCTATCATAATTACGTGCATTGTTGTTATTTTGAAATCATGTTTGTTTCCACATAGGAAACAACTAGTTCCATGGAAAACATATAATTGTTATTAGACATATGTGCAAGACAAAATCAATCCTTTGATGAATCCATTGCACATTTGCAAAGTAGTGGAATCCCTCAAGCATTGCAAAGTGGTACCATGACATAATCTCATATAGAAATGTCATTTTATGAATTTTTCATACAAGTTTCATAAGACATGTCTAGATTTTAGATTTTTTATGAATCAAATGTTCACAATCATCAAACTCCATCATTATTTAAATGACTTTGCCCAAGTTGCATTCATTGGTATATATATTTTTTAAATCATGACTTTGGTATGATTTGCATTATTCTTGGAATGTCACTTCTTGGGTTTGAATGAATGATTTCAAAAACATATTTGTTGGATTTAATGCCACAATTGAAAATTAAGGAAATGATAGGACATTAACCATGAAATGTTGATATTTTCTTAAGGATCATGCTCAAGGTCCATGCACATTTATATGCTTATGCATTTGGTGTGTAACATTTCTTGGGATAAAGTCAAACTTATTGTGGTACCTATTGTTACTTCTATTAATTAATTAGTTAGGGGGTGCACTTAAAAAATAAAATCAAAGAAATTACTTTTATTGACCCATCACCAATTTTTTTGACCCATTCACTAGTACAAAAATAAGGTCCAATTCATTAACCTAAATAATTATGAGACCTTAGAAATAAAATATGTTCATCCAATTGTAAACATTTCACTTTACCTAAAGTTATGTCATTATAGAATCACTATGTAATCATCATGTTTCATTACTAATTAGCATAATTCACTAATAATTAAAGTAATTCACTATAGTTAAATATGTTTATTTTTATTTTATCACTTTAAAATACCCTACGTTATTATATTTCAAACTATTTTAAATTAATATACTGGCTTATGTTATTTTAAATTATTTATCTTTTGTTCACTTCTATAAAATATGGGAATAGTTCATTAATCCTTATTCATTGAACTAGCAAATTCATTGCATCTCCATTACACCTATTCATTGTGACCAATGAATTCATTCAAGATCCAATGAAATCATTTGGCATACAAAGACACTTTTTGTTGTAATGGTTATTTCAAAATATTTGTATCAATTTCACTTTGGGCTATCCTTGATTATTTTAAACTATTATTACCTAAGTTATTGTACCTTAAGTTATTTTTTAATTATTTTAATTTATTCCACCATTACCTATTTATTATTATTATATGTTATTTCACTTTAGGCTATTTTTAATTGTTAATATTTATTTTAGATTAATCCATTATAAGTTATTTTAATTTATTCCATTGTATTTTATTTTAAGCTATTTGCTTTAAACTTTTCTTGGTACCTAAAGTTATTTAAAATTATTCCATTTTATATTATTTTACCCAAAGTTATTATAGGTTTTTTTTTTATGTTATTTTAAATTATATCTTAAAATAACCTAAAATTATAACCTAAAACAACTTAAGGTTATAAAATTTATAATAGCTTAGGGTATAATACCTTATAATAGTTTGGAATAACATATAATAAATTAGGAAAAAATAACCTAAAATATTTTTAAATAACCTATAGTGAAATAATTTGGAAAAATAAATAATTACCTAAATAGCCTAAAGTGGAATACCTTAAAATAATCAATAATAGCTTATAATAAAATAACCTAGAATAATTTAAGGTGGAATAAACCAAAATAATGAATAATAACTTAAGGTATAATAATAAAAAATAACCTAGGGTAGAATAGTTGAAAAGAACCTCAAATTGAATTTTAACTGAAAATAACTTTAGATGGATTGGAATAACCTAAAATAGCCAAAAATGGCCTATGATATAATAGACTAAAATTACATAGGGCCGATTAACTTAGAATAATCAAATAACCTAGGTTAGAATAATTAAAAATATCCTAAGGGGGAATAACCAAAAATAACTAAAAATAACCCAAGGTATAATAACCTAAGGTGGGATAACATAGATTAAGCAAAAATTATTAAGGGTATAATATTTTAAAATAGTGTAGGATGGAATAACCTAGAATAATTAAAAATAACATTGGGTAAAATTGTTAAAAATAACCAAAAATAATCTAAAATAACATAGGGTTGAATAGCCTATGATAACCTAAGGTAAAATAACCTAAAACAATTGAAATTAGCATAATGTGAAATAATCTAGAATAACCAAGAATAAATTGGGGTGAAATAACTTAAATAACCAAGAACCGAAATCAAAATAACCAAATATAATTTAAGGCATAATAAGCTAAAATAACCTATAACGACATAGGTTACAATAACCTATAATAGCCAAATGTGGAATATTCAATAATAGCCCAAAATAACTTAAAATAACCTAAGGTAAAATAGTTGAAAATAACTTTAAATAATTTAGGATTAGTTTGAAATCTTAATTTATGGTAGCCTAAAAATAGCTTAAAGTAATCTACACTAGTTTAAGAATTATTTAAAATAGCTTACATTAATTTAGGAATAACCTAAAAACCTAATATATGGTAACCTACACATAGGTTAGGAAAAAAATGTGGATAATAATATGTGATGACCAATCATTTCACTTGTTTAAATAATGGTCCAATAATTAAAGGCTTGCTCTTTAAACATGGAGATGAAAAGTTCAAATATTTACATTTACACCCTAAATTGGTGGGCTATGTGTGGCTTGTTTAGATTCACTAGTTAGCTTATACTAGATTCTTAGCTTAGTTTAACATAATTATGGATTTAAGTGGTTAGTTTAATGAAATAATTATTAATTAATTTGTTTGATTATTAATGAATTCCCTTGTCTATACTAATTGTTTGTTATATTTTAAGGTGTTGACCATTTTTGCCATGGTAAATTTGTTCAAATTCACTCAAAATCTAATGAAATATAAAGTGGACTAGGACACATATTGGTGTAATGATCGAATACTCCCCAATAGAGAAGCACAAAGGTGTTCCCCTTTGGCCCACCTTTATAATCTATATGTATAAATTCAACTTTGGTCAAAGCGTATGGGATAAAACTTCCATTGTTATTGGGAATTTGATGGAAACACATTGGGAACCAAATAGAATAAAATCAAACATCCCCCCCCCCCCCCTCCCACACACAAAACAAAAAAACACATAAACAAT
>Ga0116227_10004709_pt1 | contig 29471 bp, 22 predicted proteins | sample S1TSphgellanicum_FD_89693 | JGI IMG/M metagenome (GOLD analysis project Ga0116227, IMG submission 89693) | Host-associated microbial communities from peat moss isolated from Minnesota, USA - S1T2_Fb - Sphagnum magellanicum MG | ecosystem: Host-associated > Plants > Peat moss > Unclassified... | reverse complement strand
TTGGAAACTGGATCATTTTGATGGCAACCACCAATGGTTTATACAGGAAGCTATCTGAAAATAGATTTATCGAAAATTGCGAAGATACTTTCCTAACTATTTCGATATCAGGTTTTTTTATAAAGCCACCTCATCTGGGTGGCTTTTTTTATGCACAGCCCTTTGCAGCGATGCTTTTCATCCCAACCACATGATCAACACCCAAACCATTAGTATTTCCATTACATTTTCATCGCATTTTTGGATTGATTTGTAATTTATTAAGTGTTTAACCCCATTTTTTTCTGCTAAGTTCAACTTTTCGTTGCTGCCGGATATTAGAGTTATCTAACACGGTTCATTAAAGCAAATTTTATTGAAAATAAAGATATGCCTCCAACACCTTGAATAAGCATTGTACTTCGGTATTTAATGTCCATTATTACCAACTTTCGTGTTGTTACCAATGAATCTCGGGAAACAACTTTTTTTACTTATCACTCTGCCCTCTATCTAAAACCATCCTTTCATGATGCTTGCTATATTGATGCCCATTATCAATAAATAGTCCCCAACTTTGATAAAGATCGATATGGCTCGATCTGTTCTATTAATTTAGGGAAGAATGGAACCGGAAAAGAATCGCACTGTTGGAAAGCAAAAGAAATTTTAGAACCAGATCTGCTTACTAGTTGTTGTTTATATAAGTATTAAAAGTGTCTGTAAAGCTTAGCAAGATATTAGTTATGGCAATAAGCTTCTTCTTGGTAATGAACTTGTTGTGATTATATTTTCAAAAATATTTTATTGCGATATAAAAAGTATAGCATGCACAATTGGATGATGGTAATTGCCGCCGCCGAATATACTGGTTGCCATACGGGTGCAGCATATTGAATAAGGCCGCCAAATACATATTGAGCTGTATGGGTAAAATCGATACCACCTTCTGAGGCCAGGTAGATGATAATTGAATTTACCCCAATTAGTACATACAGGAAGGCCCATTTGCGATATCCTGCAACATCAATAATGAGATAAAATATGGACAGCAGCACCAGGCTCCAGCCACCAACAAACAACACGAATGAGCTAGTCCATAAACGTTTGTTAATAGGGAAGCTAATGCCCCAAAGATATCCTATGGCTATTAAGACCAGGCCGGCAATAAAAAGAGCAATACCTTTTTTATACATAGGCCATTTTGCCGATTCTAACTTTAAGAACTGCCCTGTGAAAATACCCAGCAAGGCTGTAGCGATTGCAGGAATGGTTGATAATATACCTTCGGGATCATGAATTTTATCGTGCAGCCGGCCCGGGAGCAGCAGGCGGTCTATGTATGATTCGAGACTGCCCGCCATCGTTAAGTTGCCTGCCCCATAACCCGGAACTGGTATTAACATCATTGCCGCCCAATAGCCCAGCAAAATAGCGCTAAACCAAATTAACTGCCCTTTAAAATTGCAATTCAGATAAATAAAGCCTGCAAAAAACCAGGCAAGACCTATACGGCCTAATACGCTGGCGAAACGGGTATTTTCATAACCGTTGAATTTCAACAGCCCATTAACAATCATGCCTAAAAGAACCAGTATCAATGCGCGGCGTAGCATGTTTAAAATAATTGTTCGCTTTACAGGGCTTGATAAATTAGATGCGCTGTTTACATGGGCTACCATTAATTTATTATGCACAGAGTAGGGTACGGCTACACCTGCAATAAACAGAAATAGCGGGAAAATCATATCGTAAAAAGTAATGCCGTTCCACACGGTGTGATGTAATTGTCCGGACATCCATAAAAATACCGGCCAGTTAGTAGCTTTCGCCAAAGCATGGATTATACCCTCGCCACTCATAATCCAGAACATATCAAAGCCACGTAACGCATCTAGCGATAATAAACGTGCTGGCTTGGTGGTAACTTTGGGGCTTTCAGTAACTGCAAAGTCAGCGGTTGTGTTTGTTTCTGCCATCATCAACCAATTTATCAATTTGTGTTAACTACCGATCTGTATTTTTTGTACAGTATCTGTGTAACTAAAATGCTGCTACCATTAGCATGGGTAGGATAGGGCTTTTGCGTATTTACCCATTGCCATTCCCAATTGCTAATACTTTTCTCAAAAGCTTTTATGTCTAATTCATGCCCATCTTTTAGCGATTGGTTTGCTAAATCAAAAAACTTTTGCCAGCGCACCTTATAAAAGTCGTTAAGCAGGCCGCTCCATTGCCTGCACGAATACTCATGCAGCGGGCTGTTTTTATCGCCCCATAGGGTTATTAAATTGCGTGCATTCCGTTCGTACAGCGCTTTCTCTGCAGCCGTGTTACCGCATTTGCGGGCATCTGCAAGCCAGGGGCCTAATAAAAAATCGGTACGTGTGGCCAATAGCTGGTCTGCATCGGTAATAAGTTGAATATACTGGTTGCTATATTTTTCAAAGTCGGGCTGGTTTTTATCCCGGTATGCTTTGAGCCATTTACGCTGTAAGGGGCCAGCATAATTAGTGAGTACCTGCCGGGTAATATCTACCAGATCATAATTAAAACCATCGCTTTTGCTGCAGGCTGGTATTGCTTTGATCATCTCGTCCCAGGCTGGCAATAAATCTTTACGCTGATAGTTTAACTGTGTTTTGGTCCATGTTGTTGCCGAATCGAAAGTTGGCCTGCCTGTAATAATAGATTCTGCTGCATCGCGAATGTCTTTGCCATTATAAACGGTTTGTTTTAATATTTGCCAGGCTTTTATGGTATGCTCATTTATATTGCCGTACCGGTTTAAGATATAGCTTTGCAACCATGTGTCAATAACAATGGGTTTGTTTTGCCAAGTATTTTGGGTCATCAGCTCATATAACACGGGGTTTTGTTCAATGCCTTCCATTGTAAGGCCAATCCCCTGCATTTTTTCTGAAGTGCTGTCATGTAAGGCCGTGGCCGGGCCTGTTGCCACTTCGTCGATACGGCCAAACATCGAAATGTTGCCGCCAAAGTTGTGCAGCATATTCCATATCCAGGGTTTACCGTAATAGGCTTCGGTGCGTTTCCATACCGGAGCTATTTCTGTAGCCAGATCAAGTATGATCATGTGGTCGTTTGGTACCGCCTGTAATAATGCTTTAATCTGCGGTGTTTTCCAAAACTTGCGGTCGCTGTAAAATAGCCAACCCTGCATCACCCAAATAGCTTTGGGATCGGCATTGGCCATTGCCTGATATACCCGCCTGCTTAGCGCAGACAAATAAGCAGGGTCGTCTGTAGGCGGTTCGTTTTCATTAAATGTATCTGCCGAATAGAGGTGATCAGTACCGTACAGTTTAGTTTGAATAGCTAAAAAGCGTCGACCAATTTCTTCAAACATCGGGTCTTCGGTATCCAGTATATAGGTGTCGTTAAAGCCGTTATTCCAATTGGTTTTTTTGAGTTTTGATTTCGGAAAACGAGTGCCGAAAGCTGGAGGCACGTGCCCGGTAAATGATTGTAAAACCGGTTTCATCCCTAACGCTCTTTCGCGTTCTACTATTTTTTGCTGCAGATCGCTGTGGCTTTTCATCCAGCTTAAAGGTAGTGGTCCACCCCAGCCATCCAGGTTCCCCATCCAAAACCACGAAAAATAGGATGGGCCGCAAAAGAACGAATTGAGCTCTTTATCGCTAAATCCCATTTCTTTATAAACCTCGTACCAGGTATATTCCTGCCCGGTTAAAGCCAGGGGCATGTTTATACCGTGCAATGCCATCCAGTCTATTTCTTTCTGCCAGCGGTCCCAGCCCCACCAACTCATGCTGTAATTATAAGTACAGTAATTTAAATAGTACCTGTACTCGTAAGGCGTGTTTTTAGTGATCTTATTTTGCAGTAACGGCGGTTTTGCAGGCAGATTTAAGTTCGTTCCATTCCAGGTGATCTGGCAATGGCAGTATTCGGTTAAATAATAATATAATGCCGAAGCTATAGCCACACCATTATTTCCTCTCAGTATGATCTTACCTTTGCTGCTTTCTACTTCAAACACATCTTTATTCTGGCTGACGGGTAAGCTTTCGATAACAAACCACTTTGCCTGCAGCGGGATTACACGTTTAATAAGGGCGTAAGATGCCTCATTTGTATTCTCGGCAAACAGTTTGGCGGGGAAACAGAAAAGTAGCAGTATAATTAGCGGTCTGATTTTTTTCATTAATAAGAGATATACTTTTAATAGCTAAAGTAATTCGGGGCTGGCATATAAATAGCATCACCGATGTTCCCAGAAAATCGGTGATGCTATTGTAAGTTTACAAATTTTTTAAGAAGAACTAAGGCATTATAATTTAACCTTAGGTGGTAAATATTTAGCGATCAGATCTTCATAATAGGGTTTTAATTCTGAAACCACAGGTGTTACCGGGCTTTTAGAGTACAGGTCGTAAGGGTTAAATTTATCAACCCACTTAAACATTTCTTTATCATGGGCATTGAGTAAATGATCGTAAGCGTTTTCGCGATGCTGTGAATAGAACGAGTGATAACGGATCATGTAAAGCGCTTCTTCTGGCAGATAGTTTTTGGTGATATGGTACAAATACTCGTCATGACCCCATGACATGTGTATGTTATCCAACCCGCATTGATGAGTGTAAACACCGTATTTGGTATTAAAGCGTTCATCGTGATTGTCCGGGTTTGCGGCGAAAAATTCGGGGTATACAATTTTGTCAGAGAATTTGCAGCCCACAGGGAATGAATCGCCAACAACGTTCCATTGTGGTTCGCCAAATAAACAAAGCACTTTACCTAAATCATGGATAAAGCCAGTTAAGACAAACCAATCGGGATGTCCATCGGCGCGGATGGCTTCTGAAGTTTGCAATAAGTGTTGTAACTGATCAAGCGATATATCGGGATCCGACTCATCTATCAAAGTATTCAAATATTCCATTGCCGACCACCACGGCATTTCTTTTTTATCGAACTTTAAAAAGTTGGCTTTTTTTGCCAGCACATTATCATAGGTTTGATACTTATGATTTAGGCGATAAAACTCCCGTACACCATCAATTTCAGGACTATCATAGTTCCTAAACTCATCTTTGGCTTTTGCGGGGCCTGGTTCGGGATATCTTTTTAATACATCGTCATCCCATTCTTCGATGCTTTTTAGCGGCGATAATTCGCTTTTAGTTAGGTTTTTCATAGCTGTTAAGTTTTGTAGCTTTTAATACTAATTATTACTAAAACTGCGCTGAGCTGATATGTAGTGTTTATTGCACATGGCAGCCGTTATAGATTACTGTATCCAATTAATTTTTTAGAGCCTGCAGGGCCGTTTACATCTTTAATTTCTGGCTGTGTAACTTTATTGAGGATAATAACCGGGTCTGTTTCAGACTTATTGATCTGTACATTATCTAGCTTTAATCCGTTTACATCATCGAAAATACATGGTGTTCTAAAATCACTCTTCATGTAATTAAGCGTGATATTCTTCATTATAATATTTTCGGCATGCCTCACATAAAATCCCCATGCGGGCAATTCGCCAAACATGGAGAACTCAGGATAATTACTAATTTTTTCAGGTATTCTATTCAGCGAATCCGGCGAAAAATAGGCCCTTTCTTTAGTTGCACCGCCTGCGTAAGTAATACTAATATCGCTAAGTGTTATGTTTTGAACAGGGCTACCCGGTACGCCTACAATAGAAGCCGGAAATACATTGTGTGCAAAGGGTTCTGGCGGCCCCGCGCTTTCATAGCCGGCATCAGGTTTGCCGGCCGGTATTTCTACCTTAACATTACCAATGTATATGTTGTGCACCTTGCCAATCTCTGCGTCTTTTTTGCGTTTGCCTAGACGTATAAATATGGCATTACCTGTGTTTTTTGCTACAATGTTTCGGATGTCAATATCATCGAGGGTACCACCGTCAACACTTTCGAGTGCTATGGCAGAGCGGAAGGTGTCATAGATATACAGATTTCGCACCTTAATTCGTTTAAAGCCTCCGCTCGAGGCAGTGCCCAGCTTAAATGCACTCGCACTCGAGCGTATTTTACAATCGCTGATGTCAATATCTTCGCAGCTTTGTTGTGGGTTTGATGATTTGAGGCAGATCCCATCATCAGCAACGTTGAAAAAGCTATGACTTACCTTTACTTTTTTACAGTCAACCAGGTCAATGCCATCGTTATTTAAAAAGGTATTGCTTTCTACCCTAATACTATCAAAAACCATATTAGTACAGTTAATGTACGATTGTATCCAGCACAGGCCATTTTTTATGGTGATGTTTTTAACCTCAACATTATTACAGTCGGTAAAATTAATAAGGTGGGGCCTGTTGTCTTCGGCAGGTCTCATTTGGTGCCAATCATTATAGGATTTCCATTCAGCATCCTCCAGTGTACCATTGTTAAGCATGCGATAAATATCTTTTAGCAATAACGCAGCCTGTCCGTCAATCAGGCCTTTGCCGGTAATGGCCAGATTTTGTTGTTTATTAGCTACAATTAATGCCGATGCTTTTTTAGGCCCGTAATCAGCCCGGTTAGTGGTGGCAAGTAGTTGCGCACCGGTTGCCAAATGCAGATTTACGTTTGATTTTAAAAAAATAACCCCGGTTACAAAGCGGCCTTTGGGTATAAGTACCATGCCGCCCTTAACACTGGCTTGATCAATTGCTTGTTGTATGGCCTGGGTATTAAGTGTTTTACCATCGGCCCTGGCACCGAAGCTTGTAATGTTATAAACCTTTTGCTGCGCAAGAGAAATGCTAGCGGTAAGTGATAAACAAATTAATAATGAAAATATTTTCATTTGGTAGCTTTAATAAAGATGATAAAAGCATGGGAGGGATGCTTGCCCTCCTATGCAAGTTACGTATGAACTAGTTTAATAACCAGGGTTTTGCGTTAATTTAGGATTTAGTTGCCTTTCTGGAGTTGGTATTGGGAATATACGGTGGTTTGGATCAGCATCTGTTTTTATTCCCCATGTTTTTTCATATTGCCCGTAACGGATCAAATCGTTTCTTCTCCAGCACTCCACGGCAAGTTCGCGCCCACGTTCGTCTAAAACATCTTGTAATGTTACAGAGGTTAAAGAGGCTGCTTTTGCCCGGGTACGTACCTGGTTTACTAATGATAGAGGCGAATCGCCATTGGTTGGGCTGCCTCCGCGAAGAATGGCTTCAGCTTTCTCGAGCAGCACATCTGCATATCTGAAAACCGGGAAATCGTTACTTTGATCACGGGTTGTGGAGGTGCTGTCTGGATAAAATTTGTTGTTTCGGTAACCTTCCTCATTAGCCAGTTCATCATTACCAATATCAAATGTAGCGTTGTTTTTCCAAACAATATTAGGCGTAAACTCTAATTGATGCACAACGGTAGCGCCAGGGTTGGGGCCAGTGTAGCTTGCATCCAGGCCAATATTAGTGGTGGTGATGTTAATTGGGGTACCGTCATTATTGTATTGTTTACCCACCAGGTATTGCTTTCTACGGATATCATTAGCATCGTTAAATAAAGCGTAATAGGTAGGGAAAGTATACATTGGCCCTTCAGGCGCATAAGGCAAACCATATTTGGCTTTTAACGCCGGGTGTATGGTCCACCGGGCATAGTATTGACCTGTCGCTTGTACGTTATCAAAGGGAATGGCAAAAATAAAATCTTTGATCTGTGGCCCGTTATTGTATTTAAACATGCCCAGGTAATCTGCATCTAAAGCATATTGGCCAGATTTTATAATGTTATCGCACATGGTAATTGCATCGCTATATCTGGCTGTACCTGTATAGTATGCAGCATTAAGATACATTTTAGCTAATACAGCATAAGCTACATATTTGGTTGGCCTGCCATAAGTTGATACACCAACGGTTGCACTCAAATTAGGGATTTGTGCAAGCAACTCGCTCTCTATAAAAGCAAATATTTTAGCACGTGGCTGTGTACCTAAATTTGTAGTATCGCCAAAAGTTGTTGAAAGCGGCACGTTACCAAAAAGGTCCATCATAAAGAAATAAGAAATCGCCCGCATGGTTTTAATTTCGGCTATGGTTTGCGATTTGGCCGTGCTTTCGGCAACTGAAGCAAATAACGACAGTACTTGGTTGCAAGTGCTGATGGTTGTAAATCCCCACTGCCAATCGGTTTCAAGCATACTATTATCAGGCGTATAGGTATGCAGGTTAATGGTGGAGTAAGTACCGCCATCGTACCAGTTGCCACCACGTGCTACTAAAACATTTTCATCGGCAGCAATATTTTGGGTTAACCAGTATTGTCTTCCAGGGGCGCTACGAAACGATGTATAAATAGGTCCTGTCGCAGCTACAAATTGTGCAGGTGTAGTGGGGAAATTGGCAGGCGTAAGCGTTGAAACCGGGGTGACGTTTAATTTGGTACATCCCGACAAGTAAACCGAAGTTGTTAATACAGCTAAGCTTAAAAGTGTATATATTTTAAAGATTTTCATCGTGTTTAATTTGAATGTTAATTATAGATCTACCTGTAAACCAGCTAGGAAACCGCGTGTTTTAGGGTAAAAGTTATTACTGTCCACACCTATAAATTGCCCGCTTTGCTGGTTATTCAGGTTTAAGTTCAGTTCTGGATCTACACCTTTGTACTTGGTGATAATAAATAGGTTAGTGCCTGTTAGATAGAATCTTAAGGAGTGGATATAATTACCTTTAATTTTAGTTTTATAGGCCAATGTTGCGTTGTTTAGACGGATAAATGCGCCGTTCTCTAAATAGCGGGTAGAATATAAATTGGCATTAACATCATTGCCTGGTTCACTAAGTGTAAGCACCGGCACGTTGTGCGCTGTGGCTTGTGTAGGCTGGTTAAAGCTTGCAAGTGAGGCATCCATAATTTTGTTGCCACCCTGGCCACGGAAGAAGAAGTTAAAACTGAATTTTTTATATGTAAAGGTGTTACCCCAGCCAAAAGTATAAGTAGGTTGTGCGTTACCGGCATAAACTCTGTCGGCAGTAGTTGGGGTAGTTGTAGGTGTTCCTTTTGCACTTAAGTAGGTAGATACGCCGTTGGTTCTGCCCAGATATTTTAATGTAAAGAACTCTCCGAGCGGATAACCAGCTTCGATAATTGATGTGGTAATACCACTTTGACCGGGGCCTTCTGGATCACCAGCATAAATTTTTGAGATGTTGGTGCCTAAAGAGGTTATCATGTTTTTATTGAAGGCAATGTTCCCGTAACTGTCCCAGGTAAAATCAGTTGCCTTTACGGGCGTGCCGTTTAATGCAATTTCTACACCTTTATTGGTCATACTGCCCACGTTTGCTGTAAGATAATTAACCAGGTTGGTAACTGTAGAAACCGGTATGGTAGAGATCATATTGGTGGTCTTCTTATTATAAACATCAACAGATCCTCCCAACCGACCTTTTAACAACGAAAAGTCAACGCCTGCGTTAAGCGTAGCGGTAGATTCCCATTTTAGATTGGGGTTGGCATTTTGAGTGGGGCCAATAGCGCCGATAAAGTTGCCGTTATAATAAAAGCTACCTGTGGTACCATATTGTACCAATGGGGTATAAGGAGAGAATCCAAGCGAGTTACCCGTTTTACCATAACCTACACGTACTTTTAGATCATCAAACAAGTTTTGTTTTTTCATGAATGATTCATCTATAATCCGCCATGCGGCAGAGGCGGCCGGGAAATACCCCCACTGGTTGTTGGTACCGAAAGCGTTTGAACCATCACGGCGTATAGACGCCTGGAATAGGTATTTACCCAAATAGCTGTAATTCAAGCGTGAATAAAAAGAGATCAGCCGTAGGGTTTGCACCTGTACAGTACCGTAGTTAACCCGGTAACCGGCTGGCGCAGTACCCAGGCCAAGATTGTTATAACCAGTAGCGTCTGAAACAAAATTTTGATTGGTTGATTGAAACCCGTCACCCGAAGTAGTTTGATCAAACGAGTAACCGAATAATGCTTTAAACTCATGCTTATTATTCCAATTGTGCGCATAACTTAAATAGTTTTCAAATAGCTTTTTGGTATCCTCATACTCAGAGCGTATAGCTTGTCCGCCCAGATTCTGAGCTAATTCTGATGCAGAGTTATGATAGGTGTTGTTTGTGGTAATCCTATCCTGATAAGCTAAATTAAAGTTATAAAGCAGGTTAAAAGGCAACTGCAATTCGCCGCGCACGTTTCCTAACAACAGGTTTATTTTTTGTTTGTAGGTATCGTTAGTTATCAGGCCGACAGGATTATAACCTAGTAATAGTGTCGGGTCGGTATATAAAGTGCCATCGGGATTATAAACAGTACGTGTAGGTAAGTACTGGATTACAGATTTAAACAACCCCGGATTTTGCCCATTTGACGATGATAGAGGAATATCATTTACCAATAAATTAGAGTTGGTTATACTATTACTCAAAGAGAAGTCTAATTTCAATTTATCGTTCAACGCTTTTTGCGATAGGTTAAGCCTGCCTACAAAGCGGTCTAAACTGCTTGTTTTAACAATACCGTCGTTTTGTAAATAGTTAATGCTGCCACCAAAAACACTTTTATCTGTACCACCGCCGAAAGATAGATTGTGGTTTTGCGCAAAACCAGTATTGCGCTCTACTTCTTTTTGCCAGTCTGTATTGCCGCCGTTATCATTTGCAGGTGTAAAGCTTTGACCATTTGCTTTGGCGTAAGCCCTTAGCTGGTCGGCTGTTGCAGTTTCGAATTGGTTAGCTATTTTTTCAATAGAGCCGTAACCGTCGTAAGTCATTCTAAGTTGGCCCGCTTTTGCCCGTTTAGTAGTTACAATAATTACCCCATTAGTGGCGCGCGTTCCGTAAATGGCTGCAGCTGAAGCATCTTTTAGGATATCAATTGAGGCAATGTCAGACGGGGCCAGCAAATTAAAATCAGCACCAGGTACGCCATCAATTACGTAAAAGGGCACAGAAGCGTCGCCTCCGCGTAATGATGATGGTCCCCTTAAAGTTACGGATGCTGTGCCGTTTGGGTTACCGTCATTTGTTATATTTAAACCCGCAACCTTACCTTCCAACAAATCGGCAGGGGTGGTTACCACGCCTGGGTTAAAAGATTCTGCTTTAATGGTAGTAATAGCACTGGTTAATTCTTTTTTTGTAGTGGTGCCATAGCCTACAACTACAACTTCGTTCAAGGTTTTTTGGCCCTCACTTAACGTTACTTTTAGGCTGGTTTGCCCGGTTAAAGTAACCAACTGGTTTTGATAGCCAACAAAACGAAATTCCAAAATGTCACCTTTTTGTGCACTTATCGAAAAGTTACCAGAAACATCTGTTACCGTTAACCTGGTTGAACCCTTTATTTGTATACTAACTCCTGGCAAGGGCAGCTCTTTACTGTCTTTTACCGTTCCTTTAACAGTGTATTGTGCCTGGGCAGTACCGAACGAGAAAAGCATCAATAGGAGGCATATCCCCCAAAAGCACCTTCCCTTAAAATGTTTGCGTCTGTGTGAAATCATAAATTGGTTGTTTGGTTAATAAGTGATATAAGTGAATTATATAAATGCAGGCTAATGCATTTTTAAATGATTTAAGTAATGATAAAACTGGTAGCTTTTTGGTTTATAAAGATCTAATTTTGCGAAATATAATAGCATATACTCCAACTCAATCATATTTATTTACGTAAACGTTTACGTAGATAAGCGTTATAGACACATTTATTATTACCTTGCTGAGGTAATAACCAATATAAACGCCAATATACTTTTCTGTAGATTCAAAATCATATTTTGAATTCTATTTTCTGTAATAACACCTAATTTACCTGGTATTAAACAGTGCTAATAAATTTAATTAGCACATTTATTATTAATTAATTACTTTAAATGAACGTGAACATTAAGGTACTTGCTCAAGAACTTAATCTTTCAACGGCGTCTGTTTCAAGGGCACTGAGAGATAGCTACGAAATCAGTAATGAAACCAAAAAAAGGGTTTGGGAACTGGCTAAAAAATTAAATTATGAACCCAATCCTTTTGCCAGTAATCTTAGACGTAATAAGAGCAAAACTATAGCAGTAATTATTCCGGAGATAGCGAATAACTTTTTCTCGTTGGCTATCAACGCTATCGAAGAGGTAGCCAGGCAACGCGATTACCATGTATTGATTTATCAAACACACGATGATACTGATATCGAAATTGCTTTTATCAATAGGCTGCTGTGTGGCCGGGTTGATGGTATACTTATTTCTGTTTCCAGCACAACAATTGATAACAAACCTTTTAGTAAGTTAATTAAAGATATTCCGGTTGTTTTTTTTGATAGGGTTTATGAAAATATAGACGCTGCCACAATTACCACTAACGATTACGAAAGTTCTTACCTGGCAACCCAGCACTTAATTGATTGTGGCTGTAAAAAAATAGCTTATTTGTTTGCACTTAAAAATTTGCTTACAGGTAAAATGCGGCTAAATGGTTATCTGGATGCCTTAAAATCTAACCACATTTTGTATGATGAAAACTTGGTGGTTACCCATGCAGAAAGTACCGGGCAGGATTATGATAACATCAGAAATTTATTGATTACCGAGAAGCCGGATGCCGTTATTTCGTCAATTGAACAGATGGCTTTGCCTTGTTACCAGGCCTGTAAGGAGCTGGATATCAATATTCCTAATCAGTTAAAAATTATTAGTTTTTCTAACCTCGAAACCGCACCATTATTAAATCCCTCTTTATCTACAGTAACACAGCCAGCCTTAGAGATAGGGCGGGAGGCGGCTATTATTTTATTTAAGATACTAGATAAAAAATACTTTGAGTCTACAGAGCCAATCGTATTGAAGTCGGCTATTATTTTAAGAGAGTCAACCGGTAAACAATGAATAGCTTAGTAAGATATACCCGCCAAAACTCTATCGAAGGCTTTGTGCATTTTCATGAATGGCAGGTAGGCGGCGTAAGGTTTATGCCCATAACCGGCGAACTGAACGTAAAACCGGGAGATTTGGATGTAGCCAATAGCGGCTACCTTTCACACTTCGACCGTAAAAATGAGGTAGCCCAACCGGGCTATTACAAAGTATTACTGGATGATTATCACATCACCGCTGAGTTAACAGCCACTAAAAGGATAGGTTTCCACCGCTATACTTTCCCGGCAAGTGAGCAGGCTTATATTATACTGGATATTGGCAGTAACGACTTAAAGAAGTATAAAGGTGATATGGATATTGTTAATTAGGGTAAGGCATTTGAATAGGCTAACCCCGATTTTCGCTTAGGCCAGCGCCCGCAGGTATTTCAACGGATTAAACTTCGCCTGTCCTTCGAATACCAATGCCTTCTGAAGATCTTGCGGTGTTGGTACTTGATCAGTACAGTCTACCGGGATGCTAACTGCCTTAGCCCCTGCAAATATATCATTGAGCTGTTTGGGTAGATCCTCATCCTTCGCATACAAGAAGCCGGTTTTTGTTTCGTAGTCACACTGCCTTTGGTATTCGACCATTTATTTCAAAGGTAACTACAACTCATTAATAGAATTGACTCCCCGTGTTGCCTTATAAACATACTTTCGATAGGAATTTATATCTGCTATTCCGGTTAAAACAAGATTTTTTTTAAACCTATATACATGCCACCAATAAGCGGACAACAGTATTCTGTATAATATAGTAATGAAACTGTCGTCCGCGCCCATTGTTCTATGAGTTATTGGTTCTAAACTGTTGCGGCTAAATGCGATTACAGCATGCGCCTTGTTTTCCAGTTAAAACAAAGACTGTAAAGGAGGGAGGCTTTGAGTGCTTGTTCCCCATTTATAGTTAGGTTTATCGCTCATCTCAAATTCGAGGTTACCACCTGCATTAATCTGGCTTTGTAAAATATAAGTATTGTTATAAACCTTGCCGTTTAGTTTTACAGATTTAATGTAAGGAGTGGCTTTCGATGCGTTTTTCACAGTTACATTAAAGGTTTTACCATTAGCCAATTGCATAGATGCCTGTTTTAATATCGGCGAACCGATCATGTAAACACCACTGGCCGGGTTAACCGGGTAAAAGCCCATTGAGCTAAAAATATACCATGACGACATCTGCCCGCAATCTTCGTTGCCAGAATAACCAGAGAATGAATTGTTGTAAAGCTCATTCAATACTTTGGCTACGTACATCTGGGTTTTCCATGGCTGGCCGGCAAAGTCATATAGATAAGCTACGTGGTGGCTCGGCTCATTACCATGTGCGTACTGGCCAATAAAGCCAGATGCATTGCCGTTAACTTCACCTGGTTTGTCTTTGGTGGTAAAGAATTCATCGAGCTTGTCTGTGAAGCCTTTATTGCCGCCGGTTAGCTCAATTAGCCCCGGTACGTTTTGCGGCACATACCAGAAATATTGCCAGGCATTACCCTCAGTATAAGGATTACCTCCGTTACCGCCATATTGCAGCGGATTAAAAGGCTCCAGCCATTTACCATCTGTTTTCTTAGCCTGGAAAAAACCTGTTTGTTTGTTGTACAGGTTCTTATAAAAATTAGATCGTTTAATAAAACGCTCGTAGTCATCCGTTTTGCCTAGCTTTTTGGCCAGTTCTGCTACGCACCAGTCATCATAAGCCATCTCTAACGTTATAGATACAGATTGCGACTGTTTGTCTTCCGGGATATATCCATACTTTTCCCATGCAGCAAACGGCGATGCTGGGTGCTCTGTAGTTGATGAGGCCTTTACAGCTTCGTACGCTTTCTCTACATCAAAACCTTTAATGCCTTTCAAGGCTGCATCAACAATAACAGGGATGGCGTGGTTGCCAATCATACAATAGTTTTCATCACCCCATAGTTGCCATATTGGTAAATAGCCATAGGTGTCATACTGGCGTATCATACTGTTAATAAAATCGGCTGTACGCTCTGGTTGTATTAAAGTATATAAAGGGTGTGCTGCGCGATAGGTATCCCATAAAGAGAAAGTAGAGTAGTGCTTTTTATCGGCGGCATTTTTGATGGTTAGATCAGAAGCCTGATAATCGCCGTTTACGTCAGCCATGTTGTTGGGTTGGGTAAAGGCATGGTACAAGCCTGTGTAGAAGATCTGTTTTTGCTCGGTTGTGCCGTCAATTTTAATCTTACCGAGTTCGGTTTCCCACTTATTGTTAGTTTCTGTAACTACTTTATCAAAGTCCCAGCCTTTTAATTCGGCCTTCATGTTTTGGCGTGCATTTTCTACGCTTACTGCCGATAAGGATACCTTAACCAATAATTGATCTTGCGATTGGGTATCGAAGTTTAGAGAGGCACGGGTATTGGTGCCATTTACAATCTTGGCATTTTCATAACTCTGCTTACCGCTAAACAAAACCGTGCTTACAATAGGCTGCGAAAATTCGGCATGGAAATAAACCTTTCTTAGCTTGGCCCAGCCAGTTAATATGCGATAACCTTCTACGGTTTTATTGTCTATGATCCTGATCTCAGAACCAATGATCTTACAAGCCCAATAATCACGCTTTTTGTTAAGCGAGTGATTAAGATCAACGATCACATGGGCATTGTCTGTTTTAGGGAATGTATAACGATGAAAACCTACATGCTCGGTTGCGGTAAGTTCGGCGTTAATATCATAGTCGTGCAGTTTTACCTGGTAGTAGCCCGGTGATGCTTTTTCCTGAGTGTGTAAAAAGGTTGAGCGGTAACCGCTGCCAGGTTTATCTGCGTCGCCGGGTACCGATTTAATAGTGCCTGTGGTAGGCATCAGCAATACATCGAACAAATCTGATACACCTGTGCCGCTTAGGTGCGTATGGCTAAAACCTACAATAGTTTTATCATTATAATCATAACCCGATGCTGGATCATCCGGGCCTTCCTGTGTGTCCGGGCTTAACTGCACAAAACCAAAAGGAACTGTTGGCCCTGGGAAGTTGCTGCCTGATAGGCTGTTTTTATCAACTGCACCGGTACCGATAAACGGATTTACGTATTTGGTGAGTTTGTTATCATGCTGTTGGGCATTTGCCAGGCTTGCTGAAAATAAGAGCAACGCGACAAGTGTTTTTTTATTCATAAATGTTGAAGGTATTTGTATAAAAAAGGTATGGAGGCTTAATTTTAAGCCTCCATACTGTAATTCTTAATATTTATCTGGATGATACGTAAGTCCAGGTTTCATCAAAAAAGGATCTGTTTGTTCCGTTTTCGTTTAAAATGTATTTTACTTTAAGGGTTACCGGTGTACTTCCGTCTGATGACATGGTAAACGTGTTTGCACTTGTGGGATCCAGATTGGCAGAACGGCCATTTGATGCTGGCTGTCCGTAGTAATTTACAGCTTTGGTAATTACGTTTGTTGTTGGATCTATCGTAAAAAGTGGGCTAAAACTACCATAAACAGTGGTTGAACCAGAACTGCTGATGCCATGCCCGTAGGTGTTTTGGCCTGGATCATAAACAGCCACCGTATTAGGCCCCTGGGTGATCAACTGTAATGTACGCGGATACAAACCGGTTAACGAAGCATTAACTTTGTCGGTCATGCTGCCGGTAACGGTATACACGCCGTCCCATTTGTTTTTTAACGACATAATAGTGACCAGTGTACCAAAATTGCCGCTAATGGTATAGCCGCCACCATCTGTTATGGTTAATGGGAATGCATAGGTTTGGGTAGGGTCGAGTGCGGCCGTATTAATTTTAACAGGAAATTGGATCTTACGCTGTCCAACAGGAATGGTTATCTTGTTTGATGGCAGGGTATAACCAGTTGTCGGCAGTAAAGTATAGCTTGTGCCGTTTATTTTGTTAAACTTGGTTACAGCAGCTGTATCTACAGATAAAGTAACTGTTACCGCAGCCCCGTTAGCATCGGGGGCTGCATAATTAACCCAGACGGCGTAATCTGCCGGGGTATTCGACACGGTGAAAGAAGCCGCGATCGAGTTTGGGCCTCCATTACCGGCCGACGAACCGATGGGCAATTCTATCACGGGTTTGTTCTTCGTAAAATCGGGCTGTGAATTGTCTTTTAAACAGGCCGTTAAGCTGCTGATTAAAACAGCCCCGGTCAATAATTTATATATAAAGTTCCTTTTCATTTGATTAATTCTAAATGGTGAAGATTAATTAACATCCCAGAATATCCTGGAGGTAAACTGGCTGATAGTGCCTTGTGCCAAAACATTATCAGGGTTATAGTTATACTCGCTTTGCGGATAAAGCATTCTTACCGGTACTTTTCGGGTTGTAGCGGCCGGGTTGTTAGAGATCGGAATATCAGCAGGGATATTAAGTCTGCGGTAATCAGACCATGATTCGATATCATTAATACCATTCATTGCGGCCCATTTTTGGGTCATGATCAGCGTAAGTTTATCACTTGCCTGGTCCCAGTTACTAACCGGATTTGAGGCTTTAAGATAATCACTTGCTGTACCTGCCCCTAAATAGGTAAAGGATTGTTGAACAGCAGATTCGTAAAGGCTTCTTGCGTCAGTTGTAATATAGCTGCGTTGCGCTGCCTCGGCCTGTAAAAACAGAGACTCGAAATCTGTTAAAAGTGGCTGCGCCATATCCGCACCCTTTAACAACCCGGTACCGATAGCCGATTTGAATTGAGGGTTATCTGCCGAACCTGCCGTCGGGCCAAATGGACTGCCCGAGTAGGTTGTACCCGCACCATCATTAATGGTAGTAAAGAAGTAACCCAAACGTGGATCGTTATTATTTTGGTAAAAACTAATAGCATAAGAACTGGCAATATAATACCGGTGATTATCAACAGGTGCAGATTTACCTACCGGGCTATACCCAAAGTTTGCCCAAAACGGATTTTGCTTATTTGCTGAGTTGCTATACCCCGGGTTAACAGAACCTCCATCGCCTGCGCCAATAAAGCCCATGCCGTTAGCATTAATTTTAGCGATTTCACCGTTTATATAGGTGTTTCTGCCCGTTATTTCTGATTGGTGAAGTAATAAACGAAGTTTTAACGTATTAGCAAATTTACCCCACTTTGACGCATCACCCTGGTACATAATATCATAAGCGCCATCGGCAGATGCGACTTTGCCAACCAAACCTTTAAACAGTGTGGCTGCTGTATCCAGCTTTTTGGCCAGGTCTTCGTATACGGCCTGATCCTTATCGTAAGCGGGTCTGATGGCTGATGTTGATTTTAGTGCCTGGCTATAGGGTATATTGCCAAATACATCAACCAGGTTCTGAAAATCATAAGCCTTCATGGTTTTGGCAACGGCAATGTAAAATGGATTGTTAAGTGCAAGACCTTGCTTCTCTACATAATCGTAATCTTCAAGATTGTTGTACAAATTATTCCAGATGTTAACGGCGGGGCCATAGTTGGTTGTAAACTGGTAGCTGCGTTCTTCTGCAAAAGCTGCGACCGCGCCACTGTAATCCCAATAACCAATCCATGCCGATGAAAATTGATAAAAGTCGGTAGAGCCGGTAGTACTTTTCGCTGTACCATTTAAGGCATTGGTTAATACGAGGCCGGGTGTAACATCGGTTGGTTTATTGGGGTTGGTATTAATATCTAAGTAACTTTTTGTACAGCTTCCTAAAAGGAATACAGCGGCTGTACAAAACAAAATGAGTTGGTTTTTCATATTAGTAACATTGATTATTATAAAGTGAAACTTGCTGTAAATCCATAAATACGGGTAGGAGGGGTTTGGTTTAACCCGTTAGAGCCTTGGGCGTTATCAAGTGTGTTGTTAAATTCAGGATCGGTGTAGTAATTGCTTTTAGGCCTGAACATAAACAGGTTGCGGCCCACCAATGCAAAATTTGCCCGCTTAATGAATTTAATACGCTTTAGATATTCTGCAGGCACATCATATCCCAAAGAAAGCTCACGTATTTTAATGAATGCAGCACTGGTTACATAGTTTTGCATAACGCCGTAGCGGGTGGTTGAGCCTGCCCAGTAGTCAATACCGCCAGAGTTGGTCGTGATATTAGTGTTTGGAACGAAAACGCCTGGTGAAGTTTCGATAACTGAGTTAGGGTATACAAAACGCTCGCGGCCATTAGTTGCCGAACCATAACTGATACCTGAGAAGTCCATTGTACTGCCTGCGCCATTGTATACCACACTACCACTGCGATACTCTGCGGTACCAGCCAGCGTAAAGTGGTGGTAGCTGAAACTGGTTGTTACACCTAAAATGTTTTTAGGCGTGGTTTGGCCAAACAAAAGATTGGTTGAATTGAGTACCGGATAGCCGGTGGTAGCGTTTACTACCGTGTGCCCTTGGCCATCGGTTTTAAAACCCTGGCCCATTAATACAGGGTAAGGCTGGCCTTGTACAATATAGTTATCGTTACCAATACTTAAATTAGGGAGACCCTGGTAAAGGGATAGTGCTTTATTTTGATTGTATGAATAGTTAACTGCTAAATTCCAGGTAAAGCCTCCGCCTTGGTGCAAGATAGGGCTGCCTTTTAAGCCAACCTCGATACCGTGGTTTTCGCCGGAGCCGGTATTAATGATCGCATTTGTAAAACCGGTTGCGCTCGATATGTTAATACCATTTAGAATTTCCTGGTTTTTAGTGGTTTCCCAATAAGCTGATGTTTCTAAAGAGATCCTGTTGTTTAAAAACCCAAGTTCCAAACCTATCTCTTTCGACACGGTTTCTTCTGGTTTTAAATCCGGCGCGTATACTGTATTACCTACGCTATAACCAGCTGTGCTACCGTATGGGAACCCACTGCCAACATCAAATGTTGCCTGTAATGAATATGGATCAAACTGTACAGCAGATACCTTAGAGATACCGCCGCGTAGTTTACCGTAGTTCAGAATTTTGTTATCCTTTAATCCGGGGATCGCATCTGTAAATACCCATGAAAGATCTACAGAAGGATAAAAGAATGAGCGGTTTTCTGGAGCCAACCTCGAATCCCAATCATTACGCCCGGAAGCGTGTAAAAATAACCAGGTTTTGTAGCCAACGGTTAAATCGCCAAAAACACCAAACCGGCGTTGTTTTAGTTCGGTCTCTGTGATGTTCGCATCGCCAGAACGATAATTAATGTTATAGAAATCAGGAATAACTAAAAAGCCGGTGTTTGCTTGAAAGTTGCGGGATGACTGCTGAATTACCTGCGTACCTAAAATTAAGTTAGTACTGAAATCACTGATCTTCTTTTTAAACGTGGCCAGGAAACTTCCTTCCATACGGCTGTTAAATAACTGGTAATCTGTTGTACCAGCAGGTGAAGTTTGCGGATTGGCAATAGCTTTTCCACTATCATGCGCAAAATCAGAATAAGCAATTGCTTCTGTAATATTTTTACCATTACGGTTAGATGTATTGATACCGCCCTTAGCTGTTAAATTTAACCACGGCGCAACGTCATAACCTAGTGATAAACTTCCTAACAAATCGTCGCGTCGTTCATTATTGCGTTGCTGTTGTAGTTGGAAATAGGGGTTGAGGCCATAATCGTTATAATAATTGTTAAGGTTGCCATAGGTCGAATTAATATCACTGTACTGGCTAAGTGGAATTTCGGCCGGTGTGTTAATGATAGTATTATACACCTGGGCGTTTGATTTATCAATATTTCGTTGGGTATAATCAAACGTGTAATCCAGTTTAAATTTATTATAGCTTTGATTTCCGTTAACACGCACCGCGGTCCGGTTTGCATTATCCCCCGGTACATAACCTTTGTTATTTAAACGCTGGATATTAAAATAGGTAGAACCAGTAGCACTGCCGGTACTAAAACTCAGATCATTCTGCTCATCAACACCTGTATTAAAGAATTTCTTTTTCTCATCAGACAGATTCGCATATGGAACCATCTGAATACTACCGTCAGGTAACACGCGGCCAATTGGGCGAATGCTGCCATCAAATCGGTCACCAAAGTTTTGATTCTCAAAGGGAGTATATTGAGGGAAACCATTAATATCCTGCCCCGAGCCACCACCAAATTGCGTTTGCATTTTAGGAAAGTATGCCAGTTGATTTAATGAGGTTGTATTGGTGTAGGTAATTTCCTTAACGTCTTTAACTCCATGTTTGGTTGTCACGATCAATACACCATTTGATGCTTCAGAACCATACAATGCCGCTGCGTTCGCACCCTTTAGTACGTTTACACTTTCAACATCATTTGGGTTAATAGAGTTTAAATAGCTCAATGGCGCTACCACACCATCTAATACCAACAGGGCTTGGTTGTTGCCGGCAAAAGAGCGATTACCGCGTAGCACAACCCTTACCTGGTCTCCGGCATCAATCTGGTTATTGGCCTGTATAATTTGTAAGCCGGCAACTTTACCAGATAAACCGGTAGCCAGGTTGGTTGGTTTACTCTGAGTTAAATCTTTTGCTGCTATCTGCTGGGTAGCATATCCAAGTTCTCTCGAGGAACGTTTAATACCCAGGGCAGTTACTACAACCTCGTTGATCTGCTTCACGTCATCTGTTAGTATAACGTCCAGGCTGGTTTTGCCATTAAGCGGGACTTCGAGACGGGCATAACCAATAAAAGTAAAAACCAGTGTGCTATTAGCGTCAGCAACTTTAAGCACATATTTACCGTCTATGTTTGTATTAGTGCCATTAGTGGTTCCTTTTACTGTAACGGTTACGCCTGGTAATGTTTCGCCGGCGTTGTTTTTTACCACACCACTTACCGTAATTTCCTGCACTGCATTATTAACAGCTGCAGAGTTGGTTTGCATATCCAGCACGATGTCATTATTCACAACTTCGTAATGTATGTTATGCCTGGTTAAAACATCATTAAGTAATTCTTCCAGTGTTTCGTTCTGTGCGTCAACAGATACCAGTTGATCTGCGTTGATCACCTCTTTGCTGTATACAAACTTAACTGATGTAATATCCGATACCTTTTTCAGCACCGACTTTAAGGTCGTATTTTTTTCGGAGAGATTGAGATGCTGCTGTAGTACCACATTTTGAGCCTTACTGCTATTGGCGTATGACACGCCCGAAATAGCAAGTGCAATGGCTAATTGACTCAGAGTGACCTTCATTATTTTATATAAGTCAATACGATCATGTAAAAAAAAATTCATAGATTAGATTGTTTCTTTTGGTAAAAAATGAGACAAATGATCCCCTATAGAGCTTCATAGCTCTTTGATCAAGAGGTGGTTTACAGAACAGGAGTGGTAACGACACTTCTGTTCATTTTTTTTCATAAGGATGTTGTTTCTTCGTTTTCTTACATAGCTTTTAGTTTAATTTATGCCTGTTTACGTGTTTAGTTATTTTTTGAAATCATAATTGTATTACCTTGCCATGAATAATTAGCATTTAACGCTTTACAAATCAGCAATAAGATATCGGGCAAATTTTTTCCGCCAAAATCTGCTGTGATATGCTCATTATTAAGCCCTGGCTGGATGGTAGTTATATGCACACCATAATCATAGTTTAATATTTTTGTTATCGAAGCAAGCGTATTGTTTTCGAAATTGAGGTTCGATTTTTGCCATATCAGTAAATCTTCTCTGGAGGCAATGGTCGCTTTTTTAAGTTCGTGTCGATCTGCTATAAAAGTTGCTTCCTCGTTAGGCTCTAGCATCACATTTAATGCTGCTGGCTTATATTCCGCATTCGTGGCGTCTGGCAGGCTTACCGAAACCTTGCCGGTTAGAACCGAAACTTTAGTTGCCTGTCCTGCAATAGCTTTAATTCTAAAGCTGGTGCCCCAAACACGGGTAAGTACCTTGCCGGTTGTAATAACAAAAGGATGAGCATGATCTTTAGTCACTTCAAAAAATGCTTCGCCCTGCATTTGAACTTCGCGTAGCTTACGCCCTCTAAAGTTTTCAGGATAAGTGATTTGCGTATTCGGTTGCATCCAAATTATACTGTTATCCGGTAATACCTGTTTACTAATCAGCCGGGAAGCATTTTGAATATGTATGGTATTTACGGCGGCGATAGCTGATATGCGGATTGTTTTTTGGTGCGTTTTTAAAAAATATAGACCGAAACCAAGTGAAATTGCTATTACGGCTGCCATAGGCCATAGCCTGAAAAACGACCTGCGAACATAATGAACAGGTGTTGCTACCGATGATTCATCGATACCTAATTCTTTGTTCATAGCCTCTTGGAGGTAGTTATCCAGCAAACCTTGTTGCATCAAATGAATAAAAACATCCAATTCTTCATTGGTGAGGCTTCTATCTATGTATCTTTTTACTAAAATTCTATAGTTTTTGTCGTCCATATAGCAGGGTTGCAGTTATAAAGACAAATATTTGGTATAGTAGGGTAGCAGAAATTTGAAATAATTTAATTTCGTAGTTATTTAGGCAAATTATCGTTTATTTAACTATTTATAATTAGATAATTATAAAAATTGGAGCTTTTAGTGAGTTATGAACTGTGATTTTCATAAGCAGTCGAAAAATTAACTTTAACTTCCAAATATTACAAACAAAAGCATACCTAGTTTTATACCCAGTTCACGTTTTACGGAAGATCTGAGCACCTTCATCGCATATACCATGTGGTTTTTGACCGCATTACGGGATATGTTTAGTTCGGCAGCTACCTCTTCGTAAGTTCGACCCTGTTCGCGGCACTGTTTGAAAATTTCTTTAGTACGGTCTGGAAGGGTATTTAAGATCCGTTTTAGGAATTGCAGGTATTCCTTGTGTAGAATTTCTTCTTCAGTAACATTTCGTAATTGTACAAATCCCTGGATCACTTCACCCATAGCCATGTCCGATTTGAAAATTTCTTTTAACCTGTTTAAAGTATGATTGCGGGCTGTAATGAAAAGATAGGCCTTAAATGACTGGATATCCGCCAGTCGTGATCTGCCTTCCCATATTTTCATGAAGATTTCTTGAGTGAGGTCTTCCGCAAGTGGAGATGAGTTTACAAATTTTAAAACGAAGCGGAAAATATTGCGGTTGTGTAAAGCATAAATTCCGGCGAATCCATTAGGATCTCCGGCAATTAACAGCTTCAAAAGCGTTTCTTCTGTATCTTTTGACTTTATCTCCAACTGATCTCTAAATAGATGCTAATATTTATTTAACAAATTAAACTTAAAATTAACAAAAAATTAAAAATCCTGTACTTTTTTGAATTTATTATATTTATCATCATACCTGTATGCTTACTATCCGGTCAAAGCCCGGTCGTGGATTCAATAGATGACGAAACCTGACTGTTATCGGGGTACTGCCATTTTGCAGGGTAAGGCCATCATACTCATACTGATCATTTATTATATTAAATACCTAGCAACTTTTCGGTTTATGGCAGTCAATTGCTGTAATCCCCTATTCGGTTGTGGGCCGGCCGTATCAGGTACGGGTTGACCCGGAACTATTGGTGGCGGAGGCATTAATGCAGTTCTGTAATCGCGTCTTGCGGAGGCGGCGGAGTTCCTACGGGAGGCACTTGTGCGCAACATCATAATTCTATAAATAGCCTACTGGTGATAATTGCAGTTGCTTTGAATGAGATTTTCATTGCTCTATCGTTTTAAATTTTGAATAATTAATTATTTAATGACATAAAACTACCCGGAGCAACCGAAGCATGTATGAGCAGAAAATTAATTTTTCTTCATATCAGCGTAACGTTAGTCAGTAGTTGAATACTTGTGTCCTCAATCGCTCAATTAGTGGGATCAATGCAATATTTTGACAGTTTAAAAAAGCAGCCAAAAATTCCTGCGTGTTGTTTTAGCCTGATATCCTTAAGAAATGATTCGCGCTGGGTGTAAGCAAAAGCTAAAGGCACATTGGCAAAGGATTCATAATGTTGCCGCATTAAGCGAAACCGCTCATTTTGAATTTATCGATAAGCTAAATAATTTATAGTTTACTCTGACTGAAACTTAATATTGCGCCAACGCTTGTGTAAGCCTATGACAACTATCAAAAATATTCAACCTCTCAGCGCAGAAAAGCTGTTTGATCTGTTAAAAACAGAATTTGCGGATTATATCAACACTAAACTGAGTTCCAACCTGGCCATTGATTATGCGCATGTATATGATGAGATCAATGTGCTCTTCCCGGAAGTAATTGAAGGACCGGCACTGAACATCACGGTTAGTGATGATGAAATAACAGTAAGCCTGCTGGCGACCAGATCAGATTATAATACCACGTTACTGGAAGAAAACCTGGTGGCTTTTCTGACGGAGCAAGCAGGGTAGATCCATCTTTCCAGGTCAAACATAAAGTTGGGATGAGGGTTAATTGTAAATCGATTATATATGAAGATCCCGCAATTCAATCTAAGTGCTCAATTTTATGTCATTGCCTGATCAAACCCAGGAATTGATTTCAGTAGACCGGGCGATTAGCTTTGGTCGGAAGATGTTAAAGTGGCCAAGAATTTTAATGATCATTGGCTTGTTTATTTTCCTGTTCCCGCTTATGCTTTTTATATTGCGCTGAAAGACGGCCCGGCTTTTAGCAAAAACGTGTGTCTGGTCTCCCATATAAACCCACTCACATTTGTCATCCCGCTTATGGGCGATTATACCCAATCGGCTGTTTCGTCAGGGTTTCTGTTCAGATAAACTACTGCGGTATCATGTGGCGGAATGACATGCAATTCATAGGCACCTGTATAAAATATTTGACCGTCTTCCTGAAAAAATAGGGGTTTAGTCTTCATATAAAGTCTGTTCCGCAGTCCGCGTTAATTTTTAGGGTTTATGATTTATTTGCGCCCATTCATCAGAATAAAAGGTTGGCTGCTTGTTTCTCCGTTGATGCTTGTGTTTTTTACGCTCATTTCTTTTATTTCAATGCCGACAAAGCCTGCTTGGATGAAAAAGGACTTTACCTCATCAGGATTGTAAAAATTGAAACCCATTTGTGTCCAGGGTAAATCACCTCCATGTTTTTGTTCGATGAAGGCCATAAAGAACATACTACCACTTTTTAATACGCGATATACTTCCTTTAAATAAGATAGCGGTTCATCCCAAAAGTAGAGCGTATTTTCAGTAAAGCAGTAATCAATTGAACTTTCGTCGATATATAGGCTACCATTGTTCCCCGTTTGGATAAAATGCTTAATGCGTTCCTTAGCAACAGGTGTAAGATTTGAATATGGCATCGTCGGCAGTTTATCGTCATTATGCTTGTCGTCAACTAAATTTTCTTTAACCCTTTGCAAAAGAAGTGGAAGACTTTGGATATTTTCTGTAACAATTTCCAGTACTACAAAAGGATCATTTAATACATGCTGATTAGCAATCTTATTGGACGATTGATTCTTGTGTTTATTATCCGCTTGTGATTGTTGTACACGGTAGCCTCCTTCGTTATCATTCCTTTTAATATCTGTGAATTTATCCATAAATTTCATCGTGATTTTTCCGGATATTGCTACACCGCCTCCGTGTATTAAATTAGTGTTCTTGCAAATGTGAATAAAGATCAGCCCGGGGAATTACAGAAAAGGGATTTTCTTTTACAGAAAACGTAAAATTTTGAATGCTGGTTGAATATTAGCATGTTTTTTGTCACATTGCTTTTATGGCAATTAATGTTGGCAAAGATCCCGGCGCTTGGAAAAAGGTAGGTAGCGATGTTGGGCAGTTTTCTGATCAGGCAAGCGGCATTAAGGTGAAGAGTAATAAATATGCCTTTTCTTTCAGCGATGCAGAATTATTACAGATGACCACGCCCGACCTTTATATTGTATATGGTAATGTGAAGTTTAAGGAACGCAAAATGTATTTTAAACCTACCAACGAATTACCGGATATGGTGAAACTGCGGTTTACTTTGTCTGGGAATGGGTCCATATACAATAAAGTAAATAAGAAGGATTATATTTTCAATTCGAATCAGCAAAATATTATTTATATGCCAGAGTTGGATGGCACAGGCGAATATGATACCAACAGTCCTTATAAGTTTTTTGAGGTTCATTTTGCTAAGGATAGGTTTCTCCAACTTGCTGAAAATTCAAATCCTTCGCTTCAGTTATTGGCCGATAATTTTGATACAGGACGGTATGCACAAATGGCTGAAAACAATCTGCCCATCTCATGGGCTATGAAGAATTGTATCTATGGGATTATTAACTGCAATTATACAGGTGGTTTAAAATTGCTTTTTATTGAGTCAAAATGTGCCGAATTATTGGTACTGCAGGCTGATGCTTTTGAACACGCGAAGAAAAATGTTGCACGTTTACCTGTATTATCCGCCCATGATCAGGATTGTATCTATTATGCCAGGGAATACCTTATTGCTCATCTCGATGCACCGCCATCTATTAGCGACCTTGCAAAAATTTGCGGCATTAATGAATTTAAACTAAAACAGGGTTTTAAGCGGATATTCGATAGAAGTATATTTGGGTACCTGGCGGATTATAAACTGAATTATGCCCGTGAGCTGCTGCTTGAAGGTACTCCGATAAAGGTCGTTGCATTTCAATTGGGTTATTCTTCTGTTCCACATTTTAGCAATGCCTTCCGGACCAAGTTTGCCATTTCTCCGGGAAAGCTAATTGATGAGGATCGTCTTTAATGTCGGGTAAATTTATAGTAGCCAGACAAAAGTTGAACTTTAAGGTAGGTTGTGAGGCATTGCCTAACCCCTTAACAATTTTGACCACATTATATCGACTATTAATTGTGATTTCCCTAATTTCATGCACAACCCGGTTTTACAAAGCGCAGGGAAGAGCCTGGTCAAGCCTCCCGGAATAGCCATGGGTGTCAACTGAAATGTTTTTTTTCCACATTGTTACAGTCTTATGAGAATCAGCTTTCCTTAGTATCAGTTACATTTTGAATATGTGCGGCAACTTGTGATTGTTCTTTCATCATCGAGAAATTCTCCCATGTAAGCCCATTCATATTTGTCATCCCGGTTGTGTGCAAATGTACCTATGTCTAGGTTTTCGTCAGCGTCTCCGTTAGATAATCTGTTGCGGCATCATGTGGAGTATGGGCATGCAATTGATAGGCACCTGTATAAAACGTTTGACCATCTTCCCGAAAAAATAGGGGTTCAATTTTTATAGATTGTTTTGTTCCGTCAGTCCGGGTTAATTCAAGGGTTAATGTAGTAACCATAATAATAGTTTTTAGCTGGTTAATAGGGCAACCACCCGAACACTTTGTTTGATTAAATGATCATACAAAGGTGGTCTGTGCTTTCTGTAGTGTTTTCATCAGAGCAATCCCTGTACCGAGCACGCCCTGAAACAGGTCTCCTGTTTCTTTAAACCGCGCTATGGCATTGTGAATGTTGAAATGCTGAATGGTCAATCCTGGCCTAACTTCATCCCAGCTTAAGGGCGTTGAAACTGTTGCGCCGGGTTTTGGTAGCAGCGAATAAGGGCCGGCAATGGGTGCACCCTGACGGTTTTGCAAGTAGTCCAGGTACATTTTACCCTTTCGCGCAGCAATACTGCGTTCCAGGCTGGTATAGTCCGGGATTTGTTTATGAACAAGCTTTCAATAATGATTGCAAACAACTGCGACTGCTCATAAGTGTACTGTCCCCCTAAAGGAATGTAGATATGCATACCGGTCGATCCGGACGTTTTGGGATAGGAGGGTACATCGATCGCATCCAGAATTTCTTTAACGATCAGGGCAGCTTCAACCACCTGGTCATATATATGTTTGTCGGGATCTAAATCGATCACACAATAATCCGGGTAACCAAGGATTAATTTCAATGCAGCCTAAGGTATTCATCCAAAGCAGGGTTGACTCATCGGCACCAACAAGTACTTCGTTACTTTTCCCATCGGTAACATGGTCAAATGTGCCTGCCCATTCAGGCGCTTTGTCGGTTACATTCTTTTGGTAAAAACTTTCCCCGCGAATACCTCCGGGAAAACGGTTCAAGGACATCGGGCGGTCTTTAAGATAGGGGATCATTAATGGCGCTACCTGGTGGTAATAATTGAACATATCCCGTTTAGTAATGCCATCTTCCGGTCAGTACAATTTGTTCAGGTGAGTGAATTTGAGCAGGTGTCCATCAACCTTTTTTTCCATATCTTTTTTGACGTGAGTAACAGACTTTGACTTTAAATTCTCAATAATGGGCTCTCACTAAGGCAACAACGTTCCATTTGCCTATGCCCCTAATGAGGTGACCGGTAGGTTCTTTAAATTGTTTACCGTTAAAGCTCAAACATTCTTATTCGCTAAACTAAAGGAGCGCATTTTCTTTTGCGACAATAGTTACCAGGAGCTTTTGTTCTTTCAAAAGTAAAGTAGGGCGAATCACTGATAGCCACACCTACCAGAAAAGCACCGAAAACGCCGTGTACCCCTCAGCCAATCACAAACCCAACTTTCAATACCATTTTAAAGAAGGCGATTATTAAGAATGTTGTTTTAAGGTGGGAGTTTCACGGCTTAAAATGGCCGGTTCATGATCAAGTTTGGCTATTCAACCTGTTTGTTCATTGCCTGCAACCCTATCTCAGGCTACTTTCGAACAACAAATAAAAAACACTTTGAAATT